>Ga0105048_10001742_pt1 | contig 35081 bp, 30 predicted proteins | sample MAT05_FD_78382 | JGI IMG/M metagenome (GOLD analysis project Ga0105048, IMG submission 78382) | Freshwater microbial communities from Lake Fryxell liftoff mats and glacier meltwater in Antarctica - MAT-05 | ecosystem: Environmental > Aquatic > Freshwater > Ice > Liftoff microbial mat | place... | reverse complement strand
CGGGCGCTCCACTTGCAGGGGCCAGCCTGCCACCCGTTCTGGCAGCTCAGGCAGCGAGCGCACCATGCGCTCGCGCCGAATCAACAAGCGACCACTCATGGGCGTGTTGCTTAGTCGACAAATCGCAGGATTTCGTCGAGCCGCGCGTACAGCACGCGCAACTCGAGACTCATCAGGATGAACTCAGCATCCAGTACCTGATCCGGATCAGCGCCGTCTTGGGCATCCAGTTTGTCGGCAATGATGTCGAGGAAGCTCAGTTTGCGCAGCTTCAATTTCGAGTCAAGTACAAAACCAATACGACCGTCGTAGATCAAACCGAGTTGGGTGACTTGTTTGCCACAACGCGCATGTTCGCGAATTTCCTCGGCGGTCAGATCGTGGTGTTTGCAGCGCACCACCGCAGCCTGATCGCTGGGGTCTTTGAGCTCGCATTCGTCGCCGAGCTCAAAACCGGCCGGTAACACACCGGAGATCAACCATTCACTCATCAGCAGTGATAACGAGGCCTCACTTGCCAGTGGCCGTGCCGGGAAACTGCCCAAGGCCTCGCGTACCGCACTGGCGACCGCTTCGGCACTCTTGTCGCTGCTGCTATCGACCGCCAGCAAGCGCGCTGGCGCGTCCCAGTAAGCAGCCGTGCGCGAGCGCTTGATGAAAGCCCGCGGCAGCAATTCACCAAGCGCCGCCTCACGCAGCTCGTTACGCATGCGTTTGCCTGGTTTGCGTCCGGTTTTCGCTTCGTGTTCGGCAATTCGATCGGCAATGGCATCACGCAATACCGACGACGGCAGCAGGCGTGCCTCGTGCCCCAAGCTAAACAACAGCGCATCGCCGGCGGGATGCGACATCGCTGCATCTGGCCGACTGAACGGCGACAAGAATCCGCGCGTCTCCAGTTCCAATGGGCCCGGACTGCGCAGCGGGTGCTCCACCAGCGCGGATTCAAAAGGCTCGGCGACGAGTTTGAATTCCGCCGGCAAGCGCATTAATGTCAGATTCTTAAACCACATGGGGCGATCCGCTCTCAAAAAGGGGTGCGTCGGCCGTGGGCGTTGCTACGGGCTCGCCCGTTAGCCAGGCGTGCGCGTCTGGGGCGCTGGCAGCGTGCGTGCCCAAGGATGCAAAATCGAATAACTGGCGATCCGCCAATTGCGAGGGTCGCACATTCATCAGGCTGCGAAAAATGTTGTCGATCCTACCGGGGTTGGCGCGCTCCCAGCCGGCCAGCATGTCCTTGATCACCTTGCGCTGCAAACTCTCCTGTGATCCGCACAAATTACACGGAATAATCGGAAAGGCTTTGAGTGCCGCGTAGTCGATCAAATCCTGCTCGGCAACATAGGCCAACGGCCGAATGACGACATGTTTGCCGTCATCGCTGAGCAATTTCGGCGGCATCGCCGAAATCTTGCTGCCGTGAAACATATTCAGGAACAGTGTCTCGACAATGTCGTCGCGATGGTGGCCAAGCGCGATCTTGGTGTATCCATGGTCTAGCGCGTAACGGTACAAAGCGCCACGCCGCAGCCTGGAACACAAACCGCACATGGTTTTGCCCACCGGTATCACCCGTTTGACGACGCTGTAGGTGTCCTGCTCCAGAATCACGTACGGCACATCCAGCGTCGCCAAATAGTTGGGCAACACCTCCGGCGGGTAGTCCGGTTGCTTCTGATCAAGGTGCAGCGCAGTGAGTGAAAACTGCACCGGCGCTTTGCGCTGCAGCTCAATCAGCATATCGAGCAGTGCGTAGGAATCTTTGCCGCCCGACATGCAAACCATGACGCGGTCGCCGTCTTCGATCATGTTGAAATCGGCAATCGCCTGACCGATCTGATGGCGCAGCCGTTTGATCAATTTCTGTTGGTTGACCGAGAGTGCAACCGTATTCATGGCATGCCGCATCACAAAGGGGCGCGAATTGTAGACGAGCGCGCCGCCGCCGGCGCGCGTTTTCCGATTCCGAAGATCAGCACTTTGCGCTCCTGCAATGCGCAAGCTGACGGTGGCGCCGCTACACTGTCGCAACCTAGCAGCCGGTCGGACTTGGCGCGTGAGACGCGCGACCCGAAGCACCGGAAGCGCTTTTGGCGCACTGCGCGGCAGAAAGACGTATAAAATGCGAAAGAACTTCCGGAATATTCCTCACCGCTGTGCGCCAAAAGTGCTTCCGGCGCACTCGCGATGCAAGCCCGACAGGCTGCTAGGACTGATCTATCGACTATGCCGCATACCGACAGCACGGCATCTGCGCTTGCAAAGTTGCGCCTTGAGCATCGTGATTTAGATTTGCTGATCGCGCGCCTGCACGAAGTGCCCGTTTCTGACGAACTGGCAATCAAGCGTCTGAAAAAGCGAAAACTCAGGCTGAAGGACATGATCGCGCATCTGCAAAGCAGGCTGATCCCCGACCTGGATGCTTGAGCCCGCCCAGCAATTCAAATCGATTGGCAACGGACGCGCCGGCTGCGCGATCTAGTTGCCGTTCAGCCAGCGGCACCGTGTTTTCGCTCAATCGACCGCCGCGCCCGTTAACCTGCACGCCTCCTCCGTTCAATCCAACGTAGGTGTTCAGGCCTGACACACCCAACGACACGCAGGCTACGGTTACAGTGCGCGGTGGCGGCTCAGATGGATGGGTGGCCGCTCACCCTATCATTCCGTTATAAGCCGACTTTCCTGATTGGCCATAAGTCCCCGTGACCGAAGAAATTTTGATCAATGTCACGCCGCGTGAGACCCGAGTTGCACTGGTCGAAAACGGCATGCTGCAAGAGGTTTACATCGAGCGCGCCCAGCGGCGCGGTTATGTGGGCAATATTTACAAGGGCCGGGTTTCGCGGGTGATGCCGGGAATGCAGGCCGCGTTCGTTGAGATTGGGCTGGATCGCACCGCGTTTTTGCACGCCAACGACCTTGCCCGCATGCCGCAAGACGGTGAGGTCAGCGAAGGCAGCGCCACCGCCGTGCCATCCATTACGGAACTAGTGCGTGAGGGCCAGGAGATTGTCGTTCAGGTGGTCAAGGACCCGATCGGCAGCAAAGGCGCGCGTTTAACCACGCATTTGAGTATTCCGTCGCGTTATTTGGTGCTGCTGCCGTATGCGCGCACCTTGGGCGTGTCGGTGCGCATTGAAGACGATAGCGAGCGCGCGCGATTAAAAGAATTGGTGCATACCTTGGCCGCCGAGCGCACCCAGGGTTACATCGTGCGCACCAATGCCGAAGGTGTGGGTGCTGATGCCTTGCGCGCCGATATGGGTTTTCTGGATCGTTTGTGGCTGTCGGTTAGCGACAACATGGGGCGCACCAAAGTGGGTGAGCGCATCTACGAGGAACTGCCTTTGTCCTTGCGAGCGCTGCGCGACTGTTTAAAGCCGCATGTGGACAAAGTACGCATTGATTCACGCGAGACCCTTGATCGGGCGACGCGCTTTACCGAAGAGTTCATCCCAGAATTCACCGAGCGCCTAGAACATTACCCTGGTGAGCGTCCGATTTTTGATTTGTACGGCGTGGAGGACGAGATTCAGCGCGCCTTGCGCAAAGAAACGCCACTTAAATCGGGCGGTTATTTGATCATCGACCAAACCGAGGCGATGACCACGGTGGACGTTAACACCGGCGGTTTTTTGGGGCACCGTAATCTGGAGGAAACGGTTTACAAAACCAATCTGGAGGCGGCACAGGCGATTGCTCGGCAACTGCGCCTGCGCAATCTCGGTGGCATCATCATCATCGATTTCATCGATATGTCCGACGACGAACACAAACGTCAGGTATTACGGACTTTAGAAAAATCGCTGGCCCGCGATCACGCCAAGACCACCGTTTACGATATGTCGCCACTCGGGTTGGTGGAAATGACGCGCAAGCGCACCACCGAAAGTCTGGAGCGACAATTGTGCGAGCCGTGTGCGGCATGCAATGGCCGTGGCACCGCCAAGTCAGCCGAGACAGTGGGTTATGAGATCTTCCGGGAAATTACCCGCGCCGTGCGTCAGTTTGAGGCGCGCAGCGTGCTGGTATTGGCCTCGCCTACGGTGGTGCAACGGGTAGTGGACGAAGAATCGGCTGCGTTGGTCGAATTAGAAACCTTTATCGGCAAGCCGATTCGTTTTCAGCCCGAGGAACAGTATTCACCCGAACAATATGACGTGGTCGTATTGTGAATTGCGCCACTGAGGCAATCCGTTGAAGCCTGCATTACGACGCTGGCGACGTTTGCGGCGTTGGCTGCTAACGGCGATTGCCTGCGTGGTGGTCGGTGCGGCTGGGTTGATGGCGGTCGCGCGCTTGATGTTGCCCTGGCTGGTGGACTCGCCTGATTCGGTGGCAGCTTGGTTGAGCGAGCGAATCGGTCGCAATGTCGAACTGGAGTCGGTATCGGCGACTTGGGATGGCGCCGGCCCACTGCTTGATCTAAGTGGATTGACGATCTCCGGCGCAGCAGGGGATCCAGCGGCGATCAGCCTGGGACGCGCGCGGGTCAAGATCGATATCTACGCCATGTTGTGGCCCGGGCGCCATTTGATTCGGGAGTTTTTGCTCGTTGACGCGCGCGTCGAATTGGTCCGCGAGAAGGACGGTCGCATCGTTTTAGAGGGTTTTGGTCCACAAGCCGCCGATTTGGCGGTTTTGTCTGCTTGGCTCAGTCGGGTTGGCCACATCGGCTTAACTGGCGGACAACTGGATTTAGTCGATCGTCAATCGGGGCGCAGTTTTTCGCTGGATGCGGTGGAACTGCGTATGAGTCAGCACGGCAGCTTGCTCAGCGTTGGGCTAGAACGCCACAGCCGCGACGGCGAAGGTCGTCTGCGCGTGGTGCTAGAACAGCATGGCGCCTTGCATTGGCCGCCGGCGGCCGCGCAGCTCTATGTTGAGGCGCAGCATTTCCCAATCGCTGATCTGTCTGCTTTGACTGAACCCTTTGCGGTGGGACTGCGCACGGGTGTGCTCGATGGCAGACAGTGGTTGAGTTGGGAAAACCAGCAGCTCGCGTCGCTGCGTGGCGATTGGTCGATCGAAAGTTTGGTGATGTCGGCGCCCGGCTTTGAGTGGGCGGATGGCGGCATCATCGAACCGAATATGCATCTGCCACTGGGCCGATTAGTGCTGGCTGGCGCGCGCGACGATTTGGGCTTCGCTCTGGACCTGCGCGCTGGCGCTGGCACCACAGCCGAACAAATGGGCACGGAGCTCAGTGCGCGCATCGACAACGCAGGCGCGTGGCAATGGGTCGGCAGCAAGTTATCGGTTGCTCTGCTCGCCAATGCAGCGATGTTGTTGCAAAGCGCGCCGCACGCCGTGCGCTCGCGCATGTACGCGGCACAGCCGCGTGGCCTGATCAATCAGATGCAGGCGCGGATGGTAGGCGATTCGTGGCAAGTGCATGCCGATCTCGCCGATCTGCAGTTCGCCGCCGCAGCTGCGCGTTGGCCTGCAGTGTCTGGCCTTGCGGTAAGTCTGTCGGCCGATAACGATGCGTTGATCGTGACTGCGAGGGGTCAGTCGATGGAGTTTGCCGTCGATGGCGTTTTTCGCGAACCGGTCGTACTTTCGAGCTTCGACCTGCTATTGGGCGCTAGGCGAGAAGCCGGCGACTGGGTGATCGAAGCGCCTAAGCTTGCCGCCAGCGGCGCTGGATTTGCAGTCGATATGAGCTGGCGAGCGCAGTTAGATCAGGTACTGGGCCCACAATTGCAGCTGGCAGCGCACGTGCCTGGTGCCAATATCGAAGCCGCCAAGGCATTTTGGATGATCAACAAAATGCCACCTCGAACCGTGCAATGGCTAGATAACGCACTCGGCGCCGGCCAGGTCACCGATGCTTGGGTGCAGTACCGTGGCGCGCTGGCAGATTGGCCGTTCGCGGCCAAGCAGGGCCGCCTGGAAGCGCGATTTGTGGTTGCGGGTGCCGATCTGGATTACCACGCCGATTGGCCGCGGGCAGAGAAAATTGACGCGGAAGGCGTGTTCATCAATTCCAGTCTGGTTTTTGATCGGGCGACCGGATCGCTGTTGGGTAACCGCGTGGTGCGCGGCAAAGGCAGTATCGCCAGTCTGAAAGACCCCATTTTGACCCTCGATTTGGCGGGCAAAGGTGATGCTGCCGGGTGGCTGCAGTTTCTCAAGGCCTCGCCGCTACAGCGTAAACACGGCGGTGTGTTGTTTGGTATGAGTTTGAACGGCCCGGTGGACATAGATGCGGAGCTGATCCTGCCCTTGCGCAAAAACCTGGGGCAATCCACGCTGGCGGGCAAGGCACTGCTGCAGGGCGTGGTCTTTAGTGATACCAAATGGGATCTGCGGTTTGACGATGTGCACGGCCGCGCTGATTTCAGTGAGAGTGGCTTCGCCGCCGATCGACTGAGCTTACTCTCCAGCCAGATGCCGGCCGAATTGTCGTTGGCGGTCGGCAGTTTTAGCGCTGATCCGGCGCTGCAAGTCGAGGCCGCGCTCACCGGCAAGCTGACCGCGCAGTCCCTATTTGGGCATTACGAGGCGTTGACGACCATCCTTAGTCAGTTGTCAGGAAGTGCCGATTGGCGCGTCAATTTGGCAGTCACGCGCAACCCCAGCGAACTTGGCAAGACGACTACCCGCATTCGCTATCACTCAGACCTGCAGGGCACGGCGATCGGATTTCCAAGTCCGTTTGGCAAAGTTGCCGCGAACCGACTGCCGCTGACGCTCGTCGTGGATTTACCGCCGGACGATACAAGCGCCCCGCAGATCCGTCTGGATATTGGCGAGCAGGCACGCTTGTTTGCCGTCATTGGAACTGCGGCTAGCGATTTTCGCGGGCAACTGCAGCTGGGTGATGCAACCGCGCAGGATTTGCCCGCGCGCGGCTTGCGAGTCACTGGCCATTCAACGAAGGTCGATGTGCCCGGCTGGGCCGGCTGGGTGTTTGCCGGCACGTCCTTAGCCGGACCTGATGCCATTTTGACCGACATTGATTTGTCACTGGGCGATGACAACCGTTTGAAGTTGGATCGCAGCGAGGGGCCCTGGTTGCTGCAACTGAGTGGACCCACGGCGCAGGGCAGTATCCGTTTCGACACCATTGCCGATCAGTCAGCCTCGGTAACCGCCCAGTTTGAGCACCTTTACCTGCCGGAGCCTGCAGGCGACAGCAGCGATCTATTGATCACTCCGGCCATGGTGCCAACTTTGCATTTTTGGGTGAAAGATCTGCGCATTGGTGAAGCGCAATTGGGTGAAGCGCGGCTGGAGGCTTTCGCGAAAGACGGCGGTTTGCGCGTCGAGTTGCTGGAAGCGCGCTCCCCCGAGCTGGCGATTCACGCCAGCGGCGACTGGCTAAGCAAAGCCAGCGGCCCCGAATCGCGCTTCAAAATTCGTATGGTGGCCGAGGATCTAGGGCGCATGATGACGCGCTTGGGATTCGCTGGGGTTATTGCCGGTGGCCAGACGCTGGCCGAGATTGATGCGCGTTGGCGCGGCCCCCCACATGCATTTGCGTTGGAACGATTAACCGGCTCAATCGATATATCCGTAGGTCAGGGTCGCTTTTTGGACGTCAATCCGGGCGCCGGTCGTATTTTTGGCTTACTGAGCCTGCGAGAATTGCCGCGCAGGTTGAGTTTGGATTTTCGCGACCTCTTTCAAAGCGGGATGAGTTTCGATCGTATTGAAGGTCGTTTTCTGCTCGGTGACGGTAATGCGTGGACTGAAAACCTGACCGTTCGTGGTCCCGCTGCCGACATTCTCATTATCGGCCGCACCGGTCTTCTATCACGCGATTACGACCAACAGGTGATGGTATCGCCGCATCTATCCGGGGTGTTGCCAGTGATTGGCGGATTGGCAGCGGGACCGGTTGGCGCCGCGGCCGGCTTTTTGGCGCAGGGGATGGTGCAAAAGGATGCCGATATTGAAAAGTCCTCGCGTGCCCATTATAGCGTCGCCGGATCTTGGGAAAAACCTGTCGTTGCGCGCCTGACTCCGGCGCGCCCAGATGCGGCTCCGCGCCGTGATAGCGCTACGACAGACGCCGATGCCGGTTGAATTTCTGGCAAGTTGCAACCCGCCAGAATCGTCCGATCCCCCTGTAGCGGAATCACCAAACAAGTGAACGCGTTCAGCAGCGGTAAACTCTTACCCATCATTCCCAGCTCCACGAAAGCGGTCAACTGAGATTTCTAGCAGCCTGTCGGTCTTTGCGCGTGAGATGCGTTGTGCGGCTGGGCGGATGGATGCAGGGCGGGGCGCTCAGTCAATGGCTCTTCCTTTGGCAAGTGTCGCAACGCAGCAGACGGTGTCCAGACACACAACCCGAAGGGACGAACGGCGTTTTGGTGATCGCGAGCCCCGAATTGAAGCGAAAAATCCATGACCTTTATCCAAGTTTAATCCAAGCAGAGCGCCAAAACGACTTTCGGCGCACTCGCGAAGAAAGCACGACAGGCTGCTAGGTTTATATCTAGCCGTATAATTCTAGAAACCTCAGTTGGACAGGGTAGAGTGTGCGGTTATGGGTGTGCAGGCATAAGCGCAATGAGGGTGAAAGCTGGCAAGCTTGCGTGGCATGCCGCGCGCCGGCTTGAACGCATGCAGGTTTTGCTTGCAGGCCGGGGTGAATAGCTCGCCTATTCCAACGAGTTGCAACGCCGCCATGCGCGGCCAGAACGCTGCAATCTGCCCAGTAGCGCACTCACCCAATGGGTGAAGGTTTTCAGCTGCGCAATCCTTATCGAAATCAGAAAGCTGCAAGCGAGAATGAGCGGTCAACCGAGGTTTCTAGGATAATGCTTGGAAGTGCGCTAAGCTCGCGATGCCGGCCGTTTGGCCTGCGTTATCCGCGCCTTAGTGATCAGAATTGGGCTAATGATTGACCTGCATTGTCATATGTTGCCCGGAATAGATGATGGTGCGCCAGACTTGGCAACCGCCTTAGAAATGGCCCGCATTGCCGTTGCCGATGGCATCACGGTGACCGCCTGCACGCCGCATATCTATCCCGGGCTTTACGAAAATACCGCGACGGGTATTCGGGCGGCGATTGTCAAACTTCAGCAGGAACTGGACAACGCTGGAATTGCGCTGCGCTTGGTAGAGGGCGCCGATGTTCATCTGACGCCGGATCTATTGCGGGATCTGCGCGCGGATCGCATTCCTTGTCTGAATGGCACCCGCTACATGTTGCTGGAACCGCCGCACCACGTGGCGCCGCCGCGTTTGGAGCAACAGGTGTTCGGACTCATTGCCAACGGCTACGTTCCGTTGATCACCCATCCAGAGCGACTCACTTGGATCGAAGATCACTATCCGATGTTTCTGCGGCTGGCCAAATCAGGTGCGTGGTTGCAGGTCACCGCGGGCGCACTGACGGGACGATTTGGCAAGCGCCCGCGCTACTGGGCACAGCGATTGCTTGACGAAGGTCCGGTGCACATCATTGCCAGTGATGCGCACAGCGTGCACCGGCGCGCGCCGTTGATGGCAGAAGCGCGCGCAGTTGCCGCTCGCCAGGTTGGCGAGAAAGAAGCCTGGGCGATGGTGCGGGATCGACCTGCGGCGCTGCTGCGCAACCAGAGCGCGAGTGGCTTGGAGCCGGAACGACGACCCGCCAGCCGCGGTGGAGCAACTGGTTGGCTGCAACGTTTGTTGCCTTGGCGAGGTTAAAATGAGAATGAACCGGGAGATGGCGTCAATGTGGTCTAAAGTCGGCTTGTGGCTGATGCTGCTGAGCCTGAGTGCATGCGTCAGTGACAGCCTGAAGGACGTCCGTCAGGGCAGCGCCAGGATGGTCACCACCACGGATGATTTGCGACCGCCAGATACCACCACGGCATCCGGCGCCTACCAGGGAGTCACGGAGTATCGCGTCGGCCCGCAGGACGTGTTAGATATCGCCGTTTACCAGATGGCCGAGCTGACTAGGCAACTGCGGGTGAATTCCAAAGGGATGATTTCGCTGCCGCTATTGGGCCCGATACAGGCGGCTGGCAAGACCGTTCCCGAGTTAGAGGCAGAAATCACCCAATTGTTGGCAGACGATTACCTGCAGGACCCGCAGGTAACCCTGTATGTGCGGGAATACACCAGTCAACGCGTCACGGTTGAGGGCGCAGTTGCAAAGCCGGGCATCTATGCGCTAAGTGGTCGAACCTCACTTTTACAGGCCATCGTGGTGGCAGGCGGCATTACTGAAGAGGCCAATCCGCGTGGCATCCTTATTTTCCGCGTGACTGACGGAAAGCGCATGGCTGCGGTGTTCGATTTACGGGAAATTCGCGGTGGCAACGTGTCAGACCCGCTGGTGTATGGCGATGATTTGATCGTGGTTGATCAATCCGGCGCCAAATCGGCGTGGAAAACCATCCTGCAAACAATGCCAGTACTCGGCCTGTTCAGAGTTCTCTAGGAGTTATTCATGCAGGGTGCGGCTCAAAATCATGATCCATCCGGAGTGGGCAATCTGCCCAGCACACTCCCACTACGCAATCAACAACTTGCGCCGATGGATCCGCGCAGCCAAGCGCTGACTACATTAGTGCGGCAGGAGGACGTCGAGCAGGGCGAGAAGGAATTTGAGTTCCTGCAGTATTGGCAAGTTATCGTCAAACATAAATGGACGGTGATTGCAGCTTTTACGATTGTGGTGCTTACCGGTTTGATGGTTACCTTGCTGACGACGCCAATGTTCCGCGCGACATCGACGCTGCAGATTGATCGGCAAGCGATGCGAGTCGTCAATATGCCGGGTGGCGATTCATTAGAAGCACCTGCCGACTTTGAATTCTACGAAACGCAGTTTCAACTGCTGCGCAGCCGGACTCTGGCAGAAAAGGTTGCCGCCAGTTTAGACCCAGAAGATCCCGCCTTTGCGATGATGAGTGCGCCATCCCCGTGGCAGAAATTTCAACAGCTCATTTTTGGCGTCGATAAAAAAGGCGCCCAGCCAGTCAGTCCAGAAGATCTGCGCGGGCAGTTGGTGGGTTTGGTGCGTGGTGGTTTGTGGGTAGAGCCGATCATTAAATCGCGTTTGGTCAAAATCAATTTTGATAGCCCCGATCCTGCGCTGTCTGCCAAGATTGCCAATGCGATAGCTGAGGGTTTTATCGAGTCTAATATGGAGCGTCGAATCGACAATAGCTCCTACGCGAAGGAGTTTTTGGAGGATCGTTTAGAGCAAGTAAAACTAAAACTCCAAGACTCTGAGTCTGCGCTGGCCAATTTTGCGCAGGAAGAGCGCATCGTAAATATTGACGATCGCCAGTCGCTGCTAACTAATGATCTGGCTTCGCTCAACGCCGCGTTGACAGAAGCCAAACAAGAGCGCATCGACGTAGAGTCTCGCATGCGACAGACACAAGGTGCGGGCATCTATTCGCACCCGCAGATGCTGGCCAATCCCGGAGTGCAAGCACTGCGATCTACACGCGGGAAATTGGAAGCGGATTATCAGGAGAAGTTGGTCACGTTCAAACCAAATCTTCCATTGATGCTACAAATCAAGAGTCAAATGGAGGAGATTGACAAACAGCTGGAAGCAGAGGTTCAGTTAATCAAGGCCAGTATGGTGGCTACGTTTCAGTCGGCCAAAGACAAAGAAGGGATGTTGCAAACGCAGGTCGACCTGTTGGTGAATGACGTGTTGGCGCTGCAAGGGCGAAGTACTAGCTTTACTGTTCTGGAGCGCGAGGTTGAGACCAACCGTCAGCTTTACGATGCCCTGCTGCAGCGCTACAAAGCGATAGGCATTACCTCTAACGTCGATGCAAATAATGTCAGCGTGGTCGACAGCGCGCTTGCACCAAGTGGCCCATTTTCCCCCAATCTATTCCGCAATCTCTTGCTCGCGGCATTTGCCGGCATGGCGCTCGGTGTATTTTTAGCTTTCCTATTCGAGTTCCTAGACGATACGCTCAAGCGGCCGGATGAAATTGAAAAGCACCTTGGCATTGGAGTGCTTGGAGTGATACCAAGATTGGATGGTGTTACACCGCAAGATGCGGCTCTAGATCCGCGATCGGCATTTTCTGAAGCGTATCGGTCAGTGCGCACTTCCTTACAGTTTTCAACCGAGGATGGTGTGCCGCGCTGCCTGTTGATTACCAGCCCGTCGGCATCAGAGGGTAAGTCCACCACCGCATACACGTTAGCCTGCAACTTCGCACAGCTTGGTCGCCGGGTGTTGCTGATTGACGCCGATTTGCGGAATCCTTCCTTGCACCATTTGCTTGGTGGTGATAACTCAATCGGTCTCAGTAACTATCTGGCTGGTAGTATAAAACCCGCGGCTGCGATTAGACCTACTCGTACTTTGCGCTTAACCTTTATTTCGGCCGGACCTCTGCCCCCTAATCCGGCAGAACTATTGGCTGGGCCAAAGATGATGTCTTTGCTGGGTTTGGCCGGCGAGAAGTTCGATCAGGTGATTATTGATGGTCCGCCCATCATGGGTTTGGCAGATGCGCCGATCTTGTCTAATATCGCGTCCGGCACACTGCTGGTGATTGAGGCGGGTACCAGTCGAATTGCCACCGCAAAGGCAGCCTTGAAGCGCCTGTTCAGTGCACGAGCCCATGTCGTTGGTGCATTGATTACTAAGTTTGATGCGCGTATGGCAGGTTATGGTTACGGCTACGGTGGCGATTATGGTGGTTATCACTATTATTCCTACGGTGAAAATTCCAATCAGCCGCGTTTAACTAAGGTATGAGTCATGGCGACCGACACCATTGATTTGGCGTTGGCGGTGTTTCGAGAGCCATCTCGGCTCGCCGAGGTGCGGGATCGCCCATTACCGGAAGATATCGCTAGAATCATTCGTCTCGCCGCCGGTGAAACAGCGGCGCTGCACGAGGCGATACAATCATCGGGCGCCACTGCCGAATCCCTTGCGGAAAGTTGCACCTTTTTTCTGCACCAGGTCTTGTTTGCGCCCGGCGCCGACGCCTACCGGGTGCTCGGCGCGCGGTCCGACGCGCCACAAGCGCGTTTGCGTGAAAACTATCGCTGGTTGATGAAGCTGTTGCACCCGGATCGCCATCAAGATGGCTGGGAGGCGGGCTACGCCGATCGGGTGAATGTGGCTTGGCAGGATCTAAAGACGCTTGATCGGCGCACGAAATACGACCACCGTCTGCACTTGCGACCCAGTCCGTTCTCGTCACCCGCGCACATCATGTCGATAGCACGCAACGCGCTGGTGGAGACCTCCAGCGGACCGCTGCTATCAGGCGCCATGGTGCGCAGATTGCCCGCATTAATCCTTGGGGCCATGGCGTTAAGCGCGGCCGCAGTGGTTGGATTGATGTACTGGGCACAAGTGCAGTTGCAGCAAGAGCTTGCCAACCGGCGCGGCGGTCGGGATGTATCGGCAGCGCTCGATAGCTCAGGCGCAATTGATTTGGGTTTGCATAAGGGAACTATTGCGCGAATTTCAAGAATGCAGGAACTTTCGGTGGTTGCGCGCAGTAACGAAGTATTGCCGGTGGATATGAGCATCGCGCCACATACGCTGGCCAAGCCCACGGCCGTCAAAATTGCGCTGAGGTTCCCGGTCGCACCGGCCAGTCTAAACGTGCTGGCGCAAGTCGCGCGTTTGCCAGCGGTGTCGATCCGCCTGGACGCGGGTGCGGCTCAGACGTTTTCACCGGCAGTTGCGGTGCCACAGGCCGGTGCGGATTCGCTGACGACCGCCCTTACAGCAGCGAAAATCGATCCGCCTTTTGCCAGCATTGAACAAGCTTTGATTAGCAATGACGACGCACGTGCGCTGCTAAAGGAGTTTGCTGCCGCTTATGCGTCCGGGGATTTGGCGCGATTCGATCGCCTGTTTCAGACCGCAAAAGGTGATCCTCGCGCGATAGACCTGATGCGTAAGCGCTTTGTGACCACCGATATGCGCTACATCGAACTGCTGCAGTTGGAACTCGAAATGGGCGCGGAGAGTGGTCGGGCTTCAGCGAGATATCGAGATACCTATGTACCGCGCGGTGGACGACGCGCGGTAACCGAAGCCGGCATGATTGAGTGGGTGCTTTGGAACGATGCTGGCGCCGTGCGCATTGCCGCTTTTGGTCGCGACTCCGCGCGGCCATGAGCGCCATAGTCGAGTGCACCCGCGAGCCGCTGTCACGATGACCCTGCCATCGGCGTTGCGAAAAACACTGCTGTGGGTGTTCGCCCTTACTTTGCTGTGGTTGGTGTTGATTCGCGGCTACGCCGATTATTTGGCGCGCCCACTACCCGCGCGCGCTTTGGTGTTGAACGCTCAACAGCCAGAGGCGCTGGTCAAGACCGCAGAAGCAGCCTTAATCGCGCGTCAGTTGGAGGAAGCAGAGCGCCTTGCGCAGTTGGTGTTGCGCAAGCAGCCGCTGGACGGTCGCGCCTTACGAATTTTGGCGGCTGTCGCCGAAGCGCGTGGGAACCGCCCGCAGGCACTGTTGTTGATGCATGGGGCCGCCGCAGCGGCGCCACGCGATGCGCCCGCGCAATTTTGGCTGGCACTGAACGCCTTAGCTGATCGGGATTTGACTGATGCACTGCAGCGCTTAGATCGCTTGTTGCGCTTTCAGCCGGAGTTGGCTGACGACGTGTTTCCCATTTTGGCTACTATCGCGCTCAATCCAGTGGGTTCGCGTGCGGTCGCCAAGTACCTGGCTGTCGAGCCCAACTGGCGGCTTGATTTTTTGCGGCGTCTGATCCTTGAGAGCCCGTCCAGTTCGGACATCAATCGCTTGTTGCGCGCTATCGTGCTGGCGGGCGGCGTGGTTCAGCAAGCCGAGTTGGAGGCGCTTGCGGCACGCCTGCTGCGTACGCGCGATTGGCCGGCATTACGTAAGCTGGTCGCGAGCGCATCCATTGGTGGGTCGGATACCGCGCTTTTGTACGATGGTGGGTTCGATGGAGTCGCACGCAACCGTCTGCGCGGATGGGTGATTGCCCGGGTTGCAGGTGCCGATATGCTGATTAGCAAGGAGCCAGTGGCCGACAATAAGGCGCTTAGGTTGGTGTTTTATGACCGTCGAGTTGCATTCCAGCATGTGTCGCAAATGTTGTTGTTGTTGCCCGGCCATTATCGACTTAGTGGTCGTGCGCGCTTAATTGATTTGCGGGCGGCACAGGGTTTAACGTGGAGTATGAGTTGCGCGGAGAGTGAAGTACCATTAGGTAAATCTGAACGCTTGCTTGGCAGCAGCGAGTGGCGAGGTTTCGAAATGGATTTCACCGTGTTGGATGCAGACTGTGGTGCGCAGCAATTGCGCTTGGTTTTAGATGCGCGAATCGCAGCTGAACAACAAGTTTCCGGAGAAGTCTGGTTTGATGATTTGGCGGTTGAATTACGAGGGCCAATTGAATCTGTACCGGAAGCTGACAATGTGCAACACGACGCCGACAGTGCTTGAGCTTAGGGTTTGTTCCAGCTAAGCTTGAGGTGAGTATTTTTTTGCGATAAGGCGGGGCGCTAGAGCATGAATGGATTCGCTAGGGGGCTAGCCACAATCGCTGGATTGTTGACATCTACACTACTTTTGGCACAGGACGGGGCGAAAGTTGTCGGAACCCTGCAGGATGTCGAAGGCACAGTGCTAGTCAAACAAGGCGGTCAATCGGTGGCAGCGGTTGAAGGTCAGCAGATCTACGCCGACCAGGAGGTTCTGGTTTCGCTCGGCTCCAAGGCGCTGATGGTGTTTGCCGACGGCTGTGATATGGCACTGGAAGTTGAAGAACTCTACCAGGTGCCGAGGCGTTCGCCCTGCGCGACCATGTGGTGGGCGGCTCCCGCTGCCGCTGGGGTAGCATGTGGCGCGGCTCATGTTGACAATTCGAACAACGCTAGAAGCTTGGCTGCGGTTGGTTTGGCTGCGGGCGCAGGATTGTTGGCTACGGCGCAGAATCGCGAGCAAGATTACAGCGAATTTGCGGCCGCGTTGGAATCAGTCGATGGCGAAGTGCTGGCCAGCAACGAGTTGGGTGAGTTAGAGGTCATCAGTCCGGGCACGCGCTTACGCGCTGATCAGCAGATTGTCATTCGAGACGGCGCAAAGGCGCTGATTCGCTTCGACGATGGCTGCACCAAAGGGCTGGAAGTGGGCGGTGATGGTGAGCAGTCGTACACCGTACCCGGCAATTCCCCGTGTTTTACGCCTGGACTTTGGTGGGCGAGCACTGCAGCCGCGGCAGGGTTGTGCGTGACCGCTGAAAACAGCGACGACGATCGCGTCTCGCCCTAATCTTTTGGTCGCTGCGCACCGCGCAGCAACCAGTTCGTTACGTAGCGTCGCGCTCCCTTAATGCACGATGGGCGTTGCGCGCACTGCCGCGTCGCTTTCGCCTTGTTGTGGCATGTACTTTCGAAGCCACCGCAACGCCAGCCCATCGGCTTTAGCATCCGTAGGCACTCAGTAGTCGCTCTGTGCAATCTGCTTTAACCAATCCTGCAGATTGTAGTAATTGCTGACGCGCGTGATTTGTCCGTTGCTGACGTCGAAAAAGGCGCCGCCTGGCAGGCGGTAACGTTGTCCGAGTGCCGCTGGCAAACCATCGTCGCTGGACAAATACTGCCCACAAACGACGTACTCAGCAGACGCATGATTGGCATTAGCACCCACTAAAATGCGCACGTCGGTCAACACTTCCAAATAACAGCGCGCCATTTTTTGCAAAAATAGTCGAAAGTTATCACGCCCGATTTGTCGCTCACCTTGATTTACATCGTGCGCGACATCTTCAGTGAGCAGACTCAGCATGCCGTCCCAGTCGGCGCGATTAAATGCGGTGTAGTAGCGTGCAATCAATTCGTGAGTGGTCATTGTTTGCTCGATTTATTCAGCAATGACGCGGTTATTCAAATCGATAGCCAAATTCGACGCGAAATCGTTCGAGAAATTCTTCGCGGGTGAAGCTCTGGTTCTGCGTACCGGGCTTTTCAATCTTGATTGCGCCCATCAACGAGGCAATACGGCCCGTGGTTTCGAAGTCCAGATCGTTCATCAGGCCATAGATCAAACCCGCGCGGTAGGCATCGCCGCAGCCGGTTGGATCAACCACTACAGACGCCTTGGCAGTCGGAATTTCGATCAAACCCTCGCGGGTGTACCAATGCGAGCCCTGGCTACCACGGGTGACGATGTACGCCGAAACGCGCTTTGCTATGTCTTCGGGCGTCCAACCGGTGCGCTCGGACAACAACTGCGATTCGTAGTCGTTGACTGACACGTAGGTCGCGTTTTCGATGAAATTGCGGAATTCTTCGCCATTGAATAACGGCAGCGCTTGGCCGGGATCAAAAATAAAGGGCACTCCCATAGCCTTAAACTCGCGCGCATGTTGCAGCATCGCATCGCGATTGTCGGGCGCCACAATGCCGAAACTGACGTTTTTCACATCATGCACATGCGCACCGTGGCTGCGCGTCATCGCGCCGGGGTGAAAAGCGGTGATCTGATTGTCATCTAGATCAGTGGTGATGTAGGCCTGAGCGGTGAAGTGATCTGCTAGTTCGCGTACGCACCGCAGATCAATATCGAGCGCCTCGAAGTGCGCGCGATACGGTGCAAAATCACGTCCGACTGCGCCAAATGGCACCGGATGACCGCCCAGCAGCTTCAGGTTGTAGCTGATATTGCCAGCACAACCGCCAAATTCGCGGCGCAGCGTGGGCACATAAAAAGCCACGCTGAGCATATGTACTTTGTCGGCGAGGATATGGTTCTTGAACCGATCTTCGAACACCATGATGGTGTCGTAAGCCATAGAACCACAAATCAGGGCTTGCTTGGTCGCCATTTCAGCTACATTCCGAGAAATAGAAAAATCAGCGGCAGACTAACCCGCATCGCAGATTGGGAGAAGCGCTGCCATGCATAGACCTACTCATCCTTAGCGCAACACGTAAACGTCCTGCACCAGCAGCAGCTCACAAGCGCCTGCGCCGCTATCTTCCCGACTCAGTGATGATCGCCAGTGCCAACCGTTGGCGCGGTGTGCTTCCACCAATAAACCTTCTAAATGAATGACTTCACCGGCGCGAATCCGGGCCAGCGCTGCGCTAATGGTGGCATCTGCCGGGATGAGGTGCACATTGGTCGCCGAGCGTACGATCTCCTGTTGCGGGATGGGCGGCTCTCGTTCCCAGCGATAGGTAAAAAAACGCGTACCTTGTTGGATCCCGAGTTGATCGATCACCGTGGTGTCCGACATGCGCCCCCAGCCGAGCGCAAAGTCGAGGGGCGATAGTGCTGCGCCGGCGTCGCTTCGATAGCTTAAACGCGACAACAGTCGCCCTTGCACGCTAAATTCTGCCAGCGGCGTCAGCTCAAACTCGCCGTGCACAATCGGCGCTTGGCGATCCGAAAAATTGCGCTGCACGGGTGGTTCCGGAGCAAGGACGCCCGGCTCACGGTCGATGGGACTGGGCTCACGGGTGTGCAGGTGCCAAAGGCCGCCGGCTATACAAATCGCCAGGATGAGCCAAACCCGCGAGTTCACGGTTCGAGCCCCCGCTCGCTTTGCGCCGGTTCGCCCAACACTCGGCGACCGCAGTTGGCCAAAATATGGGCTAAGGTTTGCATCAACTCGTCGCGCGCGTCACTCTTGCGCCACAACAATCCCAATTGACGCGTGGGCTGCGGATCAGCGAAACGACGCAGCTCGATATGTTCGTTGTTCGCCACCGGTGGCATCACCGAAAGTTGCGGCAACAGCGTCAATCCGACGTTGGCGGCCACCATTTGACGCAGGGTTTCTAAACTGGTCGCGCGGAATCCGCTGCGTTCGGCAGCGCCACCCAAAGCACACAAGGACAGTGCCTGAGTGCGCAGGCAATGGCCCTCTTCCAGCAGTAGAACCTCTTGGTTACGCAAATCAATCATCCGCACCGTCTGCGCAAACTCTGCGGCGCGTTCGCGCGGTAGGGCCAGCAGAAAGGGCTCTTCAAACAACGGCGCGCAGTTTTGCGTGTCATCGCCGGCCGGCAGCGCCAAGACAATGGCGTCCACATCGCCGCGTTCGAGTTGCGCCAGCAATTCCTCAGTTTTTTCTTCGATCAGTAACAGTTCGAGTTTAGGAAAACGCGCTCGCAACGCTGGGACCACGTGCGGCAATAGATACGGTCCCAAAGTGGGAAACATCCCCAAACGAATGCTGCCGGATTCGGGGTCGCGCGCATTCCGCGCAATGCCGCGAATGGCTTCGACTTCGCGCAGGATCACCCGCGCTCGGGCAATGATCGATTCGCCGACTTTGGTGAGCAGCACGCCACGCGACTGACGCTCGAAAATCTGCACATCCAACTCGTCTTCCAATTTTTTGATTTGCGTCGACAAGGTCGGCTGACTTGCAAACGAGGCTTCGGCCGCTCGACCAAAATGGCGATGTTCCGCGAGCGCTAGCAGGTACTTTAGATCACGCAGGTTCATTCAACCTAGAAACCTCAGTTGGACGGGGTAGAGTGTGCGGTTATGGCAGTGCAGGCATAACCGCAATGAGGGTGAAAGCCGGCAAGCTTGCGCGGCACGCCGCGCGCCGGCTTGAACGGCTGGCGGCCACGCCGCCAGACCGGGGGAATGGTTGTTCCATTCCAACGAGTTGCAACTTAGCCATGTCCCGGCCCGCAAGCTGTGCTTGCGTGCGTTCGAACCGGCGCGCCGCATGCGGCGCAAGCCGCCGGTTCTCACCCCCAGAACCGTGCAATCTGCCCCGTAGTGTACTCACACTATAGGTGAACTGATCAAAGTGCTGAAAAGTCAAAACAATCATCGCGTTATGGGTGATGGCAAGCGGTCAACTGAGTTTTTTAGGTTCAAGGTTGCCAGTGGTGTGCGCTGGGCCTCGATTGTACGTTAGGGGGATGAAGTAAGAATCAAAACTCAACACACCCGCAACCTGCCACCGAACTGTTGATCTCGCGTTTGCGGCTCTACAATCCGCTGATCACCCAAAGAGCAGAAATCCATGCGCTTAGGCCCAATCGCTGGCGCCACCCTGATCGTGCAGGACTTGCAAGTTTCCATCGACGCCTACGAAAGCTTGGGAATGGTGCTAACAGAGCGTGATCGAGTCCCCAAACAGCGCGCGCTCGACATGGGTGACAGCGCGTTAATCGATGCACCGCGGGCCCGTTTGGCCTGCCCTGCCGATTCTTGGGCTGACAGCTGGCTGGTCATCATTGAGGCTAGCCAAGCGCTGGCTAGCCCATCGTTTGGGCGTCGCGGTTGGCTGGCATTGGCCCTGCCAGTTGCGGATTTAGACCTTGTTCGTACGCGCCTTAGCGATTCGGCGTTTGTGCTCGCGCCGAGCGCTGAAGACGAATTCAATGATCACGGACGTGCTCAGGCGCTCATCGGACCGAATGCTGAGCTTTTGTACTTGCTGCAGTTCGAGTCGACCGGGCCAAGCCGCCTTGCCGCGCCACGTTGTCCTATTGATCGGCCGTGCGCAGTGGCGCTCGGCGCACAGCAGCCAGCGACGGCTTTGGCCTTTTACGAGGGTCTGGGACTGTTAGATCGCTTGCACACCCGTTGGTCACCCAGCGCGCTTGAGCGTGGCGAGCAAAATGGCGAACGCCGCGCATTGGCAATCGGGCAGTTGGCCGGTGCGCATGCATTGCTCATCGACGCAGTGCCGTTTCTGCCAGCGGCCGATGCTACGTTGCGTTTAGGCTGGCGCCTGATCAGTTTCGCGCGCAGCGACGCGCGTCTCAAACGACTGGCTGGCGCGCAAGACCCGAGCGCACGCATCCTGGCGGGTCCGGAAGGCGAGGGCATTGAGTTGCTTTGAACGGTCATGGCAGGCAGCCACCTGAAATCATGAAGTCTCAGTCGCCATGACCGTTGCTACAAACTGTATGCGCTTTATCAGTCCATTTATCGTTATGGTTTGCGGGCTCTGCTACCCGTCCCGTAGCATGCGCGCCCCGACTTCCCGCCACCCGAGCGTGCCATGAGCGCTGAAACCTCCTTTCGCAGTCACCTGTGCGGCCGTGTCGATGAGGCGCTGGCTGATCAGAACGTGGTGCTCTGTGGATGGGCCAATACCCGGCGCGATCACGGCGGCGTGATTTTCATCGATTTGCGTGACCACAGTGGCTTGGTGCAAGTGGTGGTAGAACCTGACAATGCCGCCGCCTTTGCTGCTGCGGATCGGGTGCGTTATGAGTTTTGTCTGCGCATCGAAGGCGTGGTTCGCGCCAGACCCGCGTCGCAGGTCAATGAGCGTCTCGCCAGCGGCAAGATCGAAGTCGTGGCTGCGCTGGTCGATGTGTTGAACGCCGCTGCGCCGCTGCCGTTCATGCTCGATGAAACACCCAATGAAGAAGCGCGTTTGCGCTACCGATATCTGGATATCCGTCGCGGCCAAATGCAGAAACAATTGCGTCTGCGCTCCAAGTTAGTCCGCGAGATTCGTCATTATCTCGACGATCAGGATTTCCAGGATATCGAAACGCCCATTCTGACCAAGGCTACGCCGGAAGGTGCGCGCGATTATCTGGTGCCCAGTCGCGTCAATCCGGGTCAGTTTTATGCCTTGCCGCAATCGCCGCAGTTGTTCAAACAGCTGCTGATGATGGCCGGAATGGACCGTTATTATCAGATCGCCCGCTGTTTTCGCGATGAAGACTTGCGCGCGGATCGGCAGCCCGAGTTTACCCAGTTGGATATCGAGATGGCCTTCGTCCGTGAGGCCGATATTCAAGATCGGGTTGAAGACCTGCTTCGCCACGTATTTCGCACAGTGATTGGCGTCGAGCTAGCCAATCCGTTTCCGCGGCTGAGCTATGCCGAAGGCATGCGGCGTTTTGGCTCAGACAAGCCTGATCTGCGCAATCCGCTGGAACTGGTCGACGTCGCCGATTTCGTTAAAACCAGCACCTTCAAAGTGTTCGCTGGTCCCGCCAATGATGCGGGTGGTCGTGTCGCCGCATTACGCGTGCCGGGCGGCGCTACGCTGACCCGCAAGCAGATCGATGACTATGGCCCGTACGTGGCACGTTACGGTGCCAAAGGTTTGGCCTGGATTCGTGTCGATGATTTGAGCAAAGGCCGCGAAGGGTTGAATAGTCCCATCGTCAAGTTCCTTGACGAGGCCGCTTTGCAGGGCATTTTGGATGCGGTGGGCGCCGCGACCGGCGATTTGATTTTCTTTGGCGCCGGTCCGTACAAAACGGTGTCGGACTTCATGGGCGCCTTGCGTTTGATCGTTGGGCGTGACCTTAAACTCGTCGAAGCCGGCTGGCGGCCATTGTGGGTGGTCGATTTCCCGATGTTTGAATTCGATCACGCCGGTAATCGGTGGGTTTCACTGCATCACCCGTTCACCGCGCCTTCCATTGATGATGCCGCCGAACTGACCGCCAATCCGGGTGACGCCTTATCGCGCGGCTACGATTGCGTATTGAACGGCAGCGAGATCGGCGGCGGCTCGATTCGTATACATCGCCCAGACCTGCAGTCGGCGGTATTTCGCTTGCTTGGCATTGAAGAACAAGAGGCTAAGCTTAAATTTGGCTTCTTATTGGAGGCCTTACGCTACGGTTGCCCGCCGCACGGGGGTATCGCCTTTGGCATCGATCGCATCGCCACGCTGATGTGCGGCGTCGATTCAATTCGTGAGGTGATCGCGTTCCCGAAAACCGCCAGCGCCCAATGTCCGCTGACGGATGCGCCTTCGGAAGTGCCGGAGCGCCAGTTGCAAGAGCTATCGATCCGCGTGGTGCGCAAGGAACCGGTGGTCTGAGGCGCAACAGGCAAAGCAGGCTCTGTGGGTCAGCGCTGGGCGCTGACGCATTCTTTGACTTCTGCGTAGGAGCAGCCACCCGCAGCACAACTACAGCCCGCGGACGGCCTCGGCCACCGCGCGGAACACGGCGCGACCCTTGTTCATGGTTTCTTCCCATTCCTTGGCTGGATCGGAATCGGCGACGATGCCGGCGCCGGCCTGCACGTGCAGCGTGTGATCCTTGATTAACGCGGTGCGGATTGCGATGGCCAGATCGGCCTCGCCTTGCCAGTTGATATAACCGACCGCGCCACCGTACAGATTGCGTTTGATCGGTTCCAGGCTTTGAATGATCTCGACGGCACGAATTTTTGGCGCGCCGGATAAGGTGCCGGCCGGAAAAGTGGCGCGTAGCACATCAATGATGTCCAGCTCCGGACGCAGCTTGCCCACCACTTGCGAAACAATGTGCATGACGTGCGAATAGCGTTCGACCAACATGTGATCGGTGAGGCGCACACTGCCCGATTGCGCAACCCGACCGACATCATTACGACCCAGATCAATCAGCATGAGATGTTCGGCGCACTCTTTCGGATCTTCGAGCAGGCGCTTGGCGTTGCTTTCGTCTTCGGCAGCGGTAGCACCGCGTGGCAGCGTGCCGGCAATCGGCCGCACCACCACTTCGCCATCCTTCAAACGCACCAGAATCTCTGGCGATGAGCCCACCACGTGCAGATCGCCCAAGTCTATGAAATACATATAGGGCGATGGATTCAGCGTGCGCAGCGCCCGATAAACATCGATAGGCCGCGCACGAAACGGCACCGACAGACGCTGTGACAGCACAATCTGGAACGCGTCGCCAGCCAGTATGTATTCCTGACAGCGGCGCACCGCATCTTCGAACTGGTCCCGCGTAAAACCCGACACAAAGTGCGCTTCATCCAGCGCCTGTGGATCGAGTACTTCTGGATAGCCCGGCGCCGGCGCACGCAAGCGATGCGTGAGTCGGTCCAAGCGGCGTTCGGCACGTTCGATGGCCCCTGTTTCATCGGTCGCCGCATGCACAATCAGCGATAAACGACCCTTGCGATTATCAAAAACCGCCAATTCTTCGGTACGCAGTAAGACGATTTCCGGCGTGCCCAGTTGATCCGGTCGATCGTCGTTTGCCAGCTTCGCTTCGATATAACCCAGCGTTTCGAAGGCGAAATAACCCACCCAACCACCCGCAAACGCCGGCAAACCCGCGTGTGTGGGCACCCGTTCACTGTGAATCAGCGTTTGAACTTCGGCGAGCGGATCGGCGACCTCGCGCTGTTCCACGCATACACCATCGACCAGACGTCGCCACTGCCGGCCACGCACTTCGATACGCTCTGGCGCCGGTAAGCCGATGATCGAATAGCGGCCCCAAGTCTCACTGCCCTCGACCGATTCCAGCAGATAAGCGTCAGGCCCATCGACCAGCTTCAGATACGCTGACAATGGCGTATCCAGATCAGCACGCACATGCCGCACCACCGGCACGCGGGTGAAACCAGCCTCACGCAGCGCGTTTATGTCTATCACTGAATTCACGCAAGAAGTTCGTCATCAAACAGGGGCATGATCATATCTAGTAGCAGCCTGACTAGCAGCCTGTCGGACTTTCATCGCGAGATGCATTGTGTGGCTTAAGCGGATGCAAGGCGCGGCGCGCAGCCAATGGCTCTTCCGTTGGGGTCGCAACGCCGCAGACGCCGTTGCGACGCGCAGGGCCGGACGGCCTTTTGGCATAGCGCAGACTCGAAAGTAGAGCCATAGCCTTCAAAATCAATTCGAGACTGGGTAATGATCGCCAAAAGGACTTCCGGCGCACTCGCGAGGAAAGTCCGACAGGCTGCTAGAAGGCCGGTTTAACCGGCAGCGCTTGGTAGCGCTCGACCGATTCGCTGATCTCGCGTTTGGCTTCTTCGATACCGGCCCAGCCGCGCACTTTGACCCATTTGCCTTTTTCCAAGTCTTTGTAGTGTTCAAAGAAATGGCGGATGCGGTCGCGCGTATTTTCGGGCACGTCGGTGAGTACATGGATGTGCCCGTAGGCGCTGTAAATTTTCTCGGTGGGGACGGCGATCAACTTGGTGTCCTCGCCGGCTTCGTCTTCCATCGACAACATGCCGATGGGCCGCACCCGGATTACCGATCCGGGAATCAGCGGCAACGGCATCACTACCAACACATCGGCTGGATCACCATCGCCTGACAAGGTGCGCGGAATGTAGCCGTAATTGCACGGGTAGCGCATCGGCGTGGTGAGCACTCGATCGACAAAAATAGCGCCGGATTCTTTGTCGACTTCATATTTCACCGGTTCGGCATTCATCGGAATTTCGATGATGACGTTGACCTCATCGGGCACATTGCGGCCGGCGGGTACACGTTCTAGTCCCATAACGATGATCCTCTAAGCGGGCGAGAGCTTGGGAGTATGCCCCGGACAAGCAAGCTCGCGGGTCGAGATTCGTCGCACCGATCGCAATCGGGTCTGATTGCAGTTAAGGCAGCGCTGTGCGGAGCCGGCATAATCGAGCGATCTTGATCATCAGGAGTGCTTGTTATGTTGGATCCGAACCTATTTCGTGCGCATTTGCTGGCTACTGCTGAGCGTTTGCGCGAAACGCGTGGCTTGGAACTGCCTACTGCTGAGTTAGAAGCGCTGGAGACCGAGCGCAAGCAGGTGCAGACCACCACGCAGGAACTGCAGGCCAGTCGCAATCGTTTGGCCAAGGAAATAGGACAACTTAAGTCCAAAGGTGAAAATGCCGATGAACTGATGGCCGAAAGTCAGGGCCTGCCAGCACGGCTGAAGGCGGCGGAAGAGCAGCTGGTGGGTTTGCAAGAAAGGCTAACCGCGATTGCCTTGCGCATCCCCAATGTGCCGCATGACAGTGTGCCCTTGGGACGCGATGAGACGGGCAATGTGGAAGTTCGACGTGATGGCGCGCCAGGAACCTACGCTTTTGACGTCAAGGATCACGTAGAGCTGGGCGCGCGCCATGGCTGGTTGGATGGTGAAGCGGGCGCCAAATTGTCGGGCTCCCGTTTTACCGTGTTACGCGGCGCTTTGGCGCGGATGCATCGCGCATTAGCGCAGTTCATGCTGGACACCCACACGCAGTTGCACCACTACACCGAGGTCAATGTGCCGCTGCTGGTAACCAGCGAGACCATGCAAGGCACCGGGCAACTGCCCAAGTTTGAGGATGATTTGTTTGAGGTGCCGGTTGGCAGTTATCGCAATCTGTTGGTGGACGGCAAGGCCAAAGACGCACTGCGCGGCGCATTGGTGCGCGGCGATCGAGAGGACGTGTTGGCCATTCTGAATGGCATTGCGACCGATCTGGGTTTGCAAACCCTGGGCCGCTTGCCGCCGGCCTTGTGGGACGATTTGCATCATCATGAGGCGATTGTAGCGACCTTGCATCGTTGGCTGTGGAAACGCATGTACCTGATTCCCACTGCGGAAGTGTCGCTGACTAATCTGGCGCGCGACAGCATTTTGGATGCCGAGTTATTGCCACAACGGCTGACCGCACATTCTCTGTGTTTCCGCGCGGAAGCCGGCGCCGCCGGACGCGATACCCGCGGCATGATTCGGCAGCACCAATTTGAGAAGGTCGAATTGGTGCAGATGGCACGGCCAGACAGTAGTTATGCTCAGTTGGAAGAAATGGTCGGGCATGCTGAGACCATTTTGAAATTGTTGCGCTTGCCATTTCGCACGATGTTGCTGTGCAGCGGCGACATGGGTTTTTCAGCGACCAAGACCTACGATATTGAGGTTTGGCTGCCCAGCCAAAAAACCTATCGGGAAATTAGCTCCTGCTCCAACTGCGAGACCTTCCAGTCACGTCGCATGCAAGCACGCTGGCGCAACCCAGAGACCGGCAAGCCTGAGCTGCTGCACACGCTGAATGGTTCTGGCGTGGCCGTCGGCAGAGCCCTCATCGCGGTGATGGAGAACTACCAAAACGCCGATGGCTCAATCACCGTGCCGGAGGTGCTGCGGCCTTATATGGGTGGCAGCGAGCGCATTGTTTGACGCATAACCGTGGATGCAAAAAGGCCCGCTTTCGCGGGCCTTCTTTTAACCAAAGCCAACCAACAAGGCCTATCAGTCGTCGCCGCTGAAGAATGAGAACAGGTTCATCAGGTGCATGAACAACACCCAGATGCTGCCTAACAGGCTGGTTGCGATAACAATGTAGTTGGCCTCCGGATCGTGAATTAACTGACTGGTTTGCCACAAAATGGCGCCAGAGATCAGCAACACCGCCGCGCCGGAGATCATCAGGCTGAGGATTGGCATCGCTAAAAAGATGTTGGCGACAATCGCGACCAGGATCACCATCGAGCCGACAAACAAGAATCCGCCCATGAAGTTGAAGTTGGTGCGCGAGACCAGCGCATAGCCGGACAGCGAGAAGAAAATCACACTGGTTGCCGCGAGCGCATAGACCGGGATATTCGGGTCCATCCGCATATACAAGCCGACGATTGGACCCAAGAAGTAACCCAACAGTCCGGCATAGACAAAGGACAATCCCAAGCCAGCCAAGCTGTTGCGGGTGGCGTTGATTGCAAACGGCATACCAATCATGAAGGCCAGGAACAGCCACACATTAATGGGTTGGGCGTTGCTGCTGATTGAATACCACGCCGTCACGGCCGAGAAGGCCAGGATCATGGTCAACAAGGTGTAGGCATTACGAATCGTTTTGGTGGTCGACAACGCAGCGACTTCTGCGTGTGTCATCACCGGATTGGCAGTACTCATCGCGGGATCTCCGTGTGCTTGTGCTCAAGTTGCGGTAGGACGGCTGAAAAAATTCTAGAGAGCTGACTCGACCACAGCACAGTAAAACAAAGCTGTGTATACGCGGCGTAAAACTCCAGAACTTCCGATCCTAACATTCAGGAACGGACAACGGAACACCATGCGCTAGTCGCTACGAGATCCACTCGACTCGCAAAATCAATGTGTTAACTTAGCCCTTCATAAATTGCACGCGCCCTCGCTAGTCTATTGGCGGCACAAGGAATTTTCCTCTGTCGACCGTATAGCCCAGTATGGTGCTTGTTCGGAAAATCCGTAGCGCGACCATCGCGCGAATTCATGAAACATCAGGGTTAGCCTTCGACGGGATGGAGTGGTGGGATGGCCAATAATCACCTTGTATTGTTGGCGGGAGCCACCGGACTGGTCGGTGGTCTGGCCTTAGCGGGGTTGCTGCGCCGCGCTGAGGCTGAACATTTTCGGGTTTGCGCGCCCACTCGCCGCGCCCTGAAGTTGACTCACCCGCGGCTGGATAACATCGTGGTAGACCCCGCTAACGCGGCTGGCATGCAGCAAATCCTTCAAGCCTTGAGCGCGAAGGGTATGCCTGTCAGCAGTTTTATTTGTGCGTTAGGCACAACGCTGCGTGCCGCCGGATCCAAGGACGCATTTGCGGCGATTGACCGGGACCTGGTTCTAGCGCTTGCCGACATCGCGCGGCAGCGCGGCGCGCGCCAAGCCCTGCTGGTGTCATCGGTGGGTGCAAACCCACGATCCTCAAACTTCTACCTGCGTATTAAAGGAGAGGTCGAGACCGGCATGGTGGCCGCAGGCTTCGAACGCGTGGATATTCTGCAACCGGGGTTATTGCTCGGGGAGCGTGCAGGGCCACCCCGCGCCGGTGAGCGGATTGCCATACACCTAGCACCGATATACAACATGCTGCTAGCCGGTCCGTTGCGCCGTTATCGCGCAATTGATGCCAAAAGCGTTGCCGCCGCGCTCATTGCGTTGAACGGCGCGGCCGGCAACGGCGTTGCGCGCCTGACCTACAGCGAAATCGTGGGCGCGGCTTCGGCGGCATCGCTCTAGACGGACTCTCCCACAGACGCTCCGGCAGACTATGATTCGCGGCCTCGCCGCTCTGCGCGGTTTGGATATTTTAGGACATCAAGATCATGGCTTGGATCACGGTCAAAGACGCTTTGGCAGGCCGGCACGCCGAAGGAACGACAATCACCGTTAAAGGCTGGGTGCGCACCCGGCGCGATTCCAAAGCCGGCATTTCTTTTATTCAGCTGAACGATGGCAGTTGTTTAGCCAATTTGCAGATCGTCGCGCCGGCAACACTCGCTAACTATATTCATGACATTCAGCATCTGAGCAGTGGTTGTTCGATTGAAGCGGATGGCGTCTTAGTGCGTTCGCAAGGGCAAGGACAATCCTTCGAAATACAGGCTTCGCAGGTACGTGTGATCGGTTTGGTTGACGATCCGGAAACTTACCCGATCCAACCGAAAGCGCATTCCTACGAGTTTTTGCGAGAGGTCGCGCATTTGCGCGCGCGCACCAATACCTTTGGCGCCGTCACTCGGGTGCGCCATGCGATTGCCCAATCGATCCATCGATTCTTCGATAATCAGGGCTTTTATTGGGTCAATACGCCGATTATCACCGCCAGCGACTGCGAAGGCGCCGGACAGTTGTTTCGCGTATCAACCTTGGATCTGATGAATTTGCCGCGCAACGCAGCTGGCAAAATCGATTTCAGCCAGGATTTTTTTGGTAAAGAAGCCTACTTGACGGTGTCTGGGCAATTGGCGGTAGAAGCGTATTGTCTGGCGCTCAGTAAGGTTTACACCTTTGGCCCGACCTTCCGAGCTGAAAACTCCAATACGCCGCGCCACCTTGCCGAATTCTGGATGATAGAACCGGAGATTGCGTTCGCGGATTTGAATGACGATGCCACCCTGGCCGAACATTTGCTGAAAACGGTATTCAAGGATGTGCTCGACCGTTGCGCCGAAGACCTCAAGTTCTTTGATGAGCGCGTCAACAAGGGCGTAGTTGCGCGCCTTGAGCAAGTGGTCGGCGCGGAGTTTGCGCGCATTGACTACGGCGATGCGGTGGTGGCGCTGCAAAAGGCGGGACGTGCCTTTGAGTACCCGGTGCATTGGGGCGCGGATTTGCAGACCGAGCACGAGCGCTATTTGACCGAAGAGTATGTCGGCCGACCAGTGGTGGTCATGAATTACCCAGAGGAAATCAAAGCCTTTTATATGCGCCTCAATGCGGATGGCAAGACGGTGGCGGCAATGGATGTATTGGCCCCCGGCATAGGCGAAATCATTGGTGGTAGTCAGCGCGAAGAGCGTTTAGATTGCCTTGATGCGCGCATGATCAAGTTTGGTCTGGAACCACACGCCTACCAGTGGTACCGCGATTTTCGCCGCTACGGCACGGTGCCGCATGCCGGTTTTGGATTAGGTTTTGAACGTTTGGTCGCTTACATTACCGGGATGAGCAATATTCGCGATGTGATTCCATATCCGCGCACGCCGGGTAATGCAGCGTTTTAGAATGCCGTCGGGTATCTGTGACCACTCCATAATTCGGTACTATGCATGATTCGTAGATCGCTAACATGCGCCTGAGTGTCGTTATTCCGTGTTATAACGAGCTTGCGACTATCGCTGCAGTGATAAGTGCGGTTGAGAACTCGCCCTATCCAAATAAAGAGATCATCGTCATTGATGATTGTTCCACCGATGGTACCCGCGAGTTACTGAAATCAGAGCTCGCCCCGCGTATTCACACTTTGTTGTTTCACGATAAAAATAGGGGCAAGGGCGCTGCGCTGCGCACTGGAATCGCCGCAGCTACCGGCGATATCGTGGTCATTCAAGATGCAGATTTGGAATACGATCCAAACGAATTTCCCATTCTGCTGGATCCAATATTGCGCGGCAAGGCGGATGTAGTCTTTGGCTCGCGCTTCATGGGCGGGTTTCCGCATCGCGTACTGTATTTTTGGCACAGCGTTGGCAATACCGTATTGACTCTTGCTTCAAATATGTTTACCAACTTGAATCTCACCGATATGGAGACCTGCTACAAGGCCTTTCGGCGCGAGATAATTCAGAGCATTAACATAGAAGAGAATCGATTCGGGTTTGAGCCCGAAGTGACCGCCAAAGTGGCTAGGATGGGCGTTCGCATCTACGAAGTGGGTATTTCCTACCACGGGCGCACTTATGCTGAGGGAAAAAAGATCGGCTTGCGTGATGCATTCCGTGCGTTGTGGTGCATTGTGAAATACAGCGTGAGAAGATGATCCTCGAAACCCGTCCAACTGAGGTTTCTAGGATAATTGCCGCCCGATATCTCATTGTTGGTGGTACGTGCGCAGTCATCGATCTTGCATTCTTTGCGGTTTTGCTAGAGTGGTCCGGCTTAAATTGGTTCGCTAGCGCGACGATAAGCTTTGTAATCGCAACAACAGCAAATTACTTTTTGTCTATTTTCTTCGTCTTTACCTCGGGTGCACGTTTTGCGAAGCCGCAGGAGGTTGGCTTGGTTTTTCTGGTGAGCGCTTTAGGTTTGGCGATGAATCAAATGGCGCTCTGGCTGTTCTTCGAGGGTTTCGACATTGACGTCTATCTCGCGAAAATGCTGTCGACCGCGGTCGTATTTTTCTGGAACTTTGGTATGCGCCGCTACGTTATTTTTAGAAAGACAGCTGTGTAATAGGAGCAAGGCGCGGACCTTATGCTTAGGACAGCATCCGACCGTTGCTAGTCTTTTCGCGCGATTATTAAAAGGTTCTTGCCTACCGGTGGGGCTAGGATATTCTCGGCCACCCGCATAATGGGAACGACCAGCTTGTCGTAGATTGCAACACTAGCGCCACCCATCTGGTTCTTGAGTAACACGAAGCTTATGTACCACGGCAATATTCCGGCAATGTCGAAATAGCGCGCTCTCACGACTTTCAGCCCTGTATCTTGGATCAGCTGCAAGAGCGGCTTTTTCAGGTAGCGACGAAAATGTCCAACGCTGCGATCAACGTCGCTGTACAACCAGGGCAGAGCCGGCACAAAAATGATCAGGTGGCCGCCGGAGTGGAGTGAGTCACGCGCAAGCCGCAATTCCGCTGCATCGTTCTCAATGTGTTCGAGTACGTTGATGTACAGCACGGAGTCGAATAAGCCTTCGGCAGGCCGATTCGCCAGAAATCCCTGAATTGCCTCGCATCTGTTGTCTTCACCGGTCGCAGCTTGCAACAAGGGGAACATGTTTGCCGATGGTTCAAACGCAGTCAGGCGCTCTATTTTTGTCTTTAACAGTAGTTCCGAAAAACTGCCAACGCCGGCGCCAACTTCCGCAACGCTATTGCCGAGAAAATCCCTGAATTCGGACAAAATCCAATCGTGGTAATTCTTGGCAAAAGACATGGCTTCCAAGTCTTTGCCGAAATACTCGGGTAATCGTGTTGAAGGCATTGATCATTTTACCTTTTGACTAAGTCGCTAAGTGCGCACATGGTAGTTCCCCTCAACCACCCATTTGTAGCTTGTCAGTTCGACCAAGCCCATCGGGCCGCGGGCGTGCAGGCGTTGCGTGGAAACGGCTACTTCCGCGCCTAAACCTAACTCGGCGCCATCGGTAAAACGGGTGCTGGCATTCCAATAGACCGCGGCAGAGTCAATGCGCACTAAGAACTCTTCGGCGAGCGGCGCGTTTTCAGTCAAGATGCCGTCGGAGTGCCCGCTGGAATGTTTTTCGATATGACGCATTGCGGCTTGTGCGTCGTCAACGATGGCAATACCCAAAACTAAGGATAGCCACTCAGTATCAAAATCATCCGCACCAGCCGCTGTTACTGAGGCGCCGACAACCGCTTTGGCGAGCGGCAGACTGCGTTCATCGCAACGAAATTCGACTCTATCAGCGGCCAAAGTGGCGACCAGTTCCGGCACCCATTGCGCGGCAATATCGCGGTGGACGAGCACGCTGTCCAAGGCGTTGCACACGGTGGGACGCTGTACTTTGGCATTGCGGATCACTGGAATAGCACGCGCCAGATCGGCTGCAATATCGACATACAAATGACAAATGCCGATGCCACCGGTGATCACCGGAATGCGGCTTTCACGACGGCAAAAGGCGTGCAGGCCGGCGCCACCGCGCGGAATGATCAGATCAACCAAATCATCCAACTGCAGTAACGCGAGCGTGGCCTCACGATCGGTAGAATCGATCAATTGCAGCGCCCCCACCGGCAAATCGCTGGCTAAGAGTGCCGCACTTGCGATGTTCATCAGTATCCGGTTGCTTTCGATGGCCTCTTTGCCACCACGTAGCACGGCCGTGTTGCCGGTTTTAATTGCCAGCGCGGCGACGTCGATCGACACATTGGGGCGTGACTCGTAGATCACGCCGAGTACGCCCAGTGGAACTCGCCGCTTATGGGCAAGCAATCCATTGGGTAAGGCGCGCGCGTCAAAATGGCAGCCCAGCGGATCGGGCAAAGTGGCAATGTGCTCTACGTCGCGCGCGATCGCTTCAATTCGAGCCGCATTCAGCGTTAAGCGGTCCAACATCGCCAGGTTCAATCCGGCGCGCCTGCCATTGTGCAAATCAATCTCGTTGGCCGCGACAATCGCAGACTCGCGTTCGCGCAGTAGCGTGGCCAGGATTGCCAAAAAGCCGTCGCGTTGTGCGCCGGAACTCCGTTTCAGGCTGGCGTAGGCCAGACGCGCGTGCTCGGCGAGCTCGCGCACGCTATCTGCGGTTTTCACAACATCACCAGGTCGTCGCGATGGATGAACTCGGGGCCGAAATCGTAGCCGAGAATGGCCTCGACAGCATTGGAGCGTTTGCCGGCAATACGACGTAGCTCGACAGCCGAATAATTGGCGATGCCACGCGCCAGGGTGCGCCCGTCCATCGCGTTGATGTTGATCGTGTCGCCACGCTCAAACTCGCCGTCAATCCGCGCCACCCCGACGCCCAGTAGACTTTTGCCCTGCGCCAGCGCGCCCTCGGCACCGCTATCAATGCTGACGCCCATACCGGTGCGCAGTCCGCCGAGGATGTAGCGTTTGCGCGCCTCGCGCGGCGGCGTTAGGGCGGTAAAGCGCGTGCCGACGTCGGCACCTTCGATCAGTTGTGCGATGACTGCGGGATCAGCGCCGCTGGCGATGACCACTTCCGTGCCACCGCGGCGTGCAATATCCGCCGCGCGTAGCTTTGTCAACATGCCGCCGGTGCCGTGTACACCGCCCCGACCGCCAGCGGCCTGCCACAAGGTTTCTGGGATATCGATGGCATCGACGTGGCGGACCAACTGTGCGCTGGGATTTTGGCGTGGGTCGGCGTCGTACAGGCCTTGCTGGTCGGTCAACAAGATCAGCAAGCGAGCATCGACCATATTCGCCACCAGTGCTGACAATTGATCATTGTCGCCGACGCGAATTTCCTCGGTGGCGACGGTGTCGTTTTCATTGATGATGGGCAGTACGCGATGCGCGTACAACTGTTCGAAGGTCTGTCGCGCATTCAAATAACTACGCCGCAGTTCGACATCGCGACGAGTCAGCAAAACTTGCGCAACACGTTGATCATAATAGCCAAATAGCTCGCTGTAGAGGGCCATCAAACGCGGCTGACCGATCGCCGACAGCATTTGTTTAGCGGCCACGCGGCGTTCGCCTGGCAAAATGCCTAAGGCCTCACGTCCGGCGGCCACCGCGCCAGAACTTACCCAGGCGATTTCATGCCCCGCTGCGGTCAGGTGCGCCAGAACTTTCGCGTAGTCGAGCAATCTTGGAGCGCATAAGCGCCCGTTGTCGGTTGCGGTGGAAGTGCCAATTTTGACGACGACGCGCATGCCAGTCCGGAATTGAGTGAGACGGCCAGTTTAGCTCTGATGTTTCATGAATTCGCGCGATGCTCGCGCAGGACATTGATCGTACGGTGGTTTTTTCGAAGGAGCGGTGTAGTGATTCATACACCCGACTGAGAAAAAATCGCTGGGCGATCGAGGGACAAGCGAGGGCGCGTGCAATTCATCAAATATCAGGGCTAGTTAGAGCAAGCGGCGCTGCCCAGCGCCCTGCAAGCCGATGGGTAGTGAGCGCGAGTCAACTCCGCGACCGAGCAACATCATTTTGAAGCGTTCGCCCATCTGCCCTGGCAGCATCAGTTGTTGCAGTTCTAGGCTCAAGCGCAAGCGCTGGCGGTCATCGAGTGCGGGCATGTGCAGATAACACTGCTCAATTCCGGCTGCGATCAAGTAGCCAGCTTGGCTGTCGTAGTTCAGCAAATCGAATCCGCAGGTCTCGGCGGCTTCGGCGAGCGCGGTGAAATCAACCGACGCGCTGATGTCATTGAGTCCTGGGTACCAGTAGGGGTCGTGATGCGCGCGATGTCGGTAATGACAAATCAGCGTGCCATCGTGACGCGAGGCCAAATAGTACTCGGGGCGACCGTAACCATAATCAGAAAGTAAAATCAGGCCGCGTCGCAGTGGCGCGCTGATGGTGGCAAACCAGTCGCT
>Ga0105048_10001741_pt1 | contig 35090 bp, 26 predicted proteins | sample MAT05_FD_78382 | JGI IMG/M metagenome (GOLD analysis project Ga0105048, IMG submission 78382) | Freshwater microbial communities from Lake Fryxell liftoff mats and glacier meltwater in Antarctica - MAT-05 | ecosystem: Environmental > Aquatic > Freshwater > Ice > Liftoff microbial mat | place... | reverse complement strand
TCCGGAACGTTTGGTGCTAGGTGCATCCCCGACGGCGAGGCGGCGAGACGCCAAAGGGAGCACCGTGTAGGCCAGACTACGGCGTGCCGTGTGTGACGATTCCTGCTCAGGCTCTCAGGCCGTTCCTTACCACCTCCGTTCTCGTCGCCCTGGCCGTCATCGCGCCCTGGAACGATCAAGCGCTGGGGGCGTCGGCGCTGGCGACGCCGTCGATCACGCGGGAGGCTGCGGCGGCGGTCGGGGAGCCTGCATCTTCAAGGCCGGCGGAAGATTCGACGGCGCAGACCGCGACGCCGCGCGCCAGCTCGACCCCGACGCAGAGGCTCCCCGTTCCCGGCGCTTATGTCGGAAAGCAAAGCGCGGAGCCGCCCCCGTCCTCCACGCTCGCGCGCGAGCAGATGGAGGCCGCCGTCCGTGCGATGCGACGAGGGGGCTCGAGGGCTCCCAGCGTGCTGGGGGAGCGCGCTGGAGCTGCGCCTGCCTCGCTCCGCGAGGCGCGGAGGCTGCTCCAGCGACCGAGAGGACGAGAGTAAGCGCAGACGTCTCGTCGCCCCCTCGATGGTCGATCCTGGGCGCGAGTAGCGAACCGGCCCTCCCAGCCCCCCCTCTTCGGCTGTTGTCGATGCTAGTCTCCGCCCTCCAGCACCGGCCAGAGAGGAAACCCATGTACGAGCCCGCCCGTTACCCCCAGCACGCCGTCCCCCAGACCCGGGTCGCCGGAGAGCACGCGGCCTTCTTCCGCAAGGTCTACGCCTTCATGGCCCTCGGGCTCACCGCCACGGCCCTGACGGCGATGCTCGTCGCCAGCTCCGAGGAGGCGATCCGCTTCATCGTCCTCAACCGCCCCGTCTTCTACGGGCTGCTCATCGCCGAGTTCGCCATGGTCTGGGCGTTCACCGCCCTGGTCCCGAAGATCAGCGCCGTGGCCGCCGGGGCGCTCTTCTTCACCTACGCGATCATGAACGGCCTCACCCTCGCGGTGATCTTCCTCGTCTACACCAGCGGATCGATCGCCAGCACCTTCTTCGTCACCGCCGGCACCTTCGGCGCCATGAGCGCCTTCGGGTACGCCACCAAGCGCGACCTCACTGGACTCGGCAGCTTCGCGATGATGGGCCTCTTCGGCCTGATCATCGCCTCGGTGGTGAACATCTTCCTCGGCAGCCCGATGATCTACTGGCTCACGACCTTCATGGGCGTGATCGTCTTCGTCGCCCTCACGGCGTATGACACGCAGAAGATCAAGCAGCTCAATGTGGGCGGGTATGAAGGGGACGAGGCCAATCACAAGGGCGCTATCCATGGGGCGCTGATTCTTTATCTCGACTTCATCAATCTGTTCTTGTTCTTGCTGCGCATCCTCGGCCGCCGCAAGTAAACCAGAACAGACCGAGAAATCAGGTAGTGGGTCTTTTTGACCATTTCGACCCGCTGATTCAGGTCATTTGCAGAGCAAAAAGACCCACTACCCGAAATTCGGCTGATTTGGGCTTCCCACGATGCGGTGCGAGAGGTGACCAAGGATGAGGTTTTAACCCCGGGCGGGGGTGCTCTCTGTGCCTTCTCTTCTGATCCGCTTGTTTATCAGGAGGCCCGCCGCCTCAGCTCTGTGGTAAAGCGCCGCCTACATGAGCAATCTCGTGGAGTTCGGTCTCCCCAACGCCGCGCCGGCGACCTCCCAGCGCCTCCTCCTGATCTTCGACGGCGGCAACGCCCCCGGGTACTCGTCGGTCGCAGTCGCGCTCACCGAGGAGGGCGAGCGCCGCGGCTACGAGGTCTGGGCGGCCACGCAGGGGTTCCGCTCCCTCACCAAGGACGCGACCTCGAACCCGCCGTTCGAGCGCTTGATCGTCAGCCGCAAAGACCGCTACGCCCTGCTCGCCCAGGGCATCCCCGCACGATCGATGGGGCGGCGCGTGCTCGACGCGGGGAGCGATTTCCGGAGCGAGCGGTATCTCGGGTTCTTCGCCCCGGAGAACCGCAAGCAGGCGGCCGAGACCGTCCTCGCCCAGGGGTTCACCCACGTCATCTGTGTCGGTGGAAACGGCACATTCGAGGGGGCCAAGGCGCTGGTCGGCGAGATCAACCCGCCCCCGCCGATTGGCTTCGTCAACGTCTCGGTCGACAACGACGTCGGCGGGGATCGCGCCATCGGCTTCCTCTCGGGCGTCGAGGCCGGGGCCACGATCGCCCGCGGCCTCAACGAGGACGCCTACACCCACAAGCGGGTCTACGTCCTCGAGATGATGGGCAACCGCAGCGGGCGCCACGCCCTGCACTGCGGCGTCGCGGCGCGCGCGCACCTGATCATCCTCCCGTTCTTTCGCCTGCCCGCGGCGGTCCTCACCGAGATCGCCCGCGGCCTCTCCAAGGCCGACTACGCCCTGGTGATCGTCGCCGAAGGGTACGAGTCGGAGCTGCGCAAGCACCAGTCCGATCGCCCCTCGGCCAGCACGTTCTTCCGGCAGCAGCTCGCGGCGGCGGGGCTCGTCGACTCCCCTGAAAAGCGGGTCATCGCCGAGCCGTTCAGCCGCTACATCCGCGGCGTGCGTCCGGCCTTCCTCGACGTCTCCGCGGCCTACCTCAAGGCCTCGCTGCTCTTCGACGCCTTCGAGCAAGGGAAGACGGAGATCATGCCCTTCGTCCTCGCCGCCCACGACGTCGGCGTGCGCCCCTTCGCCGATATCCATCGCGAAGACGGGATCGAGCCGGCCTTCTTGCCGCTCCTCGATCGGCTTGGACTGCCGGGGTTTCGCGCGTGGATCCGGGAGAAGTTCATCTCCGGTGCTCCGTCCCCGTCGAGCTTTCCGGCGCCGTGAGCGGCGGGGATCCCGTTCGATCGGCGCCGTTCGATCCCCGGCGTTGACCCTGTTGTACGCAGACACGTAGAGTACCCAGAGGAGTGCGGCCCGGCGCCGCGCTCCGCCCCCCCGCATGAAAACGTGCCCCCAGTGCCATCTCGCCTACCCGAGCGAGAGCTCCTTCTGCTTCATCGACGGAAGCAGCCTCGTTTCCCCCAAGGATCCACGCATCGGCTCCACGGTCGCCGGGCGCTACGTCATCGAGGCCGAGCTCGGCAAGGGCGGCATGGCGACCGTGTACCGAGCCCACCACAAGCTCGTCGACCGGCCCTGCGCCATCAAGGTCCTCAACGCGCAGTTCGCCCAGGATCCGACGACGCGCGAGCGCTTTCGCCGCGAGTCACGCCACGCGCAGCGCCTCGCCCACCCCAACATCATCGAGATCTTCGACCAGGGCGAGACGGAGGACGGCGTCCCCTTTCTAGTGATGGAGCTGCTCCAGGGGCAGAGCCTCGCCGACGTGCTCGAGCAGGGCCGCCTGCCGATGGCGCGCGCGCTGATCATCGGCATCGAGATGAGCCGCGCCCTGGCCCGCGCCCATGATTTCGAGGTGATTCATCGCGATCTCAAGCCCGAGAACGTGTTCCTGCTCGCGGGGGATCGGGTCAAGCTCCTCGACTTCGGGATCGCCCGCTGCACGCAGGACGCGCGGCTGACCAACCTCGGCGAGATCTTCGGGACGCCTCAGTACATGGCCCCGGAGCGCGGGAGCTCGATCGACGCCGGGCCGCCGGCGGATCTCTATGCGCTCGGGATCATGATCTTCGAGATGCTCGCGGGGCAGCTCCCCTTCACGGCCAGCGATCCGGCGAGCTGGCTGATGAAGCACCTCAAAGAGGTGCCGCCGCACCTGCGCCAGTTCTCCCAGGACTCGCCCGCGGCGCTGGACAAGCTGCTCTTCGAGCTGATGGCCAAGCGGCCGGAGGACCGGCCCGTCGACGCCCACCGGGTCGAGGCGGCGCTGAGCACCATCGCGCGCAACGTCGGCGTGGTCGTGCCCCCCGAGGCGCAGCCGTCGCCGCCGCCGCCCTCGGTCTCGCTCCGAACCATCGCGGATCCGTGGGAGCGGCGCATCGACATCTTCGACCGGATGGTCGCGCGCGGCTTCGGCCCCGCGGCGCAGAGCGACGTGTCGCGGATGCTCGACGCCTTGAAGGGCCACCTGCGCGAGATCGCCTCGCTGCGCACCGGCGCCTTCGACGAGCAGCAGCGCCTCGAGACGATCGAGAACGAGGGCCGCGACGGCCGCCTCCGCCTCGGCAAGGCCATGGACACGCTGACGAGCGACGTCTCCCGGACGCGCGAAGAGGCGCGGGGCCTGCGCACGGCCGTGGCCCCGCTCGCCGAGCAATCGAAGACCTTCGCCCCGCAGGTGATCCTCGCCCACAAGGATCTGATGCTGTGGGAGGGCCGCGGCGGCTTCGCCGAGCCCACGCGCGAGCTGGCGGCGGCCTACGGCAAGCTCTCCGATCTGGTGTCGCGCTGGTACGAGGTGCGCCACCGCGAGCTCACAGCCGACGGCGAGGCCGTGAAGAAAGAGCGCGTCATCGCCGACGTCGACGCGCAGATCAAGGCGCTCCGCACCAGCCTCTCCGCGCTCGACCGGAGCCTGGAAGAGCGCCGTCAGAAGAGTCAGCAGAAGATCGCCGAAATGGGGCGACGCACCGAGATGCTGGAGGCCGAGCTGCTCCACGTGGCCAGCCGCTTCTGCGCCCCGCTGCGGTCGAAGCCGGAGCTGGGTCAGCTCTTTCTAGAGCTCGAAAAGGTCGCGTAAGACGCAATGCGTCCACGGCGAGCAGGCAGTAAGCTGCTCGCTGTGCTCGCCCCCACTGACGCGCTGCAGCCGAGGCCACCCGGCCGGCTTCGCCGCGCGCTTCAGACGCTCGGGCTCAGCAGCGTCTTCGTCACGGCGGCGGTGGGATCGGTGGTCTTGCACCTCGATTTCGCCCCGACGCGGCGCCTGGTGTTGACGACGGTAAACGACGCTCTCGGCTCGCTGTTCGAGGGGAAGATCATCGCCGACGAGATCGAGCGGGTCGGCCTCGACGGCGTCGACATCCGCTCGGCCATCGTCCTCGATTCCCACGGCGCGCAGGTGATCCGCGCGAGCGGGATCCACGCGCGGGTCGACGTGATCACCCTGGTTCGGCGGATCGTCTCGGGCGACGGGCCGATGTGGATCGATCTGCCGTGGGTGCGCGTCGACGACGCGACGGTGCTGGTGGAGCGCGAGCCCGGCGTGGCGGTGCCGACGATCGCCGACGCCTTCCGCCTGCGAAGCCCGACGCCCCACGATCCGAACGCGCGGCCGGTGCGCGTGGATCTCCGCCGGATCGAGATCGGCCACGTCTGGGCGCACGGGATGATCGCCGCGCCGCGCGCGCTCGACGCCGACGTCACGCGGGTAGCAGGCGCGCTCCACATGGGGCCCGACGGGCTCACGCTCGACGTGGAGCAGACCGGGATCACCGATCGGGCGCTGCTGCCGGCGCCGCTGACCGGGTCGGCCAATTACCACCTTCGCCTGGGGCCGACGCTGCCCCCACCGAGCGACGGGACGTCGGCCCCGGCCCCGTCGATGACGATGTGGACAGTGTTCTCCGGCCAGCTCGGCGCGGTGGAGGTGCAGGTCCGCGGCGGGCTCGCCGGGGATCGACTGACCGCGACGGCGGAGATCCCGCGGGCAACGCCGGCGCAGGTGGCGACGGTGATCCCCGATCTGCCGATCCACGAGGCGCTCTCGGCCACGCTGGAGCTCGACGGGGACATCCCCACGTTCTCGATCCGCGGCTCGGTGGCCTTCGAAGGCGAGAAGGGTTCGCGGGGCGCGGCGGACATCGAGGGGCGGCTCGCGATCCAGGGGCCGCTGCGGTTCGAGGCCGACATCGCGGCGCACGCGATCGATCCGGCGGTCTTCGCGCCGATCGACGCGACGCCGATCGACGTGGTGGGGCGGCTCAAGCTCGAGCTCGGCGCGACGCTTCAGCTCCAGACCGACGCGTCGACGACGGCCTTCGTGCTCGGATCGGAGCCCGTCCCCGCGGCCGACGTTCACCTCGTGCTCGATCGCGGCACGCTCAGCGGGACCGCGAGCCTGCACGAAGAGGGCGCGCCGGTCGCCGCGGTGTTCGCGCTGTCGCCCAAGGGCGCGCTCGCCTTCGAAGCCACGAGCGACGTCGCGTCGCTGCGCGCGATCCCGCGGCTCCAGGTCCCCGTCGACGGCAGCGCCCGCGTGCGCGTCGCCGGGACGCTGCAGGCCGGGGTGATCGACGCGAAGGTCAGCGCGCTCTACAGCGGCCTCCGCGCGCCGGGCGGCACCTCGGTCGGCTACGGCGGGCTCGACGGGCACCTCAACGGCAGCACGGCGCAGCCGGGCGCGATCGATCTCGACGCGACGCTGTGGGGCCGCAAATTGCAGGCGTCGGGTTACTCGTTCGATCGGATCAACGCGCGCGCCAAGGGCCCGGCGCGGAGTCCGCAGATCACGGCGACGATGCTCGCCCACCCGCCCCGCGAAGGCGCGGACGAGGACGATCCCAGCGCCGACGCCGTCCGCGCCTCGGGCGAGCTCGACCTGCAAGCGAAGGGCGTGCGCAACGTGAAGCTGACGCTGCGCCGCGACGGCACCGAGGTGTCGGGAACCGTGGCGCGGATCGGCGCCGGCGACGGCGGCGTGCACCTCGAAGGGGTGAGCCTCCAGGGCGAGGGCACCGGGAAAATCCTTGGCGGCCTCACGGTGCGGAACGGCGAGATCGTGGGCAAGATCCACGGCGAAGGGGTGGACCTGGAGCGCGTGGGCAAGCTCGCGGGCGTGGCCCAGCGCGTCCGCGGGCTCGCTGATTTCGACGTCGATCTGCAGCCGACGGCGCGGGGGCGAAAGGGCCACGTCACCGTGCAGCTCGAGAACGGCGAGGTCTCGCTGCTCACCGGCGTCTCGGTGCTGATGACGGCCACGTTCGAGGACGACAAGATCACCACCGACGGCCTGGTCCGCTTGATCGCCCGCGCCGGGCCGAGCGGCGGTGACCGCGAGCCGTGCAGCGGATCGGTCGCGCAGCTCCGCCTCACCGACGGCGAGGGCGAGCTCCCGGGGCGCCTGCTCGATCCGTCGAGCTGGACACGCCTCAACGGCAAGGCGCGCGTCGCCGCCGACGACTGGGATCTCCGCTGCTTGGCGCGGTTGACGCCGGTGGGCCTCCTGCTCTCCGACGTCCGCGGGAAGCTCACGATGCGCGGCGTGGTGGAGCGCAAAGCGGGCCAGCGCTTCGTCTCGGTCCACGAGCTTGTGGCCCGCACCGCGGGGCTGGAGATCGCGGGCCCGCAGCCCTTCGGCGCCGAGGCGCCCGCGTGGGAGTCGCGCAAGCTCGACCTCCAGCTCAACGGCGACCTCGACGGCGTCAGCGGCGAGTCCACCCTCCGCGCCGCGCTCTTCGACGGCGACGTGGTGGCCGACGCCTCGGTCGCGGCGACGCTGGATCTCGCGGGCCTCGTCGATCGCCCGAAGGATCGCTGGGCTTTGCTGCGCCGCGCCCCGCTCTCGGGGCGGGTCTCGATCCCGCGTCGCCGGGTGGCCTCGTTCGTCAGCCTGCCGAGCTTCCTCAGCGAGAAGCTGCCGACGCTGAGCGGCGATCTCCGCGCCGACGCCTACGTCGACGGCACGATCGATCAGCCGTTCTTCACCGCGCGCGTCTCGACCTTCAAAATGGCGCTCGCTCAGCGGATGATCGGCGCCGAGACGACGCCGTGGTCGGTGCCGCTCGACGCCGAGGTGCTCGCCACCTACGACGCCGAGAAGGCCACGGTCGACGTCCACGTGAAGCACAACGCCAAGGAGGTCGCCACGGCCAACGGCGAGGTGTCGTTCGATCTGCACAAGCTCATCGCCGGCGGCGCGCCCAGCTACACGGCGGGCTTCTACGCCAAGCTCGACGAGCTGCCGCTGGGCGAGATCCCGTGGTTCGCCGATCACGACGTCGGCGGCCACATGAGCGGCACCGTGGCGATGAGCGGCCTCCACGAGCGCCCGGAGCTCAAGATCGATCTCACCCTCCCCGATCTCCAGGTCGGGCAGGATCTATTCTTCAGCGAGGGCGCGTTCAAGCTCGACGTCGCGGCGCCCACCGGGCCGACCAGGGATCGCTCCACGGCGCGCGTGCAGGCCCACCTCGGGGCCCAGGACGGCGGGCAGCTCGACGCCTCGGCCTTCGCGGGGGTCCTCTGGGAAGGAGGCCTCTTGCCCACCCTCGACGCCGAGACCGCGGCCGATTTCTACGCCAAGGCGCAGAGCCTCCGGCTCGCGGTCTTCCACCCCGGCGTCGCCGACATTCTCAGCAAGCTCGACGGCTACCTCGACGGCGACGTGCGCGTGGGCTGGAAGCGGCTCGCGGCGGGCGATCGCGCGAGCATCGACGCCAAGATGAAGGTGAAATCAGGCGTGATCCACGTGCCCCAGATCGGGCAAGAGCTCCACGATGTGACGGTCAGCATCGACAGCAAGCCCGACGGCACGATCGAGCTCGCCGACATCCACGCCGAGGGCACGCGCGGCAGCATCACCGGCTCGGCGATAGCGCGCCTGGACGGCCTGCGCTTCGAGCGCGCCGACGGCTCGTTCCTGATCAAGAAGGGCGAAGAGATCCCGCTGACGCTGGAGGGCGTGCCCCTCGGCAACGCCCGCGGGACGGTCAAGATCACCGCAGAAAAGAAGGACAACGAGATCCGCGCGACGGTGGGCATCCCCCAGCTCCACCTCGATCTGCCCGCCGACTCGGCGCGCGGGGTCCAGCCGCTCGATGACAACCCGCGCATCACCGTCTCGCACCGGCTCGGCGCCGGCAACGAGCCCCGGGCCGCGGACGCGCTCGCGTGGACGCTCATCTTCGACGTCGGCCGCGTCGAGGTCGCCGGCGCCAACCTCGACGTCACCGTGTCGGGCTCGAAGACCTCGCCGCCGACAGTGGAGCTGACCGACACCGCGCGGGTGAGCGGGGACATCACGCTGCTCCCGGGCGGCACGCTCCAGTTCTTCGGCAAGGAGTTCGCGATCGAGGAGCCGGGCCTGATCCGCCTCCGCGCCGAGGACACGTCGAACCCTTACCTCAACGTCCGGGCGCGCTGGCGGAACGCGCCCGAGGGCACCAGCATCTTCGTCGAGTACGTCGGCAACCTCCAGCCGATCACCTCCGAGAAGCTGAAGTTCCGCGGCGAGCCGGCGCTGACGCAGCCGCAGATCCTCGGGATGCTCCTCGGCGGCGCCGACTCCACCGGCACGTTCGCGGGCGGCGTGCAGACCGGCGCGAGCCCCTCGGCGCAGCAGGTCGCGGGCGGCGTGGCGGTGGAGCTGGCCTCGTCGCAGGTGAACGCCCTGCTCTCCGGCACGCTGTTCAAAGGGTTCTCCACGCAGTTCAGCACCAACGACGACGGCACGCTCCGGCCCGGGGTCGCCTACGCGATCGGCGATCAGCTCCACGCGACGGCGAGCTACGTGACCGCGAGCGGGACCTCGACGGCCTCGAGCAGCAGCACGCTCGGCGGCAACGCCAGCGCGCGGCCCCAGACGGTGATCAGCCTCGACTGGCGCTTCCTGCCGACCTGGCTCCTCCGCGGCACCGCCGCGGTCGGCGGAGAGCAGCCGAGCGGCGGCCTCGACGTCCTCTGGCAGTATCGCTACTGATTCGCGGCTTTACCGGCGGCCTTTCGGCGAACTACCCTCGCGGTACGCCATGACGAGAGAAGCCGCAATGAAACCCACGAAATCGAGCCCGCGCGTCCGCGTCGTGAACGGTATCAGCGAGGTCGTGGGCGAGATCGAGTCGCCGTACATCAACGAGGATCTCGCGCCGACGACGCTCGCCCAGCGCAAGTGGGCGACCAAGGACATCGCCGCGCTCTGGATCTCGATGTCGGCCTGCGTGCCCACGTACATGCTCGCCTCGTCGCTGATCGCCGAGGGGATGAGCTGGTGGCAGGCGGTGCTGACGATCACGCTCGGCAACGCCATCGTGCTCTTGCCGATGGTCCTCAACGCGCACGCCGGCACGAAGTACGGCATCCCCTTCCCCGTCTACTGCCGCGCGGCGTTCGGCATCCGCGGCGCCAACGTGCCCGCCGTGCTCCGCGCCCTCGTGGCCTGCGGGTGGTTCGGCATCCAGGCGTGGATCGGCGGCTGGGCGATCTACAAGATCCTGGCGATCCACTGGCCGACCTGGGAGGCGATGCCGAAGTCCTTCTTCGGGATCAACGGGCCGCAGCTCGTGTGCTTTCTCTTCTTCTGGGCGATCAACATGTGGGTCATCCACAAGGGGATCGACTCCATCCGCGTGCTGCTCAACATCAAGGCGCCGCTCCTGATCGTGCTCGGCCTCGCGCTGCTCTACTGGGCGTACAGCAAGGCCGGCGGCTTCGGGCCGATGCTCGACACGCCCTCCGCCTTCGCGAAGGGGCAGCCGAAGGAGGGGCAGTTCTTCGTGCTCTTCTTCCCCGCGCTCACCGGGATGATCGGCTTCTGGGCGACGCTCTCGCTCAACATCCCCGACTTCACGCGCTACGCGTACTCGCAGCGCAATCAGGTCGTGGGGCAGGCGATCGGGCTGCCGACGACGATGGGGCTCTTCTCGTTCATCGGTGTCGCGGTCACCTCGGCGACGCTGGTGATCTACGGCGAGACGATCTGGGATCCGGTCGTGCTGATGACGCGCTTCAAGAACCCCGTGCTCCTGGTGATCGCGCTCGGATCGCTCTGCATTGCCACGCTCGCGACCAACATCGCGGCCAACGTCGTCAGCCCGGCCAACGATTTTGCCAACCTCTGGCCGTCGAAGATCTCGTTCCGCACCGGCGGCTTCATCACCGGCGTCATCGGCATCTTGATCCAGCCGTGGCGCCTCGTCTCCGATCCCACGGGCTACATCTTCACCTGGCTCGTGGGCTACTCGGCCCTGCTCGGCGCCATCGGCGGCATCCTGATCTGCGACTACTACGTGATCCGCAGGACGAAGCTCAACCTCGTGAAGCTGTACGAGCGCAAGGGGCCGTACTGGTACCAGGACGGCTGGAACGCCGAGGCGATGATCGCCCTCGCCTGCGGGATTTTGCCGAATTTGCCGGGGTTTCTCGGTACGATCAAGGTCGCCCAGGTGCCGGCGTTCTGGATGAGCCTGTACAGCTACGCGTGGTTCGTCGGCTTCGGGATCTCGTTCGGCGTGTACTGGGCGCTCTCGATCGGCAAGCCGAGGCGACCGCACCCGTCGCGTGACGGCGAGCTCAGCGCCCGAGCTCTACGTGCATCACCGAAAGGAACGCGGACCAGAGCGCTCGCGGTGTCTGGAAGCGATCGTCCGGCTTGATCGCCAGCGCCTGCGGCCTCCGTGGGGCTTCGCTTGCGAAGAGAACACGCGCCCGCTTACCATCGACCCACACGTGATCGGCAGCATCATCCACGGCAAGTACCGCCTCGATCGGCTCCTCGGCGAAGGCGGGATGGGCTCGGTCTACCTGGCCCACGACCTCGGCTCGGGGCGCGCGGTCGCGGTCAAGGTGCTGTGCGCCGAGGCCGACGAGAGCGCGACGATCATCGAGCGCTTTCACCGTGAGTCCCAGGCGGCGATCTCGATCGACTCGCCCCACATCGCCCGGATCTTCGACGCCGGCACCGACGCGCGCGGGCCCTTCCTGGTGATGGAGCACCTCGAGGGCGAGGACGCCGGCTGCCTCTTCGAACGCCTCCACCACCTGCCGCCCAAGCTCTCGCTGCGGATCGTCGCGCAAGCGTGCGCGGGGCTCGTCAAAGCGCACGAGGCCGGCGTGGTGCACCGGGACATCAAGCCCGCGAACCTCTTCCTGGCCCACGGCGACGGCGGCGTCGTGACGGTGAAGATCCTCGACTTCGGTGTCGCCAAGATGCTGCCGATGTGGGCGCGGAGGGACGTGCCGCCCGAGGTGCTGACCCGCACCGGCGCGGTGCTGGGATCGCCGCTCTACATGGCGCCGGAGCAGGCGCGCGGGGCTCGAGCGGTCGACCATCGCGCTGACCTGTGGGCCCTCGGCATCGTGCTCTACCAGGCGCTGGCGGCGCACGCGCCCAACCAGGAAATCGAGGCCCTGGGAGAGATCATCGTCACCCTCTGCACGCAGGCGCCGCGGCCCGTGGAAGAGCTGGCGCCGTGGATCTCGTCCGGCCTCGCGGCGATCGTGGCGCGGGCGCTGCGGCTCGATCCGACCCAGCGCTTTCAGACAGCAGCCGAGATGCTCGACGCCCTGCGCTCCGAGCTGGGGGAGGAGATGTCGATCGACGAGAGCATGCTGGTGAGCTGGCCAGTCGACGCCCCGCCGTCCTCGCTTACGCGGGCCGAGGCGATGGCCACCACGATGCGCGAGCCGAAGCCCTTTGGCCCGTAGCTCAGCCCTCTACAGGGCGGCGCGCCGGCAGCACGATCTCCTGATCGCCGACGCGCACCGTCGGCGGCTCATCGTTCACGAGGAGCGAGGCGAGCTGGGTCTGCGCGTGACGTGAGAAGCGAGCCTCGAAGGCGCCGCCCTTCACCCGCGCATAGACCACCCCGCCCTCACCGACCGAGAGCGTGCCCGGATCGAGCAGCTCCTCGGTATCGTCGAAGAGCACCAGCGTCGGCGCCGCGCCATCGTGGAGCGCAGTGACGACGTACGGCGCATCATCGACGCGGAAGTAACACCAGTCATAGCCATTGGTGAGAATGAGGCGGCCATCATCGGGGTGGCGCGCGATCCAGCTCCGCAGCGCCCGCTCCAGCGCCGGATGATCGACGCGCTCCCCGTCGTGCCAGAAGCGCCCCTCCCGATCGAGGACGATCGAGCTCTGCCGTGAGGCGCCGGGAGGCGGCGCGAAGCGATAAAAATCGGGGTGGTCACCAGGCTTCACAAGAGGATCCTTAGCACCCCATCCGCCCGTTATCGGTCACCCCCGCCGTTGATCACCGCCGTCGGTGCGCCCCGCCAGGCTCCGAACCGCGGCCACCAGCTCCCGGGGCTCGATCGGCTTGGCGAGGTGGACCTGATAGCCCGCCAGCATCGCCTTGGTCCGATCCTCGGAGCGCGCAAACGCGGTGAGCGCGATGGCCGAAATCCGGCCGCCCCGGGACTCTGGAAGGGCGCGGATCTCGCGCATTAGCTGATACCCGTCTTTCCCCGGCATCCCGATGTCGCTGATCAGCACGTCGGATCGCTCGCTCTGCAACAGCTCGAAGCCGGCGTCGGCCGTCGCCGCGCTGAAGACCAGCGCCTTGCTCCGGCTGAGCACCCGCTTCACGAGCTCTCGCGCGTCCGGTTCGTCGTCGATCACCAGGACCTTGATCCCCGAGAGATCGATGTCGCTCTGACCTGCCGCGCGGACCCTCACGCCGCTCGGATGCTGGCGATCGGGCGTCTCGCGAAGGGCCTGCAGCGGCAGGCTCACCACGAACGTGGAGCCCTGCCCCTCTCCCGGGCTCTCCACGCGGATCGTCCCGCCGTGGAGCTCGACGAGCTGCTTGGCGATCGCGAGCCCGAGCCCGAGGCCCCCTGCTGTTCGCGTGATCGTGGCGTCCGCCTGCCGGAAGCGCTCGAAGACGTGGGGAAGAAAGCTTGCGTCGATGCCCATGCCCGAGTCGTGAACGGCGACCTCCAGGTGCGAGTTGACCCGCTCGAGCAGGACGTCGACCTTGCCGCCCTTGGGCGTGAACTTCACCGCGTTCGAGAGAAGGTTCCACACCACCTGCTGCAATCGGTTCGGATCGCCGGACACCGGTCCCGCCGTAGGATCGATGATCTTGCGGAGACGCACTCCCTTGGCCTCCGCGGACGGGCGCACCGCCTCCACCGCCGCGTCCACGATGGCGGTGAGGTCGGCGCGCTGCACGTCGAGCCGGATCTTGCCGGAGATGATCCGGTTCATGTCGAGCAGGTCCTCGATGAGCTTCACCTGCGCGTGGGCGTTGCGGGCGATCGTCGCGAGCCCCTGCCTCAGCTCCGCGTCCTCGGTGCTCTGCGCGACGAGCTCGGAGACGACCCGATAGTCCCTCGGCGCGAGCGCCTCCCGGGGCAGCCGCCAGAGCCGCAGGAACTGCTCGTTGAAGTCGGTCACCGTGTCGGCCCGGTCGACGACCAGGATCCCGTCGGTGGTGGACTCCAGGGTGGCCCGCATCATCGCCAGGGACCGAGCGAGCTCGGCGGTCTTCGCTTCGAGCGCCTCCTTGGCATGCTGGATCTCTTGCTCGGCGCGCTGGCGCGCGGCGAGGATGCTCTGCGCGTTCTGGAGCGCGACCGAGCGCAGGAGCTGCTCTTCTTCGTCGCCGGGGGCCATCAGCGTGCTGCCAGGACCTTCGCCGCCATCTCGGTGCCGAGGACGCGCGCTCGAATCTTGGCAAAGGCCGTGTCCCGGCTGGTGGACGTGTCGTCGCTGAACGGCGAAAAGCCACAGTCGTCGGTGGTGCCGAGCTGGTCGACCGGGATGTAGTCCGCGGCCTCCAGCACGCGGTCCCGCACCTCTTCGGGCGTCTCGACGTGCGGGTCGATCGGGGCGACGACGCCGACGAAGACCCGCTGATCCGGCTTGAGGTGCTCGCGGATGATCTTCAGGACCCGGATCCGGTCCTTCTCTCCCGCCAGGGCGACGCAGAAGCTCCCGACCTTGAGCTGAAACAGGCTGGGCAGGAGCTCGACGTAGTCGACGTCGGCGCTGTGCGTGGAGTCCCGATCGCCCCCCGGGCAGGTGTGGACACTGAGTCGCGCGCGCTCGGCGGCGGAGAAGCGCGACAGCGCGAGGTTGTTGAGATCGATGAAGCTGGTGAGGAGCTCCCCGGTCGGATCGATCTTGATCGCCAGGCGCCCCTCGGTGAAATCGATCTGGACCTTGTGGGCGCCCCTCTCCAGGCACCGGCGGACCTCGGCCTCGTGCTCGGCGAGCAGGTCGTCGACGAACTGCTCCCGCGAGTAGCCCGGGATCGCCTCGGCGGGATAAAGCAGGCTCAGGGCCGAGGGCGAGATCACCGCCTGTTTGATCGGTACCCGGGCGTAGCGCTGCGCGACCTCGAGGTAACTGTCGGCGCGGACCCGATACCGGAACGGCCCCTGGGTGAGCCGGGGCATCCGGCGGACGTGGCCTGCCGTGAAGGGGATCTTGAAGCCGTCCGGAGCCATGTTCGGCAGCCCCTGAACACAGTACGTCCAGAAATTATGGTATTTGCGCTGCTCGCCATCGGTGATCACCGGCGAGCCCGTGGCCTCGAAGCGCTCGATGGTGTCCTTGATCGCCTCGTCGTAGAGCGCATCCAGCGAGGGATCCATGTGGTCCCGGGAGGCGACGGCCGCCATCAGCGCCGCCAGCGCCGTATCCAGTTGACCTCGATCGAACGCCTAATGCGCTCGATCGAACGCGCGCTGCTCCTCGTTCGACTCCTGGCGTAACGCACTTGTCGCCGAGGGTGCGGGAAGGACAACCGCCGGGGAAGGCGGCGCCTCCAGGGTCGCTGTCGAAAGCGCGCCCCTCGGCGCGTTCTCGAGATCACGCGGCTGGACGTCTTGCTGGACGAAAACGACCGGCACCGGGCGCGGCGGCGTCTGGAGAGCCGCATGCAGGGCCGCGCCGAGCGCCCCACCCGCGAGGAAAGTAGTTGCCAGGTGCGTCGCCGGGCGGCGCAAGAGAGGCTGCAACGCTCGCCAGGGCGCCCGCCACCAGCGCGCGTTGAAGTCGACGCCAGGCCTCCTCCACCAGCGCGGGAGGCGACGAAGGGAGGTGGCGATCCACGTCGAGGATCTGCTCCAGCGCCAACGGCAGGACCGCGAGACCGCGCGCCTGCCGGCGTTGCTGATGGCGCTTGTAAGCGCTCCGGAGCGCGACGATCCCCCGCGTATAGCGATCCTGGACAGTGGAGATCGGGATCTGCTGCTGCTCGGCAATCGCCGCAAACGTGAGCTCGTCCAGCTCGCGCGCGATCACGACGCTCAAGACATCGAACGGGAGCTGCGGAAACAGCTCGTCGTGAAGTATTTGGCGGAGTTGCTCAGCCACGAGGAGACGCCCCGGATCCAGCGTCAGGGCGGGGAGATCGGGCGGAAGCTCTGTAAGCCGCGCCCGCATCCTGCGCCGAGTGCGCCAGTAGTTGCCGACGAATTTTACCGTGAATCCATGGAGCCACTGAAGGAGAGACCCACGCTCTGGATCATAGTCTCGCCGCTTCAAGAAGGCGGAGATCACGATCTCCTGCGCCAGCTCGTCTCGATCAAGCTCCGCGACGCCAAACCGGCGCAACGTGCGGAGCACATAGGCGTGAGCCTCACGAAAAAGGTCGCGCGCGACGAGGCGCTCCGCAGCTCGGGCGGAAACGTCGCGCGACTCCGGCGGAGTCGGGGGTTGCTGGTCCGTCACATTGCGGGACTTGTCCGCACGCGGGCGACTTTCCGGGCAAATCATCACGGCCCCCCAAATAAATAATCAGGCTCGCCCCGGCCACCCCGGACGCCGGGAACGCGAGCGCAGGCGCTGGGACCTTCACGTGGTCGAGCACTCCTTGAAGTGGATGCAGCGAGATGAGCGCTTCCCCATAGGCCCGGATCGCCAACCGTGGCCGGAGCTCCGCCTCGATCCCCACCCGGGGGCCCGTACCCACGAAGCCCCATGCCACGCGAACCGTGGGCGAGTTGTCGAAGCCCGCTGATGTGACCCACAGTGCGCCGCCCGTGACCACCGCGCACCCGAAGAGAAGCGTCCCATGGAGGCACGAGACCAGCGAGCCGCCCACAAAAGATGTTTGCACACTCGCGCCGAGCTGATCTTCGACGGCTGCTGAGCTTGGCGCGTCGTAGCGCAGCTCCATCCCAATGGAGAACCTCGTTCCCGGCGAGAAGACGGGCCGCATCAAGCCGAGATGCCCCACCAGGCTGAGCGCGGGCTCCGCCGCGATCACGATCTGAGGACCGACGCCGACGACCACGCGCCACGGAGCGAGAGCGCCCGGTGTTGTTCGCGGGGGTTCGGGAGTTGGCTGAAGAGGACGAGGACGAGGAGCGGGCACAGGCACGGGCATGGGCACGGGTTGCGAAGGCAGCGGGGGTTCCGCGGCCAGCTTCGGAGGAGGCGCGGGCTCCGGGTACACCAACGGATCGAGCCGCACCGCGAGCGCGCCCGCCATTTCACGGACCACCGCCTGGCAGTCCATCGCAGGCGTGGTGGGCCTGCTCCAGAGCAACTGGCCGGCGCTGTCGTAGAGCGCCACGGAGCCCGTCAGCACGCCATGCGCTCGCTCAATCGTCGCGACCACGCGGCGAGGGGCCGACTTGACAAAGGGATCGTTCCCGAGCCGGCGGGCGAGCTCGCCGCGGAGCACCGAGGCGGGCGGGCAGCCCGGCGCGGCCTCGTAGTCGAGGCGCGCGGGGAGCGGGAGCGGGGGATCCGCGGCGAGCGCGGAGGCCGAGCCCAGGACGATCGCCAGGTTGGCAAAGAAGAAAATTCGCGGCACGGCCCCTCCCCGGTGAGCGTCCAGGCGGTCAGGTGGCCAGGGGTGGGCGAAGTGCCGCTGATCGAGCCCGCATTGCGGGGACGCTATCACACGTCGCAAAAGCGCGGCGGCGCCGCCCCATCTCGCCCGGAGGCACGGAGATCTCGTGGTCTCTCCGTGCCTCCGCGCCGAAGGTCGGGCAGCTCGTCAGTGGACGATGAGGTTGACGACCGCGCTCCAGTCGGACGGGCCGTTCCTGGTGATGGTGCGGAGTCGGAAGTAGACGACAGTCGCCGCGGTGAGGCCGTCGACCGTCGTCGACGCGTTGAAGGTGTCCGGGAGGTCGGTCCACGTCGTCTGGTCCGTGCTCATCTGCCAGCGGTACTGCACCGGGCGCGGGAGCGCTCTGGCGTCGAGCACCACCCGGCCCGGGGCGTTCCCCTGCCTGGCCCCGACGGACGGCTTCGTCCGCGTGCTCTTCTTCCCGACGCCCATCCCCGCGCTCCGGATGATCGCCTCCGCTTCGGTCGGGTTAGCGTCCGCCACGCTCTGCGCATAGGCCTTGAGCAGACGCATATCGCTGCGCAACACCCCCAGCGAGACGTCCCGTTGCTGTGCCGCGCCCTTGCCCTTCTTGCGGGCCAGCTCCTCGTCCGCCTCGAGGGTGTCGAGATGGGACGAGATCTGCGGCAAGGCCGGCATCGGGTTAAGGAGGTTCTTGTTGCTGGTCATCATGGTGACGACGAGCCGGCAGTCCGCCATGTACTGGGGGATCTGGTTATTTTCGGGGAACACGGCGATGAAACGAGGGACACTTCTCATGATCTGCTTTCCTCTCTCGAACGGTGGGCACATCCCGAGGACGGGATCGATCCCGCGCCTCGGGTCACTCGGAGCGGCTCGTTCCGCCCTCATCCTGTAAGGTCCGCAAACTCGATTATGGACGAACCTCGGCTCACTTTTTTTTCGCCACGCGACGGATCGAGCCAGGATCGCCTCCCCGAGCCCTTCCCATGGCGAGGGGAACGCGGACGAGGTACGCGGCAAGCGTGACGAGCGACGGCCGAACGCGGACGAGGTCCTCGGCGACGCCAACGAGTGACGGCCGAACGCGGACGAGGTCCTCGGCAACGTGAACGAGCGATTGCCGAACGCGGACGAGATACTCGGCGACGCGGACGAGGACCTCGACGACGCGGACAAGCGACTGCCGAACGCGGACGAGGTCCTCAGCGACGCGGACGGGGAACTCGACGACGCGGACGAGGACCTCGGTAACGCGGACGAGCGACTACCAAACGCGGACGAGGACCTCGGTAACGCGGACGAGCGACTGCCGAACGCGGACGAGGTGCTCAGCAACGCCGACGAGCGACTACCAAACGCGGACGAGGACCTCGGTAACGCGGACGAGCGACTGCCGAACGTTGACGAGGTGCTCAGCAACGCGGACGAGCGACGGCCGAACGCGGACGAGGTCCTCGGCGACGCCAACGAGTGACGGCCGAACGCGGACGAGGTCCTCGGCAACGTGAACGAGCGATTGCCGAAGGGTGACCGGCCACATTTCGGCCCGAGGATCGCCTTCAACGCGCCCCACCGTGGGCACCTCTGCCCGGCGCCGTGGCGGAGGGCAAGGGATGTCGGTATGGCGACGGTCGGGCGCTTACGTTACGCCGTACTCGCCCGACTTCTCGCCTGTCGAACACACGGGCTCCAAGGTGTAAACCCTCGTCCGCGCCGAAGAACCTCGTACCCTCCGGGCCGTCATCGACTCGCTTCGGCGAGTGTTCAAGCAAGTCACGCCGAAAGACGCCCTCGGATGGTTCCGCTCCTGCCGTCGTTGTACCAATCGCGAGCGAGCGCCGCCATATGATCACATATGATCACAGATGGCACCCCGTGAACGGGTACGCGACAAGCTATGCAGGTGAGTGAGCGCGCGGGCGCGCGGCGCTCACTGGAGGCGACGAATGGCCTCGGGGACCGCAGTGATCGCGCTGCGCACCGCCGCCGACAGGGCATCACGCTCCGCCGCCATGCCCGCCGAGGCCGCGTCCTCGGCCCGAGCGCGCCCTTCGACGACCGCCAGGAGCGCGCCGCGCTCGTCGCGGACCGCCGCGGAGACCGTGCACGAGGCCGACAGAGCGCGCTCGCCGAGCGGGGCGGAGTCGAGGCGGACGATCAGCGCTGAGAGGGTGTAGCGATGACGGAGCTTGGCCTTGCCCCAGTCGATCGCGGCGATCTCGGCCTCGGCGTCGTGGCGCAGGAGATCGGCGACGTTGAGCAAGCGCGTTGATTTCGCGGCCACCGAGGTCGCCACTTCGCCGAGCGTGACCGGGCGTAGCGCCGCGCTGTCGGCGAGGGGGCGCGCGTCCTCTGCCGCCGCCGGCCTCCCCGCGGACAACGAGAGGACCGCGACCGCGATCGCGATCCCTCGCCACGCCGCTGCGCGGCGCGCGCGTAACTCCATCCGTCCGGCCACGGCCGGCGCCTCGATCGACATCCGCGATCTCCTTCTCTCGTGGCGCGGCCACCCCAGGTCCGCGCCGACGTGTCAATGCGTTATCAGAGCGAGTGGGTCCGGCCAACAATTGCGGCGGATGCGCGCGGCTCTGTCTGCTATCACGCGGACCCCATGAGCGAACGAGACGGCGGAGAGGATCTCTCTGCGACGCGGGCCTACTACGACGAGTTCTCCGCCCGCTACGAGGCGGGGCGCGACGGGCGCGATCCCGGCGGCTACCACGATCTCCTCGATGAGCTCGAGGTCGACTTCGTCGAGCGCTACGGGCGCGGGAAGGACGTGCTCGAGGTCGGCTGCGGTACCGGCCTGCTCTTGCGACGGATCGCGGGGTTTGCCCGCTCGGCGCGCGGGGTGGATCTCTCGCCGGGCATGCTCGCTCACGCCCGCGAGCGCGGGCTCGACGTGCTCGAAGGCAGCGCGACCAAGCTCCCCTACCCCGACGCGAGCTTCGACGTCGCCTGCTCGTTCAAGGTGCTCGCCCACGTGCAGCAGATCGATCTCGCCCTCGCCGAGATGGCGCGGGTGATCCGGCCCGGGGGCTTCGCGCTCGCCGAGCTCTACAACCCGATGAGCTTCCGCGGCCTCGCCAAGCGCCTCGGGCCCGCGGGGAAGATCAGCGACAAGAGCGACGAGCGCGCCGTGTTCACGCGCTTCGATCCGCCCTGGCGCGTGGCGGCGATGGCGCCCGCAGGGACGCGCCTCGTCGCCTCGCGCGGGATCCGGATCGTGACGCCCGCCGCCGTGGCGATGCGCGTCCCGGTGCTCGGCCCCGCGCTGCGCTTCGCCGAGCGCGCGCTCTGCGACTCGCCGCTGCGCCACTTCGGCGGCTTCTGGATCGCGGCGCTGCAAAAAGACGGATGAGATGCGAGGACGGATGATCGCCCCCACGGCCCGCGCCCGCCTCGACGCGCTCTTCGCGAAGATCGAGGCGTTCTTCACGGCCGCGACGGCGCGCGAGGGCGCGGCGATCACTTGCCACGCGGGCTGCGACGACTGCTGCCGGCGGCGCTTCGCCGTGACGGGGATCGAGGCCGAGGTGATCCGCGAGGGCCTCGCCGCGCTGCCCGAAGCGCGCCGGCAGGAGCTGGCGATCCGCGCCCGCGAGGGCGATCGTGACGTGTGCCCCGCGCTCGACGACGACGGGCGCTGCGCGATCTACGAACACCGGCCGGTGATCTGCCGGACCCACGGGCTGCCGATCCGCTTCACCGAGCCGCACGCCGGCCGATCGCTGCCGATGCTCGACGCGTGCCCGAAGAACTTCGTCGGGCAAGACCTCGCCGCGGTGAGCCCGGCGAGCGTGATGGATCAGACGACGCTCTCGACGATCCTCGGCGCGCTCGACGCGTCCGACGCAGCGGAGACGGGGCGCGAGCGCGGCGAACGCGTGGCGATCGCGGCGCTGCTCGACGGCAACTAGAGCGACAATCCAACGGTATTGGCCCCTTTCGTCTTTCGTCTTTCGTCTTTCGTCTTTCGTGCGCGTCTTTCGTGCGCGTGCGCGTGCGCGCTCTGGATCCGATCAGAGCGCGCACGCGCACGCGCACGAGGACGCGCACGGGAGACAGGAGACGGGAGACGGGAGACCGCCACGTCCCCAAAGGCTCTAGAAGCTGCCGACGAGGCCGACGCCGAGGTTGCTCGGCTGGAGCGAGAACGTCGGCGCGATCTTCGGGCGCGGGGGGACGGGGCGCGAGATCGGCATGACCTTCTCGGGGACGAAGGCGATCTGCGCCTGGACGATGCCCCCTAGCGCCACCGCCACGAGGGCGCCGAAGGAGATCTGGTTCACCAGCGCCGCGGTCGCCTTGTTGCGGTTGAGGTTCGCGTAGCAGGCCTCGTCGCAGCCGCGGGTCGGATCGAACTGAGTGTAGTAGCTCTGGACGATCACCCCGCTCACGAGCGACGACACGCCGAGCACGAGCTCGGTCGTCGTGAAGAGCGCGCCGAGGCGCGTGTCCCCGTTCTGGTACTGGCCCACGCCGAGCGGGATCATCGCCAGCCAGCGCGAGTTGACCTCGACCCGCGTCTCTTGCCCGGCGAGGCGCTGGAGGTCGGCGATCCATTTCTCCTGCGCCTCGCGCGCCTGCTGATCGGTGAGGCGCCGCTTCAGCGCCTCGTGCGCCTGCTGCTCGGCGAGCTTCTCCAGCTCTTCGCGGAGGCGGCCGCGCACCTCGGTGAAGCGATCGACGACCTCCTGCGGGAAGAGCGCGGGGCTCGGCGCGTAGGCCGGGTTCTGCCGCAGGACCTTCTCGATCTGGGCGTCGGCGAGCGCGGCGCGCTTGAGCGCGATCAGCGAGGCCGCGTCGAGCACCCGCGTCCGCTCGATCAGGTCCACGTCGGTGAGGCGGCACGCGCCGCTCGGACCCTTATCGCAGGCCGGCAAGCTCGGCTCGAGGAGGCGGGCGAACTGCTCGTGGGCCTCCTCGTACTGGCCGCTGTTGAAGCGATTCTTGGCGAGCTCGAGCTCCTGGGCGTCGTCGGCGCGGCACAGGGCGGGCGCGAGGAGCAGAGCCAGCGCCGTGACGCTCTGGGCGTACCTCAGCCTGCCCATGGGCCTGGGATGTGGGGCCAAGCGCGGCTCCATCGTTCGATGACCCGGAAAGGTCGCACCCATTCGGAAATCGCGCCTTTGATGTACCGGAGATCCCGGACCGGGAGATCGTTTATTTCGCCCCGGGGGCGGGCTCTCAATCGCTCGGCCAGGGGATCGCGTTGAGCTCGCCCGCTTTGAGCGTGACGTTTACCAGGCGCGGGGGGCGATCGGCCGAGGCGGTGAGCTGGCACTTCCCCGACCACATCGGCTCGGGCAGCGTTACCATCTTCGTGTTCCCGGCGAAGCCGCTCGCGAGGATGCCGGGGCAGAGGAACTGCCCGTTGGCCGGGGCGCCGCTCAGCGTGACCGAGGCGGGCAGGACCTCGAGCGAGAGGGCGATCGTCTGCGTCGCGCCCGGGTTGTCCGCGGACGGGGACAGCACGGTGATCGTCGATCCGGTGATCGGCTTGCAGCACTTGGAGTTGGCCATGAAGGCGCCGATGGTGTGCGGGCCCGGCGCGAGCGCGACAGCCGACGAGAACCAGCTGACCTCGCGCCCGTCGACGGTGAGCTTGGCCCCGGGCGGGTTGAGCACGAAGCGGACGCTCCGATCCCCTTGAGGCGGCGGGCTCCCCGAGGGAGGCGGCGGCGGGAGCAGCCGCAGCGGCGGCCGCACGTGGGCGCTCGCGATCTGGGTCGGCGTGGTCGCGGGGTTCCCAGAGGCGACCGGCTCTGCCGAGATCAGCGGCCGCGCCGAGGAGGCTCCGGCGGCGAGGGCCGCCGAGATCGCCGCCGCCTCGGCGTCGAGGCGAAGCCTTCGCGCGCGGAGGCCGCGGGCGACGCCGAACGCCAGGAGCCCGAGCGCGACGGAGCCCCCGAGGATCACCGCGGCGCGACGGAGCATCAGCCGCCTCCCCGCGCTCGAGGTCAGGCTCCCGATCCGCTTGAGGATGGCGAGATCGCTCGGCGAGAGCGCGAGGGCGCGGTTGAAATCGGCCGCGGCGCCGGGCACGTCGCCCGTCTTGCGCGCGGCCTCGCCCCGCGCGACGAGGCGCGGCACGAGGCGGGCCGACAGCGCCTCGGGGTAGCCGCGCGGATCGGCGAAATAGGCGAGGATCTCGGCCTTGGGATCGGTGATCCCCAGCGCGGCGAGCTCGGCCCGGATCTCTCGAGCCAGCGCGCCGGGGGACGCGGTGCGCTCGGCCACGTCCCGCGCGAGGGCGCGGGCGACGATGCGACCCCAGCGCCCGCCCGTCATTGGGCGCTCGCGATCCACCGGCGAATAAAGGCCTTCCAGCACCTTGCGCAGCACCTGCGCCGGGTTCTTTCCCTCGAACGGCAGGTGGCCGGCGAGGCACTCGTACATGAGCACGCCGAGGCCGAAGACGTCGGTCCGCACGTCGACGTCACCCCCTTCGATCTGCTCGGGCGCCATGTGCGCCGGCGAGCCCAGCACCTGCCCCGTCGAGGTCACGCCCTGGGCGTCGAGGATCTTGGCGATGCCGAAATCGGTGAGCTTGATGATCACGCCGAGATCCGCGGCGCGCGCCTTCTTCGCGACCTCGCGCTCCCGCTCGCGCGATCGCGCGCGCTCGGCCTTCTCGCCCCCGTCGGCCGACTGCGCGCGGCGCCGCGTCCCGGTGTCGTCGGCCGGGAGGGCGTTGGGATCGCTCTCCGGTGTGTCGCCGGTCTCGCCCAGCTCGGACGGCGACAGCCCGCGCGAGGAGGTCGGGCTCGCGGCCCCGCGTCGCGAGGACGGCCCGTCGCTCTTCGGAGGCGGGCCCGAAGCGCCGGGGTGCGACGCCTCGGCGAGGGCCGCCGCGCGATCCGCCGGCAGCTCAACCAGCACGTTCTCGGGCTTGATATCCCGATGAATGATCGCCGCCTCGTGCGCGTGCTCGACCGCCTCGCAGAGCTCGAGCACGATGGCCGCGCCGACCTCGGCGGGCAGGTCGCGGTGGTCGACGAGCACCTTGCGCAGGGTCGCGCCGCGGAGCAGCTCAACCACCAGGTAGCGCTCGGCGTCGTCCTCGCTCGAGACGTCGAAGACCTCGACGATCCCCGGGTGGTGGAGCTTCGCCGCGGCGCGCGCCTCGGCGATGAAGCGGGTGCCGACCTCGGCGTTCTCGCGGAGGTGCTTGTGGATGATCTTGATGGCGACCTCGCGCCCGAGGCGCAGATCGCGCGCTCGGTACACCGTCGCCATCCCGCCGTGGCCGATCTCCTCCAGGAGCTCGTATTTCGTCAGCTCCGGGAAGCCCGACGCCACGGCGGCGAGTCTCACTCGACGACCCGCACCCGGATGGCGTTCGTCGTCCCGACCACGCCGACCGGCGCGCCGTAGATGGCGACGAACTTGTCGCCGGGCGAGCAGAAACCATGCGCGACGAGGTAGGCGCTGGCGTGATCGACCATCTCGTCGGCGCTGCGGAGCGCGTCGATCGGCTGCGGCACGATGCCCCACATCAGCGCCAGGCGGCGTCGCGTCACCTCGTTGGGCGAGAAGGCCACGATCGGCACCACCGGCCGCGCCTTGGAGGCGTAGCGCGCGGAGAGCCCGCTCTCGGTGAAGGCCACGATCACCCGCGCCCCGATGTCGCGGGCGATGTCGCAGGCGTTGCGCGCGATGGCCTCGGCGACGTTGGCGCGCTGGCCCGGCTGCTCGCTCGAGAGCGGTCGGTAGAACGCGCTGGTCTCGGCCTCGATGACGATCCGCGCCATCATCCGCGCCACGAGGGCGGGGTGGTTCCCGGTCGCCGTCTCCTGCGAGAGCATCACCGCGTCGGTGCCGTCGAAGACCGCGGTCGCCACGTCGCTGGCCTCGGCGCGGGTCGGGCGCGTCGCCGTCACCATCGACTGGAGCATCTCCGTCGCCACGATCACCGGGCGCTGATGGAGGCGCGCCAGGCCGAGGATTTCCCTCTGGATGATCGGTACCCGCTCGGGGTTGAACTCCACGCCGAGGTCCCCGCGGGCGACCATGACCGCGTCGGAGGCGAGGATGATCGCCTCGAGGTTATCGATCGCGGTGGGCGTCTCGATCTTGGAGACGATCGGCGTCGGGCGCCCCCAGGCCTCGGTGATCTCGCGCGCCAGCCGCACGTCGTCGGCGGTGCGCACGAACGAGAGCGCGACGTAGTCGACGCCGAGCGAGAGGCCGAACGAGAGGTCCGCCTTGTCTTTCTCGGTCAGCGTGGCGATGCGGACGCGGCGGGCAGGGAGGCTGACCCCGACGCGATCGCGGATCTGGCCCGAGTGGGTGACGGCGGCGCTGACGCGATCGCCTTCGATCTTCGTGACGGTGAGGGTGACGCGCCCGTCGTCGAGGAGGATCACGTCCCCGGTGCGGAGATCCTGGGCGAGTCCTTCGTAGAGGATCGGAATTTCGCCGGGGGCCGCCTCGGGGCTCTCCCGGTTGGCCTCGACGAGGGCGACGATGGTGTCCGTGACCAGATCGCGCGTCCCGCCGGGGAAGCGACCGCAGCGGATCTTCGGCCCGCAGAGGTCCTGGAGGATGGCGACGGGCTTGTCACACACCTCGGCCGCGGCGCGGATCGTCGCGAAATTGCGGGCGTGATCTTCGTGGGTGCCGTGGGAAAAATTGAGGCGCGCTACATCCATCCCGGCGCGGATGAGCTGCTCGAGCGTGGATTGGTCGTCACACGCGGGACCGATGGTGCAGACAATTTTAGCGCGGCGGACTTGCACGGGCGGAGGATGCCACAGAGGCCCGCCCAGGGTCGAGCGCATACCCGGCGCCCTGTCCCAAGGCGCCGGAAGCGCCGCGATCGACGCGCAACAATGTCAGCGATGACGCGCCGCTGACATGCTCACGCGGCGGGCGCGTGCTGGGTGAGCGCGCCGAGATAGTCGCGCTTGCCGATGGCGACGCCGTTGTGGCGAAGGATCGCGTAGGTCGTGGTGAGGTGGAAGAAGAAGTTCGGCACGACGTGCTCGAGGAAATAGTCGGCGCCGGTCATCGTCTTCCCCTCCCAGCGCGGCTGGGTGACGGTGGCCGTCGCGGCGCCCTCGAAGTCCTTCTCCGAGAAGCCGTCGAGGTACTCGACCACCGACTGGACCCGCGCGCTCAGCTCGCCGAGCGTCTGCTCGGTGTCGGGGTGCGCGGGGGCCGCCTTCCCGGTGAGCCGCGAGGCGCCGAGCTTCACCGTGTCGCAGCAGATCTGGATCTGGCGGGCGAAGGCGAACTGATCAGGCGAGAGGCGGAACCCGAGGAACAGGTTGGGATCGAAGGACTTCTCCTTCGCGGTGGCCTCGGCGGCGTCGAGCCACTTGCCGACTTGACCGAGCTGCTTCTTTATCTGGCGGAACGTCTCGTAGTACATGCGCGCAGCCTACAGGATCGACAGCGCGGTGGAGCGCGGCGTTTGAGCGCGGCCGCCTCTCCATGGTACCGGGTGGACCGATGCTCACCCGTGACGCTCGCGGCGTCGTCTTCGGAGGGGTGCCGCTGGGCAACCTCTTCGGCGACGGCCCGACCACCACGCCCGCTTACGTTTACGATCTCGACGCGATGGAGGCCGAAGCGCGCGCGCTCGCGCAGGGCTTCGGCGAACGGCCGCACCTCATCGCTTACGCGGTGAAGGCCAACAGCGCCGGCCCGGTCGTGCGCGCCCTCGCCCGCGGCGGCGCCGGCGCCGAGGTCGTCTCGGGGGCTGAGCTCGCCGTCGCGCTCGGCTGCGGGATCGCGCCGGATCGCGTGCTCTACAGCGGCGTAGGCAAGCTCGCGGGCGAGATCGATCGCGCCCTCGGCGCCGGGGACCGCGGCATCCTGGCGATCCAGATGGAGAGCGTCGAAGAGATCGCGCGGATCGAGGCGCGCGCGGCGGCGCTGGGGCGGCGCGCCCGCGTTTCATTTCGCATCAACCCCGGGATCGAGGCCGACACCCACGCCCACGTCGCGACGGGCCACGACGAGGCGAAGTTCGGCGTCGCCCGCGCCGATCTCCCCGCCGCGTGGGAGGCGCTCGCGCAGGCGCCTCACCTCGATCTCGTCGGCCTCTCGTGCCACGTCGGCTCGCAGCTCACGCAGACGGGCGAGTACCTCGCCGCGGCGGAGGTGCTGCTGACGATCGCCGTCGCCCGACAGGCCGCGGGAGCGCGGCTCGAGCTCCTCGATTTCGGCGGCGGCTTCGGGATCGACTACGGCGCCGGTTGCCCGGTAAAACCAGCCGATTTCGCGCGCGCAGGCCGAGCGCTCCTCGACGCCTCGCCCCTCGCCGCGGCGACGCTGGTGGTCGAGCCGGGGCGCTCCCTCGTCGCCGCCCACGGCGTGCTCTGCGCCTCGGTGATCAGCGCCAAGCGGTCGCTCGAGGGCGATCGGCGCTGGTTGGTGATCGACGCCGGGATGAACGATCTGATCCGCCCCGCGCTCTACGCCGCGCGCCATCGGATCGAGCCGCTCGATCGCGCTCCGCTCGCGACGGCGCCGGGCTACCGCGTCGTCGGCCCGGTCTGCGAGAGCTCCGACGACTTCGGCGAGCACCCCTTCGAAGCGGTGCCCGAACGCGTGGTGATCCGCGACACGGGCGCCTACGGCTTCACGATGGCGAGCGAGTACAACGGCCGCGCCCTGCCTGCCGAAGTGTTTCTCCGCGGCGGGCGTGTGGACTCGATCAGCGCCTCACCGGGTGTGGACGCCTGGATCAAGAAGCGCCTCGGGACCGTGTAAGCGCTTTGGAAGACCGGATTTAAACGCCAAGACGCAGAGACGCAAAAAACCGAGAATTCTTGGTTTTTTGCGCCTTCGCGACTTGGCGCCTTTGCGTTAAATTCCGGCTCTTTCTGCGCTTTTTCAGCGAGCGGCGCCTCGGTGATCGAGGCGCCGTCTTCTTCACGTTCTGCTAGCGACGATCACGCCGCGGGGGACCGCCGCGACCAGGGGGACCGCCGCGGCCAGGGCCGCCGCGATCGCCGCCCTCACGACGGGGCGGACCGCCGCCGCCTTCGCGGGCTGCGGCCATTCGCTCGGCGGCGCGCTCGCCCTCCTCGCCCTCGGGGAGCGGGAGGAGCTCGCGGCGGCTGAGGCGGATCTTGCCCTCGCGATCGACGCTGAGGACCTTGACGTCGATGACGTCGCCCTCCTTGAGCACGTCCTCCACGCGCTCGACGCGCGTGTGGGCGATCTCCGAGATGTGGAGCAGGCCGTCGGTGTTCGGGAGGACCTCGACGAAGGCGCCGAAGTCGGTGATGCGCTTGACGGCGCCGGTGTACGTCGCGCCGACCTCGGCCTCGGCCGTGAGGCCGCGGATGATGTCGAGCGCCTTCTTCACGGCCTCCGGATCCGACGAGGCCACGTTGACCGTGCCGTCGTCCTCGACGTCGATGGCGACGCCGGTCTGGTCGACGATGCCCTTGATCGTCTTGCCGCCGGGCCCGATGATCAGGCGGATCTGGTCGGGCTTGACCTTGAAGGTCGTGATCCGCGGCGCGTACTGCGAGAGATCCCCGCGGTGGGTCGGCAGCGTCTCCAGCATCTTGCCGAGGATGTGGAGGCGGCCTTCGCGCGCCTGGTTGAGCGCCTCGTGGAGGATCGCCCGCGAGAGGCCGGCGATCTTGATGTCCATCTGGATCGCCGTCACGCCGCGCGCGGTACCGCAGACCTTGAAGTCCATGTCGCCGAGGTGATCCTCGTCGCCGAGGATGTCGGAGAGGATGGCGTACTTGTCGCCCTCCTTGATCAGGCCCATCGCGATGCCGGCGACGGGGCTCTTGATCGGCACGCCCGCGTCCATGAGCGAGAGGCAGCCGCCGCAGACCGCGGCCATCGACGAGGAGCCGTTGGACTCCAGCGTCTCGCTGACGATGCGGATGGTGTAGGGGAACTTGTCGGGGGGCGGGATCATCCGCACGAGCGCGCGCTCGGCGAGGGCGCCGTGCCCGATCTCGCGGCGGCCGGGGCCGCGCATCGGCTTGGTCTCGCCGGTCGAGAAGGGGGGGAAGTTGTAGTGGAGGTAGAAGCGCTTCCACGTCTCGCCCATCAGGCCGTCGATCTTCTGCTCGTCGGTCGAGGTGCCGAGCGTCGTCGTCACGATCGCCTGCGTCTCGCCGCGCTGGAAGAGGGCGCTGCCGTGGACGCGCGGCAGGAGGCCGGCCTCGCACATGATCGGGCGCACCGTCTTGGTGTCGCGGCCGTCGATGCGCAGGCCCTCGTTGAGCACCAGGGTGCGGACGACGGTGGCCTTGCGGTCCTCGAACTCCGCCTTGATCAGCTTCTCGTTCGCGAGGTACTTCTCGGCGCCGATCTCGGCGCTGAGCGTCTCGGCGAACTTCTTCTTGAGGACGGCGTAGCCCTCATAGCGGGCCTTCTTGTCGAGCACGCGCGTGGCGACCTTGAGGTCGGCGTCGGCGAGCGCGGCGACGCGGGCCTTGATCGTGGCGTCGAGCTCGGGCGCCTTGAAGGTCTTCTTGGTCTTGCCCACCGCGGCGCGGAGCTTCTCGATCAGGTCGAGGATCGGCTGGGCCGCCTCGTGGGCGAACATCAGGGCGTCGATGAGATCGCTCTCGGTGGCCTCGGCGGCGCCGCCCTCGACCATCACGATGGCCTCGCGCGAGCAGGCGACGACGAGATCGAGATCGCACTCGGCGAGCTCGGTGACGGTCGGGAAGACGACGAGCTCGCCGTTCTTGCGGGCGACGCGGATGCCGACGATCGGGCCGTCCCAGGGGATGTCGGAGATGTGGAGCGCGGCGCTGGCGCCGGTGAGGGCGAGGACGTCGGCCTTGTTCTCCTTGTCGCTGGAGAGGACGGTCGCGATGATCTGCGTGTCCTTCTTGAACCCGTCCGGGAAGAGCGGGCGGAGGGGCCGATCCATGATCCGGCAGGTGAGGATCTCCTCGTCGCGCTGGCGGGCCTCGCGCTTGAAGAAGCCGCCCGGGATCTTGCCGGCCGCGTACGTCTTCTCGACGAACTCGCAGGTGAGGGGGAAAAAGTCGAGGCCGGGGCGCTCGTCCTGCGAGACGGCGGTCACGAGGACCATCGTCTCGCCGAAGGTGACGAGGATCGAGCCGTGGGCCTGCTTGGCGAGTCGGCCCGTCTCGAAGGTGAGGGCTCGACCGCCGATCATGACGGATTCACGTACGAACATGGATGTGCGCTCAGAAGGTCGCTGCGTGCGACCGATACGCCGAGCACGGGGAGGCTCTTCTTCCTCGATTCCTGGGCAGGATCCTGCAAATTTGCGGCTCCTGCGCACGAAGCGAAGATGAAGACGCTCGCCGGGCGCTCGGTAAAAGGGCGGGTCATCCCCGCCGCGGGGGCGATTTATGGCGGCTCATCTCTAGAGCGTCCTCCTCCATCCTACCAGGAAGAAATGCCCGCCCGACCGCCATTCAGGCCGCCGCCGCGGGCAAATACCTCCAGGGCCAGCCCGACCGTTGATGCGAGGGACCGCCTGCGTATACTCCGCGCCCTCTCGGCCCGGGCTACGGGCGCGCGCCGCTTCGGGCGCTCCGCTCTGCCTCCGGGCGTCACCCGCCGTCCCCTCCCCGCTCGGCAGCGAGGAAGGCCGGCAGGAGATCCTGTACCCATGCTCCACTCCATCGAAAAAGCCGCGATCATCGAGAAGTACCAGACGCACGAGGGCGACACTGGCTCGCCCGAGGTGCAGATCGCGCTCCAGACCGAGCGCATCACCTCGCTCACCGAGCACTTCAAGACCCACAAGAAGGACCACCACTCGCGCCGTGGTCTGCTCCAGCTCGTCAGCCAGCGCCGCCGCCAGCTCGACTACTTGAAGCGCACCGACATCGAGCGTTACCGCTCGCTGATCGTCCGCCTCAACATCCGCAAGTAGGCGCATCTCGCACTGTTCGTAGCCCGGGGGGGCTTTCCCTGGTCCCGTCGCCCGACGGATTGATCTACTGTGCTCCCCGGATGCCGGGAACCAATCGCCCACCTGCCCTCAGCGGCTTCGAGACGCCTGTGCCCTCCCGGGCCTCGGGCCCCGAAGTCCGCATCGCGCACGCCATCACCAGCATGGCCCATGTGTCCGGCGCGCCCGACACCTCCCTCGCCAAAGTGTGCCCGACCTGCGGGGTGCATTACCCCGCCGAGTTCAAGGTCTGCCCACGCGACGCGACCGAGCTCGTCGACGCCGACGCGACCGAGGACCGCGACGAGCTCATCGGTCAGACGCTGAGCCAGACGTACACCCTCCTCCGCGTCATCGGCGAAGGCGGCATGGGCCGCGTCTACGAGGCGCGGCACACGCGCATCGGCAGCAAGCGCTTCGCCATCAAGATGCTGCACCCGGAGTTCGCGCGGCACCCCGAGGTCCTCTCGCGCTTCCAGCGCGAGGCCGAGGTCGCCGCGTCGGTGCAGAGCCCCTACGTCGTCGACGTCTACGACGTCGATCGCACCAACGACGGGCGCCCGTTCATCGTCGGCGAGTTCCTCGATGGCAAAGAGTTCGCGAGCCACCTCGAAGAGGTCGGCAAGATGGCGGTGGGCCCCGCGGTCCGCATCGTCCGCCAGGTCTGCAAGGCGCTGATCGCCGCGCACGCCAAGGGCGTCGTCCACCGCGACATGAAGCCCGAGAACGTGTTCCTCACGGGGGACCTCGAGCGCCCGATCGCCAAGGTGATCGACTTCGGCATCTCGAAGATGGGCGACGCGCCCGGCACCGCGCTGACCAAGACGGGGATGATCATGGGCACGCCGTCGTACATGGCGCCCGAGCAGGCCCGCGGCGAGCGCGTCGATCACCTCGCCGACGTCTACGCGGTGGGGGCGATCCTCTACTGCGCCGTCACCGGGCAGCGGCCCTTCGATCGCGGCGATCCCACGGCGACGCTCACCGCGGTGCTGACGCAGGATCCGCCGCGGCCGCGATCGATCGAGGCCTCGATCCCCGACTCGCTGGAGATGGTGATCCAGCGCGCGATGGCCAAAAGGCCGCAGGATCGCTACGCGAGCATGGCCGAGCTCGAGGCCGAGCTCGCGCCCTGGGACATCGGCGAGGGCGAGGGCCTCGTGCTCCCGCAGCACGGCGCCTCGCACGCCCCCACGCTCGTCTCGGGTCAGCGCAACAGCTCGGCCGAGCAGCGCGCGCGGGCGGTGAGCATGGCGCGGCCGATGGTGCTGCTCCTCGGCGGCCTCGGCCTCTTCTGGGCGGTCGGGAGCTTGATGGCGCTGATCGCCGCGATCGTGCGCCTCTCTCGCGGCGGCGGCGCCACCGCGAACCTCACCGGCTCCGAAGCGACGTTCATGATCGTCGGCTTCCTCTTCGCTCTGCTGACGCCGTCGATCCTCGTCGTGAGGTACCTGCGCCGCACCATCTGGGACAACAGCGCCAAGGCGATGAAGCTCTCCGAGCGGCTCTACCGCCCGATCATCACCGGCCTCTGCGCGTACGGCTTCGCCACGCTCCTCGTCCGCGTCCTGGAGAGCGTCATCTTCCGTCGCGCCGCGGGCGTCGCCTGGCCGGTGTGGGATCTGCTGCTCTTCGTCATCGGCCTCGCCGCCGCCGGCGGCGCCTTCGCGCTCCAGGAAAAAGAGCGCCGCTAGTCAAGCTGCAATGGAGAAAGCCATGTCGCGTAGCACCTTATTTTGTTCGGTGTCGCGGGGGGTGCTCACGGCCACAGGAGCGGCCTGCTCTTCGAGTTCGCCGACGGGCACCACCTCGGGCGGGGGCAACAACACCACGTCCGGCGACTCGATGAGCACCGGGAAGGGCGGCTCCGGGCCGGACAGCACAAGCACCGGAGAAGACGTCAGCGTCAGCGTCGGCAGCGTCGGCAGCAGCAGCAGCACCGGCGGCGGAGGCTGCAACTCGGGCGCCTTCGAGGACAAGGATCTCGACGGCTGGACCCAGGTCGATGGCGACTGCAACGACTGCGACATCAACGTCAACCCCGGCGCGATCGAGGTGGAGACCACCACGGCGCCCGCGGTCGACGAAGACTGCGACGGGGTGATCGACAACGTCGCCCCTCTCTGCGACGCCGCGCTCGCGCTCAGCGACGTCAATCCCGCCAACGCGGCGAAGGCGATCGATCTCTGCCAGACGACGATCGAGAACCCCGCGACCAGGATGGACCGCAGGTGGGGCGTGTTCAGCGCGCAGTACATCGGCGCTGACGGTCTCTCCCCGCGGACGCCGAGCCTCCAGGTCGGGCTCCTCAGCAAGTTCGGGACGAACGTGACGCCCCGACGTGGCCAGAGCATGCTCGGCATGTCCACGGGCGTCATGCGCACGCCGGGACAACCGGGGACCTGTGCGAACATCGTCAGCGCGCGAAGCTGCACCATCCCTGAGAGCGTGTTTAACGGCGTGTTTACCAGGCCGAGCGTGGCCCAGCTTCACCGTGATCCCGATCAGCACCCCCGCCCGGGGTTTTAACCCCGGGCGTTGCGCGGGCTCTCGGGCTCGGCTGGCGGCCTACCGAATCCCTCGACAAATCGCCGTTAAACACGCTCTGACAGCAACCCTCCTCCGGCCGCGCCCGCGGGCTTTCCCCAGGCCGTGCCCGGCTGTCCGGTCGCCGGCACGATCCACGACGATATCGCGCTCGAGGTGAAGCTTCGGTCGCCGACCAACGCGACCGGATACCACTTCAACTTCAAGTTCTATTCGTACGATTTCCCCGACTATGTCTGCACGAAGTATAACGACCAGTTCGTCGCGCTGGTGAGGCCGCTGCCCGCGGGCTCGATCAACGGCAACATCTCCTTCGACAGCGGGAATTACCCGGTCGGCGTCCACATCGCTTTCTTTGATGTCGGTGACCCGCAGGGCATCGGTAATTACGCCAAGTCCTGCGTGAAAGCCAATAATCCCGGCATGGCGGCCTGCCCTCAGGCCCCCTCCCCTTACTGCCCGAGTGGCAAGGCGGACCTGATGGGGACGTATATGGATGGCACGACCAACACCTTCCCCGCGGGCGCCACGAGCTGGCTACAGACGAGCGCGCCAGTCACGGGCGGCGGCGACGTGACGATCCGCTTCGCCATCTGGGATACGGGCGATCACAACTTCGACTCGTCCGTGCTGGTTGACGCCTTCCAGTGGATCACCGGCGGCGGCACCGTGAAGGTCGAGACGATCAAGCCCTGACCGCCCGTCAGATCTTCTTTTCGCGGGTCATCTCCACCATCGTCGGCCGGAAGCCCAGCTTCGCAAAGAGCCGCTGCGCCGCGACGTTCGGCGTCGCGCTGAGCAGCACGACGCGCGGGGCGCCCCGGGCTTCGAGGTGCGCCACGGTCGCCTCGACGAGCGCCGCCGCCGCGCCATGCCCGCGCGCGGCCTCGTCGACGTAGAGATCGTGGAGCTTGCCGCAGGCGTCGAGCAGCTCGTTCCAGTCGCGCGGCTCGAGGCGCGCGTAGGTGTAGCCGACGACGCGCTCTTCTCCCTTCTCGCGCGCGACCGCGACGAAGATCGCCGCGTCGTCGTCCTCGAGCTCGCCGCCGAGGAAGCGCTCATAGCCGGGCTCGAGCGGCTCGAGGCAAAGGAAGCGCTGCGGATCAAACCCGTGGTGAAGGCGAACGAGCTTGGCAGCGAGGCGAGCTACGGCCGGAAGATCAGCGCGGGTCGCAGAGCGGACAGAGACGAGTTCCATCCCGCGACCATAGCGCGAAGGGCCTAGAGCACCGAACGGGTTGAAATGGACCGAAAAGAGCCGGATTTTAACGCTAAGGCGCAGGGACGCAGGGACGCAAAAAAAGAAATCCGATTTTTTGCGCCTTTGCGTCTCCGCGCCTT
>Ga0105048_10001740_pt1 | contig 35091 bp, 24 predicted proteins | sample MAT05_FD_78382 | JGI IMG/M metagenome (GOLD analysis project Ga0105048, IMG submission 78382) | Freshwater microbial communities from Lake Fryxell liftoff mats and glacier meltwater in Antarctica - MAT-05 | ecosystem: Environmental > Aquatic > Freshwater > Ice > Liftoff microbial mat | place... | reverse complement strand
TCCTCGCGCGCCACTTCCTCACCACCGGCACCCAGCTCGGAAAGCACGGCGCGGTTCGCCTCTCACCGGAAGCCGAGGAGGCGCTGATCGCCCACGACTGGCCGGGCAACGTGCGCGAGCTGCGAAACGTGATCATGCGCGCGGTCCTCAGCTGCGATGGCCCGCTGCTCGATCGCGCCGACTTCAAGCTGACCAGCAGCACCGCGTTCAGCGAGCGCGAGAACGCCCAGTCGATGGTGCGCCAGGCCGACGTCATCGAGCGCGCGCGCATCCTCGAAGCGCTCGACAAGGCCGGCCAGAACCGGGCGGAAGCGGCGCGATTCCTGGGGGTCTCGAAGAGCACCTTCCACGATCGGCTGAAGCGCTACGGGATCCCGCTCAAGAGCGAGCAGCGCAGGTATTAGCCTTCGTCGGGTCCGCACCGGATGGACCGCTAAGGAACCCAGGAACCCAGGAAGGCTCGGATCCGGATCCAGAATTTTCCTGGGTTCCTAAGCGATCCCAGCCCAACCCGGCGAAGGCGCAGACGAGCACGACGTTGTGCACGCGCGTGCACTCGAGGCTGATCTCGGCGGACCCGCCACAGTGGATCGGCCCTTGCTCTCTCGTTGTGCATGGCACCCCCACTCGGCGGCGTAACCGCTCCGTTCACCAACTTTCCGCAGCTCGACGGCGACGTACCGCCGATCATCGGGCTGACCCCCGAGCAAAAGCAGCAGATCCAGCAGATCGCGGCGATCATCATCGGCCAGTTCCTGCAGTCGATGATCGAGCAGCCCTCGGCGTGGCAGCAGTTCCTCGGCGGGCAAGGCGACACGCCGACCGCGCCGACGCTCCCGCAGCGCAACACCAAGCGCGGCATCGCCCCGCGCGACATCACCCCGAATACCGACCTGCGCAACGAGGTCCTTTCGCGGAAGAACGTCGTCCCCGCCAAGAACGGCATCCCCGGCGGCCTGAAGCCGAACGCCGCCCGCGGCGCGGCGCTGGTCCGCGAGAAGTTCGGCTTCAAGGGCGACATCGGCGGCATGCGTCCCAAGGGCGTGGGCAAGCCGTCCGATCACCACCACGGCAACGCGATCGACGTCATGACCCGCGGCAATCGCGCGCAGGGGCTCCAGATCCGCGACTACTTCATCCAGAACGCGAAGGATCTCGGCGTGAAGTACGTGATCTGCGAGCAGACCATCTACAGCGCGGACAACGGGTGGAAGGGCCGCAAGATGGAGGATCGCGGTAGCCCGACGGCCAACCACATGGACCATCCGCACATCAGCTTTTACTAACGTCCCGCGGACGCCGGATACGCCAGCATTCGGCGCGCGCCGCGGAACGTCTGCGCGTACGGGCGCGCGTCGAGGTCGGCGCTGATCACGCCCTTGGTGATGCTGGCGTGCACGAACTTGCCCTTGCCGGTGAACACCCCGACGTGGGTGGGCGGGCCCGCGCCCTGCGTGTCGAAGAACACCAGATCGCCCGGCTGGAGCTCGCTCTTCGAGACCGAGCGGCCGTACAGGAACTGATCGCGGGTGATGCGCGGCAGCTCGATGCCGAAGCCCAGCCTGAACACGCCGAGCGCAAATCCCGCCGAGTCGGTGCCCTCTCCGGAGGCCGCGCCGCCCCACAGGTACGGCGTGCCGAGCCAGGGCGCGATCACCTTTGCGAGGTGCTTCGAATAGCGCAGGACCAGCTCGACCACACCAGTCGGGGGCAGCGGCTCGAGCTCGGGCTGCGGATCACCTGCGCGCGGCTGGGGTGGCGGCGGGGGCACCGGCGCCTCCTGCGGCTCGGAGAGCTGACCCGGCGAATCGGGCTCCGGCGCGCGCACCTCGGCCATCGGATCGGCCACCGTCGGCGCGCGCTTCGGCGGCGGGACACCATCGGGATCGAGGTAACGATCGTCCTCGGTCGGCGCCTGACCGGTGTCTTCGAGCTGGATTCGCAGCCGATCGTAGGGCCGCTTTCGCACGTCGAGGACCTCGGGACGCCGCGCGACGCCGGTGAACGCGCGCGCCAGCTCCGCCTCGACCTGGCGGATGTTGGCCTCGATCTCCGCCTTTCGCGTGCCGCGCGCGACGCCGCTCTCGCGCACCAGGCGCGACAGGAGCCGCAGCTTGTCGAGCAACAGCGGGCGCATCTTCACGCGCGTCTCGGTGAGCGCCGCCTTGGTCTCCTCCAGCGCGAGATCGGGGATCTTGCCGGCGGTCAGCGCGGTCTCCCAGTACGCCACGAGGTCCGGCGCGATCTCGTCGACGTAGTACTTGGGAAAGTTGAACGCGAGATCGATCGGCCGCCCGCGCGGCTCGCGGCCCTGGAAAACGAGGTTCTGGTAGTGGACCGCGACCGGCGGCGGGACGTAGCCGAGCGCGCCGCGATAGCCTTCGAAGGCCGCGAGCACGCCCTTCGCCGGCGGAACACCGAAGAACATCGCGCTCGCCAGGATCGCGCGCGCGACCTTGGCCTCGCCGAGCGTGTCGTCCTCCATCGGGCTGGTCGCGGCGGCCCCGAAGCGCTTGCGCACCTCGCTCTCCCACTTCTTCTCGTCGCCGCCGGACAGCTCGTCACGAGCGCGTACGAAGTCGATCAGGGTGGGCTTCTTCGGCGGCTTGGCGGGCTTGGCGAAGGCCGGCGATCCGACCGCCAAGGCCAGCAAAACAGGGAAAAGCATCCTCATTTGCCGGGCCACATTGCCATCGACGCTGGCCCAAGGCGATCTATGCGTTCTAGAAGCAGGGCATGATCAAGATCGCCATCATCCTCGGAAGCACCCGCCCCGGCCGAAACGGCGAGGCCGTCGCGAAGTGGGTCCTCGAACAGGCCAAGCAGCGCACCGACGCCGAGTACGAGCTGGTCGACGTGAAGGACTTCGATCTTCCGCTCCTCGACGAGCCGGCGCCGCCGTCGATGGGCAAGTACACCAAGCCCCACACCATCAAGTGGTCCGAGAAGATCTCGTACTTCGACGCGTACGTATTCGTCGCCGCCGAGTACAACCACAGCATCCCGGGCGCGCTGAAGAACGCAATCGATTTCCTCTACAAGGAATGGAACAACAAGGCCGCCGGCTTCGTCTCTTACGGGAGCACCGGCGGCACGCGCTCGGTCGAGGCGCTGCGCCTGGTGATGGGCGAGCTGCAGGTGGCGGACGTGCGCGCGCAGGTCGCGCTGAACCTCGCGACCGACTTCGAGAGCTACAAGACGTTCAAGCCCGACCCGCGGCACCTCAAGACGCTCGGGACCGTGTTCGACCAGGTGGTCGCGTGGGGAACTGCGCTGAAGCCGCTGCGCGCTCAGTAGACCGGCACGAGAAAAAGAGCGCCGAAGTCGACGCCCGGCGTCTCGGCCTTCATCTCCACCTCCCAGTACCGCGGCGGCCGCTCCGCCAGCTTCGTCGCGTGATCTCCGTGCGGGAGATCGAGCGTGAACGTGAAGCTGGTGCCGCCGCTCGGGGAGGTCCCGGGCTGGACGATCGTCTGCGCCGCGTGGGTCTGGTAGCAGACCACCACCGACTTGCGATTGCGCCCGCTGCCGCGCACCTCGAACGCCTCCTCCACGCAGCGGGCGATCACCTCGATGCCCTGCGGCGAGTCGATCGTCCGCGCGCAGTCGAAGCGCGCCCCGAGCGGCTGCCCGAGGCGATACGGGAAGCGATCGAACGTCAGCGTGCTCGTCCCGTACTTCAAGCCGCGCGCAACCAGGTACAGCGCGCGGCTCACCGTCATCGCCCAGACCCCGTCGAAGAGTCCGACGATCAACATCACCAACAGGTTTCCGTCCTTCGACACGAACGCCCACCAGTTGAACGGGACGAGGAACAGCGCGATGACCGCCGCACCGAACGCCATCTGGAACGCGGCGCCGAGCGCGTTCGACGTCGCGTGCGTGCGATTCCAGGGGTGATCGGCGAGCACTGCGTCCGCCATCGCGTCCTTCCGCTGGCGGGCGAGCAGGCCGCGCGCCGCGTTCACCACGAAGAGCACGCCCGCGAGCGCGAACACCGCGCCCATGCTCGCGAGCACCTCCCCGGGCACCGACTTGTCGCTCATGCCGAGGACCCCGATCAGGACGACGATCGCGCCCACCCCGATCAGGAGCGCGCCGAGCGCGATCGAGGGCCACCCCTGGATCGTCGTCCCGCTGCGGTTGGGGTGGTCCTTCAGCTCGACGCGATCCAAACACCGCGAATACTAGCTCGAAGCCGCGAAGTTCTGCTAAGCCCGCCCGATGGATCTGCGCGGTATCGAGAAGCCAGGCCGCTACATCGGCGGCGAGGTCAACCAGATCAAGAAGGACCCCGACACCGTCACCGCGCGGGTCGGCCTCTGCTATCCGGACGTCTACGAGATCGGCATGAGCCACATCGGGCTCAAGATCCTCTACGAGGTGCTGAATCGCCGCCCCGACACCGCGGCCGAGCGGGTCTATGCGCCGTGGATCGACTACGAGCTCGGCCTGCGCCGGCAGAACGAGCGCTTGAAGACGCTGGAGAGCGGCATCCCGCTGAAGGACCTCCACCTCCTCGGCTTCACGCTGCAATACGAGCTCTCGTACACCAACCTGGTGAACGTACTCTCGCTCGGCGGCATCCCGCTGCGCGCGGCCGAGCGCGGCCTCGATGATCCGGTGGTGATCGGCGGCGGTCCCTGCGCGTTCAACCCCGAGCCGCTCGCGCCGATCATGGACGCGATCTGCCTCGGCGACGCCGAGTACATGGTCGAGGAGGTGCTCGATGCGGTGCTGGCCTCGAAGCAGAAGCGCGAGAACCGCACCGATCTGTGGATCCGGCTGAGCGCGATCCAGGGCGTCTACGTCCCCGGCCTCTACGACGTGCACTACGAGAGCGACGGCCGCGTCGCCGCGGTGGTCGCGAAGCACGGCGCGCCCGCGCGGGTGAAGAAGCGCACGGTGATGAACCTCGACCAGGCGCCCTATTTCACCGCCGATCTCGTCCCCAACATCGGCATCGTGCACGACCGCTACGGCGTCGAGGTGCAGCGCGGCTGCATGCGCGGCTGCCGCTTCTGCCAGGCCGGCTACATCTATCGCCCGGAGCGGCAGCGCTCGCCCGAGACGGTGCGATCGCTGGTGCGCGAGGGCATCAAGAAGACCGGCACCGAGGAGTACTCGCTGCTGTCGCTGTCGCTCGGCGATTACAACTGCATCGAGCCGCTGCTCCTCTCCTTGATGGACGAGCACGCCGACAAGAAGGCCGCGATCTCCACGCCGTCGATGCGGCTCGAGAGCGTGACGCCGGCGATCATGGATCAGATCAGCCGGGTGCGAAAGACCAGCTTCACCGTGGCCCCCGAGGCCGGATCGAACCGCATGCGCGCGGTGATCAACAAGGTCATCGACGAGAACGTGCTGATCGAGATGGTCTCGCAGCTCTTCGCCCGCGGTTGGCGCACGCTGAAGATGTACTTCATGCTTGGCATGCCCACCGAGACGCAGGACGATCTCAAGGCGATCATCGATCTCTCCGCGCGCTGCCGCGACGCCGCAAAGAGGTTCATCAAGGTCCCGCTCCTCACCGTGAACGTGTCGAGCTTCGTACCGAAGAGCCACACGCCGTTTCAGTGGTCACCGCAGGTGACGCTGAAGGAGATCGAGGAAAAGCAGCGTTTTTTGCAGGGCGAGGCGCGAAAAGCGAAGCTCCAGTTCCGGCGGCACGAGGCGAGCTCGACGGTGATCGAAGGCGTGTTCTCGCGCGGTGATCGGCGGGTCGGCGAGGCGCTGCTCCGCGCGCACGAGCTCGGCGCGCGCATGGATGGCTGGCAGGAGATGCACGATCTGCCGCTGTGGGATCAGGCGCTCTCCGAGTCGGGCATCGATCGCAACCACGTGAACACGCGCCGCCGCGACGTGAGCGAGGTGTTCCCGTGGGACCACCTCGATCCCGGCGTGAAGAAGGAGTGGCTCTGGGAGGACTGGATGCACGCGCTCGCCGAGGGCGGCGTCGCGGACTGCTCCGAGGCGCCCTGCTACGACTGCGGGGTGTGCGATCACAAGACGATCCACAACGTCGTGTTCCCGAAGGACGAGCCGGACACGAAGCCCAAGCACCGGGTGAAGAAGAAGTACATCGCGCGCTCGATGGCCGATCTGGTGCAGCTCCCGCGCGCCATCTCCGTGAAGCCGATCGCGCCGCGCCTGCCGGCGGAGACGGTGAAGTCGCTCGCGAAGCACGAGCGGCTGCGCATTCGCCTGAAGTTCGCGAAGCGCGGGGTGCAGGCGCTGACCAGCCACCTCGAGCTGACCCAGGCGTTCTCGCGCGCGCTCCGGCGCGGCGACGTGCCGATCGTTTTTTCGGCGGGCATGCACCCGCGCATGCGGAGCCAGATGAGCGCGCCCATCCCGCTCGGCGCGCTGTCGGAGCACGAGCTGTTCGACATCGAGGTGAAGCAGCCGTACTCGGGGCGTCAGCTGGTGGAGGCGATCGGGACCAAGCTCCCCGATGGGCTGGTGATCCTCGGGGCTCAGGAGATCCCGCTCGGCGCGATGGCGGCCACGCGCGCGACCTCCGAGATCACCTGGCAGCTCGCGGCGCCCGCCGATGGCTCGGCGGAGCGCGCGTTTTTGCGCTGGCAGACGGGCGAGCACCGCAAGATCACGGTCGGCGATCGGACCTTCGATCTCGCGCTCCAGGTGGCCCGCTTCGAGCTCGCGAGCCCGACGACGCTGGTCCTCGCGCTGTTCACCCACGGCGGGGCCCGCATGCGCGCGGTCCTGGAGGGGATCCTGGGGCTCGATCCGTTCGCGGCGGGCTGGCGGGTCACCAAGACGGGGGTGGTGATGGAAGACACAGACACACCCGGGAATGAAAGCGCCTGGCTCGATGGCTGTCCGATCGGGGCGCCGTCTGACACAATCGACGCCCAGGGAGCCGAATGAACTTCTTCCAGCGCATCTCGAACCTGCTCAAGGCGAACTTCAACGATCTGATCTCCCGCGCCGAGGACCCCGAAAAGGTCCTCAACCAGGCGATCGACGACATGAAGAAGCAGCTCCACGAGGCCAAGAGCCGCGTGGCGATCGCCATCGCCGACGAGAAGCGTTTGCTCCAGCAGACCAAAGCCCAGCAGGCCTCTACCGACGAGTGGGAAAAGAAGGCCATGGCCGCGGTGCGCGCCAGCCGCGACGATCTCGCGGTCCAGGCCCTCGCAAAGAAGAAGGAGTGCGAGGCCGCGGCCCTGCAGTTCGAGCAGCAGCACGGCGAGCAGCTCGCGGCGGTCGACGAGCTCAAGCGCGCGCTCACCGGGCTCACCGCGAAGATCGACGAAGCGGGCCGAAAGCGCGCCGTCCTCGTCGCGCGCGTGAAGCGGGCCGAGGCGCAAAAGGCGATCGCCGAGACGCTCTCGGTGGCCGGTGATCGCAGCGCGTTCAGCACGTTCGAGCGCATGAGCGAGAAGGTCGATCGCATCGAGGCCGAGGCCGGCGCGAGCCTGGAAGTGGCCGCGATGGGCTCGGGCACGCACGACGATCAGCTCGCCGAGAAGATCCGGCAGCTCGAGGCCCACCCGGTGGACGACGAGCTCGCGGCGCTCAAGGAGAAGATGGGCCTGCTCTCGGGAGGCGCTCCGGCGCGAGGCGCGCTCGGCGCGGGATCGACGGATCGCGAAGGATGAAACGTGTTCTGCTCGGCCTCGTCTTGGTGGCCGCGTGCGAGTCCCCCGGAGGCCCGCCCCCACCCGCCGATTCGCTGCTGCCACCACGCGAGTCCGCCAGCTCGTGCGGGCCTTCGGGCATGCCGCTCTTCCCGCAGCTCACCAGCAAGCCGAACGGCTACATGGCCGATCTCGAGGAGGGTGGCTCCTGCGGCATCTATCTCGAGCAGGACGACTGCGTGGTCGCGATCTTCCGCGACTGCACCTACTACCCGGGATCACGGCAGTGGATCGGCACCGTCCACGCCGACACCACCCAGATCTCGCTCACCATCAGCCCGACTTACGAGCCCGCGCCGATGCTCGCGGGGCCGCAGAAGTGCACCGGCACGTTCCTCGATCCTTCGAACCCGCGCGCCAGCACCACCCTCACCTGCGAGGGCAACGGCGCGCGCCAGGGCCTCTATCTCGAGCGCCGCGACGTCACCGCCAAGCCGTTCGGTGAGCAGGTCGCCGAGGAGCAGTGGCCGATCAACAGCTTCCAGACCATGGAGGCGATCCCGGCCGCGACCACCGTCGTGAACGGGGCCGTGACCGAGACCTGGGTGGCGGTGAACTGGGCCGGCGGCGGCATGGGCGGCGGCGTGTGGCGCCACTCGGGCCCGGTCGAGGCGCCGCGCATCACGATGGTGGACGACGACTCCAACGTCTACGCGATCGACGCCGCGCCGAACGGCAAGGTCATCGTCGCGCTCGGCAAGACGTCGCACTTGGTCCGCGTCTACGACGTCGCGACCCACAGCAAGGTCGCCACCGCGACCGTCTCCAACATGGTGAAGGGGCTGGCAGCGACCTCGAGCTCGACGTTCATGGTCGCCACCGCCTCGATCGCCTACGTGCTCAAGTACACCGAGGGCAGCACGCGCCTCACGCGCGTGGGCGGCACGTTCCGGCCCTCGCCCGGCCACGAGATCACCTCCGCCGAGTGGGCCATCCCGGCCGGCAAGGACTCGGTGCCGTTCGTCATCTCCACCGCGCGCGGCGATGACGGCGAGCTCATCGGCCTCAACGACGACATGACGGTGGCGTGGCGCAGCGGGCGGCTCCCCAGCTTCGACGTCCTCACGATGGAGGTCCTCCCGGGCAAGGCGCGCGTCGGCATGATCCTCTGGGGCGGCAGTCGCGACTTCGACGGGCCCGACCAGGCGAACCAGTATTACGAGGTCAATCCGGCCAGCGGGCGGCTCGACCCGCTCATCCCGATCCCGTTTTTCAGCACGGTCTACGCGATGAGCTACGACGTGAGCCGCGATCGGGTCTACATCGGCGGGCGCTTCGGAAACCTCGCGTATATCGATCGCGTCCGTCGCCGGGCCGACCAGAGCTTCACCCGCGTGCGCGAGCCCGCTACCCAGGACGCGGTCATGATCAGCGCCATCGCCTGGGACCCGACGCGCGAGCGCCTCTACGTCGTGGACCCCAAGCGCGGCGTGATCGACAGCTTCAAGCTGAGCGCCTTGACCCCGTAGCCTCGCCGCTCGCGATGCGATAAGGCACCCACATGTCGCGCCTCGCCGCCTATCTCGGACCCTCTGCGCCCGTCGCGACGATCGTGGAGCAGGGCACGTACTCGCTGGCGCAGCTCGCGCGCAGCGACGCCGATGGTTGGGGCCTTGGCTGGTACCCGGAGGACGGACGCCACGACGCGGTCCGCCTGATCTCGCGCCAGCCGCTCTGGACCGAGACCCACCACCTCGAGCTCGTGCGCCGCTTCCGATCGCGCTGCGTCGTCGCCGGGATCCGCAGCGTGCTCCCCGGCCAGGTCCCCGAGATCTCCGGCGCGCAGCCCTTCGCGTCCGGCCCGTACCTCTTCCATCACGTCGGCGAGCTGTCGCTGTTCCGCGAGGTCTTCGAGCGCCCGCTGCGCGAGCGGCTGAGTGATCGCTACCACCGCACGCTGAGCGGCCTCACCGACTCCGAGCTGCTCTTCGGGACCTGGCGCGAAGCGCTGGGCGATCGCAGCGGCGCCGATGCGATGGCCGATGCGCTCGAGCAGATGGTGTCGGCGGTGCAGAAGATCGCGCACGCCAACGGCACGCCCGCCAGCTTCGCGGTGGTGGTGGCCGACGGTACCAGCCTGGTCGCGCTGCGAACGGCGACGCACGGCGTCCCTCCCACGCTGCACACGATCATCGCGAACGGCGAGGCCCCGATCCCCGAGGGCGCGCGCGCGGTGTCATCGGAGCCGCTGTTCCCCGGCGCGTGGACCGCGCTCGAGGTTCACTCCCTCACGATCTTCGCCGACGAAGGACGCTGAGAGACATCAAAACAAGGGCGATCGGGCTCGCGCCTTCGGGCGTGAGCGCCGAGCAATCGCTCCGCTGCGCCATGCCACCGCCGGTCGGTCCGCTGGACCCGCCTCCGTCGCGCGTGCGCGTCGAGGTCGCGGCGTCCAGGCGCGGAGCAGCGTCCTGTCCGGGGACAGCGGGCAGCGCGTCGAGACCGGGGGTCGCGTCGAGACCGGGGGTCGCGTCGAGACCGGGGGTCGCGTCGCGGCCCGGCACCGCGCTCGCGTCCATGCTCGTCGCGTCGAGGCCAGGGGCTACCGCCGCGTCGGGCTGAGCGGGGGCAGCCTGCATGCAGGTTCCAGCGGTGACGCAGCTCGGGACGCCGCCCGCCCCGAGCGCGCACGCCTGTCCCGGGCAGCAGCGGGTGCGGAGCGCGCCGCAGCCGAACTCCGAGTCGTGGATGACGCACTTGGCCTCGGCGAGGCCGGTGGACGCGACGCAGTCCGCGTTCGTCGTGCAGGTCGGGCAGTCGCCGGCGAAGGCGGCGGCGGGGGAGAGAGCGAAGAGGAGTAGCAGGGCTCGCATGGCCCGCACTCTACACAATCATGCGTCGAGCTTGGCCTGCAGCGAGCCTTTTTTGTCGAGGGCCGCGAGGTCGGTGTACCCGCCGATCGGCTCGTCACCGATGAAAATCTGCGGGACCGTGCGCTGGCCAGTCGCCTTCACCAGCCAGTCACGGAGCCCATCGTCCTCGTCGCAAGCGATCTCTTCGAAGGGGATCTTGCGATCATTGAGGAGCCGCTTGGCCTGGACGCAGTAGGGGCAATAACTCGTCGTGTAGACTTTAACGGGCTTCATACTTCTTTCAACCGCCATTGCCGGACAGCCATTTCGCCGCCCATTGGTGGAACTGATTGGTGGGTCGGGTCATCTGGATCACCTGCTTGAACATGCGCCGCGTCTCCGCGGGATTGCTCTCCTTGATGCCGTACCCTTGATAGTAGATCTCGGCCGCCTTGCGCTGCAGATCGGTGATGTAGTTCGCCGAGAGCTTGTGCCCGGGGGCCGCGCGAAGGGCTTGATTCAAGAGGTCGAATGACTTCCCGAAGTCGCCATCCTGATAGGCCTCGGATCCCTTCAGATAGAGACCATCGGCGTAGTACTCCTTGATGCGCGCGCGGACCTCGCCGCTGCCGAGCGCGATCGAGGCGTCGAGATCGAGCGCCTTCGGAGACATGCGCACCACGTCGGCCGCCGCCTTCTGGCGATGGGCCGCGCCGAGATCGTCGAGCGTCTTCATCATCGCGCGCATGCGCTCGATGTACTTCACCGCGTTGGGGCCGCCCGCCGCCTCGGCCGCGTCGATCGCCGCCGGGATGCGATCGCTCTTGTAGAGCGACACCGCGTGCTCCATCTCGGGCGGCGTCTTGGGCTTCTCCGGCGCGGCCTTCGGAACGGGCTTGGCGTCGTTCTGGATGCGCTCGCGCAGCGCCAGCGCCGATGACAGGCCGGGATAGTCGCCCAGCGCGCGGGCCACGAGATCCATCGCCAGGTCGCGCTCGTTGGCCTCGTACGCCTGCCGCGCCTCCTCGATCTGCGCTTCCGCCACCGCCTTCTTGCAGAGCGCGAGCAGCGCCGCGATCTCCGGCGCCCAGGCGGTCTCGAAAGGCGCGGTCGATCCGCCCTCCAGGCCGCGCGTGACCGGCTCCAGCTTCACCAGCGCCTCGTCCCAGCGCCGCTCGGCCACCAGGCTCTGCGCCGCATCGACGGTGGTCCACACGTCGAGCTCTTTCACCGCGTGCGCCTGGTAGTCCTTCGCGCGCGCGTGCTCGGGGCGGAGCATGAGCGTGCTCTCGAGCAGCACCAGCGCATCGCCGAAGCGGCGCACTCGCACCAGCTCGACCGCCTGGAGAAAGTACGTGCGCGCGTGGATCTCGATCTCGCGCTCCCGCTCGGACGTGACGCGGCTGTAGACCTCGTAGCCGAGGAAGCCGAGCCCGCCGAGGATCGCGAGCCCGCCCACAGCGAACGCGACGAGCTTCATCACCGCGCCCTTGGCGAAGGGGCTCTTCGGGGCGTCGGGGGCGTCGGATCCGCCCTCCTCTGCCGGCCCGTCCTCCGAGGGCACGACGTTGACGTCGATCTGCGAATTGCCTGCCCTCAGGGCCTGCGCGTTGGCCTGCGAGACGACGACCGGATCGCCAAACTCGGGCTCGACCACCGGATGCGCCGCGTTGGTGGGCGGCGCCTCGTTGAGCTCGACGAAGCGCAGCGTGCGCGCGCCGACGATGACCTCGTCACCCGACGAGAGCGCCTCGTGCTCGATGCGCACGCCGTTCAGGAACGTGCCGTTGTCGCTGCCGAGATCGGTGAGGAAGAAGCTGTTGCCCTCGCGGGCGATGCGCGCGTGGTTGCGGGAGACAGCGATGTCGGTGAAGTCGAGATCGTTCTCCGCGGAGCGCCCGATCGTCACCTCGGGCTGCTTGAACGACCACTCGGTGCCGAGATCCGGGCCCGCGACGACGATCAGCCGGCAGCCCCTGGGGCCGTCCTCGACCTCGACCGCAGCGCGCGTGTCGGCGACCTTCTCCGCGGCGAGCTCGGCCAGCTCACCGAGGAGCTCACCCTTGTCGAAGAGCGCGGTGCGCTGGTGGAAGCCGTCTTCCTCGATCTCGGCGATGCCGGTGCCATCGGGCTCCATCAGCGCGCCGGCGGGATCGAGGCTGTCGCCGCGGCTGTACGCCTTGCTGTGGCCGGTCGTGTTGCGGCCCGCGGTCTTGGCCTTCGATCTGGTCCCCCCGCTGCGCGGCATCCGGGCCGGACTATACGCCGTATCGCACCCCACGTCGCGCGTGGTATCTCGGCGGGATGCGTGGGTTTGCGCTCGTTCTGGTGATACTCGGCGCGTGCACGAACGAGCGCGCCTTCCCCGAAGGGTTCGTGTTCGGGACCGCGGTGGCCGGGTTCCAGGTCGACATGGGCTGCCCGACGATCGCCGCGGAGATCTGCGAGGATCGCGGCTCCGACTGGTACCAGTACATCACCTCGACGGTCGCCATCGCGCGCGGCCAGACCCATCTGTCGGGCTCACCGCCGTCCAGCGGTCCAGGCTTCTACGAGCTGTACGCGCAGGATCTCGATCGCGCGAAGTCGCTCGGCAGCACTGGCTTTCGCTTCAGCATCGAGTGGTCGCGCGTCTTCCCCAACAGCACGATCGGCGTCGAGGGCCACGCCGCGCTCAAGGCGATCGCGAGCGCCGATGCGCTCCGCTACTACCACGACATCCTCTCGGCCTTGCGCGCGCGCGGGATCTCGCCGCTCGTCACGCTGCATCACTACACGCTGCCGACCTGGATGCACGACGGCGTCGGCTGCACGGTGAGCCTCGATCGCTGCTCGCCGCGCGGCTGGCTCGAGCCGACGATCGTGCCGGAGATCGCGAAATACGCGGGTTTTATAGCGCAAGAGCTCGGCGCCGAGGTCGATCATTGGGCGACGCTCAACGAGCCGCTCGCGGTCGTGATCCCGGGCTACCTGATGCCGAGCGCGGCGCGCACCAACCCACCCGCGCAGCTCCTGCGCTACGAGGAGGCGAAGGTCGCGGTGTTCGCGATGATCCAGGCGCACGCCCGCATGGTCGACGCGGTGCGCGCGGCCGACACGATCGACGCGGACGGCGACGGCAAGGCGACGTTCATCGGCGTGGTGTACCCGGTCGCGCCGGTGCTGCCGAAGGATCCCGAGAGCGCGCTCGATCGCCGCGGCGCCGAGAACATCTCGTACATCTACAACGACGTCTTCCTGAACGCGGTGATCTCCGGCGTCCTCGACGACGACATGGACGGCAAGGGCGAGTCGCGCGCCGATCTCGTCGGGCGCAGCGACTACCTGGGCCTGAACTACTATTTCAAGATCGTGGTGAAGGGCGAGGCGTCGTCGTTCTTGCCGGATTTCTCGCCGCTGCTGACCTTCGATCCGCTCGCGCTCGAGCAGGGCGCGGTGTTCCCGGAGGGCATGCGCACCATGCTGCAGAAGATCAAAGCGTCATGGCCCGACGTGCCGGTCTACATCACCGAGAACGGCTGGGACGAAGCCCACGGCTACGGCCAGGAGCGGTTCCTCGCCGAGCACCTGCAGTACATCTTGCGTGCGATCCACGAGGACGGCGTCGACGTGCGCGGCTATTACTGGTGGTCGCTGATCGACAACTACGAGTGGAACCAGGGCCCCGCGCTGAAGTTCGGGCTCTGGGCAGTGGATCCAAACGATACGACCAAGGCGCGGACCGAGCGGCCGGTGGCGGGCGCGTACCGGAAGATCATCACCGATCGGGCGGTTTCTGATGAGCTGTCCTTGAAATTCCCAATCCCGTGACGCCAGGCGCCATCGAGCCGGGGTAGATTGAGGACGCCCGACCGTAGGAACGAAGCGAGACCCGTTCGATGAGCGCTGTAATCCTGCCCAATGGCTCGCTGGTGTTCCGGCTCCCCCAGTGGACGGTCCACGTGGATGGCGCCGATCGGCAGATCCACCTCAGAGACGCATCCAGCCGCGACGAGCTGGGCGGCGCCGTGTTCGCCAGCGCCCCCGTCGACACCGTCCGCCGGGTGTTTCTCCTGGCCGAGACCACCCAGTACGCGCACCTCTCGCTCGAGTTCGTGACCGGCGAGGGGCTCGACCTCGGCCTGGTCCCGATGGGCGAGATGGGCAAGCGCATCGCGTACGCCGTCGCCCGCGTGGCCCGCTGCGGCATCACCACCAGCCTCGAGGCGACCCGCCCCGGCGTCGGCCCCAAGAACGAGGCTCCGGTCGCGCCGTTCTACGAGCAGGAGACCGGCGTCCTGGCCAAGGACGGCCGCGGCACGAACATCCGCCGCGAGGCCGAGGACGAGACCATCCCCCGCATCGGCTGGAAGGACGAGTGGCGCGACGAGTTCATCCAGGTCGGCAACTCGAACCTCGTCACGGCCACCACGGTCGACGAGCCGAGGATGCCGAACGCGGTCATGCCGACCGTGAGCGCCGAGCTGGTCGATCCGTCGGAGGCCTCCACGAAGCGCCCGCGCGACGACGTCGAGGATCAAGAGCCGACCGTTCGCATCGACCTCATCATGCGCGCCGCGTCGTGAGCTGTTAGCCTTCTTTCGTGCTTCCCACTCCCGGTACTGCGATCGGGCGCTACGTCGTCTTCGACATCGTGGGCCAGGGCGCGATGGGCGCGGTGTTCCGCGCGTGGGACGACACGCTCGATCGCATCATCGCGCTGAAGCTGCTGTTGCCGGCGGTGGCGCTCCGGCCCGAGGCGCGGGCGCGATTTTTACGTGAAGCGCGGCTCGCGGCGCGCGTGAACCATCCGGCGGTCGCGCATGTCTACGACGTGGGCGAGCACGAAGGGATGCCGTTCATCGCGATGGAGTTCGTCCCGGGGCGGCAGCTCCGCGCGGACATCGGTGATCCGGCCGGCGCCGATCGAGCGGTCTTTCTCGCGCGGCAGATCCTCGGCGGGCTCGGCGAAGCGCACCGCCAGGGCGTCGTTCACCGCGATCTGAAGCCCGAGAACATCCTCCTGTCGGGCCGCGATCAGGTGAAGCTGCTCGACTTCGGCCTGGCCAAGGCGATCGTCGCCGACCCGCGCGACATGCTGCCCCCGACCGTCGGGCTCGCCGGAACGCCACGCTACATGGCGCCCGAGCAGCTCTCCGGAAGGCCGATCGATCGGCGCACCGATCTCTACGCGCTCGGCGCGGTGCTGTTCGAGCTGATCACCGGCCAGCCCGCGCACCGCGGCGAGAACTTCATCGACATCGCGCGATCGATCCTCGAGGGACCGCCGATCTCGCTCGCCGACGCGCACGTGCCGCCGACGCTGGCCGAGACGGTCGAGCGCGCGATGGCACGCGAGCCCAACGACCGCTTCGCGAGCGCGGAGGACATGCTCGCCGCGCTGGCCTCGATCCGCGGCGAGAGCCAGTACGGACCGGCGCCGTCGTCGCGCGAGAGCTACCTCGCGCACCCCCGCGCGGAGGTCTACACCCAGCGCGCGCGCGAGCAGCTGGTGGGCTTTGGCACATCCAACGCCGAGATGGCGGTGGAGATGGCGACCAAGGCGATCGAGATCGATCCCGGCTATCCGCGCGCGCATGCGGTGCTCGCCGAGGCCGCCGCGTCGGCGTACGCGCCCGCGCCCACCGAGCTGCGCTGGCTCGACATGGCCGAGAAGCACCTGATGGAGGCGGAGCGGCTCGACCCCTCGCTGCCCGATCTGCGCGTCGCCCGCGCCAAGCTCCTCTGGAACAAGACCTTCAATTTCCCGGCCGAAACGGCCCTCCGCGAGCTCACGCTGGCGTTACGCGCCGACGGCCACCACGCCGGCGCGCTGCGCCTGTGGGCCAGCGTGACCGGCCACCTCGGCCTGGTCGACCTCTTGAAGCCGGCGATCGAGCGGCGCCTCGCGGACGATCCCAACGACACGCTGATGCGCATGACCGAGGTCAGCATCGCGATCATGGAGGAGCGGCCCCGCGACGCGCTGGCGCTCCTGGGCCCGGTCCTGCGCCTCGATCCCGGGCACGACGAGTCGGTCCCCTGGTGGCTGGCCGCGCACGCGCACATGCTGCTCGGCGACCTCGACGAGGCCAACGCCGCCCTCGAAGGCGCGCTCGAGCGCCGACCCGACGAACCGGCGCTGCTCGGCCTGCTGGCCTTGGCCGACGCGCTCGACGGTGATCCGGCGTCGGCGCGGGCGATCGCGCTCCAGACCCAGCAATCGACCGGCGCGGAGGCGCACCCGCACCACGCGTTCCATCACCTCGCGCTGACGTACAGCGTGCTCGGGGATGTGGAGGAGTCACTGGTGTGGCTGAAGCGCACGGCGGACGAAGGATTTCCGTGCGTGCCTTGGTTCGATAGGGATCCGTACCTGGCGAACTTACGCGCGTGGGACGAGGGGCAGAACTATCTGAAGGATCTGCGGCGAAGGCACGCGTTCTTTCGGAGGGAGTTCGGCGTGGTGGCGTGGTTGGCGCGTTAGAGTCACGGTGTGACGCGATCGGAGATGACCATCACGCGCTCCTCGACGCTCGGTGGTCCAAGCCTCGCTGTCGCGCGGCCCAAAGACCCGGATGGCGTATCCGTCCGCAGATCCCAGCGACGGCGCGTCCCACGTGATTTCTGGCGTCAGCCCCACGGAGGTCAGAGGCGCACGGGCCTCTCGCCCGGCGACCCGAAGGTTGCGCGGCGAGCTGAGCCTCGGAGTGAAATCGACGGTGCGCTCCTTGCGCGGGCGGTGATCGACCCGTCGGTACACGGGCCCGCCGAACTGCAAGGTACTGTCGGGCCCAGGGACGATGATGACGTCCTGGAAGAGGTACTCGAACGACTCCCATCCCGGGGGGAGCGTGGCGAGGTTTCGCTCGAGGTGGCCGCGCGTCGGCTCCGCCCCATCGAAGCTCCACAGCCCGAGCGGCGCCTCGAGATACTCGATCTCGGCGCCTGCTGCCGAGATTCCGATGCCGAACGAGACAATGCCGTGCGCGCGTGGATGAACGAGGCTGACGTCGGCGAGCGGCGTGAGATCATAGTCGATGGAGATCGTGCCCGTGGATGCAGGCGAGACGAGATCGATGGTCACGTCCGCCTGCTCTCCCGCTCCGACCATGACGTCTTGGCGTGCGCCGTACTCGGTCAGTAGCAGCTCCATGCCAACCCCCGACTCGGTTTGCGCGTGACGAGCGACGAGGAGATCGTCCCCCGGTGTCAGTCGCGGCGGGCTTCGCGGTCCCAGGGGCATGCGCGGGGTCCGGGAGGGTCCGTCCATGGAAGGAGAGATCGACCGAGTCGAGGGCCGTGACCACCGCCAGCCGCGAGTTGAACGGAAAAGCCGCCTCGGGCGGCGGCGTGAGATCGACCTCGATCATCCCGATCTCGATCTCGATCTCGAACGTGCCGTCCGCGCTTCCGGATCCCGCGCGCACGATCTCGCTACCGACGACATGCGCCGTGACGGTCCACTGCGTGAGGTCGGCGGGCGCGAACGTCTCGCCGAGCGAATCCTTCCAGCTCTTCCCGAGGCGACCCGTGAACACGCGCGTTGCCACGCGCACGTCGGGCACGCCCGCGTCTTGCAGGTCCGTCAGGTGCGCGTCGACGACGCCGGCCTCGTCGAGCTCCGCGACGGGGGCCTGACACGCCACGAGCATGAGGGTGATGAGGACGCCGCGCATGGCGAAAATCCATCTTAGCCGTGAACGGCTCGCGTCCAAATTCCGTAAATAATGCCGATATCGGTTGACAAGAATACTGGGCCGCCGCTGCCCGCACAGCGCCACGAACCCACTTTTTCGACTCACGAAGACCGTCACGCGCCCCGAACGCACGGAAGCGGCTTCCTGCGCAGCCACAGCGCATTTATCGAGTCGACCGCGCCGCCCGCAATTCCGGACGCAAAATATACCCCTGTTACAAGGCACTCATGCACGTGCGCCACATTGCCCAGAACGACGGCTGGAAGAGCATCGATAGTATGCTCCTCCAGCTCTCCGCCCGAAAAGGCGAGCTGGACGCCGAGATCGGTCGATGGCTTTTGCTCGCGCGCCGAGAAGGTGTGCACCGCCACCTCGGATGCGCCTCGTTCACCGAGTACGCGGGACGCCGCTTCGGCTACGACGAGAAGACCGTGCAGGAGAAGGTCCGGGTAGCAGAGGCGCTCGAGCAGTTGCCCGAGCTTCGAAACAGGCTCGAACGGGGCGCGTGCTCCTGGTCCGTGGCGCGCGAGCTGACTCGGGTGGCCAAGCCGGAGACGGAGGCGGAGTGGATCGCGAAGACCGATACGATGACGGTCCGTCAGGTCGAGGCCCTCGTCGCGCGACGCGAGCCCGGGGACCGCCCGTCCGACCAGCGGAAGCCGCCCGAAGCCACCTACAGGATTGTGAACGTCCTACCGGCCTCGGACTATGCGGACTATCTCGCCGCTTCCGAGCTGGTGCGGAAAGAGATCGGCGCCGGTGCCTCTCAGGCCGACGTCTTCCGCGCGATGGTCCAGATGGCCCTCGGAACGCGCGACGTGACCAAGCCTGGCTATCAGGTCACCGCGACGGTCTGCATCCATTGCACGCGCACGTGGCGGGAGGACGCCGGGAAGACGATCGAGGTTCCGTCATCCGTGGGCGAGCGGGCGCGATGCGACGGCACGGTCGTCGGCGCGACGAGCATGGATGGCGAACCCGCGGAGGACGCCGCCCCCGAGACCACCGCCCACGTGGGCGCCCGCGAGGTCGTTAGGGCGCTTCGAACGCAGGTCCGACGAGGCGGCTCGACGGCGCTCATCCACCTGGTCACCGAGATCCTCGCCGGACCGTTCCGAACCGTCACGCGCTCCCAGCGCCGCGCCGTCTTCGCGCGCGATCACCACCGCTGCGTCGTGAATGGCTGCACCCACTTCCGCTACGTCGACGTCCACCATCTCGTGTTCCAGGAGCTTTACGGCCCGAACGCGCTCGATAACCTCGTCACTCTCTGCACCCAGCACCATGACCTGCTCCACGCGGGCTACCTCGCGATCGAAGGCAAGCCGAGCACGGGACTGGTGTTCCGCGAGGCGCACAACGCGTGGCGCCGGTGAGTCACGGATTCAACGACGAATCAACGCGCGGCATAGAGTATCGTGCGAGCGATCGCGCCACCGGCCGTGAAGAGATTGACCGTCACCACCTCCGAGTGAACGCCTTCATTTTCGAGAGGAGAATGACGAAAGCGAAGGCCGCTCTGGCCAGCGCACAAGATGATCGGAAGCGGGTCAACGAGTGTGAATCCGATTTCTCCTGAAATGGTGGACGGCACGTGCACCATGATCACTTCGATGATGACGTCGTCACCTCCGGCCACAGAGAGGGCGACTTCGATCTCGCCGTCCCAAGGCGTCATGGTGGAGTCGCTCTCGAAGCGTGGTGCGGCTCCTGTTCGCGTTGGGGGTGCCACTTCCAGAGCAAGACGCGTGGAACCGAAGACGAGCGTGTCGAATCTGGCACCAGCGACAGGCAGACCGCGACTCATCACCCTCAGGGTGTCCTCGTCTGGCTCCACCTGAAGTCCCAGGTCACTCCAGGACCGCCCCGTTGCAAGCCGCGCATCGGAGAGCTCAGATCAGACTCCAGCACATGGGCGACGTGCCGAACCAACCTTTCCAACCATAGTTGTCCCATTTGCCGTCTCTGCTGTGCCGAGAGTCGCGACCAAAGTTCTTGCCATAAATCCATTGTTCGACCGCAGTACTAACACTAATGCGGCGGCATGAAAAATGCCCCTCGGCCAGCAAGTGAAGCCAAACGGCGGGAACACAAGCCAAACATGTCCCCCATTCGACTCGCAGTCAGCTGTGCAGCGCGCACAGATAGTTTCGCAATCGCGGAGCTCCCTCGTGCCCTCTGCGTTACCTGCAAGACAGCACGCGCCGCACGCGACGTCCGCTGATGTACAATCCCAGAGGTGCCGGTGGGGTGGCCAACCTCCGGTTGGCCCACCGCGATGCGGAGCCTCCTTGACATTCGGAAAGCACAAGCCGGACATCATCATCCCGCGACAGGGGGTCGGGACAGGTTCCGAACAACCCCCAGTAAGATCGTTCTGGCAGATGTATTTGAGAGCCAGCGCGCTGGGGACACTTTCGCGGCTGCATTCCCGCCGATCACTACGACGTGCTCGGACAGCTCGACGACCGCGGCCCCGATCCGAACAGCGGATTCTCCGCCGAGACCTTCTATCAGAAGCTGGCCGTCGACCTGGCGCGGAGAGGGTTTTGAAGAGATCCGCCGTCATCGCGCTGCTCGTACTGGGCTGCGCGACTTTACTATCTCCCGTACACGCGCACCTCGCGCTATCCGGGAGAGTCGGCGCGACTGCGGCTGGCGGCGACGGTCTCCATGGACGACACACTGTTCGAGACCCAGCTCGGCGCCTTGCAGCCCAGCTTCGCCGCGCGCGTCACCGGCACCATCGGCGCGGTCGACATCGGCGTCGGCTTGTTCAGCGGCGTGTCCCGCGAGGCGCGCTTCGTCGCGCAGGTCACCGCGCCCGAGGTGGTCGCGGCGCACGATCTCATCCAGCAAGCGTCGCTCGATCTGCGCTGGTCGTACGAGGGGTTGGCGGTGAAGCTCGAACTGATGGGCCGGCTGTGGTCGCGCGAGCTACGCTTCTTCGGCGCCGCGGGCCTCGGCCCCGAGTACACGCTCAGCGATCTCTTCGGCACCGATCTCACGCTGGTCGCGGAGGGCTTCGTCGACGGGCGAAGCGCCGATGCGCCGCTCACCTTCTTCGATCACGACGTGTTCGTCGGTCTGCGCTGGGCGCTCGGCGACGATCGAACGAAGCCCAAGAAGCTGCTGCTGATCGATCGCTTGATGCCGCTCGACAGCGGCGTGTTCTGCGGCCCCGCGCACCCGTTCTTCGGCCGGACCGACGTGACGCTGGCCGAGGTCGTGCGCCACCCGTTCGTCACGCCGCCCGACGGGGTCGACGATCACTGGCCTCCGCACCTCGAGCGCACGGTGAGCATGCGCGTGAACCAGCTCCAGCTCGGGGTGATGGTCTGTGCGACCAGCGATCTCCTCGCGGTGCTGCCCGGCATGGCCGCCGACAACGCCGGGCTGTGGCGCTTGCCGGTCGATGTCTGCCCGCCGGTGTCGCTCCACTCGGTGCGCCGCCCGCCGAGCGAGGCGCGATCCGCGTCGCCAGCACGCCACGCTAGAGGACGACCAGCGACGCCGCGTCGAGGCCTTCGAGCTTGTCTGCGGTCGCGCTCGAGACGATCTTTCCGCCCGGGCCGGGGTGCTCCGCGAGGTTGCGGATGATCGTCTTCTTCACGATCGTCCCCGACGCATCGCGCACCACGCGGACCCACGGGGTCTCGAACTGACGAGGGTCGTTCGAGTTGTGATAGACGACGCCGACCTCGCCCGATCCGAGCATCACCACTGAGCCCAGCGGATACATGCCGAGCAGGTTCACGAGCACGCGCACGATCAGCGGATCGAAGCGGGTGCCGGCCTGCTTGCTGATGATGCGCAGCGCCTCGTCGGGCGGGTAGCCCGGGCGCCAGGGACGAATCGTCGTGAGCGCGTCGTAGGCGTCGGCGACCGCGACGATGCGCGAGAACAGGTGCGTCTCGGCCGGCTTTCCGGTGGCGGGCTCGAGATACGGGCGGTGGTGCTCGAACGTCACGATCACGCGGCGCATGATCGCCTCGCTCATGCGCCCCGTGCCGAGCAGGTGGCGCACCTGGCAGATCATCGCGTCGACGGCCGCGCTCTTGTCGGCGTCGTCGAGCGTCGCGGCGCGATCGATCATCTCGGGCGGGAGCAGCGCGAAGCCGAGATCGGCGAAGAACGCCGCGGTGCCCAGATCGACGAGCTGCAGGCGATCGATCTCCATCGCCTTTCCGATGACGATCGCCAGCACGCAGGTGTTGGCGGCGTGCGAGGCGACGTACGTCTCGCCCTTCTTGATCGCGCTCATCTTGAGCAGCAGGTTCACGCGCTCGGTGCCGATGTCGATCAGGTCCTGGACGATGCGCACCACCGGCAAACGAATGCCGAGCGGGTCGGTGCCGGCGCGCATGGCTCCGAGCGCTTCGGTCGCCGCGACGAGCGCCTTGGCGTAGGTCTGGAGCGCGAAGGTCCGCTTGTCGATGCGGATCTCGGCCACCACGCCGTCATCGGCGAACGTGCGCGGGCCGAGGATGTCGAGCGCGAGGTCCTTCACCTCCATGAGCGACTCGCGCAGGAGCGCCGCGTCTTCCTCGCCCTCGACGGGGCGCGCGAGCACGATCAGGAACTCGCGCAGCGCGAGCGTGTCGACCGGTCGCGAGAACGCCAGGCCACCGAGGCCGCGCTGCGTGAACTCACCGCGCAGCCACTCGACCTGCTCGCTCGCGCTGCTGTCGAGCCGAACGCGCACGTCGTTGAGGTACGCGACGTCGTCGACGAACTGGAACTTGATGCCGCCGAGCGCGGCCCAGAGCGTGTTGATCGTGTCCTTGAGGTTCTCGGTGGTGACCAGCAGCGCGTTGTTGTTCGGATCGTGGATCCGCACCGTCTTCAGCACCATGTGGAGCTGGAGGACCATGCGCTTCGCGAGCGTCTGTAGCTTGGGGGTCAGGCCCTTGTTGGGTGCGGACATGCCGTTCAGGGATCTCGGGGCTCGTCGTCCCAGCTGGGATGATCGTCTTCGTCCTTGGCGCTGGGAAGCGGCGAGACGTCGGAGGGACGGCCCGAACCCGCGCCACCGATGGGCTTCGGCGGGATCGAGACGCTGAGATCATCGAGGCCCTCGACCAGCGAATCGGGCGTCCACGAGTGGGTCGGCGGCGGCGCGGGCGCGGGCGCGGGCGGCGGAGGTTTGGTCGTCGAGGGCGCACGCGGTCGCGCGGGCGGCGGCAGCGGCGCGCGCACGGCGACCGGCGGGGGCGCAGCGGGGCGCGGCGCGGGCGGGATCTGCGCCATGATCGGCCGCGTGGACGGCGCCGTGGCCGGCGGCGCCATCGGGTTCGCGCGCGAGATCGCCGCGAGCGGATCGGGCGGCGGGATCGACGCCACGCCCCACGGCGGTGCGCTCGGCAGGGCCACGGGCGGCGGCGGTGGTTCCCACTGACCGGCGGGCTCCGAGTTCGCGTTCCCGAGGCCGAGGAGGAGCGCGTCCCATTCCGGCGAGTCGAGCGCGGACGCGAGCGGCTCCGGATCCGGCACGACGGGCGGAGGCGGCGGAGGCGGCGCGACCGGTGGAGGCGGAGGCAGCGGCGCGGGCCGCGGCGTCATGGACATCGGCGGCGGCGTACGGGCCGGCGGCGGCGCCGAGGAGAGGATCGGCACTGCGATCGGAGCTGGGATCGAAGCCGCAATCGGCCTCTGCGCGATCGGTGGCGGCGGCGGCATCGACGGCGGGCCGAACGGATCGAAGTCCTCGAGCTCCTCGAGCTCCTCGTCGATCGCGGCCGGCGGCGCCGCCTGCAACGCCTGCGACGAGATCGGCGGCGGAGCAGGAGGAGCCTTCGGCGGCGGCGGCGGAATCGACGGCGACCCGAACGGATCGAAGTCGTCCTCGGGCGCTTTCGCGACCGGGACGACCGGCATCACCGGCCGCGGCGCTGCGCCGAGTGACGGCGGTGAGCGCGGGGGCGCGGGCGGGTTCGAGGGCAGCGCGAACGAGCCCGACGACTGTCGCAGCGGCGCCTTCGGCGGCACCACCGAGCCCGGCGTCCGCGGCGGCGTCGCCGGGAGCGAGGGCGGCGCAGGCGGCGGAGGGGGCGGCGAAGAGAACGCGGTCGGCACCGGCGGAGGCGGAGGAGGCGACGACGCGAAGGCGCTCGGCGCGCGCGCGGGCGGCGGCGTCGAGTGCATCGAGATGTCCATCCCGCGCCCGGTGATCGCCTTCGGGGGCGGCGTCGCCGGCTTCGAGGCAGCGGCCTTGGCCGAGGTCACCGGAGGAGGCGCGGCCGGCTTTGCCGGCTTCTGCACGGCCCAGTCCGGGGCATCGCCCAGCCCGTCATCGCCCGGCGGAGCCTGCCGCGGGACGGCCCTGAGCCCCTCGGGCTCGGGCTCGAGCTCGAGATCGAGCGACATCACGTGCGAGCCGGTGCGCGGGCTCGGCGAGAGCACGGTCTTCGGTGCATCCGGCTCTTCGTCGAGATCCAGATCGATCATCGAGCCCGCGCGCGGTGCGGCCGCGCGCGGAGTCGTGGCCGCCGGCATCGGATCGTCGTCGAGATCGAGCGAGATCATCTGCGATCCGCTGCGCGGCGGAGCCACGGGCTTCGCGGACGGCACGGGCGCGTCGTCGTCGAGATCGAGCGACATCACCGACGAGCCGCTGCGGGCCATCGGCGTGACGACGGTGTTCGGCGCGTCCGGCTCGTCGTCCAGATCGAACGAAAGCGCCGATGCCGGGCGCGCCTGCGGCGGGCGGGCTGCGGGCGTGGTGAACGCGATCGCGGTCGGCGCGACCTTGATCGGCGCCGGCGTGTGCGGGAGCACCACCCGGTTCGGATCGGGCTTCGGCAGCTCTCCGCCCGGGAGCGCCACGCGCGTGATGCGATCACCGACCGTCTCGGTCGCCCCGTGCGCCTTGCGAACGACGCTCTCGGCGCGGCGCTGCGGCGGGACCGACACGCTGAGCTTCGGCGACGAGGAGATCTCGCGCGGCTTGATCCGATCCTGCCGCGCGCGGAGCAGCGGATCCGCGTCCGCGCTCCGCACCACGTCGTCCATGCCTTCGGACTCGGACGCGCCCTTGCTGCGCGACTCCTCGGCGTACGCGAGGTCCATCGAGGCGCTCGGGGTCTCTTCGTGGTGGTCGGGCTCGGGCTCGCGGGCGAGCGCCCGGCGACAGGCGTCGCGCACCTTGCCGTGGATCGTTCGCGAGCCGCGGGTCAGCGCGTCCTTCGCCGCGGCGTTGCCGATGCGACCGAGCACGATCGCGGCCGACACCTGCGCGGCGCCCGCTTTGGTGCGCCCGAAGAAGCTCGGATTGAGCACCTTGTCGAGCATCGGCACGGCCTCTTCGCCGGCCACGGAGACGTACGCGAGCATCAGCGACGTGAGCTCGCGACCGTCGCGCGACCAGAGCAGCTCCTCGTTCTTGAGGAGCTGCTCGACCGCCGCGCGATACGAGATGTGCCGGCGGAAGCCGACCAGACGCAGCGCCGCGCTGCGCACCTCGGCGTCGGCGTCGTTGAGCGCGCGCACGACCAGCTCGTCCGCGACACCCACCGGGAAAGGACGCAACAGGCTCAGCGCCTGCGCACGCAGCTTGGCGTTGTCGTGATCGACGGCCCACAGGAGGATCGGCGCGACGTCCGCGCGCTCCATCTTCTGGGTCATGGCGAGCAGATCGATCGCCACGATCGGCGTCGCTTTCTGCATCTTTTCGAGCAGCACCGCCGGATCGGGCGTGCCCGACTCGGCGATCAGCTCGCACAGCAGCCGCCGGTTGCTCGGCGATTGCACGGCGTCGAGCAGCGAGAGCAGCACCGGCGCGACCGGCGGGCCCAGCGTCCGCAGCAGCTCGATCACCTCTTGCGGCGCGACGTTGGTGTTCTTGTGCTCGCTCAGCAGCGAGAGCACCTGGGTGACGCGGGCCTCGCTGACCAGCATCCTCAGGAGCAGCCGCGAGATGTGCACCGCCTGCAGATCGTCGACCGACTCGTCGACCGCGCGCAGCCGGTTCACGAACGTGGTCGCCTGGCCCATCTTGCCGGCGAGCACCATCGCGTCGAACAGCTCCTGGATCAGGCCGAGCATCTTCGACATGCCCGCGCTGTTGCGATCGCGGAACAGCACGTGGAGGAGCGCGTCGATGAAACGCGGGAGCAGCGCGTCCTTGTCCTCGCCCGCGAGCCCCTTGGTGGCTTGCTCGATTTCCGCCTTCGGGATCGTCGCCAGCACGCGCGCCGCCGCGACATCCAGGAGATCGAGGTCGTCCTCGCCCTCCGCGCGGATCGCCTTGAGCGCCTCGAGATCCTCGCGGGTGATCGACGCGCCCTTGACCAGGTCCTCGTCGTCGACCTCGTGCTGCGCGTAGATCCTCGCGACCAGCCCGTCGATGTCGCCCTGGATGCGATCGATCTCTTCCGACTCCGCCTCGCTCGGCTGCGCGGTCCCGGCCTTTGTCGCGGTCAGCGCGTCGATGGTGAAGTAGCGCAGGTGCGGCAGCTTGAGGCGCCACAGGATCGTGAGGATGTCCTCACCCTTCTGCTCGAAGGACGAGAAGTCGACGGTGAGCGCGGCGAGGAAGTCGGTGAGCTCTTCCTTCGTCATGCCCTTCTCGAAGGTCAGGCGGCGGAAGGAGTTGCGGTAGAGGATGCAGGGCAGACCTTCCTGGCGATCCGTCGTGATCAGCACCGAGTCGCGCTCCCAGCGGAAGCGATCGTCGCGCACGGTCAGCAGGATCTCGGGGATCTTCTCGAACACCGCCGTCAGGGCCGCGTGGGCGCGGTCCGTGAACTGGACGATCATCGCGTTGTTGCGGTCGTAGACCTTCAGCGCTTTTGCGGTCCGCTGACAGATGGCGAGCCACTCGGCGATCTCTCCGGCGAGCGGATTGTCGTACGTCGGCGTCGCGACGAACTTGCGCACCACTCCCTCGGGATCCAGGGAATCTCGTGTGCCGTCACCGCCCGACGCCATCGTGCTGGCGGAGCATCCCGCCCTTCGGCGATCCGGTCAATCGAGGGTCATGACTTCAGTGGGCTTCGCCGCGCGCGGGAGCTGCGGTGATGTGCCGCGTTCTGAGCCGAGAAAACGCCGATACCACAGCTCGAACATCAGCGCGGACCAGAGGCTCATCGCATGGTTGCTGAGGCCGAGCTGGTGCTCATACCACATGCGCCTCAAGCCTGCGCCGTCCAGCAGGCCGCTTTGCCCACCGCTCTTGTCGAACAGCACCGACTCGGCCCGCGACTTCAGCCCACCTTTGAGCCATTCCGGGACAGGGACCGTGAAGCCCATCTTCTTGCGGTCGAACACCCGCGGCGGGAGGACCTTCCGCGCCACCTGCTTGAGGGCGATCTTCGTCTCACGGCCGTCGATCTTGTCCTTCGACGGCAGGCGCGCCGCGCGCTCCACGATGCGGTGGTCGAGCATCGGCACCCGCACCTCGAGCGCGTGGGCCATCGATGCGCGATCGACCTTCACCAGGATATCGTCACAGAGATAGGTCTTGAGATCGAGATACTGCAGGCGCGCCAGCGGATCCTGGGTGTTCGCGTTGCTCAGGTGCTTCTCGAAGTGGATGAACGGATCGTAGTCGCGCATCCCGCCGAGGAAGTCGCCGGACAGCATCTTGGGATAGTCGCGCTGGGTGAGCGACAGAAAGTACGCCCGGTCGAACGACGTCCCCAGGTTCGTGAGGGTGGCCTTGGCCCGCAAGTATTGCGGCAGATAGTCGGCCTTCGGATAGATCCGTCCCAGCGGGGAGAGGATGCTCTTGCGGAGCTTCTCCGGGACCCGGCTGCGCACCGCTTCTTCTGCCAGCGCAAAGGTATAGCGCCGATAACCGCCGAAGCTCTCGTCGCCGCCATCGCCCGACAGCGCGACCGTGACCCGCTCGCGGGTCGCCTGACACAGATAGTAGGTCGGCAGCGCCGAGGAGTCCGCGAAGGGCTCGTCGTAGAACCAGCTGAGCCGATCGATCACCGACACGGCGTCGACCTCGACGACCTTCTCGACGTGATCGGTGTGGAAGAGCTCGGCGGTGTCCCGCGCGTAGGCGCGCTCGTCGTACTGCTCCTCGGTGAACCCGATCGTATGGGTCTTCACCGCCTGATCCATCTGGCGCGCCATCATCGCGACCACCAGGCTGGAGTCGACGCCGCCCGACAGAAAGGCGCCGAGCGGCACGTCCGATCGCAAGCGCAGCTTCACGGCGTCCGACAGCTCGCCCTCGAGATCCTCCAGCTTCCACTGCGGATCGACCTGCGAAAAGTCGACGTCCCAGTACTTGCGGATGTTGTGTCGCCCATCCTTGACCACCATCAGGTGGCCGGCCGGCAGCTTCGAGATCTTCTGCATGATCGAGCCGGGCCCGGGCACGTACTTGTACGCGAGGAAGTCGACCACCGCGGTCGGCTCGAGCGCGCGCGGGATCGTCGGATCGGCCAGCAGCGCCTTCATCTCCGAGGCGAAGACCAGGCGATCGTCATCGAGGTAGTAATAGAGCGGCTTTTTTCCCAGCCGGTCGCGCGCGACGAGGAGCGAGCGGGTCTCCCGATCGAGCACCGCGAAGGCAAACATCCCGTAGAATCGCTCGACGCACGCGTCACCCCACTCGCGAAACGCGTGGATGATCGTCTCGGTGTCGGAGTTGGTCTGGAAGCGGTGGCCGCGCGCCTGCAGCTCCTGGTTGAGCTCGCGATAGTTGTAGATCTCGCCGTTGAACACCACGCCGACGCGCTTCTCCGCGTCCCACATCGGCTGGAGGCCGCCCGCGACGTCGATGATCGAGAGCCGACGGTGACCGAGGCCCACGCCTTTGCCGACCCAGACCGCGCCCGCGTCGGGACCGCGATGCATGAGGGTGTCGTTCTGCGCTATCAAGCGGTCGCGATCGACCGGCCGATCCTTGTCGAAGTGATAGACGCCAACCAAGCCACACATAAATCTACGGTATCCTTCGCGATAAAAAGGGCCCGATCGCGCGGGTGAGAGGGACCGGGAGCTTCTTCCAAGTCTCGATGGCCTTGGCGTACTTCGGGTTGGTCGGGTTGATGTTCGGCAGCTCGTCGACCAGCACGAGATCGTACTGGTACTCGAGCGGGATCGGCGCCATGCCGAAGTTCTCCTTGAACTTGAAGGGCCCGGTGTCCTTCTTCGAGCGGCCGAAGTCGAAGGTGCGGAAGCCGCGCGCATACCCGGTCTCGAGCATGCACCAGTAGATGTAATTGTTGACCCCGACGTCGCGCGCGTCCGGGAGCACGCCGGCGAAAAAAGGCAGCATCACGTCGCGAAAATAATAGTTCATCACGACGCCGACGACACGGCCGGACTCGCGCACCGACGCGAAGTCGCAGCGATCACCCAGCTCCTCGAGCGAGGCGACGAACAGCTCGCGCGGGAACATCGGCGTGCCGAGATTGCGCAGCGACAGCGCATAGAGGTCGAGGAATGGCTCGAGGTCTGTCCGGTTGTACTCGAACGTCAGCCGCGCGCGCTCGCCCTCGCGGAGCACCGCCCGGCTCTTCCGGGGGATCGCGTTGAGCTGTTTCTCGCGGTCGTCGAAGAGCTCTTGGCGGAAGCCGAAGTAGAGATCGTCCTTGGTCTTGAGATCATCGAAGACCCGCTTCTCGGATTTGTATTCGATGTATCCGATCTTCTCGCGCTCGGCGATCGCGCGGGCCCCCGCCCGCAGGATGCGCGCGCTCTCGTCGTCGGATGCGAGCACACCTCCGGCGACGCCGACCGGGACCGAGCTGAGCGCGCGAGAAAAAGGCTTCTCTCCGCTGGCAAACAGCGGGAGCACGCCGCTGACCGCCCCGTCCCGCATCGTGTACAGATAGTGCGCGCGGTGGGGAAAAGCGCGCTCCAGCACTCGCCGCCACGACGTCTGATGGAAGAACGTGGCGCGCTCATGGCCCAGGACGTACGCATCCCAGCGATCGGCGTCAGGGCCCCGTGCGTCGTCCAGGGCGAACAGCGCGGTCACACTTGTCACGACGCACGACGCTAGCCTGTACGCCGCCGGGAGCAAACACCGCGTTTCGTCCTTTGCACGCCCTTGATGAACGCGGGGTCCGATGTCATGGATGTCTTTTGGGAGACCAGGGATGACGTTCCGAATCGTGGTGTTCACGGCCGGTCTCGGCCACAACGTGCTCCGGACCATCGATCTCGTGCTTCGCGAGCACGCCGACGTCGAGGTGATGATCTTCCATCACACGCCGGTGAAGACGCCGGAGAAGCTGCTCAAGAACCAGATCAAGAACGTCGAGCGGCACGGCTGGCGCTGGATCCCATATCAAGCGGGCGAGCTCGTGAAGGACCTCACCGCTCCGGCGCCGCGCGCTTCGCGGATGGTCGGCGTCACGTCGAGCCTCGCCGCGATCACCGCACACCCGCGGGTGACGCTGCGGCGCTACCCCTCGATCAACAGCCCTCAGGCGATCGCCGAGCTGGTGGAATGGAAGCCCGATCTCGGCCTGGTGATGGCCGCGCCGATCTTGAAGAAGGATCTGTTCGAGGTGCCGCGTCTCGGCAGCCTGAATCTGCACAAGGGCAAGCTCCCCGAGTATCGCGGAATGCCGCCTGCGTTCTGGGAGATCTGGAACGGCGAGAGCAGCGTCGGCGTCACCGTGCACAAGGTCGCCGCCGGCCTCGACACCGGTGAGATCCTGCTCGAGGACTCGGTCCCGCTCGAGAAGTTCGCGACGCCCGGCGTTCGCGTGCGGCTCGGCGAGCGCGGTAGCAAGATGATGCTCGAGGCCGTCGGCCTGATGCGGAGCGGCGCGGCGGTCTTCAAGCCGCAGGTCGGCAAGGGCGAGACGCGAACGCGACCAACGCTGGCGCAGGAGCGGGAGCTCGAGAAGCGCGTGCGACCCGACAAGCACGATCTCAAGCGCCGGGCGAAGTCCGCGTTTTTCAGCGGCTGGGCGCCGGCCAAGGAGCTTTTGCCGGAGTCGTCGCGCCGGTTGGTGATCCTGCTCTATCACCGCGTCAGCGACGAGCTCCGCGACTCGGTGACGATCGGCGTCGAGCAGTTCGAGGAGCACATGCGCTACCTCGCGGCGAGCCACCACCTCGTGACGATGGAAGACATCATCGCGGACCGGCCGCTGCCGAAGGACGGGCCGCTGGTGGCGGTGACGTTCGACGATGGCTATCGCGACAATTACATCAACGCCGCGCCGGTCCTGCTGAAGCACGGCGTGCACTCGACGTTCTTCATCTCCACCGACAAGGTCGGCAAGAACGAGCCGTTCGACCATGACCTCAAGAAGCTCGGTCGCGGTCTACCGAACATGTCGTGGAACGAAGTGCGCGAGATGCACGTCGAGGGGTTCTCGTTCGGATCGCACACCGCCAACCACGTCAACATGGCCAAGGCGACCGACGAGCTGGCGGCGATCGAGCTGGAGCGGTCCCGGACGGCGCTGCAGACCGAGCTGGGTATCGCAAAGCCGATGTTCGCCTATCCGTTCGGCAAGCGCGCCGACATGACGCCCGCGCGGCTCGAGCAGGTGAAACAGGCCGGGTACGCCTGCAACTGCTCGGCGTACGGCGGCGTGAACGAGCTCGGCGTGGATCGCTGGGACATTCGCCGGCAGGGCGTCGACCACACGATGGATCCCGCGGCGCTCCGCGCGAAGATCGCCGGCTGGAAGCACGACCGCTACGTCTAGGCCTTCGCGGCCAGCACCATCACCGCCGCCAGCGCCTTCGCGAAGCCGGCCGGATCACCGAGCTGCCCGCCCTCCGCGAGCACCGCCTGCCCGTAGAGCAGGCGCGCGTAGTCGGCGATGAGCGGGCTCTTCGCGTCGCTCTCGTGCACTGCGTGCAGGCGCTCGATCACCGGGTGCGCGGGGTTCACCTCGAGGATGCGCTTGGTCTTCGGCACCGCCTGGCCCATCTGGGCCATGAGCTTCACGAGCTGCGGGGACATGTCGCCCTCGTCGCCCACGAGGCACACGGCCGACTCGGTGAGCCGGTGCGAGGGCCGCACCTCCTTCACCTCGTCCTGGAGCGCCACGCGGAGCGCGGTGAGCAATCCCTTGAGCTCGATCTCCTTCGCCTCCGCGTCCTCCTTGGCCTTCTTCTTCTCGTCGTCGGTGCCGAGATCGACGTCGCCCTTGCCGACCGACTTGAACTGCTTGCCGGAGAACTCGCCGTCGCGCTCGAGCCAGATCTCGTCGATGCCGTCGGCGAACAGCAGCACTTCGTAGCCCTTCGACTTGAAGACCTCGAGGTGCGGCGACCCGCGCACGGCGTCGACGTTGGGGCCGGTGAGATAGTAGATCGCGTCCTGCTCCGGCTTCATGCGCGAGACATAGTCGGCGAGCGTCGTGGCCTCGGCCGTCGAGTGCGTCGAGGAGACGAGCATCAGGCCGAGGATGCGATCCTTCTCGGTGACCTCGGGCGAGAGCAGCCCCTCCTTCATCACCGGGCCGAACTCGGCCCAGAACTTCAGGTGGTCTTCCTTCGCGCTGGTCTTCATCTCGTCGAGCGTGTCGAGCACGCGCTTCACGAGCTGCTTGCGAATCGCCTGGATTTGCCGGTTCTTCTGCAAGATCTCGCGGGAGACGTTGAGCGAGAGATCCTGCGCGTCTACGACCCCCTTCACGAAGCGGAGCCAGGTCGGCATCAGCTCCTTGCACTCGTCCATGATGAAGACGCGCTTCACGTAGAGCTGCACGCCGCGCTTCATCTCCGGCTGGTACAGATCCCACGGCGCCTTCGACGGGATGTAGAGCAGCGCGCTCGCCTCGAACGTGCCCTCCATCTTCACCGAGACGTGGCGGAGCGGCGGCATCCAGTCGTGCGAGACGTGCCGGTAGAACTCCTTGAACTCCTCGTCGGTGACCTCGCCCTTGGGCCGCGCCCAGATCGCCTTCATCGAGTTGAGGACGGTGTCCTCGAACACCGGCGCGGCCTTGTCTTCCGACGCATCGAAGTCCCCGACGGGGGACTCGCCCTGCTTCTTCCAGACCTGGGTCTTGATCGGGTAGCCGACGAAGTCGGAGTAGCGGCGCACGATCTCCTTGATGACGTCGCTCTTGGTGTAGTCGTGCAGGCCGTTGTCGTCGTCCACCGGCTTCAGATAGAGCGTCACGGTCGTGCCGTGATCGCCGCGCTCGGCGTCGGTTATGGTGTACTTGCCGTCGCCGCTCGAGCTCCACTTCACGGCGGTCTTCTCGCCGGCTTTGCGGGTCACGAGCTCGACCTTGTCGGCGACCATGAAGCTCGAATAGAAGCCCACGCCGAACTGGCCGATCAGCTCGGGGACGCCAGACGACTTGGCCTCGGCGAGCTTCTGGCGGAGCTCGGCGGTGCCACTCTTGGCGATGGTGCCGATGTTCTTCACCACCTCCTCACGGGTCATGCCGATGCCGAAGTCGGAGATCGAGATCGTGCGCACGGTCGGGTCGGTGTCGACGCGGATCGCGAGCTCGCGATCGGTGCGCAGGGACTCGTCCGTGATCTGGGCAAAGCGCAGCTTGTCGAGCGCGTCAGAGGCGTTGGAGATCAGCTCGCGGAGGAAGATGTCCTTGTTCGAGTAGAGCGAGTGGATCATCAGATCCAGCAGCTGCTTCACCTCGGCCTGGAACTCGTGGGTCTCGGGGGCCGGTGCGTTCATGGCGCCGGGAAAACGCACCCGGCACCGTGCGTCAACTCTCAGGCGGCTGACCGAAATAGATTTGCCACCTTGGCCGCCGATCCATCCCGCCCAGCGGCGTTGTGCCGCCTCGGCAGACAATGAGTATGCCCTCGGACGGCGCGCCTTGCTGGACGGGCGCCTCGGCACCCAAGCTGACAAATCTATTTCGATCAGCCGCCTTAGAGATCGATACGGACGGCGGCGCGGCCCACGACGAATTGATCGAGCGCGCCGCCCGCGACGAAGGCGTCCCCGACCTCGGGCTTGAACGCGTAGAAAAAGTGCTGATAGGTGAGGCCCAGCTCGAACGCGACGTGCTCGAGGACGTCGAACCCGAGGCCGATCTTCCCCTCCAGGCCGTTGACGCTGCCGACCTTGAAGAAGGTATCCGAGATGATCTCGCCCGGTGTGCCGACCAGCAGGAACGCGCCGTTGCCGGTGAGGCGTACGATCGAGAACAGCGGCGAATCGAAGCCGAACCCGAGGCGCAGGCCGGAATAGCTGACGTTCGGGAGCTGGTCCTCGCGAACCCCTTCGACGGCCGCGAGGTCGAAGCTGGTGCTCGACCAGCTGATCGAAGGGATGAGCGCGAAGCTGTCGAAGCCGTCGCCCAGCTGGATGCGGTACAGCGCGCCCACGTCCCAGCTCGAATAGGTGGTCGGGAACGAGATGTTCGAGTTCGCGCGGGCGCTGGAGACGCCGAGCGAGGTCTTGAAGCCGAAGGTGACGGCGAGGCCGGCCAGCGCCGAGTTGCCCGAGAGGGTCAGCGGATAGAGCTCGAGGCCCACGCCGGGGGTCGGCATGAAGGTCACCGAGTACGGGCGCAGGTTCGACGTGACCGGATCGTTGTAGTTGAAGCCGCGGCCGACCGAGCTGAACTCGACGCGCGCGCGCAAAAACGGGCCCATTCCGGGGGCGAGGCTCAGGCTGCCGCCGAGATACCCGCCGCCGTGCGGTCCGCTCGGGCCCGACGGCTCGGGCTTCGAGGCGATGTCGCGGCCGTCGCCGCTGTCGGGCGGGGGCGCGTCCGCGACGCGGGTGGGCTCTTCCGCGGCGGGCTCGGACGCGGGCGGCGGCGGGGGCGCGACCACGGGCGCGGCGGACTTTCGACCACCGGGACCACGGATCGGCGCGTCGGCGACCGGCGCGGTCGCGACGGGCGGCTTCGCGGGGGCCTCTTCCTCTTCGTCCGGGGCTTCCTCTTCGCTGACCGGGGCGGTGCGCGCCGCGCCGGGCGAGAGGTTGTTCGCGAGCCAGGTCTTCACGGTGGTCTTGCCGGAGCCCTCGAGCTTTCCGCCCTTGAGGTCCGCGCCGGACGCGGCGATCGGCTTTCCGCCGACGAAAAGGCC
>Ga0105048_10001738_pt1 | contig 35107 bp, 31 predicted proteins | sample MAT05_FD_78382 | JGI IMG/M metagenome (GOLD analysis project Ga0105048, IMG submission 78382) | Freshwater microbial communities from Lake Fryxell liftoff mats and glacier meltwater in Antarctica - MAT-05 | ecosystem: Environmental > Aquatic > Freshwater > Ice > Liftoff microbial mat | place... | reverse complement strand
GCGCTGACGGACCGACATCGGAACATGTGGGCCGCGTGGAGCAGGCGCCACCCGCGCGCGGTCATCTTCTGGCTTGGACGCGTTGCGCGTCTCCCCACCCGTGGACGCAGCGTTGATCGACCTGCCGCTACCCGAAACGGATCCGCACCATGCCGAACACCGCGCACGAGCGGTGCTGCCCGCCGCGCGACTGCTGGTGCCGCTGACGGACACGGTGGGTGGACTGCGGTATCGCGTCGTGCTCCCGGCACCGATTCACGCCGGGCAGGCCGGCGGTGACACGCCGCTGCCGGTGGGACGGGGAACGACGGTGATTCCCGATGGTGACACCGTCACGCGGCATCGCCGCCGGCGGCTGCTGCTGGTGCTCGACGGGCGGCAGCCGGGGCACAGCGTCGGCACCTGCACGCGCGAGTACGTCCCGCAACCGCCTCTCGTTCAGCCGCCGGAGCGGCCCGGCGCCGGCGGCGTCCAGCTGGTCGGCACGGGCACCGGTTCGCCCTTCGGCTCGGCCGACCCGCGATGGCACATGGTGCAGGACGTTTTCTCGTACTCCGCGTCCAGCTCCTTCACGCGCGGCAGCGCGGTGCCGTTGATGTAGTTCTGCATCCGCTGCATCTGCCGCGCGATCTTCTTGTTCTTGCGCGAATCGTCCTCGAACCTGCCGGCCACGTGGCAGTTGCTGCAGGTCCAGCCGAGTCCGCGGCCGTATTGCGTGTCCATCGTGCGGAGGAACTCGCCGGCTGGCATGTCCTTGAGCAGAGTGACGTTCTTGAAGACCGTGCCGGCGGGTTCGTCCTCGCGGCCGCGGATGGTGGCGAGGATGGAGTCCACCATGGCGCGGCGGACGGTGTCCTGCTGCATCGGGTTCGGGGGCGGGCGGCGTCCGGGGCCGGGAGGCGCGCCCGCTGGGCGGGTGGCGACGACCGGGGTGGGGCCCGGGGCCGGGGCGGCCGGACGCGTGCGGGCGCAGGCGATGGCCACGAGAGCCAGGACGGTGACGGCGACGGCAGGACGCATGGGAGCTCCGGGCAGTGACGGCGGCGCGAGTGCGGCGACAGTCGATGATACGTCCGGCGTCGGCCGTGCGCTTGTGGGGCCCCTCGCGCGGTCGATGATACAGGTCAGCGTCCGAGGGCGACGTTTCCGGATCACGATCGCTGACCCCTTGCACGGGATCAAGGACTCTGACCCCTTGAACGGACCCCTTGAACGATCAAGGACTCTGACCCCTTGAACCGACCCCTTGAACCCTGGACCCATGAAGACGACCGCTCGAAGAACATCCCATGTTCGCGGCAGCCTCGCGCCGGTCACGTGTCAGAGACGGCTGTTGCGCTGGTCGCCGCCTCGCGTCACCGTTCGTGGTCCTGTATCACACACGATGCACCACCAGACCGCCACGGAGCGCCATGATGTCGATCACGCCTGACGAGTGCAACGGATGTGAGCTCGCGTTCGCGATGGATCGCCGTACGTTTGTCACGACGGCAGCGATGGCGGCGGCGACCGTCCTGCTGACGGGCTGCGGTGGTGGGTCAGGCGATGGCACCGGCATCGTGCAGCCGCCCGCCGGCACGTCGTTCACGGCCACGGTTGCGAACTTTCCTGCGCTCGGTGCCGTCGGCGGTGTGGCCCGCGTGGTCACCAACCCGCCAATCGCCGTCGCGCGCATCGCTGCAGCGCAGTACAAGGCGTACTCGCTGATCTGCACGCATCAGGGTACGCCGGTCGGAATCAACGGCAACAACACGCTGCGCTGCCCCAATCACGGTGCCGAGTTTGCGTTCGATGGCCGTTGGACCGGCGGTGCGCAGAACACGTCGTCGCTCACGACGCTCACGAGCACGTTCGATGCCGTGACCGGCATCGTTCGCATCACGATCTGATCGTCCCGCCGGCTCGTTCCGTTCACCTGCGACGCGCGTCGCATGGAGGTGCAATGCACGCACGACCTGGGCGGATTGCGGTGACCGCCGTGGCAGCAGCCGTACTCGCTGCCGGCTGCGGCAGTGATGGCAAGGGCACCGGACCGGCCGTCGAGCGCTGGAGCGCCTCACTGGCCGGCAGCAATGAGGTGCCGGCGGTGACCACGACCACCGCCAGCGGCACCGCCTCGTTCGAGGCCGTGGGAGACACCGCGATCTCGTTCCGTGTGTCGGTCACCGGCCTGACCGGCACCACGATGGGCCACATTCACACGGGCGGCTCGACGGTGAACGGCGCCATTCTCGTCTGGCTGCTGCCGGCCAACGGCACTGCCGCACAGTCGCCGGCGCCGCAGCTCACCGGCATCATCTCCACCGGCACCATCGCCCAGAGCTGGATTCGCGGGAGCACGCCGATTTCGCTCGACTCCCTGAAGAAGCTCATGCGCGCGCGCGCGGCGTACGTGAACGTGCACACCAGCGCGTTCGGCGGTGGCGAGATTCGCGGCCAACTGGCGCCGGCGCCGTAGCGACACCTGGTCTGCGCGACATGGCACGCGGGGCGGCGCGATCATGGTCTGATCACGCCGCCCCGCGCCGTGTCGCGCCTGCCAAAAGCTCAGCGCACGCGCACCACACCACTCTTGCCCGGCTGCAGCGTCGACGTGTAGGTGAAGTCGCCGGGCTGCAGGAACTGACGGCCGACGGTCCGGCTCGTGGACGACGCGATGTCGGTCGGTGCGCCGGTGGGTGTGGTCGCGAACACGATGTCGTGCGCCGTGGCGGGAAAGACGAAGTTGATGGAGCCATTCAACCGGATCGTCACGTCCGCCGGTGTGAACGTCGCGCCGGCCATCGTCACCGTGGCCACGGCGGGCGGCAGATTCGCGACCGTCACGGTCACCGTACCACCACGTCCGTTGATGCGCGCGGTGAGCACCGCCGAGCCCGCCGACACGCCGGTGAGCAGCCCGGCTGGTGTGACCTCCGCCACCGCCGTCGTTGCCGAGGACCACTCGGCGTCACCGACCGCCAGCTCGGTACCGCTCGCATCCAGCGCTCGCGCCTCGAGCTGCACGCTCTGCCCCACGTAGAGTGGCGAGCGCACCTCGGTGATGGCGATGCGGTCGGGCCGAGGCCCGAGGCCCGTCGCGCCGTCACCGCTTCCACATCCGGCCAGCACGGCGCCGGCCGCGATGCTCGCGAGCGTCATCACGCGATGCGGCACCCTCACGACGTCACACCCCGCACCGTCGGCACGAAGTCGGGGAAGATCGTCGAGAGGTTCGGGTTGAGCAGCCGCTTCGAGACCAGCTCGGCCAGCACGTCGCGATGATCGATCGTCACGCGCAGGTCGTTGCCGATCTCGAGATTCTCGCGGGCGAGGGGCTGCCAGTTGCTGGTGAGCACGCGCCCGCCGGCGACGGCGGGCCCCATCACGAACATCGCCGTCCCGCGCCCGTGATCGGTACCGCGGCTGCCGTTCTCGCGCACGTTGCGCCCGAACTCGGAGATCGCGACCACGGTCACCTTGTACGACGTTCCCCCAGCCAGTACGTCGGCGTGGAACGCCGCCAGCGTCGTGGCGAGGTCGGTCATGGTGCGGAACATCGAGCCGGCCAGCGGATCCTGCGTGGCGTGCGTGTCCCAGCCGCCGATGTCGAGCTGGATCGCCTCGATGCCGATGTCGGCCTTCACCAGCGCCGCAGTGGCCCGCATGCCGCGCCCGAACGACGAGGTGGGATAGGTCGCGCCAGCGGCCGGCCTGTAGCCGGCGAAGTCGATCCTGGTCAGCAGGTCCACCGTGTTCAGCGCGTCGAGCGCCGGCGCGCCGATGGTCTGCGACACCCCGGCGTAATCGCTGCGCAACCACTCGGTGCGCTCGGCACGCGACGTGGCGCTCCCGCCCAGGCCAAACGTGGCCGGATTCGGAATCGGCAGGGTATTCGGCGCGCCGACGAGTGTCCGCGGCAGGCCACCGGAGATGCCGAGTGCGCGGAGCGACGCGCCGGAGCGCATCGGTGTGGACGTGGCGAGATGCCGCCCGAGCCAGCCCGTGACGAGGTTCGGATCGGCGGCCTTGCCCACCTCGATGTAGCGCTGCGCATCGAAGTGCGAGCGCGTCGTGTTCGTCAGCCCTGCGCCATGCACCACCAGCAGGTTCTTCGACTGGTACGCGGGAAGGAGGGAACTCATCGCCTGCGAGAAGGCGAACTGTCCGTCGAGCGCCACACCGCGCGTGGCCGCCGCGCTGTCCGGCCGCGGGATCGCGATGGTGGGCCGGCCCGTGTAGTAGTTGTTGTCGAGGAAGGGATACACCATCGACAACCCATCCGATCCGCCGCGCAGGAAGATCGACACGATCACATCACGGCTCGTCGCACTCTCGGCCAGCACCACCTTCGGCAGCCACGCCGGCAGCGCGGATGCTGCCATGAACGTCGCGGCCGATCCCACGAAACCGCGACGACTCAGCGCCGCGTACTCGGCGCATCCCGTCTCCTCGCCTCCCAGCTGCTCGTCGACCATCGTCTGTGACCTCGTGTGGATGAAACGACCGGCGGCTCACGACCATGCAGTGCTGCTCAATACCACTGGAACGAGGACGAGGAGAGCGCGAGGCCGACGGTCTCCCGCAGTCGAGTATCGGACGACAGGCCGGGGCGCAGATAATCCGCCAGCCGCGTGCGCAGCGACCCGGAGATCTCGCCGCCGAACAGGCGGGCACTGATCAGATCGACCGAGGCCTCGGCGGTCGGGCCCCGGAACGGCGCCACGGTGACCGAGAACGTCGTCCCGGTGGCGTTGGCCATCGTGCTCACCGCATTCCACCGCTGCATGACGAGTCCGGACCAGAACTCCATCCGGTCGGGGTAGCCGTCGGGGGTCTCCCAGTTGAACAGGCTGTGGCCCATCAGGCCGAGCTGTCCGCGCATCAGCGACACGTCCGTCGCGGTGGCGCCTGCGGCGCGCACGGCCGAGACCGCGAGATGGAAGGGCCGCTTGTACTTCGCCGGCGCCGCCATCAACGTGGCCTGGTCGAGGATCACTCGCAGCATGCTGGGGATGTCGCCCTTGGACCGCGTGTACGCCGCCGCCACCGAGGTCACCAGCGCATCGGGCGGATCGTACTGCAGGAAGAACCGCGTCAGCTTGAGGGCGAGGTACTGCGCCGTCTTCGGGTGATTCACGAGATAGGTGAGGTAGCGTTCGCCCTCGGCCTTGCCCGCCAGTCCCTTGGCCTGCGCCGTCGACGGAAAGAGTTGCCCCATGACGAGCTTCACGCCGAAATCGTGGATGTCGGCGTCATACGTGAACACGCCGCGCCCGGTCACGGTCCAGCCCGTGAAGACGCGCGCCAGCTCGTTCACATCGGTCTGCGTGTAGCCCCCATAGCTGCCGACGGTGTGCAGCTCCATGATCTCGCGGGCATAGTTCTCGTTCGGGCTGCCGCGGCGGCTGCGGGTCTGGTCGAGATACTCCATCATCGCCGGACTGTGCGCGCTGGCGCGCAGCAGGTCGCTGAAGTTGCCCAGCGCATGGCGGCGGATCACGTCACGATCGTCGGCCACCTTGAGATAGCCGACATCATTGCGCCAGATGTTGAAGTGATCACTCCAGAACTCCACCATGCGCTCGTGGAGCTGTCGGCGTGAGAAGGCGGCGCGATAGAGCGTGGCATCCTGCAGCTCGTTGAGCACGGTGCCCAGGTTCTGCACGAACAGCGACTCCGGCCGCTGCTGCGTGGTGGGGTACGTCTTCGTCACGAACGCCGCGACGTCGCGATCCTCGATCCTCGAAGGCTTGAGCTGCTCCTCGAGATAGGCGCGGTATCCCATGGCCTTCGCGCGGGCGAGCTCATCCTTCGTCACGCCGAGTGTCACGCGTCGGACCAGACGCGCGATGGGATCGCGCCAGATGGCCGTCGTCTCGACATCGGGCGGCTGCGGCACGGTGGAGAGCTGCAGCGACAGGCCGCGCACCGGAGCGGCGGGTTTGCGCTGCACGCGCGGGCCCACGGACTGTGCCCCCACGGTGGCGGCGGCTCCCGCGGTGGCGGCGATCGCAGCGGCGCCGGCGGTCAGGAACCGGCGTCGTGAGGATGGTGCGGTGCCAGCCACCGCGTCAGCGCCCGGCTCCGGCTCGGTGGAGGGTGACGCGGCAAGGACATCGAGCGGGCACTCCATCCATCCTCCTGGGCGGCAGACGTTTGACGGCGATGGACCGATGGCGCATCACGCACGGCGCGCAATGAACGACGAGCTGAAGGCGCGATCGTTAACAAGCACGACCGTACTGCAGAACATGTACCAGCGTGACCGCGCCGTCGGCAAGTGCGGTCATCAGCGACGGGGCGCGGTCTGGATGTCGGCCGTGGTCAGGTCCGCATCCTCACCGCCGCCCCCCGCCGCACCATCGCGGCCCAGCGAGACCAGCTCGTAGCCCTCGGTCCCGCGCAGCGGGGCGCGGTACGCGTACGGGCGGCTCCACGGATCGGCGGGAACGGCCTTGCGCAGGTACGGGCCTCGCCAGTTCGCCGGGATGGGCGCGCGCGACGGCTTCGTCTGCAACGCGGCAAGTCCCTGTGCCGTCGTGGGATAGCCGCCGTTGTCGAGCCGATAGCCGTCGAGCGCGACACCGAGCAGTTCGAGCTGGGTGCGTGCGGTCGTCGTCCGCGCTTCGCCCACACGGCCGAAAAGCTGCGGCCCGATGAGTCCCGCCAGCAACCCGAGAACCACGAGCACCACCAGCAACTCCATCAGCGTCAGTCCGCGTCGCCGGCCGCGTCGCCGCAGCGTGGTCGGCGGCGGTGACGGGGGGGCAACCTGCGACGCGTTCCGCATCGTGCAATGCGCGGCCGCGGCACCATCTGGCGCGTCTGACATCATGGAAGGCTCACATTCACGGCGTAGATGGCCTGCAGCATTGCCAGGGCCACGAAGCCGACGATACCTCCGAAAGTCAACACGAGCGCCGGCTCGAGCAGGGCCGTGAGTGTGCGCAGCGACCGCCGCGCCTCCTCGTCATGCGCGTCTGCAGCGCGCATCGCCAGCCGGTCGAGCTGCGCACTCTCCTCACCCACCGCCAGCAGCTGCGTGGCCAGCGGCGTGAGGATGCCGGCGACGCTGGCCGAGAGTGTGTCGCCGCGCGCGACCCGCTGCACGGCCTGCTCCAGGGCCACCGACACTGCGGGATTGGAGACGCCGCTTCGCGCCAGCCGAAGCGCCGGCAGCAACGACGCCCCACCGTGCAACAGCAGGCCGAGGGCGCGGGTGAAGCGGGCGGTGGCGAGGGTACGCTCGAGCGCGCCGGTGATCGGCAGGCGTAGCCGCAGCCGGCCCCAGGCCATCGCTCCCTCCGGCGATCGCACCCACTGCTGCCACGCCAGCGCTGCGAGCGCGCCCAGTGCCGCGAGCAGCCACCAGAAGCGTGCCAGCAGCGATCCCGTCGCCACCAGCACGCGCGTCGACCAGGGCAGTGTGCCGCCCGTATCGGCCAGCATCCCGGCAAACCGCGGAACGACCACGAGCAACAGGACCAGCACCCCGACGGCCGTCACCACCGCCACCAGCGCGGGATAGAGCAGCGCCGTCTGCAACTGCGATCGCCGCACCTCTTCCTCATCCAGTGCCGCAGCCAGGGTCTCGAGCGCCGGCGCCAACTGACCCGACGACTCTCCCGCCTCCACCAGCCCCACGTGGAGGGCGTCGAACAGCGTCGGGTGGGTACGCATCGCGCCGGCGAGGGCCGCGCCGGCGCGCACGTCGGCAAGCACCTGGCGCAGCGCGTCGTGCACGGCGGGAAGCGTCACCTGGGCGGCGGCCACCTGCAACGCGCGATCCATCGGCGCGCCGGCTCCGACCATCGTCGCGAGCGTGCGCGTCCAGATCGCCACGGCAGGCTTCCGTCCACCGAGTCGCGCGCGCCACGGCACCGCCGTCGCGGCGGTCGCGACCACATCGACCGTGACCGGCCAGAGCGACTGGCGCCGCAACTCGCGCAGCGCGTCGTCGCGCGAGGCGGCGCGGATCACGCCGTCGCGCATGGCGCCGGCGTCGGTCGTGGCGCGGTAGCGGAACGGCGTCTCCGGTCGGCCGGCGCTGGTCACGCGTCCCGGTCCCCGAGGGCACGCGCCACCTCCGCGCTGGTCGTCACGCCGGACCGCACCAGCGCATCGGCGTGTGCCGCCAGCGACAGGGTGCCCGTGGCGGCTGCCGTCGTGCGCAGCGTCGCCGGCGGGAGCCGCTGCAGCACCTGCGCGCGGAACGTGTCATCCGGCACCAGCAACTCGTGAATGCCGGTGCGACCACGGTAGCCCGTCCCGCCGCAGACCGCACAGCCGCGCGCCTCACGTGGCGTGGTCGCTGCACTCCCCCAGCGCGTCCGCTCCATGGCGCTGGGTGCTCGTGGCACCGCACAGGCGTCGCAGAGCGCGCGCACCAGTCGCTGTGCCAGCACCCCTTCCACCGTCGCCGATACGAGATAGGGCTCCACGCCCATGTCGATCAGGCGCGTGACGGCCCCCACGGCATCGGTGGTGTGCAGCGTCGCCAGCACGAGATGCCCCGTCAGCGCCGCCTGAATGGCGATCGCTGCCGTCTCCGCATCGCGCAGCTCGCCGATCATGATGATGTCCGGATCGTGGCGCAGGATGGATCGCAGCGCGGTGGCGAAATGCATGCCCGCCTTCGTGTTCACCGGCACCTGCGTCACGCCCGCCATCCGATACTCGATCGGGTCTTCCACCGTGACGATCTTGACCGCCGCGGAATTGAGCCGCGCGATCGCGGCGTAGAGCGTGGTCGTCTTGCCGGAGCCCGTGGGACCAGTCACCAGCAGCAGTCCACCCGTCCGCGTCAGCAGCGACTCCACGTGGCGGCGGACGCCGTCCGACATGCCCAGGGCGGCCAGCTCTGGCGCGACGGTGCCGGCGTCCAGCAGCCGCAGCACGACCCCCTCGCCGTGCAGGCCGGGCAGGGTGGAGACGCGCAGATCCACGTCACGCCCTTCGAGCGTGATGCGGATGCGTCCATCCTGCGGCCGGCGCCGCTCGGCGATGTCGAGCCCCGCCATGATCTTCACCCGGCTGATCACCGCCGCGTGGTACTGCCGCCCCAGCCGGGTCACGTCGCGCAGCACGCCATCCACCCGGTAGCGCACGCGCACGTCGTCGGCCAGCGCTTCGATGTGCACATCGCTGGCGCCAGCGCGCAGCGCATCGAGCAACGTCACGTTCACGAGCTGGATCACCGGCTCCTGCGCCGCCAGTGCGCGCAGGTCGTCCAGCGGCGCTTCGCCCTGCCCCTCACCCGACGCGCCGATCGCGGGCGCCTGCCGCTCGGCAGTCATCAGCGCGGCACGCAGCTCACCGGCAGGATGCAGCACGGGCACGATCGCGCGCCGGAAGGTGCGCGCCAGCGCATCGAGCACCGTCGCATCCGGCAGGGCGGCGGCCGCCAGGACCACCGCGCCATCGTCGTTCACGCCCAGCGGCAACACGGCCTGCTGCTCCAGCCATCGCGCCGGCAACGCACGCGCCAGCACGCCGCTGGCGGCCTCGCGCAGATCACGCGCCACCGGCGGTGCCAGCGCGTGGGCCGCAGTCGTCACTGGCGCGATCACCGTCGTCGACCGCGGCGTCGTCACGGGCGAGCTGGTGGCGTGACGGATGGCGCGACGGGTGGCGTGCGTCCCGGTCTGGCATCGCCGCCCTCCGGCGTACCCGTGCGGCTGCGGGCGCGGTCGAACACCGCATCGGCGTCCGCATCGGTGCGAATGACGTAGGGCGTGATGAAGATCGCCAGCTCCGTCCGCTGCCGCGTGCGACTCTCCCGCTTGAACAGAAGCCCAAGCAGCGGGATGTCCTTCAGGAACGGCACGCCGGAGTCGTTCACCTCCACGCTGGTGCCGATCAGGCCGCCGATCACGACGGTCTGTCCGTTGCGCACCAGTGCGCGCGTGGACGCCTCGCGCGTGGAGATCACCGGGGCGTTGAACGCCGGTCCGACGATCTGGTTGGTGACGTTGCTCACCTCCTGCAGCACCTGCACCGAGACGTAGTCGTCGCTGTTCACCGTGGGCACGATGGTGAGCTGCGTGCCCACGTTCTCGTACTGCACCGCACGGTCCACGCCGATGTCGAAGCGCTGCGACGCGACGAACGGAAACTTCGCCCCCACCAGGATGCGCGCCTCGCGATTGTTCATCGCCAGCACCTCCGGCGTGCTGAGCACGTTCACGGTCGAGGTGGTGGCGAGCGTGCGCAGCAGGCCACGCACGTTGATGCGCCCCAGGCTGAGCGTGCGCACCACGGCGTCCTGCACCGCATCGGCGACGGACAGCGTGTCGAGGTCGGCGGCGTTGCGCTGCGGATCGCCGAACTGTCCCTGCGTGCGGTTGCCCACTGCACTCCAGTTCACCCCGTACTCCGTGCCGCGTCCGAGCACCACCTCGGCGACGGTCACCTCGAGGAGCACCTGCACCGGGCGCAGGTCGAGCGAGTCGATGGTCTCGCGAAGCAGCGCGATGTTGGCGGGCGCGGTGCGCAGCACGAGGGCGTTGTCGTTCGGACTGGCGACGACCGTGGTCTGGCCCACCAGGGCGCCGCGGCCACGGCTGCTGTCTCGCGGCACGCTGCTGCCGGCCGGCACCGGTGCCGCGGGTTGCAGGTCCGCACGCTGCCGGAACGCCTCCGCATCACGCTGCCTGAACACGCTCAACGTGCGCGACAGCGCCTGATCATCCAGCGACGTGCGACGCCCCGGCGTGGTGGTCACGCCGTACAGCTGCCCCAGCACGCCAGCCAGGTCATCGGAGTTCGCATATTTCAGCTTCACGACGTAAGTGCGCAACCCGTCCTCACCCTGCGACGAGGCGTCGAGCGTCTTGAGCAGTGTCAGGTAGCGCGCCACGTTCACGCCGCGATCGGTGATCAGCACCGCATTCGAACGGGTGATCGCCTCGATGCGCGCGGTCGACGAGGCCAGCGGCCGGAGCGCTGCCACCGCTTCGTCGGCGCGCACCCGCTCCAGCGTGACGAGGCGTGACACCAGTCCCACCGGCGGCGGGACCGGCATGTCGAAACCGGTGGCGACCTCGCCCGGCGCTGGTGCCTTGTCGGCCGGCATCACCTGCGCGATGCTGCCGTTGCGCACCAGCACCAGCCCATGCGCCTCGAGCAGCGATTCGAGCACGGTGGTGATTTCGGCCGCGCGCAACATGCCGGGTGTGCTCAACGCGATGCGCTTGTCGGGCACGTCGCTCGAGACGATCGTCAGGCCCAGCATCTGCCCGAGTGCGCCGATCACGTCCTCCAGCCGCGCGTCGGCGAAGCGGAGCGAGGTGGGGCCAGCGCGCGGCTCCTGCGCCTGCACCGGCGCGGCGCACGGCGGCAGGACGACGAGCGAGAAAAGCAGGGCTGCACGACCGCGCAGACGCATCAGGGTGTCGACCTCCGCGGCATCAGCCGCAACACGAGTCCGCCGCGCGGTCCGTCCAGGGCCACGTGATCAGCGTCAATGCGTCGCACCCGGTAGCCACCGGCACGATCGCCTTCACGATACAGGGTCGCGCCGGACCGCGCGCGCTCGAGTCGGAGCAGCGCCTGCGGTCCGGCCGCACCATGCACCACGCCGTACAGGCGTGGCACACCATCCTCCACGCGCGGGGCCGGGCTGTCTGCCACGACTGGATCGGCAGGCAGCGTGTCGTCGATGGCAAAGTCCGTCTCGAAACCAGGGTCCGCCATCGGCGTGCCCACGTCCGGCACCGTGCGCGAATCGGGCCGCTGCCGCGTCGGCGAAAAGATGTTGGCGTCCACGATCGTCTCGCCGACGAGCGTATCGCTCCTGACCCGCTGCGTGTCGGCTGCCCCGACGACCGGCAGGACGGGCGGCCGTGGCGTGACCTGCACCCGCACTGGCCAGAGCAGCGCCAGCAGCGTGCACACGACAGCGAGGATGGTCGTCGCCTTGAGCACCGGGACCAGCGATGTCGTCGTCATTCGATCACGTACGGCGCGTGGACCTGCACCGTCACCTGCAGGAGCTCGCCGCCACCGGTGGAGGCGCGGGCAGGATTCACCTGCACGGTCAGCGCGCGCACGTCCAGCATGGCGCTCCCGCCCTGCAGGCGCATGAGCAGGTCGGCCACGGCGTAGATGTCGCCCAGCGCCACCAGTGTCGCGGGCAGCATCGGGAGCGTGGTCGCGAGCGAGTCCTGCTCGCCCGCGACATTCAGTTCGCTCACGGTGAGCTGGCTCTCGTCGGCGTAGCGCTGCAGCAGCGACTGCAGTGACGCCGACACCAGCGCCGTCGACGGCGCTCCCAGTGGCCGTTGCACGAACGACATCAGGCGCATGCTCCGAGCTTCGACGCCAGCCGCCAGCAGCGATTCCGCTGCTGCGATGCCACGCCAGCGCGACAGCGCCTCACGCTGTGTGATGATCTGCGACTCACGCTCACCCCACCGTCGCGCCACCGGCAACGCGGCCGCCACGGCGACCACCAGCAGCGAGGCCACCACGCCCCATCGCAGGGCGCGACGATCACGCTCGGCGAGGCCGTCAGCGAAGCGTGAAGCCAATGGACCAGGTCTCACGGTTGCCGGCGGCTTCCTGATAGCGCGTGCTGGGGGCCAGAAAGCGCACCTTCCCGAAGGTCGGTTCGGCTGCGAGCGACTGCAGCACCGCGGCCGCGGTGACGGCGTTGCCATCCACCTGCCACTCGCGCCCGTCCACGCGCACCCGCTGCGCCACGGCCGCTCGTGGCAGCCGTGTGCCGAGCGCCGCCAACGCGCGGGCATCATCGGGGCGGTCGGCGCGCAGTGCGACGATGGCATCCGCTTCGCGATCGAGCGCAAACGCGCGGTCGAGCGAGGCGCGCCCGGTCACGGCCGCCGCGCGCGCCTCCACCAGCGCCACGTCGAGCGCGGCGAGCGTCCGATCGCGCGAGATGCCGAGTGACCAGATGGCGACGATGACGGCCGCCAGTGCGGTGACGCTCCACGCGAGCAGGCGCTGTCGCGCACGGGCCGTGGCCTGTCGCTCCATGTCGGTGGTGCGCAACTGTGTCTCGTCAGTCGCACGTGACGCGGTCGCCGCGCCATGCGCGACCTGGAACGCATCGCTCCCGATCGCGTCGGAGGGTGCCTCGCCGCATCCCCCGCGCCGCACGGTGGTGAGCGTCCCCTCGCGCACCTCCACCCATCCCGGCGCCTGCTCGTCGTCGAGCACTGCCGAGCCATCGCGGCGCAGTGTGCGTGCGAGTGCCACGGGTGCCGGTTCGACCGAGACCACCGTACCCAGCGCACCACACGCCGATACCCATCGCTCCAACGCGACACCATCGCAGGCGAAGGCCAGCGTACCGTGCGCCGCCACAGCCACGGCCAATTCGCCGTCGGAGGCGAGTGGGAACCAGCGATCCGGCTCGATGCGCAACATCTGGCGCAGCGTGGCCGGTGGTGACGGCGGCAGCGTCACGCGCTGCACGCTCAGGTGCGCCAGTCCGACTGCGAGTGCGACGGTGTGTCCGCTGCCAAGATCAGCGACGATCCGCTCGACGCAGTCCGTCGCGCGCTCCGGCGACCACCCGTACTCGCGCGTGATCGCGTCACCGCGACGCGGCTGCAGCACGGCGCGCACGACCTCTGCGCCGAGTTCGAGGCCGACCGTACTCATCGGTCGCGCTCGCGCCAGCGCACGAACGTCAGCTGCGTGCCCTGCACGGCCACCACCACCTGGATCTCGTGCGTGAGTGGATGACCCTCCATCCAGCCGCGGGCGATCAGCAGCAGTCGTGACGGTTCGTTCTGCAGATCACCCGTCGCGGCGGCGCGGACCGGTGCCGCTGCCGTCATACGGTTCACGCGCCCATCGCCGTCGACGGTGAGGTAGGGCAGTGCTGCGCTGACCGTGAGCGAGTCGGCGCCGGGTATCCCGGCCAGGTGCTCCAGCGCCAGGACGAGCCGGGTTCGTGTGCCGGCGCCGCCGATCCCCATCTTGATCGCCTCGGCGGTGCGCCGCGCCAGTGTCGGCTGCCCTGCGCGTGAGAACAGCAGCGTCAGCGCCTCGGTGCTGGCGGCATTGACGTCGAGGCGTGCGCTCACGTCCACCACCGCCACCTGCGCGCGCTGCAGCCCGAGTGCGAGCATGCGGTCGGTGCGCTGCTCCACGGCGTTGAGGATCCGCTGGCGTCGCAGCGTGTCCTCGCCACAGGCGAGCAGCTCCCGCTCGATCGCGTCGGTGGTGGCCACGATCGCGCTCTCGGCCGCGTACCGCGCGGCGATCCGGGCACGCGCGCTGGCGGTGCCATCGCTGGCTCGACGGGACTGCATCGTGACTGCAGCGCCCAATCCGCCGAGCAGCACCAGGATCCACAGCACCAGCATGAGTGCCACACCGTCGCGGCGGCGCGTCATGGGTTGCCCATGGCGCTCGTGCGCACGACCAGCGGTGCGCCGCTCTGGCGCTGACCGGTCGACAGGAACGCGATCTCGACGGCGGCCGGGAGGCGCGTGGTGTCGTCCCATCGGTCGCGCCAGCGGGTCTCGGCGGGCGCGAGAAACCGTACCCCGAACCCGCGCAGCGCCGTGGCACGAAGGCGGAGCGCCGCGCCGCGGGTGCCGGTCAGCGGGTCCGCATCCAGCAGCACGCTGGCGCGGTCGTGGTGCAGCACCAGCGCCCATGCGCCGGTGGCGCCGTACGGCGGTTCGATCCCGCGCGTGGTGAGGCGCAGACGCTCGACACGTCCGTCGGCGCCGCGGTCGAGTCGCAAGCCGGTCGCGCCATCGGTGCCCTCGCCGGTGATGGCGTGACGGATCGCATCACCCAGCATCGCGCGCAGGATGGTGACGGTCTCCTCGTCGTCGCGCACGCGTGTCACGCGCGCCGCGGTGTCCATGCCGCCGCGCAGAGTCGCGTAGGCCAGCAGGACGACGGTCGAGCCGATTACGAGGGCGATCATCAGCTCCAGCAGCGTGAAGCCGCGCCGTGTCATCGCGTCAGCACCAGGCGCCGGATCTCCACCTGCGCGCGGCCCGGCGGTGGCAGCTCGACGTGCACGGCGATCTCGCGGATGCCGGCACGCCACGGCGTCACGTGCACGACGGTGCGCAGCCCATCCACCGTGTCCACGCCGGCCAGCTGCTCACCGACGATCGCGCGCTCCATCCGTGTTTCTGCCACCTGCGCGGCGTGCGTCCACGCCACCGTCTCGCGCGACGTCGTGCTGACGCGCTGGAACAGCTCCAGGAAGCCGACGGCGGCCAGACCGAGCACGACCATCGCCACGATCGTCTCGACGAGCGTCATGGGGCGGGGGTGGCGGGAGCACAGCGGGCGGGGTCCCAGCGCCCGGTCGTGGCAGCGCGGCCGTCGACCGGCAGGCAGGCGCCGATCGGCGAGATGCGCAGTCGCTGGCCCGCGATGACGGTGTCGATCGTCACGCCGAGTCGCACCGCGCGGCCTCGCACCCGCTGCCGCGACTCGGCGGCGACATCCTGCGGTGCGCGGCGCGCGAATGCCGGTGCCGCCAGCGCCACCGATACCCCCAGCACCGTGAGCACCACCACCAGCTCGAGCAGCGTGAAGCCGCGGGGGCGGTGCCACTGTGGGTCGGGTTGGACAGCGGTCACGGCGGTGGGCGACGGGGAGGAGTGCCTGTCGGAAGGATGGCCCGGCCGGTGTCCGGACGCCAGCGGCACATTCCCGAAGTGTCGGCCGGAGCCCGGGCGGGGAGCGCTCTCACGCCAGCGAGTTGCCAATCAGCGAGCGCCAAGCACTCGGCAGATCGGACAGTTGGCCATCGTGGGTTGCGTCCCGAGTCGGACCGCGACGGGGGGCAGGGCAACGTCGCTCTTCGTGATGGTGTCGCGAACCGTCACGCTGATCGTGAGAGTCGGACCGGACACGCGGCCGGTACACGTCGCGGGCATCGTCGGACCGACCTGGACCGGGAAGGCACGGATCACCCAGCTCCCGGTGCGCGTGAACCGGCCATCCGTGCCGAGGGTCACGCGCCCGCGCAGGTCGCCGAACGTGCATCCGATGTGCACGTGCGTCAGCGTGTCGCCGACGAGCACTCCGGCTGCATTGCCGCCCCACGTGCCGATCGCGAGCAGGCCGTCGGCCTGGGGATCGCCGACCGAGGGTTGGCCGCAGGCCAGCAGGGGGAGCGGGATGCTGGTGCGAAGGCAGACACGCGTCTGGATCATTGCAGCGTTTCGTGTGCAGGAGGGTCCGGCCTCCGGGGAGTCACCGTGCCGCCAGGAAATGTCGAGCCCCGATCAAGGGGGGCTCGTGTCAGAGTCCTTGAATCGGTGAAGGACTCCGACCTCCTGAACGCGGACTGCCCGTGAGTGGATTGCCCGGGCGAAACGACAGTACCGATCGCTGCGGTCCGAACCGACTGATGCGCATTAGCGAAATACACAAGAGCAAAAGCGGCCCGTCGCTGGTGTTCCGATCGAACGCAGGGTCAGGCTTGCCCGGCTAATCAGTCCATCAGTACCGTGGTCAAGGTTTGGCCGCGATCTGCACCGTGCGTCACTGCAACCGCAAAGACGTAGACGCCAGCCTTCCAGGTCTGCGTCGTGATCGGCACGACATTGATCAAGTAGCAGCCAGCGAGTTGACCGGGAATGACACCCGTAATGTTGACCAACGCGCCCCCTGGGCCGACGATCATGGGGTCGACCCGGAAATTGGTCGTCGCGAGACCTGTGACCGGCACACCAGTCGCGTCGGTCACTGAAACCAGCACGTAGTTCGGCTGGCGATTGCCGGGAGCGGCGATCGCGTCTTCTGACGCGGCGCAGACAATGAGGAGTGCCATGAGGTTTTCCGGTGAGGTTGACCGCGTCACGACGTGAGCCGCCCAACGCCAGTTGGGATGGGAATTCCGATCGGGGACGGTCGAGTATATGACGTGGTCCTCGGCCGCGCGAGGACCGGCGGGCGGGCGTTGACGCGCGAGCCGGACTCTGCCGCGCTTCACGAATCGTCCGGTACGCTGCGGATCAAGGGGTCGATCACGGGATCAGAGTCCTCGATCGATTTTTCATGGACTCTGACCCCATGATCGGACCCATGATCGCATGCTCGGACCGACCCCGTGATCGGCCGCCGCCCCGGTCGACCCTGCCGCACGGGGGCAGCGTCCCGATGCGGACGCTGCCCCCGTGCCGTCGTTGCTCATCCGACGTGCATGGCTCAGGGCGTGAAGCTCGCCCGCACGAAGAGGAACCGCCCGTTGGCTCCGAACGGAATGAACGGCCCGAACAGGCGCGTCCCCCCGAAGTTCTCCGGGTTGTTCACGCTCAGTCGATCCGGATACACGTCGAACAGGTTGTCGGCACCCAGCGTGAAGCTCAGCTTGCGGTCGAGCTGGTACGTGGCGCTCGCATCGGTGACCCACCGGCCGGTGAAGGTCTGGTCCTGTGGATCGCGCACCGAGAGCGGGTCACGCCCCGCCGGCACCACGGTGGACAGGTTGGGCCGGCTGGTGACGCTGCCGAAGTAGGCCTGCTGCAGCTGCGCCGAGAGCTTGCCCTGCGTATACGTGAGCGAGCCGCGGAACGAGTTGCGCGGCTGTGACTCCACCAGACGCGATCGTTCCACGCGACCGAACAGCTGCGTCTGGCCGACGGCGGCCAGCTCCGGCGGCGGTGCGGAGACCCGCAGCAGCCGGACGAAGTTGTTGTTGTAGCCGAAGGTCATGTTGAGCGATCGTTCGTCGGCCAGCGGCACGAGGTACCGCACGACGACATCGACACCGGTGGTGCGGGTATCGACGGCATTGGTGAAGAAGCGTGGCCGGATGTCGAGGCCCGTGACGCCGTTCGCTGCCAGCAATGCACGGACGCCTGCGCCGGTGAAGTTCTCCGACAGCACGACTCGGTCGTCCACCTGAATCCGGAACCAGTCCACCGTGGCGCTGAAGGTCGTGCCGCGGGCGTACGTCACGCCGGCGCTGGTGTTCGTCGACAGCTCGGGCTTGAGCGGCTGTGCACCGAGCGCGCGCGCGGCGGGTTCGTCGACGGCGAGCGTCAGCGCCTCGTTCGGCGTCGGTACGCCACCGATGATCAGCACATTGCTGGCCGTGGCGCGGTAGTAGGCCTGGCCGAGGGTCGGTGCGCGGAAGCCGGTGTTGTACGCACCGCGAAACGCGAATCCGCCTCCGAGATCGACCCGCGTCGTCACCTTGCCGATCGTGGCGTCACCGAAGTCGCTGAACTGCTCGTAGCGCCCGGCGAGGCCGACCGTCCAGCGCTTGAGCGGGGTGGCTTCGAGGTCGACGTACAGTGCACTGCTCCGCCGCCGCGCGTTGTCGGTCGCGCGCGCATCCACCGGGCGGAAGCCGTAGAAGAGCTGCGACCCCGCCACCGTCGGCTGCCCGATCTCCGTCCCATCCAGCACGCGTACGCCGCCATCGACATACGACGCCAGCTCACCCTCGATGATGCGATAGCGCTCGCGACGCGCTTCCGCCCCGAAGGCCACGTTGAGGGGCTGCGTCAGGCCGATGTTCAGCCCCTTGGAGAAATCGATGTTGAACGTGGTCTGCGTGGCTTCGAGCTGGCCGGCGTAGAACTGCGTCGGGCTCTGCAGGCCCAGCGTCGGGTTGTTCGTGTTCTTGGTGTCGAAGCGGAAACGGTTGCCACCGTGCGTCCCGCTCGCGTCCCAGTTCCAGCCTCCCACGATGCCCTTCGCGCCGATGACGCCGCTGCCATCGGTGCTCAGTCCCCAGAGCTGTGGCAGGAAGCCGTTGGGGTACAGTCCGCGGACGACGGTTCGTTCGAACGGGCGCCGCGGAAAGCCGAACGCCTGACTCTGGCGGCGCGACATGCCGCCGAACGAATAGAGCTGCACGCCGTTACCCAGCGTGTAGGCGGCGTTGTACAGCGCGCCGCCTTCCTTCAGCGCCGCATCGCCGTACCAGGCGTTGTTGCGCGCGAGCGAGAGCCGCTCCGGCGCGATGCGTGCAATGGAATCGTCGTTGAAGAACTGCTGGCGCAGGTCGGGGGCGTTGCGGTTCGTCTGGCCGCGGTCGCGATACTCGCCACTCACGTTCAGGTAGCCGTTGTCACCGAGGGCCCAGCTGCGTGATCCGTCCACCTGCAGCACGCCACCATCGTTGTACTGGATCTGGCCGATGCCGGCGCTGACCTGGCTCACGGTGGAGTTCACGCGACCGACGGTGGTCGTGAACTGCATCGGGGCGTTGCGCTTCAGGATGATGTTCACGACGCCAGCAATGGCATCCGAGCCGTACTGCGCGGCGGCGCCATCGCGCAGCACCTCGATCCGCTCGATGGACGACGCCGGGATCGCGTTCAGGTCGGTGCCACTGCTGCCGCGGCCCACCGAGTTGTTCACCGCCACGACCGCGCCGATGTGACGGCGCTTGCCGTTGATGAGGACCAGGACCTGGTCCGGGTTCATGCCGCGCAGCGTGAAGGGACGCTGCCCATCCACACCACCGGCGATGCTCGACCGGGCAAAGTTGAGCGACGGGACGAGCATCTGGAGGATCTGCGCCGTCTCGGTGCGCCCGGTCTGCCTGATCTGTTCCGCCGTGATCACGTCGACGGGGACGGGCGAGTTGATGACGCTGCGTTCCTGCCGTCGCGAACCGACGACGACGACGGCATCGAGCGAGGGGGCCGCCTTCTTCAGGCTGATCGTGACGGTGAGCGTCTGCCCGGCAACGATGGAGACCGACCGCACATCATTGGTATAGCCGATCAGACGCGAGAGCAACTGGTACTGCCCCGCTGGCGCCGTGAAGCGAAACGTGCCGTCGGCCCGCGACAGCGCACCGCTCGGGCGGCCGCTGAGTCCCACGCTCACTCCCTGAATCGGCGTGCCATCACCATCGACCACGACGCGACCGGTGACCGTGCCACGCGTCCCTTGTGCCTGCACACGCAGCGGCGCGACCAGCGCCAGACCGACCGCAACCGCGCACAGGCATGCACGCACCAGCCTGCGATGACCACCATTCCTGTAACTCACCCACACCTCCATGCCGTTGAACGGCTGCGGGATACGGACCACAACGAAGTGGATGGACATCGTCGCACCATCGCACGATCACGCGTGTCGCCACGGCGCCGTGGAACACGACGGTCGACAATATCTGGTCGGGACCGCTTCGGCGCCAGAAGTGTCATCTGAGGACGGCTGGTCGTCATCCGGCCACAAATGAGGCAAGCTTGTCACAGCGCACGAGAACTGCCGTAGCACTGAACCGATCGACCGAGGGAGCGCCGTGTCGTTTGGCTCACGCGCGGCTCGCCGGCGCCGCATCAGGCGCGTACGCTTCTGCCGAGAGCGCTACGACGTGCCACGTCGGCTGCCGATACTCTTCTCGACCGCAGATCCCGGCCGCTGCCGCCTCGGTGACTTGCCGCACCGTCTCCACACCGGACCGTCCCCGTGATGCCCACGCTGCTGAACCTGTTCGGCCGTACCGCCACCGCCGTAATTGAGGCGCCGCTGACCCTTGTGCCGGCCGCCGCCGTCGCACACGCCGTACCGTCCGCGGAAGGTGACATGGCTCCAGTGCTCGACTGCCTCGGCGCCGTCCTGCAATGCTGGTCCCAGCAGCCGATCCTGCTCCCCGACGAGTCCCGCGCCGACGCCGAGCGGACGATTGCCGAATGGCAGCGCCATGCCACACTCGGCACGCCGATCAGCGGGGTGCACGCGCCGGACAAGATGGCCGGCCCGGTGCAGCAGCGCGACTGGACGGCACTGACCGCACTGACCAGCGCGCGCCGTCGGGCCGAGGCTTTGAACGTTGGCCAGCACATGGGCGAGCTGCAGCGTGTCGTCTGGGAAACTGTCTCGTCGCTGGCTCGATTTGCTGGCGATGATGTCGCAGTCAATCGCGCTGTCGAGCAGCAGATTGACCTGCTGCGCGGATGTGCCCGACGCGGCGATGCGGCCGCGATCATCCGCGAAATGCCGGCCGTCCTGGAGGCGATCACCGCCGCCCTCACCGAGCGCCACACTCGCGCTACCCGCGAGCGCACGGCGATGGCCGCCCGGGTCGAGTCGCTGGGTCGCGCGCTCACCGAGGCCGAGGACAGCGCGCGGACGGACCCGATGACGGGGGCGGGCAATCGCCTCCGGTTCAGCGAGGCCGTGGAACGTGCGCTGGCGCTGATGACCCTCTCCGGCGCGCCGGCGTCGCTGATCACGGTCGATCTGGATGACCTGAAGGGGATCAACGACACCCTCGGTCACCCCGCGGGCGACATCGCGATCACCGCGGTCGCGAAAGCCTGCTGGACCGTCTGCACCCGCGCGACGGACGTGGTCTGCCGGGTGGGGGGCGACGAGTTCGCGGTGGTCATGACCAACACCAACGCCGCCGCGGCGGCCGCGCTCGCCGACCGACTGGAGCAGCACATGCAGGAGACGCCGGTCACGCTGACCGACGGCGTCGCGCGTCCCGTCACCGCCTCGATCGGTTTTGCAGCGGCGCAGCCGGGCGAGCCGGTCGAGGCGTGGATCGCGCGGGCCGACAAGCGGCTCTACGAGGCGAAGCGGAACCGGGCGGCCTGAGTCGCGAGAGGCGCCGCCACTCTGCTCGCGACAGGCAGGCGTCGTAACGGAACCGAGCGCAGTGCCGCGGCATTGCGCGCCACCTCACTGCGCAGGTCGCATGCATGACGACGGCCTCGCCGTGTCTGGAGGATGTCTCCACCCGCCACGCGCAGCCGTCGTCACGCCTACGCCGGAGCCGACGACGTGATCGACGTCAGTCTCATCCACACTTCCGACCTTTCTCCTGCCCGGGGCGATGCAGGACTGTGAGCTTGGCCTGCTGTCGCCATCGGATGCGGCGTTCCATGCCAGACTGGGGTGGGAGTGCTGGCGCGACCGCTGTCGGTGCGGGTCGGGGCGCGTCTCGTGCCGACACCGGACGAGGAGGTGATGGCGCTCCGACTGCCGCGGACGCCCACGCCGCTGGACCTGTCGCTGCCGCTGGCGGTGAGCTGGCGTCTGGGAGACGTCTGGTAGACGGCGCATGCTGAGATGAGCCTCTGGCGAAGGTCGGAATGACAGCAGGCTGCCTCCGCAGTAGGATCTCTGCTGCGACGCGGCCCGCACCAGGCGTCGCGGGAGCGCGAGCGCGCCGATCGCGCCACGTCAGTGACCACACGCATGGAGTGACTTCGATGGACATCACCGCAATTCTTGGCCAGATGGGTGGCCTGAAGCAGATGGCGAGCGAACTGGGCATCACCGAGGCGCAGGCCTCGAGCGGCGCCGCCGCGCTGGCGCCGGCACTGCTCGGCGGATTCAAGAAGCAGGCGCAGTCAGCGCCCACGGGACTGGGCGGCCTTGGCAGCCTGCTCGGCGCGCTGGGTGGCGGGTCGCTGCTCGACTCGGTGCTCTCGCCGCAGCCAACCAACACCGACAGCGGCAACGCCCTCCTCGGCCAGATCTTCGGATCCAAGGACGTGAGTCGCACCGTGGCACAGTCCGCGTCGGCGCAGTCGGGCCTCGACGCCGGCATCCTCAAGAAGATGCTGCCGATGCTGGCGATGGCGGCGGCGGGGTACATGGCAAAGCAGGTGGCCAGCGGCGCCTCGGGTGCGGCTGCGGCATCGGCCGGTGGCGGTGGGCTGGGTGGCGGGCTGGGTGGACTGATCGGCGGCATGCTCGGCGGTGGCTCGCCTCAGGCTGCGCCAGCGGCGTCGGGCGGGGGCCTCGCCTCGATGATCGACATGAACGGCGACGGCAACGCACTGGACGACATCATGCGGATGGCTGGCAAGTTGATGAAATGATGCTGGCGGATTTGTGGCTTGACTTTCCGTGCTGCCGTGGCCGATGTGGCGCTCCCCTGCATCTGAGCCGGGCCTGCTGCGGCGCAGCCGCGGCGGGTGGGTAGACCTGGAGCGGCGCACGGTGGTGCCGGCCGACACCTCGCTCGGCAGCCCGGCGTCGGATTTGCGGCGGGAACGATGGCGGCGTCTGCGCACGGGCACGCGCGGCATCGGTGACTCGCTGACGCGTGGCGGGTCGCAGTACGTTGCCCGTGCACCGTCGCCGTCCCGCATTCGAGCCGCCGAGTCATGTACTCGACCTGCATTCACTGCCAGCAGCCGCTGGGCGCCAACGAGTCGATCGAGGCCCTGCCGATCGGCAGGCGCGTGGCGTTCGATGCGGCGAAGGGGCGGCTGTGGGTGGTCTGCGGCAGCTGTCAGCGGTGGAACCTGACGCCATTCGACGCACGCTGGGAAGCGCTCGAACAGTGCGAGCGCGCCTATCGCGACACACGCGTTCGACTCAGCACCGACAACATCGGGTTGGCGCGCCTGCGCGATGGGACGGACCTGGTGCGGATCGGCGCACCGCAACTGCCCGAGTTCGCGGCGTGGCGCTATGGAGACCAGTTCGGGCGGCGCCGTCAGCGAAACCTGCTCTGGGGCACGGGGGCGGTGATCGGCGGCGGCATCACGGCCGCGTGTGTCGCGACCTTCGGCGGCGCACTGGGTGTGGTGCTGCCGCTGCTCCCGCTGCTTCCGATCGGGGCGATCGTCTCGATCGCGGCACAGCAGCAGAAGGCGATGCACAGCTGGCTGCGGCTGGACGACGGGAGTCGCATCGCGCCCTACGGCCCGATCCGGATTCTGCAGATGGACGTCGCCGAGGGGTGGGGTGTGGAGGCTGGCGTCATGGTCCCGTCCAATTCCGCGAAGGACATGGCCCGCACGTGGGACACGATCAATCACTCGCATGTGGAAGGGGTGTACGCGGTACGCGGGGCGCTCGCGATGCCGCTGCTGCGACGCTTTCTGCCGCGCATCAATCGGGGAGGCGCCACGGACGGGCAGGTGCGCGACGGTGTGGGGTTGATCGACGCGGCAGGCGGCCCCGAACGCTTCGGTGCGTGGGCGGCGTCGCAGCGGCAGCAGTGGGGACGCCTGCAGCAGCAGGGTGACACCGGCGACCTGCGCTACATCCCCGTGGCGGCGCGGCTGGCGTTCGAGATGGCGATCAACGAGGACGCCGAACGCCGTGCGCTCGAAGGTGAACTGGCGCAGCTCGAGGCGGCGTGGAAGGAGGCCGAGTCGGTGGCGTCGATCGCTGACGGGCTCGGGATCCCGGCACGCATCGAACGGACGTTGCAGCGGCTGCGTGGTTGGTCTTCGTGATTCGGATGCGACTGCGCCTGCGCCTGCGACTATGCCTGTGACTGCGACTGCGACTGTTACTGCGACCGCGACCGCGACCGCGACTGTGACTGAAACGGCAGAACGCAAAGGCGCCGAGATAACTGAAAGGAACGGAAAGTGTGCGGTGTGAGGATCTGGCGGTGTATTTGTTCGGAGCATCGTACCGGCGTTGTAAACAGCAACAGCAACGGCAACGGCAACGGCAACGGCAAACTGCAACAACGAGACGCAAAGGCGCAAAGGCGCGGAGGCGCAAGGACGCTACGCTGTCAGCCCGCGCGAGAGTAACAGGCAGCGTTGAGCGCGACATGACACGACTGCCGTAGGAACTGCTCCGCACGAGCGCCGTTCCTGCAGCCCGTCCGCCCCCCCCTCCGCCAACGATACTCCTCGCCTCACCGACCGCCTTGCGCCTCCGCGCCTTGGCGCCTTTGCGTTCTGCCGTTCGACAGCTTTCGCGACTCACGACCCGTCGTCAGCTTCCACGAAAAGCAAGCCAACTCGTTCACCTCGCGCCGCGCCCCCGATGATCACGAACCGCCGCCGTCTGCTGATCGCCGCCGTACTCGGCACCACGTGCGCTTCACGTGCCGGTGCGCAGCAGTTCGACGTGATGGAGGCGACGATTCCCGGGGTGCAGGCCGCGCTGACGTCGAAGCGGCTGACCTGTCGTGCGCTGGTGCAGGCGTACCTCGACCGGATCGCGGCGTACGACGAGCAAGGGCCGAGGCTGAACGCGATCCAGCATGTGAATGCGCGGGCACTGCAGGAGGCCGACTCGCTGGATGCCGTGCAGCGCTCGGGTGCGCCGCGCGGCGTGTTGCACTGCGTGCCCGTGCTGGTGAAGGATCAGGTCGAGACGCGCGACATGCCGACCACGTACGGCTCGATGCTCTACCGCGACTTCATCCCGACACGCGACGCGACCGTCGTGCAGCGGCTCGAGGCGGCGGGAGCGATCATCCTCGCCAAGACGACCATGGGCGAGTTCGCACAGCGCTACGTGGGTTCGGCGGCGGGAATCATCCGCAATGCGTACGATCCGACGCGCAATCCGAGCGGGTCGTCCGGAGGCACCGCCTCGGGAATCGCAGCGAACTTCGGACTCGTGGGCGTCGGCGAGGACACCGGCGGCTCGGTACGGGGCCCGGCGGCGGTGAGCAGCCTCGTCGGCCTGCGGCCCACGCTGCAACTCGTGAGCCGGTTCGGCATGCTCCCGGCCAATCCCACGCAGGACACGATGGGCCCGATGACGCGCACCGTCTCCGACGCAGCGCGGCTGCTCGACGTCATGGCGGGTTACGATCCGAACGATCCGATCACGGCGTACGCGGTCGGCAGCATGCCGGCGACCTACACCACGGCGCTCGTGCCCACCGCGCTCCGCGGCGTACGCATCGGCGTGCTGCGCGTGCGCCGCGACTCGTTGCCGCCGCGCCCAGCCGCGCCCACGACACGCCGCGACAGCACACAGACCGACTCCGCGTGGCGCGCCGACTCGACCGCGCGGCTGGTGGCACTGGCCCGCCGCGATTCGATGGAGGCAGAGAACCGTGCCGAGTTCGCGAAGGTGCGCCCGGTGTTCGACGGGTCGCTCACGGACCTCCGCGCGCAGGGCGCGATCGTCATCGACTCGCTGTCGGTGCCCGTGATTCCCGGCCCGCGCGTCAGCAACAGCTTCGAGACCGAGGAGGCGACCGATGCCTACTTCGCGCAGCACCCGAACGCGCCGGTGAAGACGCTGCGCGAGATTCTGCTCTCCGGCAAGGTGAACCCCTGGCGCGCCCGCTCGCTCGCCGACTACCTCGGCAAGACGACGAATGATCCGGGCTATCTGCAGGTGCTGAAGTACCGTGAGTCGCTGCGCGTCGCAGTGCTGAAGATGATGGCCGACCGCCAGCTCGACGTGCTCGTCTACGCCACCTACGACGCGCCACCGGCGGTGATCGCCGCCGACGTGCTCACCAATCCTCGCCCGAACGACGGCTACGGGCGCGGTGACAACCGGGGCCTGAGCCCCGAGACCGGCTGGCCGGCACTCACGGTGCCGGCGGGTTTCTCCAGCGACGGACTGCCGGTGGGGCTCGAATTCCTCGGCCGGCCGTTCACCGAATCGCGTCTGCTCGGCTATGGATTCGCCTACGAGCAGGCAACCCGGCATCGGCGTCCGCCCACCCCGACTCCGCCGCTGCGCTGACAGCGCGGAACAGCATCAACGCAAAGAAAAAATGGCAAGGAACAGAAAGGACGCGAAGCGTTCGGCTCGTGTGGCAACGGCCGGCGACGCGCGACCCTGAAGAATGCTGGAGGAACTGCTCTCGCGAGTGCAGTTCCTCCAGCATTCTTCGTCGTCGAATCGCGCGCGAGGGACCGTCGCGCGAGCCGATCCCGCTGCGCACTTTCAGGCTCGTTCAGTTCTCTTTGCGTTGGTGGTGTTCAGCTGTTCAAGCACGCTACCGCGTCACGAGTCTGACGGTGAGAAACACGGAACGCGGCGCGAGGATGAAGTAGTTGGGCACCCCGTCCACCGCGTAGCCGCTGCCGAATTTCTGGCTGTTCGTCAGGTTCGTTGCGCGCAGCGTGACGTCGTGCGCACGAACCGGGACGCGCAGCATCGCGTCCGTGTTCCAGTACGCCGGCAGTACCAACGCGCGGTTGCCATCGTTCCGGAGGAAACTCTCGCCCTGGTAGCGCGCCTCGAGGCCGAGGTCGAGCAGGCGGTGGGCGCGCCAGTCGAGGCGCTGCGTGCCGGTGACGCCGGGCGCGAGGAGCGGTGGAATGTTGCGGCGCGTGATCACCGGGCCGTCGGTGGCGTCGACGAACTCGCGGATCCGATTGTGCGCCAACGCCGCAACGGTCGTGACCAGCATCGAGGGTATGGGGCGCGCACGCAGCTCCAGCTCGACACCCTGCCTCACGCTCACGCCGACATTGCTTCGCAGCTCGGCCCCCAGCGCCGAGAGTGCGCCGATTCGCGCAATCTCGTTTCGGAAGTCCATGCGAAACAGGTTCACTTCGAGCTGCATGCGCTGGCGGCGCAGGCGCACGCCGGCCTCACTGTTGGTGACCTGCTCCGGGCGCACGCGGCGCAGCCCGCCCAGGTCAATGAGTTGTGCCGCAGAGACGTCGTCGTTGCCCGCGAGCATGTCGTTGCGCGCGGGCTCGCGCGTCGTGCGACCCACCGAGGCGAAGACGTCCGTTCGCGGTGTGGCAGCGTAGGTCAGACCGACCTTCGGGTTGAGGAAGGTCCATCCGATCGACGGCTCGTCGGCGCCGAAGCCGCCAGCGGCGTCGGGGGCATAGCGGAAGACGGCGCGGCGCAGCTGCAGGTCACCGAACCAGGTGATCGGGCCGCGGCTCCAGGCAACCTTCGAGAACAGGCTCGCATCCTGCTTGTACCCGGTGTTCAGGTATGTCGCCGTCTGCAGGTCGGGGCGGATGAAGGCGGAGTGATCGCGGCTGTACGTGTTCGCAGTGAGCCCGGTGCTGAGCCGGAACGGGCCACGATCGACAGTCACGGCGCTGGTCAGGCCATACCAGGTGAAGTCGAGTGCGTAGTTGCCGATGGTCGTCGGGTCGAAGCGGACGTCGTAGTTGCCCTCGGCGCTGATGCGGTAGAGCGTCGATGCGTATTGCACACCCGGCGCGACCTGCCGCGTGTGCGAGAGCGCGACGAGTGCCTGGCTGAAGCGGTCCTGCTCCTCGGGGGTGAGTGGATTGATGCGCCGGTCGCGCGCCAGGTCGGCCACGGGCACGGCGAGGTACGACAGCGTATCGCGCAGGCGCCCGCCGAGCACCATCAGCTTGACAATGTCGCGGGAGCCGAGCCACGCGACCTGCGCGAGTCCCGAGAGTCCCTCGACGCCGGCGTTCCGGCGGAAGCTGTTCGTGCGCAGTGCCGAGAGCCTGACCGAGCTCGCAAAGCCGTGCGCCAGCGGCCCGCTGTTGCCCTCGAGCATCACGCGCTGCGCGCCGAACGATCCGACCTGTACCTCACCGGCGGCCAGCGGCGCGACGCCGAGCACCGGCTTGGTTTCGAAGTTCACCGAACCGGCGAAAGACGCCGTGCCGGCTCCGGTCGTGCCGACACCCCGTTGCACCTGCACCGATTGAATGCTGCTGGCGAGGTCGGCGAAATTCGCGAAGTAGAAGACCTGATCCTCGGGATCGTTGAGCGGGATGCCGTCGATCGAGAGATTGATGCGCGACTGGTCCATGCCGCGCAGCCGCAGGTAGCTGTAGCCCCAGTTGGTGCCCGATTCGCTGTGCGCGGTGAGTGACGGAGTGGTGCCGAGCAGCATCATCGGCACATCCTGCCCGACGCTGCGGCGCTGGATGGTGCGGGCATCGATGGTGGTCTGGGCGATCGGGGCGGTACCGTTGGCGCGGACCGCGCGAACGATCACTCCCTCCAGCGGACCAGCCCGCGCGCTGGCATCGCGACGGGTGCTGTCGGTGGATGGTGTCTGCTGTGCATCGGCGGTGCCGACGGCGAACGCGAGCGCGACAAGCGCCGCGGTGGCGTGATTCCTCATGCGTGACTCCCTACGCCGGTATGATCCGGATCAGGTTCGGCGGGACTCTCTCAGCCCCGTGCTCAGAAGCGGCACGGGGCACCCCGGTCTATGTGAGGCGTAAGCTAACGCGTGTGGCCGTGACACCAAGTCCATCCCGGTCGCGATGCATCGCAACGAGCTACGACAGCAACAGCAGAGCGCAGAACCGAACAGCCGCAGAACGGCGTGACCGCGAACGGAACAGCCGGCGAACGGCGCCAGGCCCTCGCGCGTCTCCTCGCTTCAACGAACCAGAACCATCGAAAAGGCTTTCGGAACTGCAACTGCCACCGCAGGTCCGACGAAAGAGTCAGTGTGCGCGCATGTCTGCGCGAGCAGGTCGCACCGTTGGCCCGTGCTCTTCTGCGGCCGAGCCGTTCCGCTTTCGGCCGTTCAGCGGCAGTGCCGTTCTGCGATACGCGGTTTGCGTCCCTGACGTCCGCGCACCGTCAGCCGGCGAGCACGGGCAGCTGCCGGATCTTCTCGGCCCACTCGCGCGGGCCGGTCTCGTGCACGTTGCTGCCCGCGGAATCGACCGCCACGGTCACCGGCATGTCCTCGACCGTGAACTCGTAGATCGCCTCCATGCCCAGGTCCTCGAACGCCACCACGCGCGACGCACGGATCGCCTTCGAGACCAGGTACGCCGCACCCCCGACGGCCATCAGGTACGCCGCCTTGTGCGTGCGGATTGCCTCGAGCCCCGCCGGCCCGCGTTCCGCCTTGCCGATCATGGCGATGAGGCCAGTCTTCGCCAGCATCATCTCGGTGAACTTGTCCATGCGCGTGGCCGTCGTCGGGCCGGCAGGACCGACGGCTTCGTCGCGCACCGGATCCACCGGGCCGACGTAGTAGATGATGCGATTGGTGAAGTCCACGCCCTCCGGCAACCCCTCGCCGCTCGCGAACAGGTCGGCGATGCGCTTGTGCGCCGCATCGCGGCCCGTCAGCAGCTTGCCGTTGAGCAACAGGCGATCACCGGCCTTCCAGCTGCGTACCACCGCGGGCGTCAGCGTGTCGAGGTCCACATGTTTCGCATTCACGTCCGGGCGCCAGGTCACGTCGGGCCAGTCGGAGAGCTTCGGTACCGGCAACTGCGCCACGCCGCTGCCATCGAGCGTGAAGTGGGCGTGGCGCGTAGCGGCGCAGTTGGGGATCATCGCGATCGGCTTCGACGCGGCATGCGTGGGATAGTCGAAGATCTTCACGTCCAGCACCGTCGACAACCCGCCGAGCCCCTGCGCGCCGATGCCGAGGGCGTTCACCTTGTCGCACAGCTCGATGCGCAGTGCCTCGATCCTGGTCTGCGGGCCGCGCACCTTGAGCTGCGCCATGTCGATGTGCTCCATCAGCGACTCCTTCGCCATCAGCATGGCCTTCTCGGCCGTGCCGCCGATCCCGATGCCGAGCATGCCGGGGGGGCACCAGCCCGCGCCCATCGTCGGCACCGTCTTCATCACCCAGTCCACGATCGAATCGTTCGGGTTGAGCATCGCGAACTTCGACTTGTTCTCCGAGCCGCCACCCTTGGCCGCGAGCTTCACCTCGACCGTGTTGCCCGGAACGATCTCGCAGTGCACTACCGCCGGCGTGTTGTCGCGGGTGTTCTTCCGGCTGAACGCCGGATCGGCGACGATGGAGGCGCGCAGCACGTTCTCCGGCAGCAGGTAGGCGCGCCGCACCCCCTCGTTCACCATCTCCTGCACCGACAGCGTGGCGTCCCACCGCACGTCCATCCCCACCTTCAGGAACACGACCACGATGCCGGTGTCCTGGCAGATCGGGCGTCGGCCCTCGGCGCACATGCGCGAGTTGGTGAGGATCTGCGCGATCGCATCCTTCGCCGCCGGGCTCTGTTCCTTCTCGTACGCGTCGGCGAGGGCGTGGATGTAGTCCAGCGGGTGAAAGTACGAGATGTGCTGGAGCGCGTCGGCGATGGACTGGATGAAGTCAGCCTGGGTAATGGTCGTCATCTCTGAACGATACACGTCCAGCCCGTGCCTCGGCAGCTGGATCGGGCGCGCCGGCCTGCGACTGGTTGGTCGCGGTCACCGCGGCCAGTCTGGATGCGCCACGCCGAGCAGTGGCGTCGTGACGGACAGACGCAGCGGCCGCTGCCGGTGCGCCGTGGAACCGGCGATGTTGTGTCGTCCGTCGCTCGCCGCAGTCCACCCATACGCGACTCTCATGCTCCTCCGCAGCCACCCCGCGCGACCTGCGCTTCGCGTTGCGCTCGTCGTCGCGCTCGTCGTCGCGCTCGTCTCCGCGATCGCCCTCCCCGTGCAGGCGCAGGACACACCCACCGAGCGCGCGGCGGCCGGCGAGGTGCTGCGGAAGCTCGCCGATCTGCAGCGCACCGTCGACGTGAGCGGCTGGACGACACGCCTCGCGGCCCCGGATGCCGTCCGTGATCGCATCGCGGCGCGGGCGAAGGCGCTGATGGACAGCGAGCTGCTGGCGATGGGCGACGACATCACGAATCACCCGGAAATCGGGTTCCAGGAGACGCGTTCGGTGAAGATCCTCACCGACTGGCTCACGGCGCACGACTTCGAGGTGACGACGGGAGCGGGCGGTTTCCCGACGGCATTCGTCGCCAGGCATCGTCGCACCCGCGGCGGACCGCAGCTCGGCATCATCGTCGAGTACGACGCGCTGCGTGGCACGAAGGGTGACTTCCACGGCGACCAGCACAGCACGCAGGGCCCTGTCGGCCTTGCCGCCGCGGTGGCCATCTCGGAATGGCTGATCGCATCGAAGACGCCGGGCACCGTGATCATCATCGGCACGCCAGCGGAGGAGATGATGCCGCCGCCGGCGAAGACCGTGATGCACGAGCAACATGTCTTCGATGGCCTCGACATCGCAGTGCGCAGCCACTCCAGCATGGCGACGGAGCGCGCCGGCGCTGGGTTCGGAAGCTGCTGTCTGAACATCGACGGCGTGAAGTTCACCTTCGTCGGAGCCCCTGCGCACCAGATGACGCCGTGGGACGGCCGCAACGCACTCACTGCCGTGCGCCACCTGTTCGACAACATCGATGCGCTGCGCGGCACGTTTCGGCCGGAGACGCGGATCCAGGGCATCATCACCGAAGGCGGCACGGCACCGAACGTGGTACCCGATCGCGCCGTGGCGGATTTCTACGTCCGATATCCCGACGAGGTGTACCTGAAGCAGGTCCGGCAGATGGTGGACGACGCGGCGCGTGCCGCCGCCCTCGCCACCGGCACCAAGGTCAAGATCGAGACCTACGGCTCGATGCGCGACGGCATCTCACTCGGCACGCTGAACGAGGCCGCCTTCGTGCACGTCACGCGCTACGGCGGCGGCAAGGTGCAGGCCGAGCCGGGGAAGCCGCAGGGGTGGGAAGAGACGGGCAGCGTCTCCAGCGCCGTGCCTGGCGTGGGGCTCAGCGCGTGGACATCGAACGGCGGATTTCACACGTACGAGATGCTCGCCGATGCGCTCGGGCCGGTGGGTCACGCCGGCTTTACGGTGGATGCGCAGGCGATGGCAGCGCTGCTCTACGACTTCGCGTCGAAGCCGGCGTTCCGTGCGGCGGTGAAGACGGAGTTCGCGGGCCTCAAGGCATTGTATGCCGAATACCAGGCGGCGCTGGGCAAGGCGTACTCGCTGCCCGTCGTGAAGGATCCCGAGTAGCACCGTCGTCAGAGCGCCGAGTGGCACGGCGGCCGGGCTCGAGGGTATCTCGCAGTTCCTCGTCTCGCAGTGGCGCCGCATGCCTGTCCGCCTTGCCCAAACCGTTCATGCCACCCGCGACATCGGCGGTGGCCAGCGCATCGAGCTTGCGTTCGGGCGCGATGGCACCGACGCCCGCGTGCCGGCCGTGCTGCTGCTCCCGCCGGCAAGCAACGCACCGCATCCCGCCGCGCTGCTGCTGCACGGCTTCAGTTCGCGGAAGGAGCAGATGGCCGACACCGTCGGTTCGGCACTGCTGGCCGCGGGGATCGCCACGCTCTCGATCGACCTTCCGCTGCATGGCGAGCGCATCGTCGCCGGCAGCGGCACGTCGTGGGGCATCGTGGGCGGACATGAACGTGCGTTCGACGCGTCCGGCATGCGCAACCCGCTCGTGATGGCCGGCGCGTGGCGTACCGCCCAGCAGGACGCTCAGCTCGCACTCGCGTACCTCGGTGCGCGGCGGGAGGTGGATCGCGCGCGGCTGGCGCTGGTGGGCTACTCGATGGGCAGTTTCATCGGCGTGAACGTTGCGGCAGGCGAGCCCGCCGTGCGCGCGCTCGTGTTGGCGGCCGGCGGCGACCTCCCCGACGACATGCCCTACGCCCAGGCACTGCGGCTCATTGCCGATCCGCGCCGCGCGATCCGGAAGTTGCACGGCCGTCCCTTGCTCATGCTGCACGGCAGGCAGGACCGCACGGTGCGTCCTGAGCAGGCACAGCGGCTCTTCGACGCAGCGCTCGAGCCCAAGCTGCTCCGCTGGTACGACGCAGGGCACCACCTGCCGCCGGGAGCGCTTGGTGAGGCGGCACGGTGGTTGCTCACTTCCCTCGACGCGACGCGCGACGCGCCGATCGTCTCTGGTCTCACGTGACGTGCACCACCTGCTCGCCCTGATTTCGTGAGCAGCGCCAGCGGGGGCGTCGGCTAGCGCTGAAATCGACGAGCGAGCTGCTCCATGCGCTCGTCGCCGTTACGCTCCGCCTCGACGCGAATCTCCTCGGCAAACGGCCGCAGCTTCGGCTCGCCCCAGTAGTAGCCAGTGGCACGCTCGGCAAGTTGCGTCTCGTCCACGCGGGTGGCCTCGAGCAGGGCCCGCGCGGCGGCACGATCGTACTCCGGATCGTCGCGCGCGGGCAATCCGTAATGGCGGCGGGGCATCTCCCCTTCCGCATCATCCCGCAGGAACGCCATCGACATCCGGCCACTCCTCCACTCAGCGTGCGTCACCTGAACTCTCGCGGAAGATAGCGCGGTCCCCGCTGCCACACCGGCCAGGGGCATGGGTACGGCGTGACTGTCGGGTACGGCGGGTCGGCCCTGACCCGTTCGTGCAGACCGTCGAGGTACCGGCGCAGTTCGTGCACGAACGCACTGCATGCCGACACCGCCCGTGCTCTCGTTCTTCGGCCGCTTCCGCGCGCGGCCTGCCGTCGAGACCATCACTCCCGTCCGCTCGTTCGCCGACGTGATCCTGCCGCCGGATACGCGCCGAATGCTCGACGGTGCAATGGCGCAGGTCAGCAATCATGCACTGATCTTCGGGCGGTGGGGACTGGGCCTCCGTCACTCGACGGGGCTGGGGCTCGCCTTCAACTTCGCGGGCCCACCGGGCACAGGGAAGACGATCTGTGCCGAAGCGATCGCCGGCGCACTCGGCAAGCAGTTGATGTCGGTGAACTACGCCGAGGTGGAGTCGATGTGGGCAGGGGAGACACCGAAGAACGTGGCCGCGCTGTTCCGCACGGCGGCCGAACAGGATGCGGTGCTCTTCTTCGACGAGGCTGATGCGATCGCGGCACGGCGGTCGGTGGCGACGGGACTGCCGCACCAGCGCGAGTCGAACACGACGGTGAACGTCCTGCTGCGCGAGCTCGAGGGCTTCAACGGCGTCGTGATTTTTGCGACGAACCTCGCGGCGAACTTCGATCCGGCGTTCGAGCGCCGCATTCGCACGCACGTACGATTCGAGATGCCCGGGGTCGAGGAGCGGGAGCGTATCTGGCACGTACAGATCCATCCGACCTACACGCCGCTGGCGCCCGACGTCGACTTCCACGCCCTTGCCATGCAGTACACCGTGGCGGGTGGCGACATCAAGAACGCCGTTTTGAAGGGCGCTGCCGCGGCCGCTGCGGAGCCGGGACGTGACGTGGAGAAACGCATCCATCAGCGCCACTTCGTCGCAGCGATCGCGGAGGTGGTGGCGGCGAAGTCGGTGATGCAGCAGTCGCTGTTCGGCGCTGACGAGGACGCGCGCGCCGACCCCGCGGCCACGGCGTTGCGAGAGGCGGAACAGCGGTGGCAGTCGTCGGCATCGATCGCGATCGGCGTGGCAGCCGTGGCACTGCTGGCGGCGATCGTGTCGCTGACCGTGACGCTGGTGCGATGAACGTCGCTGCCGCGGTGCGTACGGCGCCAGCCCGAGCAATCATCGTCGGCGTTTGCGTGCCGTGCTGATCCGCGCCGTTCGCGACGCTCTTGCCACGGCATCCTCCCACAGTGCACGATGTGCGCAACCCGAATTTACTGGGAATCGAGCTGCGATGTTCACGCAGACGAACACCGGGTCGATGCGCGGTCGCCCCGGCGCTGGTGCTGGTGCTGGCGCGGGCCCGGGCAACGATCCGACGGCTGATCCGGGCACGGGTTCGGGCACTGGTCCGACGGGGAACACAGCGACGACCATGAGCATGGGGCAGGGATGACGGCTGGGAAGAGCGG
>Ga0105048_10001736_pt1 | contig 35132 bp, 23 predicted proteins | sample MAT05_FD_78382 | JGI IMG/M metagenome (GOLD analysis project Ga0105048, IMG submission 78382) | Freshwater microbial communities from Lake Fryxell liftoff mats and glacier meltwater in Antarctica - MAT-05 | ecosystem: Environmental > Aquatic > Freshwater > Ice > Liftoff microbial mat | place... | reverse complement strand
GAGGCGGGGCGGGAGGTGCAGATCCATGCCGCAATCCTGCGCTTTCGCGGTAAATTTGGCCAAATTTTCCGCGATCAATTAGTCAAGTGCGCCTGGATGCTCGAGCTACGCGTCGGCGGGGCTTCGGTTTCACGCGCGTGAGAAGTCTCTTCCCGTCGATCACTGCGGGTCGTGTGGCCCTTCGCTCCTCTCCGCCGGATCCGACGGAACGCTCCCCCCCGAAGCGCCGACGTGCCAGACTGGGCGACAATGACCACGATCTGCCCCTCCTGCGGCGCCCGGCGCGACGCGACCTCCGAGTCGATGACTCCCCCTCTCTCCTGCTCTGCTTGCCTCGCTGCCTTGCTCGCGAAGGTCGATAGCGCCCTCGCCGCCTCCACGACGCGTGTGGCGGGGGTGTTTCCGCGCAAGCGCGCGACCTTACCGCTGGGCGCTTACACCGCCGCCACCGTCTCCGCGTTCGGGGAGCCCTGGGCCGCCTGCTGCGGGCAGCAGGACTCCAATGCAGCTCGCCTCCTCGACGCCGCGGTCGCGCATCGCATGTTCGTCGGCGCCCGGTACGCCGTCGCGACCCTCCAGGCGCCCATGGGGGCTTCGAAGCACGATCCGGGGAGCGACGGCTTCTTTCGCGCGTACCAGGCCGCTGCTTGGTACGGGTGCGGGGTCCTGTTCCTCCGCGAGACCACCCCCGCCGCCGAGCCGCGCTGGCAAATGCCCCCGCCGCCGCGGGATCACCGCCGTTTCCTGGAGGCGCTCGAGGTCGACATTCGCGCCGCCCTCGCCGCGCCGGACGCCATCCCGCAGGACTTTCTCCACAGCAGCAGCGACGCCGAGTGCATCGTCCGGCCCATCGTTCATCGCGTCCTTTTCAAGCGCGGCTACGACCGCGGGGAAGCTCAGTACTCCTCGTTCTGGCGCCGCGCCGTGACCGATGGCAGTTGGAAGATCGACAGCGGGGACGCGCCGCACCGCATCGCCCTCGCGGTCAAGCTCGCTGAAGACGTGGACTGGCCTCTTTGCCAGCCGATCGAGGCCCTCGCCGCGCACGACGCCGTCCTCCAGGTGCGCCTCGTCACGCCGGGCGTGAGCAAGAGCCTCGCGGGCCTCGCGGTGGGCGCCAAGGAGGCCATGGCCAGGGTGGTCGAGGCGTTGCCGGTGCGCGTGATCGAGCTCAACTCAACGCTGTGAGCGCGGGCACCCGCGCCATCGCGCGATCGTGGACGCCGCCCAGCAGCGGGAGCGCCACCGCGGCGCCAATCAGCGCGAGGAGCATGTCCCACTGCGCGTCCCAGATATCGCCCTGCGAGCCGAGGAAGGCTTGCCCCACGTCGGAGGCCACGAGCAGCGTCGTCCACCACTCGACCAGCTCCCAGAAGGCGCCGATCGCCAGCACGATGGAAAGGACGATGAACGTCAGCCACCCGCCCCGCTGAAGAGGCGTCCTCCGGAGGAGCACCTCGCGGATCGTCAGCGCGGGGAAGAAGCCGAGGGCGAAGTGGCCGATCCGATCATAGTGATTGCGGCTCAAGTGAAAGGCTTGCTGCGCCCAGGCGCCCAGGGGGTTCAAGGCGTAGGTGTAGTAGCCGCCCCAGATCAGGATCAGCGTGTGAACGAAGACGCCGATGTAGACGACGTGCGACATCGGGAACCGCCGGTACACGCCGAGCAACACCGCGATCCCGACCAGCCCGGGGCCGACCTCGAGCAGCCAGCTGATCCGGCCCGCGGGCGGCCGAACGAGCGTGGCGACGCTCACGAGCGCGAGCACAGCGAGGAGCGCGAGGGGGAGCCGCGCATGATCGCGCGAGGTGGGGAGGGCGTCGGTCATCGTCGCGCGAGCGTATCACCGCGCTCGCGCTCGCCGCACCGGCCCCGTGCGGGGATTGGAGGCTATCGCCACAGCACATCGCCCAGCAACGCCGCAGCGAAGCTCGAAGGCAATCGGTAGGAATGTCGAGGGAGAGGAGGGGGAGGGGGGAGGGAGAGGAGGGAAGAGAGCTGAGCGGAGGGCGACTTGGGGTCGCCCTGGCTTTCAGTCTTCGATGATTGGCTGGGGACCAGGAATGATCCCAGCGATATCGGGATCCACGCCCGGCGGGGCATCGCCGCGGGCGTCTTTTTCTTTTTGACGGTCGACCCGGACTACAGCCTTATCACGCTGTTTTTGCTGCCGGGCGCGCTCTTTGTTTCGTTTGTCTGCGCCTTGCCTGCCCATCCATTACCTTCTTTCGAGGTAGGTGCCGTCGAGCGCGGGTGCGAAGGAACGCCCCCGGCGCTCCGTTCGCACCGCTATTCGGGTCCGATTAGTAGCGACCGCGACCGCCGCCACCGCCGCCGCCGCCGTACCCGCCGCCGCCGCCGCCGCTGCCGCGCGCCGGGCGCTCCTGCGCCTCGTTCACCTTGAGATTGCGGCCGTCGAGCATGACGCCGTTCATTTCGGCGATGGCTTTGTTGGCTGCCTGCTCCGTGCCCATGGTCACGAAGGCGAAGCCGCGGGGCTGGCCCGTCTCGCGATCAGTGGGCATCGCCACCTCACGAACCTCTCCGGCGACGGAGAAGGCAGTCTCGATCGACTGCTGGGTGGTGTTGAACGAAAGATTTCCGACGTAGAGACGAGTACCCATGATTTCGCTGCTTTCACGGCTTTTAGAAGGTACCTGGAAGGTACCGTTCGCCGACCATCCGATGAAGCCGTGGCGGAATCAAAGGGGCGGATCGCGCGGGGACGGCGTCCAACAGGGGCGCCGGCGACCGAGAAGCGCGCAGTATACACGCCGCGAGCCTCGCACCCCTGAACGAACGGCATGGCACGAAAGAATAATCAGTCGGCCTCGTCTTTTTGCGGCGCGGACGGCAAAATTGTGCCCGGATCTTCATCCTTTACGAGGCCGCGGACCTCCGAGCGGGCGATCCGCCCCACCAGAAAAATAATTCGAAACGATCGCGCGGAGCCTCCCGCTCGTGGCGGAAGCCTTCGCGATGGCGCCGGCAGCTTCGTCGGCGCGGCTCGGGCGTCGCCTCGTCAGACCACCCCGTCGTCGGTGAGCGCGCCCAGTACGCCTGGCCATGTTTCCTCGATTGGCCGCGGATAGCCCGCGTCGGCGCAGTCCTGCTCCAGGTCGTAGCGAATGTACTCGCTGCCCTTGAAGAAGTACGCGGCGCCGTCGCTGCCAAGAAAGGCCCCGTCGACGCCGGTCGGCCATCGGCCCTTCCAGCCCTCGCTGATCGGCCTTGGGTAGCCGGCATCGGCGCAGTCCTGCGCGAGATCGTAGCGGAGGTACTCCGCGTCTTTGAAGAAGTAGGCTTTGCCGCGGCTCCCCACGAAGCCGGCGTCGACGCCGCCCCGCCACAGGCCGCGAAAGTACGTGGCGACGTCCCGCGGGCCGGGCTCGCCGCGGTCCCCGGCGACGTCGTAAGCGTAGTAGCGGCTGCCTTTGAAGAAGTAGGCTTTGCCGTTGTTCCACGGCACGACGGCCGAGATGCCGCCGCGCCAGATCCCGCGCCAGAACTCGGCGATCGGCTGGGGAAAGGCCTGATCGACGCGGCCGGTGGTGAGGTGCACGCGAACGTAGCGCTCACCATGGAAGAAGTAGGCTTTGCCGTTGCTCCAGATGACGGGAGAGAGCTTGGCGAGGGTCGGCGGCGGCGCCTCGACGGGCAGAGGAGGCTTCGCCGCGTCCGCCGCGCTGCGGACCCGGAGCTGATCGAGGCCGATTGGCTGATCGAGGAGGACGGCGCCGCATTCGTCCTTGAGGATGAGGCGGATCTCCCGCCCGGTCCGGTCGAGATCGACGTCGACGAGGCCGTAATTGAGCGACTCGAGCTCTTTGAGGAGGTAGCGATCCGGGTGGCCTGAGCTGACGACCGTCTCGGTCCAGGTATCGTTGGCGAGCGGGCTCGCGGTCAGCTCCCAGAACTCCGTGCCCACGCGCCCGTCGGGCAACAGGTGCCCTTGCTCGTGCAGCAGGTAGCCGAGGGGCACGTCGCCGCTGGCGAGCACCACGCCCTTGATGTCGTGCTGCCCGAGGAACGAGAGGATGAGATCGAGCTCGGCGGGCGCGTCGCGTCGCCAGCACTCCCAGCCGAGCTGTCCCGCGGCCTCGGGGAGCATCTGCGAGCCGGAGACGAGCAGCTTCACCGGCGCGTCGCTCGCTTTGAGCCGTTCGAAGAGCCCGTCGCGCTGCGGTTGGCCGAGGACCTGGACGCCTTCGATCCGATCGTAGCGGCCGTCGAGCAGGAAGATCTCCACCGGGCCGAGACGAACGGTGGAGAAGATGCCAATCACGTCCTCGGTGCCATAGTCGCGCTGGGCCCAGACCCGGCGGAAGACGGCGATCGAGGTGGGTTTGTTCTCGAAGCGACCGTCGGAGTCGTTGGGGCCGAAATCGTGATCGTCCCAGATGCCGAGCACCGGGGTGACCTCGGCGAGGCGGCGGAGGCTCTCGTGGTTGCGGTTGCGGAGCTGGGCGCCCATCATCGCGGGCTCGCTCAGTCACTCGTTCGGTGCGTAGTAGCAGTTGTCGCCCGCCATCACGAAGACGTCGGCCTCTTCGGCGCGGATGGCGTCGAAGATCGGGGCAGGGCGATCGTAGTAGTGAAAGCAGGATCCAAAGGCCACGCGCAGCCGCCGGGCGCTCGCCTCCTTTGCGGTGCAGAGGCGGTAGCGCTCGGTCGCGCCGTTGGCGCTGGAGATCGTGTAAGCGTACGATCGCTCGGGCAAGAGGCCGTCGACGTGGAAGACGCCGCATAGCCACTCTCCGTCAGAGGGGCAGAGGGAGAGCTCGCGGTCGCCCTCGGGGCCGTGGAGAGTCAGCGTCAGCGGCGATTCGTCCCGGGCCTGGATCCAGACGCGCGCGAACGTCGCGCCGGCCTCGCCGAGCATCGGCCCGGAGAGCAGCGGGCCTTCACAGTGGCTGTTGATTCCGGCGAGGGAGGGAGCCATGGAGTTACCTTCTGGATCAGCGGTTCGGGGGAGCGCCTGCGCCGCCTTCGGGCGGATCGGGGGCGAGCGATCGGGCCAGGGCCGAGAGGCGATCCGGCCAGTCCCAGACCGCGATCGGGGGCCCGGCATCGCTGGTAGGGGAGCGCAGGGAGCTGGCGATTTCGTCGCAGGTCTCGCTCGCCTTGGCTGTCAGCGCCTCGGGCGAGGCCCCGGTGAGGTTCGAGGCGTCGAGCATCCGGCGGAAGAGGGGGACGCACTTGGTGATCATCGCGAGGCGTGTCGCCTCGAGGCGCGCGGCGCGGGCTGGATCGGCGGGGATCGGCACCCGCGCGCCCAGGTTCCACTGCCACCAGGCGAGGCGCGGCTCGATCGTGACGCAGGGCGCGTCGATCTCGGCGCGCAGATCGCGCGTGAGCGCCGGGGGATCGTCGATGAGCAGCGAGAGCGACTCCACCGTCATCCGCTCGTCGATGGAGCGCCGGATCGAGGTGCACGCGCCGTGGATCTTCTCGCCCTCGACGACGTTGCGCCGGACGTTGTACCCGTAGAGCAGCGCGAGCGCGGCGGTCGCGGCGCTTGCCGCCTTTTGCCAGGGTTTGAGGCTCAAGGCCGCGTCCTTTCGAGCGGTTGTCGCATCGTGGGGAGAGTCCTAGCAGCCCGCGGCAGCCGCGGAAATGCGCGGCGGATCCCCCCGACGATCGCGGCGAGGATCAGCCCTCGCGCCAGTGCGGCGGGTAGGTCGCCTCGTAGCCGGGGAGCGCCTCGATCCGGGCGACCCACGCGGCGATCTTCGGGAAGCTGTCGCGGAGGGGGAGCACGTCGTGCGCGAACGTCTCGGCGCCCGGCTTGGCCAGCGATCGCTCGATCATCTTGATCATCGGGAAGACGAAGATGTCCGCCGCCGACACCGTGTCGCCCACGAACCAGGTGCGATTTTCGAGCTCTTCCTCGATGCGCTTGAGCTCATCGCGGAAGAGGGGGAGGGCCGCCGTGACCTGGTCGCGCTGCTCCTCGATCTTGCCAAAGAGGATCGGGCGCGTCACCGCGGAGAACGCCGGCGCGCCGTAGCACTCGTGCTCCATGATCATCCGCATGATCGTCCCCGCGTCCTCGGGCGTCGTCCCGAAGATCGGCGGCGTCGGGTGCTTGCGATCGAGGTAGGTGAGGATCGCCAGCGACTCGTAGAGCGTGTAGCTCCCGTCGCGGAGGACGGGCAGCTTGCCGCGCACCGTCATCGCCAGGATCTCGAGCGACTTGTGCTCGCGCTTGGCGAACGAGAGGAGATGCGACTCGTAGGGCACGCCCTTGATCGCCAGCGTGAGGAGGACGCGCCACGCCGGGCCGCCGCCGCTTCCCCAGAAAACCTCGATTGCCATGTGAGCTCGCTCCTCTTTTTTCGTGCGCGGCATCGAGGCGGAAAGAGACGTTGGTGTCGGAACCGCAGCGCCGCGCAGCGCTACGCTACCCGATCTTCGCGCGGTTGAAGTCGCGAGGGCGCGCGCTTGCGGGAACAAGCGGCGCCCGCGCCGGTCGGTGCCGCCTTGCGCCCTCGCCGCCGCAAGGCGCGCGCGTGGGCGTCGGAGGTGCCGATGTCCGAGTACGCGCGCATGCCCGAGATCGCTTACCCGTTCGCTGTGTTCGGCGCCGCGGCCGGGTGGCGCGCCGCCCGCGCGCGGATGGGATCGATCGTCGCGTCCTCCGATCGCCGCGCGATGTGGGGGATCCTCGCCGCGGCGCTCGCGGGGGCGACGCTGCTCGCCTTGCCCGACTGGCCAGCGTCGCTGAGCGGCTCGCTCGCCGCGCCGTGGGCCGCGATGGGGATGACGATCGCCTGCGGCGCGCTGATGGTGGGGCTCCTCGTCGCCGATCTCGAGTCGCTCTCCCGCGTGCGTCGCCTCGATCGCGAGGCCGCGGCCATGGAGGTCCGCGAGCCCACGACCGAGGCTCGCGAGGATGATCCCGAGCCCGAGGTGGACTTCGGCCTCGGCGACGACGTGCTCGCCCGCATGGCGCGCGGCGCGGCGGCTCACCGCGCCCGCGATCGCGCGACGGCGCTGCTGCTCGGGAGCTCGGCGCAAGCCCTCGCGGCGCTGCGCGGCGCCCTGGTGCGCAGCGCGGTCGGCCTCGCGGTGGTCGCCTTCGCGCTCGCCGCCCACGCATTCGCCGCCGGACCCGAGGGGCTCGACGCCTACCAAAGTTATCGCTGCGCGACCGGCGTGCGCGACGAGTGCCGCGACAAAATCACGGCGGCGGTCCAGGTCGCCCGCAAGGCAGACTGAGCGCGAGAGGATCCTGGTTGCAGTCAGCGCGCTTCGCCCGTACGCCGCCACGACCTTGAGCGCACTCCGCGGCAGCCTCACGTATTCTCGCTTCTTCGTCACCGGGGACGTGCCGGGTGACCTCGCGGGCGCGACCATGAAGCGGATCCGCGCCTCGGCGGCGCAGCCGCTGGTGGCCGAGGAAGACCAGAACGAGCGCCACGGGTGGTGCTCGATCGAGGACGTGATGGACACCGATCTCGATCACGAGAAGGTCTTCTTCAACGAGTACGTCTGCCTCGGCCTGCGCATCGACAAGTGGGTCCTGCCGAAGCCGCTCCTCAACGCTCACCTCCGCGACGCCGAGGAGGCCGTGCTGAAGCAAAAGGGCGTGGAGCGCCTCGGAAAGAAGGCCAAGGCCGACCTCAAGCTCTTCGTGATCAAGCGGCTGCGCAAGCAGCTCTTGCCCTCGACGAAGAGCATCGATTTCGTGTGGAACGTGCAGAGCGGCGTGGCGCGCTTCTTCAGCCAGTCGGAGAAGATCCAGCTCCTCGTGCAGGAGCTCTTCGAGAAATCGTTCAGCCTTCAGCTCGTCCCCGAGAGCCCCGGCACGGCGGCGGAGCGGCGCGGGCTCGACGCCAAGGCGCAGAAGTTCTGGGAAGCAGCCGAGCCGACGTCGCTGATGCGGGCGGACGACGACGACGGAGGTGACGCGTGAAGGATCTCCTCGAGCGCATCGAGCAGAACCGCTTCGTCGGGCGGGAGTTTCTCCTCTGGCTCTGGTTCGAGAGCCAGCTCTTCGAGACCAACCTCGCGCCGAGCGGTAAGTCGTCGTGCGCGCTCTGGCTGGAGACGCGGCTCACGCTCACTTTCGAGCGCGAGGAGAGCGTGCTCAAGAGCTCGGCGCCGGGCTCAGCGCCCGAGGCGCGGGAGGCGCTCCGCCAGGGCAAGCTGCCGCGCGAGGCACGGATCCGGATGACGACGGAGGAGCGCGAGTACGCGTGGACCTTCAAGGCGGACACGCTCGGCCTCGCCGCCCTGGCGCTCCCCGCGGAGCTGACGAAGAAGGACGACGACGCCCACGAGGTGCTCTACGAGCGGATGCGCCTCGTCGAGGCGCTCGAGGCGACGCTGGAGGCGCTGTGGAGCGATTTCCTCGCGCTCCGACTCGAAGAGGCGTGGGAGGCGACGGTCGTCCCCGAGCTCGACAAGTTCGCGCACGAGGAAGACGTCGACGAGGCCGCGTATACCAAGGCCAAGCAGCGGGCGCTGGCGAAGCGCCCGAAGAAGACCTGACCTCGAGGCGGTGGTCTACGTTAGCTCGGCGAGCAGCGTGATCGCTTCCCCGAGCGTCGGGTCTTCCGACTGCGCCTTGCGCGCGAGCTGGATCGCCTTGCGGACGTCGCCCTGGTGCTGGGCGATCTGGGCCTGGCGCACGTAGGCGACGGCGCGGGTCATCGGCTTCGGCGACTTCATCAGGGCGATGGCCTTGAGTGCCTTCAACGCGACATCGAGCTGACCGAGCTGGGTCGCGACGTCGGCGAGCTGCGAGGCGGCCTCGGAGTTTTGCGCGTCGCAGTCGAGCGCGGCGTTGAGCCAGCCGAGCTGGTTTTGCTGATCGCCAATCAGGCCGGCGATGGTGCCCATGCGCTGCTGCAGCATCGAGGCCTCGCGCGATCGGCGGCCCTTGTGGCCGGCGATCGAGGTGTCGAGGAAGCTCGTGGCCTCCTGGAGGCGACCCGAGCCGATGTAGGCGTCGGCGAGGAGGGCGGTGACGTCGCCGTCGCGCGGGCGGAGCTCGTGGGCGGTCTGGAGCGGCGCGACGGCGGCTCCGGGATCGCCCACCGATTCGATCAAGAGCGTCCCGGCGCGGCGGAGCGCGGCGAAGCGCTCGGCCGGATCGGCGGCGTGCTCGGCCTCGGCGAGGGTGAGATCGGCGAGCTCGCGGTGCGCGGCGGTGTCTTCGTAGATCTTCCGCAAGATCTCGCGGAGCTTGGCGTCCGCCGGGTTCTCGCGGAGCACCGCCTCGAGCATCCCACGCGCTTCGGCCGGGTAGCCGGCTCGCGCGCAGGCCGCCGCGAGCAAGAGCGCGGCCTCGACGCGGGCGGGGCCCGCTTCGAGGTCGACGAGGCGATTGCAGAGATCGACGGCCTGATCCCAGCGGCCGGTGAGCCCGTCGAGGAACGCCGTCTGCCGCAGCACGCCGAGATCGCTCGGGCGGTGCGTGAGCCACTCGCCGAGGAGATCGCGCGCGGGCTCGACGCTGCCCATGTCGAGGAGCACGTCGAAGAGCCGCAGCAAGAGCGCCCGATCACCGGAGCCGGCGGGGCTGGCCCGGCGGCGCTCGAGGCAGTCGGCGAGATCCGACGCGACGCTGCGGTCGAGCGCGTACGCGGCCTCGAGATCAAGGATGGCCGCGCTGAGCTGATCGGGCGCGGTGGAGAGCTCGGCGCGCAGGCGCAGGAGCTCGACGCGCCCCGCGGCGGCGAAGGAGCCGCGCGCGAGGGCCGTGCTGATCCGATCGCGCGCGTCGGCTTCACGGCCCGCGCGCGCGAGGCAGCGGGCGAGATCGATGAGCAATGAGCGGTCGTCGGGGGCACGCGACGAGGCGAGATCGAGCGCGTCGGCGGCCTCGGCCGGGCGGTCAATCTTGTCGAGGTACAAGGCCGCGGCCTCGCGCAGGCGCGTGACCGACGCCGCGCCTTCGGCAGCGGCGCCTTCGACGGCGAGCATCTCGGCGAGATCGGCCCAGCGCTCGCGGCTGGTGTAGAACGCGGCCAGCCGCGCGCGGATCTCGGCGTGCGACGGGGAGGCCTTGAAGCCGAGGCGCAGCGCCCGCGCGACGCCCTCGTCGTCGCCGGCCGTCTCGCGGATCGCAGCGAGAGAGAGCGCGCGCTCGGAGGCCTCGGCGCCGGTGGAGATCGCGAGGAGGCGCTCGAGGATCTCGGCGCGATCATCGGCTTGCTCGTCCGACGTGTAGAGCGCGAGGAGGCGCGTCAAGAGCGGCGCGCTCTCGGGCGTCGTCTCGAGGGCCGCGCGGTACGTCTCGATCGCCTGATCGGGCCGCGTCACCGCGAGGAGCGCGCCGAGCTGGAGCGAAAGAGCGAGCACGCCCGTGCCGTCGCCGCGCATCCGCGCGCTGGAGAGGCGACGATCGAGGAGCTCGGCGAGCGCGTCGCCCTTGCCGTGGCGCTCGTAGAGCTCGGTGAGCTGGAGCGCCGCGGCGGTGTCGTCCTCGTCTTCCTGGAGCACCTCGGAGAGCTCGGCCGCGGCGTCTTCCCAGCGCGCTTCGAGCAAGAGGGCGGCGCGCTCGCGCCGGAGCTGGATCCGCCAGGCGACGTCGAACGCGCACTCGATCGCCTCGTGGAGCTTCTGCTCCAGCGCGTCGTTGTTCTTGGCGCGGCGGTGGAGCTCGAGCAGCGGGACCCACACCTCGCGATCGTGACGATCGCGCTCGAGGAGGCGCTCGTAGATCGAGGTCGCGAGGCGCGGATCCGCGAGCTTGTTCGCGGCGAGATCCGCGGCGCGCGCGGCGAAGCGGAGCGCGTCGTCGTGCTCGGCGGCCTCGATGGCGCGGCCGAGGTACTGGACGGCGCCCTCGACGTCGCCCGCGCGCTCGCGGAGATCGGCGAGCGCGAGGAGCGCCCACACGGCCTCGGCGAGGCCGTTGGTGTTGGCCTCGCCGAGCGCGACGGCGCGGCCGAGCAGGGCCTCCACGCGCGCGCCGTCGCGCGCCTCGCCGGCGAGCTCCACGGCCTCGCGGAAGAGATCCATGGTCGCGCCCGGCCCGGCGGAGCCGCGATCGAGGGCGTCGAGCAGCATCGGGCGGCTCTCGGCGGCGCGCGCCACGCGCTCGTAGGCGGCGAGCACCGCCGCGTCGAAGGGACTGGCCTCGGCGGCCCGGCGGAGCATGGCCCCGGCGCGGTCGTGGCGGCTCTCGCGGCCCATCGCCCACTCGAGCGTCCCCAGGCCCGCGGTGAGGTCCGTGGGCGACGCGAGCTCGAGCTCCGCGAGGCGGAAGATGTCCTCGGTCAGCGCGGCGGGATCGCCCGCGTCACCGGCGAACACCAGGTGCCGGAGGACGCGGATCTGCGCGGCGCCGTCGCCCGCCGCCGCGGCCGACCGAGCGATCGCGCGCCACACGACCATCGACTCGGCGCCGAAGGCCTCGGCGCGCGTGTACGCGGCGAGAGCGCGCGCGGGATCCGCGAGATCGTGCTCGGCGAGATCAGCCAGCGCGAAGTACAGCGCGGCGGCGACGGGGCCCCGGGCCTCGGCGTCCGCGCTCGCGGCGAGCGGCTCGATCGCGTCGGCGCAGCGCTGCACCGAGGCGCGACCGTCAGCGCGCGCAGCGGTGATCGCGCGCGTGAGGAGCGGCACCGATCCTGGATCATGCGCCAGCGCGCCGAGGACCGCCGCGAGCGCCTCTTCGTGGCGACCGAGGCTGGCCAGGACCTCGGCCATCTCGGACTGCGCGACCGCGCGCGCGGGGCCGTCGATATCACCACGATCGAGCCGCAGCGACAGCGCGCGGAGCAAGAGCGCCGGCGAGCCCGCGCCGCGGAGCGCGCGCTCGAGCTGCCGGGCCTCGTGATCGCTCGACTTCGCGGCCTCGAACGCCGAGGCGAGCATCTCCTCGGCGCGCGCCTTCTGGCCGAGGCGATCGAGCACGCCGTGGAGAAGGATCATCGCCTCGCTGCGAGCCGGTCCGGTCGGCGCCGCGGCCGCGACCTCCGCGCCCTCGCCGTGCGGCTGCCGCAGAGCGATGAGGAGCAGCGCGCCGAACATGCGCGCCGAGCGCTCGAGGTCGCCGGTGTCGCGGTAGACCGCGCCGAGCAGGCGGAGCGCGCCGGGGTGCTCGGGGTTCATGGCGATGGCGGTCTCGAGCTGGCTGCGCGCCTCCTCGTCGTTGCCGGACGCCGAGGCGATCAGCGCGAGCTGCGTGTGCACCTCGGCGCGCTCCGGCGGCTTGCGGCGGCCGTACTCCTCGAGCAAGCGATCGAGGATCGAGCGCGCCGACTCGAGCGCGCCGGTGGCCCGGAGCGCGTCGGCGAGGATCAGGCGCGAGGCGCGATCGTTCGGCGCCAGCGCCGTGAGCGCCTCGAGGATCGGGATGGCGCGCTCGCGCGAGCCGAGCTTCTTCAGCAGCACGTCGGCCGCCTCGCGGAGATGCGCGACCTTCTGCGCGTCCTCGCCCTCCCGCGTCAGCAGATCGACGAGGTTCTCCCAGGCGCCCGCGGCCCGGTAGAGCGCGAGGAGCGGCTCCGAGAGCGCCGCCGAACCCGGGTGATCGACGAGGCCGCGCTCCAGCGCTGCGCGCGCGGCGTCGGCGCCGCCGGCGCGGACGTGGGCGTCGGCGAGGCGCGCCACGGTGGCGATCCGATCCGCGGCGGCGCCGGCCGGGAGCGCCTCGAGGCGGCGCTCGATCCACGCGACCGCAGCGGGGTGATCACCGCGGGCGGCGGAGAGCCGGGCCAGCGCGTCGAACGCCTCCGGCGTCGGCGTGAACGCGGCCGCGCGGGTGTGGGCCGCGAGCGCGCGCGGGATATCGGCGAGGCGCGTCTCCGCGAGCTCGGCGGCGCGCGTGAAGAGCGCGGCGGCGCGCTCCCCCGCGCCGCGGACGGCGAGCTCTTCAGCCTGGAGATCGAGGACGGTGACGAGATCGGCGTACGCGCCCTCCTCGGTGAGGAGCCGCGCGATCTCTTCGAGCGAGCGCTCGTGCGCGGGCTCCTCCGCCAGGTTCTCGCGCAGCACCTCGAGGCGACCGGGCGCGTCGCCGAGGCGGCCGAGCAGCTCCGCGATGTCGAGGCGCAGGCGCAGGTGATCCGCCGTCGCGGCGGCGAGCGCGAGCTCGTGCCGACGCAGCGCGAGCAGATCCGCGGTGCGGTCCGTCTTCGCGAACAGGCGCGCGAGGCGGGCCAGCGCCTCGACGTCGGCCGGCGCGCGCTCGACGATCGCCTGCAGCAGCGTGATCGCCTGATCGGCGTCGCCCATCGGCGCTTCGGCGATCGCCGCGGCCTCGTGGAGGCGCGTCAGCGCGGCCTCCTCGCCCAGCGGCAAGCGCGCGGCGCCGACGAGGATGGCGACCGCGCCGGCGTGATCGCCGCGCGCCGACGCCAGCGACACGAGCTGGTCGACGGTGAACGCCGCGAGCTTCGTGAGGTCGCGCCCGGGCTCGGCGCTCACCGCTCCCCAGTCCATCGACGAGGGAGGCTCGGAGGCGCGGGCGGGCGCCGCGACGGCGAGGCGCGCGGCGATCTCGCCCAGGAGCCGCTCGAAGATCCCGGCGCTCCGCGGCGCGTCGTGGAGCACGTCGAGCGCGATCACCGCGGCCTCGCGCAGCGCCCGGAGCACGTCGTCGCCCGCGTCGGCGAGGCGGAGCAGCGTCGCCACGAGCGAGGCGTCCGGCGCGCGGCGCTGGACGTCGGCGAGGAGCCGCAGCGTGGCGATCTCATCGCCGGCGCGGGAGAGCGCGCGGTAGAGCGCCTCCTCCGCCGCCTCGGCGTCTTTCCGATGATCGCGGTGCCACACCGCCACGCGCCGCTCGAGCTCGCCCGCGAGCGCGGGCGGCAGATCACGATCGGCCTCCACCGCGGCGGCGAGCGCGGCGGTCACGGCGTCCCAGGCCGAGCCGCCTGCGGCCGCGGCCTCGAGGTCCGCGAGCAGCCCCGTATCGACGACGCTCCGCGCGCGCGCCGAGGCGACGATCGTCATCGCGGCGACGTCCCAGCGCGCTTGCGCCGTGGCGACGCGCACCACCGCGCCCGCCGTGGCCGCGCGATCCGGCGCCAGCGCGAACGCGGCGAGGTAGGCGCCCTGCGCGCCGGCCGCGTCGGCGAGGTACGTCTCCAGGATCGCCCCGCGGCGCTCGTGCAGATCGGCGGCGCGGAGCCCCGGCGGACAGGCGCGCACGGCCTCGCCCAGCGCCCGCGCGGCGACCGCGTGCTCCCCCGTCGCGTCGGCGAGATCGAGCATGCGCTGCTCGATCGCGACGTCGTCCGGCGAGAGCGGCAGCGCCCGCGAGAGCGCCGCGAGCGCCGCCTTGGCGTTGCTCTTCTTGCCCTCGTGAAGATCGGCCGCCTCGCACAGGAACAGCGTCCGCTCGGCGTCGTCCGCGGCTTGCTCCAGCCGGTGCTCCAGCAGCGAGAGCCGGCCCGCCCAGTCCCCGGTCGAGTCGAACGCCTCCAGCAGCAGCACCACCGCCCCGCGCTTGCTCGCCTCGTCCTCGAGCAGCGCGGTGGCGCCGGCGCGCCCGCCCGGGTGATCCGGGGCCTCGCTCAGCACCGCGCGGTAACACGCCAGCGCTTGCTCCGGCAGCGCCGAGTGCACCCGGTACACGTCGCCGAGGCGCTCCACGAACTCGAGGCGCCGCGCCGGCTCCAGGGTGTTCTCGACCCCGCGCTCGAGCGCGCTCGCCAGATCGTTCCAGCGCTCCGCGGCCGCGAGCAGCGCCGTCAGCGCGTCGATCGTCTCCTCGTCCGCGCCGAAGAGCTCCTCGATCTCGATCCACGCGTCGATGGCCGCGCCGGGATCGTGAAGCTCGGTCTCCAGCACCCGCGCCGCGCGGATCCGCAGCGCCGGGCCGAGATCGTTCTTCGAGTCCGCCGCGCGCCGCAGCGCGCCGACCATCTCGGCCCAGCGCGCCGAGCGCTCCAGCAGCGCGATCGACGCGTCGTGCGCCGCCGTGTCGCCGGGGTTCTCGCTGAGCACCAGGGCGTAGGCCGAGAGCGCGCGATCGGGATCGCCGAGCTCATCGGCGATCTGCGCGGCCTCGGAGCGCAGCTCGCGCCGCGTCGTCGCCTCCGGCTCGAGCCAGGCGCGCCGCTCGAGCACGTCGAGCCGCTCGGCGCGTCGCTCGGCGGAGGCGAAGAGCGCGTCGAGCCGCCGACACACGTCGAGGAGGATCTTCGGATCGGCGTTGCTGGCACGGAAGATCTGCTGGTAGAGCGCCGCCGCGCCCGCCGCGTCGGCGAGCACGTCGCTCCGCACCGTCCCTGCGTCGAACAGCAACGTCACCGCGCGCGGCGGCAGCGCGCCGTCGATCGCGCCGAGCACGTCGGCCGCGTGCGCCAGCGCGTCGGCGTAGCGATCGAGCCGCGCGGTGCGCTCCGCGAGCGCGCGCAGCTGAGCGTGCGCGCTCTCCGACTCCGGATCGAGCGCCAGCAGCGCGGCGTAGTGATCGACCGCCTCCGCCTCGCGCCCTTCGCGCACCAGCATCTCGGCCACGTCGCGGTGAAGCTCGAGCGGAGCGAGCGCCCCGTCCGCGGGCGCCTGCGCCGCGACCGTGAGCGCGAGCTGGAGCACGCGGATGATCTCCCCGTTGCTCCCCTGCTCCGCGTAGTACTGCCGCAGCGCCGCGAGCGCGCGCCCCCGCACCGCCGCCGTCGCGCTCGGCGCCCCGAACGCCCGCTCGAGGAGCTGCGTCATCGCCGCCGCCGTCGCCGGATCCGCGAGCAGCCCCTCGCTCTCCTCGAGCGCCTCGGCCGGGCTGTCGAGCTTGTCGAGCAAGCACGCCGCGATCAGCCCGCGCAGCCGCCGCGCCTCCGCCGCGTCGAGATCGCCGAGCCGCGATCGCTGCAGCGCCACCAGCTCGCGGTAGCGCCCCTCGCGCTCCAGGAGCCGCTCCAGCGACGCGACGATCGGCGCGTCCCCCGGCCGCATCTTGGCGAGCGCGTCGAGGAACTCGATGGCGCGATCGGCGCGCCCCGCGAGATCCCGCGCCACCTGCGCGCCCTCGCCCAGCAGATCCATCCGGTGCGCCGGATCCTGCGTCGCCGCGATCCGCCGATCGTACTGCGCGAGCAGCTCGTCCCAGCGGCGCTCGATCGTCAGCAGCATCGTCAGCCGCCGAAAGGCCCACGTCGCCAGCGGATCCAGCTCCAGCGCGCGGAGCAGCACGTTGAGCACCGCCGCGTCCTCCGACCACTCGGAGAGGAACGCCGCCGCGCGCTCGCACAGCGCCAGCGTCACCTCGCGCGGCAGCTCCTGCGCGAGCACGTGCGCGTAGATCGCCGTCACGTCCTCGGGCCGCTGCTCGTCCGCCGCGACGCGCTCAGCGTCGTCCCACAGCTCCATGCGCTCCGGCGACGCGGCGATTGTGCGCGCCATTTCAGTGTCCGGAAGCGGGGGAATCGAAGCGGTTTCTCGCGTCATCGGGCCTGCTTGGGTGGAGCGTGCGGAGGGAACTGCGGGGATCGAGCCCGCAGGATAACAGCGCGACGGCCGTCGCGGAGACCCTACGTGGACGCCAACGTCACGAGGCGCCGAAGCGCGGTCAGGCAGCCAACGCCGGGAGCCGACGCAGACCTTGCGGGGCCCGTGCCGGCGCGGGCCAGCGTCGTGGATCGTGGGTCGACAGCCGCCGTCGGCCGGGCACTGGACCCGCCCACGAAAACATTGCCCGGCCAGCTCGACCAGTTGCACATCGTCAACGAAGTTCATGACCGATCCTCGCGACCCCCAGAACCACGTCTTCTGGCACCCTCTCCTTGTACTGGTGCTCGAACGCTTCCTCCCCGCGGGCTGGCAGCTCCTCCCCGAGCTCATGCTCGGCCGCCTGCCGCAGCGGATCGACATCGTGGTCCTACGGCTCGTCGACAAGCCGGCGAGCCCGCCCGAGCGGCTGCACAGCATCTTCGACTACCTCCGGCCCCACACGCTGATTGAACACAAAGGCCCAACAGACGATCTCGACGGCGCCGACGCCACCGTCCTGCTCGGCTACGCCATGCAGTACATGGTCCTCAACAAGCTCGAAGATCCAGGCGAGCTCTGCCTGATGGTCATCTGCGACCGGATCCCGCCGAGCTTCCCGGCGCAAATCAACCGCTTCGGCGGCCATTTCGAGCCCAGCTCCGGCGGGCTCTGGCGCGGCACGGTCTGCGGAATGACCCTGCACGGCGTGGAGACCGGCACCGCCTGCGCGGACGCCCCGACCGAACGGCTGCTTTATCCTTTCGCGCGGGCGTTCGGCGCGGTCCAGCCGCTCACCTGGAACGTCGACGGGACCACGCTCCTTCTCGGTGGCGGCGCTGCCGAAGACCTGCCGGCGCGCGCGTACCTCGCCGCGAAAGAGCTCTGGGAGCGCTCCCGGATCGATCTCAATCTTCCGGTCCGGATTGGAGCGCACGTTGGGCGCGTCCGGCGGGAAGCCGACCCGGAGACGATTGAATCCGACGACATTGACCTTTGCGAGCACCTCGCTGCCGCAGCACCCTCGGGGGCGATCGTGCTCAGCGAAGATGTCGTGCTGGCCCTCCGCGACGCAGAACGACGGGATCTAGCTTCACTCGGCGTGATCGCCAGTGGCGGCGTACACACCTGGGTATTCCCTGCCGGCGCGGCGTTGCAGAAAGACCCGAAGGCTTTTACGGAGCGTCGGGATCAAGCTCTCTGGGACGCCTTCCGCCGTTATTCGTTCGGGCCTGACGTGCGGATGCTCCGCTATGTCGGCTTCCGGCTGCAAAAGAACGCGCCGCCGAGCCTCGATATCCGTGACGTCTTCGTGCCCTCCCAGGCCGAACTGCGAGCGCGACGCGAGGCAAGGCCAGATGAGCGGGCACCCGGCAGGCCACGCCCTACCAATCGAGGCGCGCTGGATTTCACAGGCCCGATGGCGATTCGCGTCCTCCTTGCGCATCATCCCAGCGCAGTCGTCCTCGGAGATCCCGGCTCGGGCAAAACGACGTTGATCCGCTGGCTCGCCGTAGCTGCGGCAAGCGGACGCTTCCTGCTGGGCGCGCAGCTCGGCGTGTACGAGCGGTTGCTCCCGCTGCCAGTGAGCGTCGGCCTGCTCGCGGAAGTGCGGCGCAGCTTCCCCAACGGTGCCGCGGAGGTCCCCGCAGCGCTCGCGCGCTACTTCCATGATCGCGGCCTCGGCGACGAGCACGAGATCGAAGCTTTCCTGGTGCAAACGCTGAAGTCGGGGCGAGGCCTCGTACTGCTGGATGGGCTCGACGAGGTCCGCGCCGAAGAACGGTTCAGTACGCACGCTTGGCTCGAATCGTTCACCGCGAGATATGCGAAGAACCGCTTCGTCGCCACGTCGCGTGTCGTGGGGTTCACCGGCTCCTCGATGCCGGATGCAGAGCAGATCATACTGAAGCCATTCGACGACGCTCAGGTCGAGCGGTATGTGCGCGCATTCTCGCAGGCTTATGCGCGGTGGGAGCTTGGTGGGGACGACGCCGGCCGGGGCGCGGCGGACGCCGAACGGCTCCTCGGCTCGTTGCGTGACAACGGCCGCCTCCTCGCGATCGCAACGAACCCCTTCATGCTCTCGGCGCTCGCGCCGGTCCACCGCGCCGAGGGCCGCCTGCCGCGGCATCGCGTCCAGGCTTATGAGCTCTTCGCGCGGGCGCTTTGCGAGACCTGGGCCGACGCACGGCGCTTGGTCGCGCAGGGCCCGGTGGGTGCGACCATCGCCTACGAAGAAGAAGCGCTGCCGATCCTCGGCGAGCTGGCGATAGCGATGCACCAACGTTATCCCACCGGTGTTGCCCCCAAGGCGTTCGTGGTCGAGGTGCTTGCAAAAGCGCTGGAAACGCGCCGAGACGTGTCTGGTGAAGAGGCGGAGCACGCGGCGAACGCATTCCTGAGCGCGCGCGGGGCGCGAGGTGCAAATCCTCCTCGAGCGCGGCGCGGGCGAGTGGGGCTTCCTCCACCTCACGTTCCAGGAGTTCTTCGCTGCCGCAGGTCTTCACGCGCTGGAGCGCTTCGAGGACGAGGCGTTTGCTCACCTCTTCGACCCACGTTGGGAAGAGGTGCTGCGGCTCGGCGTCGGGTACCTGGCGCTGGTGCAGAAGCGACCGGAGGCTGCGCGACGCTTCGTGCAGAAGGTTCTGGAGTACGAGGCGCCGGAGCCGGAGCGCTGGATTACGAGCGTGCTGAAGAAGCAAGTGCCGCTGGCTGCGCGGCTCGCGGCGGAGGCGGCGCTGCCAGTGTCGATGCAGCGGCGCGTGGCGGAGGCGTTGGCGGAGTGGGTGTGCGATCCGCCATCTTGAAATTCTTCGCGAGGTGGGTTTGCCTAGTCTTTTGCGTTGGGCACAAGTTTCGTGATCGGAGTCTTCTCAGCGTGAAGGATGGGCCGCTCTCCCGCCGGAGCGGCCCCGACTCCCCGCTTTCGCTACTCGCTCACTCCGCCGCGTCGACGGCCGCCGCCGGCGCCGCCACCACCGGAGCCGCCTCCCCGCGGCTACAATGCCCCTTGATCTGATACGGCGTCCCCCCGAGCCGCTTCGCCAGCGTCGCCCCGCGCCAGGCCATGTAGGCCAGGTTGAACCGCACCACCTCTTCGCCCGACAGATAGGGATTCTTCGTCTTCCCCAGCGAGACCAGGGCCAGCACCTGCTCAGCCACGCTGACGGGGCAGCCCTCGAGTCGGAGCACCTCGTCCTTGCCGGAGAAGGCCAGCTTGCCAGTCACGCTCACCATCTTGGCGTAGATGTCGTCGTGCTTGACCGTGTAGGGATCGCGCGTGCTCCGGTCCTTGTAGAGGTTCTCGATCTTCACGAGCTTGTCGTGGATCTGGCCCTCCCAGGTCGCGCAGTCGCCGATGAAGACCACCTTTTCGCCGGGCTTGGCGTCGATTCGGCCCTCGTAGGCGCCGAAGACGACGTGGAGGCGGGGCATCTTCTCGTCACAGTCCTTGTCGTAGAGGCGGAGGATCTCGATCGCTTCCTCGATCGCGCCCGGGCAGCCGCCCCAGCAATAGTCGGTCTTCTCTTTCTCGGGCGGCGCGCCGGCGTAGGCGGTGATGTGGGTGCCCTCGAAGTACTTCTCGACGCGGACGAGGCCGACCTTGAAGCCCAGGGCCTTTTGCCGGGCCTCCTCGAAGGTCACGTCGCCGGTGATCTCGATGTCTTCGAGGTCGAGCGGGCCAAAGCCGCGCTCGTGGGCGAACTGGAGGTGCTCGATGTCGTGCGGATCGACGCCGATGATCCGCGCGCAGACCGCGTCGAAGGCCGCCTGGCAATTGCCCATGATCACCAGGCCGAGATCGAAGGGGATCGGCGTCAGCATCCGCCCTTCGCCGGCGACGATGGCGTCGATGGCGATGAACTGCGGTTGGATGATGTACTGGAGATCCGCCACCTTCTCGTTGAGGCGGTGATCGTGGTCGATCAAGCGGTGGCGATCGTCCTGGATCCCGATGTAGTTCTTCATTGAGAACGTCACGGTCGTCCACGGGTGGGATTTGAACTTGGGGCAGTTGATGAAGAAGTCGGCCTTGGCGACGGGCTCGGGCGTGAACACGTAGTCACGGAGGCGCTCCTTGTGGGTGAAGCGGATCTCCACCTGGGGCTCTTCCTCGAAGTGGTAGTGCTTCACGCCGGTGCGCTTGAACATCTCGTAGTAGCCGGCGCCCTCGAACGCGGCGCGCGTCGGGACGGTGATGCCGCAGCGCTCGCCCACCGCCAGCTCGGTCATCGTGCCGTCGTTGCGGTCCTGCACGGCGCGGAGGACGCCTTCGACGAACTCGGGGCGGGTGAAGGCGTTCTGGAAGACGGGGCCCGAGGCGACCACGTTGGGCTTGAGCAGGGTGCGGCCGTGGGGCCGGAGATCGAGCTCTTCCATCCCTTCGCGAACGATCGTCCGGATCCGCTCGACGTCGTAGGTCGGGCAGCGGCGGATGATGACCTTGGGGCGCGCAGGGATCTTCATGAGCGCGAGAGTAGAAGCCCACGAACCCGGCGGCAAGCTGGGCCGCTGCGCGATGTAGCGGGGCGCCCCGCGGCGCTCTTAGCTCGAGAGCCGGCGCTCGAGGTCGAGGCGGACCTCGCGGATGGTGTCGATCAAGCGGCCTTCGACGAGGAAGCCGTCGTCTTGCCTCCGGCAGCGGGCGACCTTGATCCGGAACGACGCGCCGTCGATCGTGGCTTCAGGGCGCGAGCCGGGCGCCGAAGGGATCGACGACGACACGCTGATCCGCTCGCCCGCGAGCGTGAGCAGGGCGCCCGTTCCGCCCTTGTTCCAGGTGAACGCCGCGCTCAATCGCCCCTCCGACCGCGGGTGATCGCCACCCGCGCCTCGCGCTCGGCGTCCTGCGTCTTCACGCTCTCGCGCTTGTCGCCCTTCTTCTTGCCCTTGGCCAGGGCGATCTCGACCTTGACGAAGCCGCCCTTGAAATAGAGGCGCGTCGCCACGACCGTCATCCCGTCGCGGGAGATCGCCTCCTCGAGATCCTTGACCTCGTTGGCGTGGAGCAAGAGCTTGCGCGGCTGCTTCGCCTCGTGGCCGAAGGCGGCGCCGGTCATGGTCGGGATGTTCATCCCGTTGAGCACGGCCACGCCGCGCTGAACGCTGCACCACGAGTTGGTGAGATCCGCCGGCCCGACGCGGAGCATCTTCACCTCGCTCCCGATCAGCACGAGCCCGGCCTCGTACTTCTGGCCGAGCTCGTAGTCGAAGCTCACCCGCTTGTTGCGCGCGATCAGCGTCTCCCCCGGCTTTACTTTCTCCTTGGCCACGCGCGAGCCTCGTACCTCGACGGGCGCGGTTTGTCCACGGGTGGCGCCAGCGGACGAGGTCGGCGCTCGGCGGCTGGGCTCAAAAGAAGCTGCAGCCGTGAGACGAGCAGTGCTCCAGGAAAGCACAGCAGACGCCCTTGCAGCTGGTGACGACGGCCGAGCAGCAGATGCCCTTGTTGCAAAGGTTGATGCCCCCGCAGTAGGTGCCGTTCTCCGCGGGAGGGTGGGTGACGTTCCCCTCTTTGCAGACGTCGCTCGTGCAGGGATCGCCGTCGCTGGTGGCGTCTTTTTCGTCGGGTAGAGTCGTGAGGACGCCGCTCAGGCACACCGTCTTTGCGCAGTTGGTGGCGGGATCGGCGATCGTCTTTCCCTCGTTCAAGATCGTCGGGACGCACTGCCCCTCCGTGCATGCGTAGGTGGCGCAGGGGCTGTTGTCCGGGCATTTGCTCCTGGCGTCGCACTCGGCGCCGCCAGTCGAGCTGCTCGCCGTCGCGCTGCTCGTCGCGCTGCTCGCCGCGGCCTCGGCTCCGGTGCCCTGCGCGCCGCCGACGGAGGCCGTGCTCGTCGTGCCTCCGCTCCCGCTTCCGCCTGCGTCGGCAGAGAGGCCTTCGAGCGGAAGTATGCAGCTGGCGATGGCCGCGATCGCCACGATCGCGGGGACCACAGGAGAGGCTCGCATCGCGCGAGGGTAGTGCGTCCCCGTCGGGACCGGGAGATGGAAACGCTCGCTGATGAGAGCGTTACGCGCTCAGCTCTTCTTGAGCGGCGTCCCCAGCTTGAACGGCGGTTGCCCTGTGCTCGCGGGCCTGGGAGGCGGCGGGGTCGGCGTCTCGCGGCCGGGCTCGCGCGGGGACGACGCCGCGCGCTGGGCGGACTTCCTCAGCGTCGAGTCCACCAGGGCCGTCAGCGTCGCGATCGGGACGGGCTTGGTGAGAAAGAAGACCGCGTGCCGCCGGAGCGCGCGGATCCGCGCCTGGTCCGACACGTCGGCCGTGATGACGTAGATCGGCGTCTCCTTGTTCGGCCCCGGCTTCGTCGCCAGCGTGTGAAGGATGACGAACCCGTCGATCACCGGCATGTGCAGATCGAGCAGGATGACCGAGTACTTCTTCGCGCCGAGCAGGCGGAGCGCCTCGGCGCCGTTCCCTGCCTGATCGATCTCGCCCTTCTCCCTGAGCGCGCGCGCGAACATCATGCGGATGGTCGGGTCGTCATCGACGATGAGGATGTTGCTCATTCGGTGCGGTCGGGAGACGCGGCATCAGAGCACAGATCGCCGTGGATCCCTCCTGAAAAGTGCGCCGGGATCGCGTCGTCGTCCGTGCTGGACCTCACCGCCGATGAGGAAGCGCGTCGTCTGTGGTACAGCGCGGGCCGCGCGTCGCTGCGCGCACCCAGGAGGGCAAGGAGTCATGGCCAAGCTCGCGAGAGAGATCGTCATCGTCGGCGCCAAGCGCACGGCATTCGGGACCATGGGCGGCGCCCTCAAGGCGCTCACCGCCACCGACCTCGCGGTGCACGCCGCCAAGGCCGCGCTCGCCCAGAGCGGCGTCGCGGCGGGCGACGTCGGGCACGTCATCGTCGGCAACGTGATGCAGACCAGCGCCGACGCGATCTACTGCGCGCGCCACGTCGGCCTCCGCGCTGGGCTGCCTTACGAGGTCCCCGCGCTCACGGTGAACCGGCTCTGCGGCTCGGGCTTCGAGGCCATCCTCCTCGCGGCGGAGCGCATCCTCCTCGGCGAGACCGAGGCCGTCCTCGCGGGCGGTACCGAGAACATGACCCAGGCGCCGCACGTCCTCCGCGGCGGGCGCGACGGCTTCGCCTTCGGCAAGGCGCCGGCCCTGGAAGACTCGCTCTGGAGCGGCCTCACCGATCCTTACTGCAACGCGCCGATGGCGATCACCGCGGAGAACCTCGCGGTGAAGTACGGCATCCGCCGCGAGCAGGTCGACGAGTACGCGATCCTGAGCCAGCAGCGCTGGGCCGCCGCGCAGGAGGCGGGCGCGTTCACCGACGAGATCGCGCCGATCGATCTCCCCGGCAAGAGGGGCGCGCCGCCGGTGTCGTTCGCGACCGACGAGCACCCGCGGCCGAAGTCGACGAAGGAGACGCTGGCCAAGCTCGCGCCGGTCTTCAAGAAGGACGGCGTCGTCACCGCCGGCAACGCCAGCGGGATCTGCGACGGCGCGGCGATGCTGGTGGTGACGTCGGCCGAGTACGCCAAGGAGCACGGCCTCACGCCGCTCGCGCGGATCACCGGCTGGGGCGTGGCCGGCGTCGAGCCTTCGCTGATGGGCATCGGCCCGGCCTACGCGATCCCCAAGGCGTTGACGCGCGCGGGGATCACCGCGGGCGACGTCGATCTCTACGACATCAACGAGGCCTTCGGCGCCCAGTGGCTCGCGGTGCAGAAGCACCTCGAGCTCCCGCTCGAGAAGGCCAACGTCAACGGCGGGGCGATCGCCCTCGGTCACCCGCTCGGCGCCTCGGGCGCGCGGATCACGGCGAACCTCGTCTACCAGCTCCGCCGCGCCCAGAAGCGCGTGGGCGTGGGCAGCGCCTGCATCGGCGGCGGGCAGGGGATCGCCATCGTCCTCGAGAGCGTCTGAGCGTCACGCGGGGGCGGCGCGCTCCGCCCCCGCGCTCACCCGCTCATCCGCTCATCCGCTCACCTCGGATGCGCGCGTTCACCGCACAACCTCGAACCATAGCCCTGACGGACGCCTGACGTATCCTGGCAAATGAGAGGTAATTCCCTCTTTCCCGGGTGCGAATACGACGCTATGACAGGAAGATGCGACTTCTTGGCATCTCCTCGATACTCACGTTGACGCTCCTCGTCGGTTGTTCCAGCGAAGAGCCCCCCGCGCCGCCCGCCGCGATGCCGACCGTGGCGCCCTGCTTGCCCAGCGAGAAAGGGACCGATTACCAGGTCGGGGAAGAGGGCGGACAGCTCCGCACCCTCGCCGACGTGCCCTGGGAAGAGCTCGCGCCGGGCGACACGGTGCGGATCTTCCATCGCAGCGAGCCTTATCGCGGCAAAATCTTCATCTCGACCGCCGGCACCGCGGACAGACAGGTGCGGGTGTGCGGCGTCAAGAGCGAGGCCGGCGAGCGCCCGATCATCGACGGGGACGGCGCGGAGGCCCGCCCCGCGCCCAAGACTGGCAGCCTCTACACTGCGGCCGAGTCGGACAACAACATCCAGGAGACGCGCTCGATCGTGATGGTCGATCGGCTGAGCACCCAGGATTACGAGAGCTCGATCCCCGCGTACATCCAGATCGACGGCCTCGAGATCCGCGGCGCCACCCCCGAGCATTCGTTCACCAACTCCCTCGGGGGAAAGCAGAGCTACGAGTCGTTCGGGGCCTGCATCTGGCTGCAGCGCGGCCATCACGTCATCCTCGCCGACAACGTCATCCACGACTGCTCGCAGGCGGTCTTCAGCCACTCGGCCGACGACGGGTTCGAGTCGGGGGTCACCCGTGATCTGCGCCTCACAGGCAATTACCTGTACGACGCGGGGGAGGTGGGCAGCGATAAGCTCCACACCACCTACCTCGAGACGCTCGGCGTGATCTACGAGTTCAACCACTATGGCCCGCAGCGGACCGGCGCGGTGGGCAACGCCATCAAGGATCGCTCGGTCGGCGCCATCGTTCGCTTCAACCGCATCGAGGGCGGCGCCCACGCCATCGACCTCGTCGACGCCGAGGACTATCCGGAGGCGGCGCTCGCCGATCCTGCGTACTCGACGACGTATGTTTACGGCAACCAGATCAGCCGGAGCGCGGAGGACGGCAGCATGCTCCACTACGGCGGGGACAGCTACATGGAGGACATCTACCGCAAGGGGACTGTCTACTTCTTCAGCAACACCGTCTACGTCTCCGGGGGCACGTCCGGGACTACCTACCTCTTTCAGCTCTCGACGACCGACGAGCACGCCGAGGTCTGGAACAACGTCTTCGCGTTTGCGCCGGATCCCGCCGGCCAGGACCGCTGGTTTCCCTCGTTCCGCGCCGACCAGGATGGGAACGAGGGCGTCACCTCGGGCGGGATCATGAACCTCGGCGTCAACTGGACCAACATCGTTTGCAACTCGAACAACCCCAGCTGTCCGGACACCGACTCCGATCACCCGACCGAGGGCGAGCTCAACGGCGTCGACAACCTGATCTTCGGTAAATCGCTGACGATTGATCCCAAGACGCTCCATCCCCTCTCCGGCAGCGGCCTCGACGGCGCGGCGCAAGAGGCGGTGGACGGCGCGCTGAACTACGCGGTGGACTATCAGCTCACCTCGGAGCTCAAGCCCGAAGCGCGCGCTTCCTCGAACGATCTCGGCGCTTACGGCAAGTAGGCGCTCCCGGATCGCGGCGGTGAGCGAGGGGGGGGCGCGGGTCCGCCCCCGCTCACCCGCCTCGCGTGAAGAGCTCGCGCAGCACCAGCCCCGTCGCCGTCTTCTTCTTGGCGATCTCGCGCGGCGTCCCTTCCGCCACGATCTTTCCGCCGCCAGCCCCGCCTTCGGGGCCGAGCTCGATCACGTGGTCGGCGCCGGCGATCACCGCCGGGTGGTGCTCGATGATCACCAGCGTGTCCCCGCGTTGCACGAGGCGATCGAGCACGCCGAGGAGGCGGGCCACGTCGGCGAGGTGGAGGCCGGTCGTCGGCTCGTCGAGCACGTAGAGCGTGGGCTCGTGGCGCGAGCCGGCGGTGAGCTCGCTCGCGAGCTTGAGGCGCTGCGCCTCGCCGCCCGAGAGCGTGTGCGAGCCCTGGCCGATCTGGAGGTAGCCCACCCCGAGATCGCACATCGTCGCCAGGGGCGCGCGGATCTTCTTGTGGGCGGCGAAGACCACGGCGGCCTCTTCGGCGGTGAGCTTGAGGATCTCCCCGGCGGAGAGGCCGAGGTAGCGCACGTCGAGCGTGGCCGGCTCGAAGCGCATCCCACAGCAGGCCTCGCAGGGCGTGGTCACGTCGGGCAGGAACGACATCTCGTGGCTGATCACGCCCTGGCCTTCGCAGACCGGGCAGCGGCCCCCCGCGGCGGCGCTGTTGAACGAGAAGCGCGCCGAGCTGTAGCCCGCGACCTGGGCGTCGGGCGACGCGGCGAAGACCTTCCGCACCTCGTCCCAGACGCCGAGGAAGGTGGCCGGCACGCTCCGCGGCGAGCGCCCGATCGGCGATTGATCGACGGCGAGCGCGCGGGTCAGGCCCTTGGGGAGCTTGATCGTCTTGTGCGCGCCGGGCTCCGGCGCGACCAGGCCGAGGGCCTTGCGCGCCGCGGGGTAGAGCACGTGGCGGATCAGCGTGCTCTTGCCCGAGCCCGAGACGCCGGCGACGACCGTCATCCGGCCCGCGGGGATCCGCAGCAGATCGACGACGAGGTTGTTGGCGCGCGCAGAGGTGAGCTCGATCCACTCGGTCGAGGTGCCGAGGCAGGCGCGGGCCGAGGCGATGTCGAGCTCGTGCGCGAGGGCCCGCCCCGTCGGTGACGCCGGGCTCGCGAGCACCAGGCTCGGCGGGCCCTCGACGACGATGTTGCCGCCGTTGCGGCCGCCGGACGGGCCGAGATCGATGAGGTGATCGGCGGCGCGGATGGTGTCGGCGTCGTGCTCGACCATCAGCACCGTGCTCCCCATGTCGGCGAGCTTGCGCAGGTTCTGGAGGAGCTTCCCGGTGTCGCGGGGGTGGAGGCCGATCGTCGGCTCGTCGAGCACGTAGAGCGCGCCGGTGAGCCCGCTCCCGAGCTGCGCGGCGAGGCGCAGGCGCTGCATCTCGCCGCCCGAGAGCGTGGCCGCGCGCCGCCCGAGGCCGAGGTAGCCGAGGCCGACCTCGAGCACGAAGTCGAGCCGGTGCGCGAGCTCGCGGTGCGGCGCGTCGGCGATCAGCTTGCGATCGCCGGTGAACGCGAGCTTCTTCGCCCAGCGCGCCGCGTCCTCGACCGAGAGGCCCGAGACCTCGTGGTAGCGCGAGCCGGCGAGGCGCACCGCGCGCGGCAGCGGCGAGAGCCGCGATCCACCGCAGGCGCGGCAGGGCTGCGGCGCCTCCTCGGTGGCGAGCGCCTCGGCGCCGCCCTTGACGCCGGTGCCCTCGCAGTCGTCGCAGCGGCCCTGCTTGGTGTTGAACGAGAACCAGCGCGGATCGAGCTCGGGCACGCCGGTGCCGCAGCGCGGGCAGGTGCGGCTGGTCGAGAGCATCACGTCGTCGCCGCCCTTCTGCGGGCGGACCTTGAGCGCGCCCTTGCCGAGGGCGAGCGCGCGATCGACGAGCTTGGGATCGATCCCCGCGAGCTTGCCCTCGTGGACGATCAGATCGATCGAGTGCTCCACGCTCTTGCGCAGGCGCGGCGGCGTGTCGGTCATGATCTCTTTGCCGTCGACGATCGCCCGGGAAATCCCGGCCCGCGCCGCCGAGGTGAAGACGTCGAGGTACGTGCCTTTACGCGCGACGACCGCGGGCGAGAGCACCGTGTACGCGCCCTTGAGCGCAGTCAGCGCGCGATAAACCTCGTCGGGCGACTGCGCGGCGATCGGCACGTCGCAGGTCGGGCAATGCGCGTCGCCGACCTTGGCGAAGAGCAGGCGCAGGTAGTGGGCGATCTCGGTCACCGTCGCGACGGTGGAGTTGGAGCCCGAGCGCGTCGTCCGCTGCTCCAGCGCGATCGACGGCGGCACCGAGGTGACCTTGTCGACGTCGGGCCGCGGCAGCGTCGGGAGGAACTGGCGCGCGTACGGCGTCAGCGTCTCCAGGAAGCGCCGCTGCCCTTCGGCGAAGACCACGTCGAACGCCAGCGTGCTCTTGCCCGAGCCGCTCGGGCCGGTGACGACGACGATCTTGCCGAGCGGGATCGCGGTCGAGACCTCTTTCAGGTTGTGCTCGCGCGCGTGGACGACGCCGATGAGCCCAGGGCTCTCGAAGGGGGCGAGCGAGGGCGATCCGTTCGGCGCCACGCGGGCTTTCTTGCCGCTCTTGCTCGGCGTCTTCGCGCTGGCCGCGCTCGCCTGCGCGAACCATCCCGCCAGCGCCGCGCCGGTCCGCGTCGCCGTCTTCGCCACCGCTTCGGGGGTCCCTTCGGCGACGAGCACGCCGCCCTCGGAGCCGGCGCCGGGGCCGAGATCGATCACCCAGTCAGCGGCGCCGACGACGTCGAGATCGTGATCGACGACGACCACGCTCGCGCCCGCGCGCGCCAGGTTCTGCAGCGCCTGGTTGAGCCGCGCGACCTCGCTCGGGTGTAGCCCCGCGCTGGGCTCGTCGAGGAGGAAGAGCGCGCCGCGGCAGGGCTCGCCGAGGGCGCGGGCGAGCTTGAGGCGCTGGGCCTCGCCGCCGGAGAGCGTGGAGAGCGGCTGCCCGAGCGCGAGGTAGCCGAGGCCGAGCTCCTTCAGCGGCGAGAGCGCGCGGACGATGCTCGGCTCGCGATCGAAGAACACCAGGGCCTCGTCGATGGCCATCGAGAGCACGTCGTGCGCGCTCTTGCCGTCGATCTTGATCTCGAGGATCTCGTCGCGAAAGCGCTTGCCGCGGCAGGTCGGGCAGGTGAGCGCGACGTCGGCGAGGAACTGCATCTCGATCGTCTCGGAGCCCTCGCCCGAGCAGGCCTCGCAGCGGCCGAGCGCGACGTTGAACGAGAAATGTCCTGGGGTGAAGCCGAGGAGCTGCGCCTCGGGCTGCGCCGCGAACATCGCGCGGATCCGGTTCCACGCCGTGGTGTAGGTCGCGGGGTTACCGCGCGAGGTCCGCCCGAGCGCGCCCTGATCCACCAGCGTCACCGAGAGGATCCCCGCGGTCCCTTCGATCTTCTGGTGCGCCCCCGGCGCCTCGATGTCCTTGTAGCCGCGGGCCTTGGCCAGCGATCGGTAGAGCACGTCCTCCACCAGCGTGCTCTTGCCCGACCCGCTGGCGCCGGTGACCGCGACGACGACGCCGAGCGGGATGGTCACGGTGACGTCGCGGAGGTTGTTGGCGTGAGCGCCGACGATGGTGATCTTCCCCATCGGCTCGGCCTTCGGACGCGCGGAGATCGCCCGATCCGCCGCGAAGATCGGGCGATCTTTCGAGGGACCGTCGAAGACGACGTGCCCGCCGTGGACGCCCGCGCCGGGGCCGAGCTCGACCACGCGATCGCAGGCGGCGATCACCAGCGGTTCGTGCTCGATCACCAGCACCGCGTTGCCCGACGCCGCGAGGTCGCGCATGCACTCGGTCAGCGGCGGAATGTCGCTCGCGTGAAGTCCAACGGTGGGCTCATCGAGGACGAAGAGCGCGCCGGTGAGCGAGGTCCCCAGCGCCGACGTGAGCGACACGCGCTGGGCCTCGCCGCCGGAGAGCGTGCGCGCTTGCCGATCCATCGAGAGGTACCCGAGCCCGACCTTCTCCAGGTACGAGAGGCGCTGAAACAGCTCCTTGCGAACGATCTCGCCCTGCCCGGTCTCCGCCTCGAAGCTCCCGAGCCGCCGCTGCGCCGCGCGGATCTCGAGCCCGTGCCACGCGGCGAGATCCAGCCCGGAAACACGGTACAGCAGCGACTCGGGTGAGAGCCGCTTGCCCTGGCAGACGTGGCAGAGATCGTAGGCGCGGTAGCGCGCGAGCATCACGCGCACGTGCATCTTGTAGGTGCGCGTCTCCAGCCACTTGAACCAGGCGCGCACGCCCGGATACTTGCCGCCGTCCCACGTCCCCTCGCCCTCGATCACCAGCGCCCGCTGCGCGTCGGTGAGCGTGTGCCAGGGCCGATCGATCGGGATCTCGTGCTTCTCGCAGAACTTCTTGAGGAGCGCGCGCTCCATCGTCGACGACTTGCCCCCCCACGGGCGCACCGCGCGCCCCTTGATCGTCTTCTTCTCGTCGGGGACGACCTTGCTCCAGTCGATGCCGATCGTGCGCCCGAACCCGCGGCACTCGGGGCAAGCACCGGTCGGCGACTGATACGAAAAGAGCCCCGGCTTCGGCGCATCGAACGCCCGCGCGCACTTCGGACAGGTGAGCCCTCGCGCGAGCCGCAGGCGCGTCGATCCCGCCCCGTTCTGCACCCAGAGCGCCGCGTCGCCGGAGCCACCCTTCCAGGCCTCCTCGATCGCCGCGCCGAGGCGCCGCCGATCCCGCTTCTGCACCTTGATCCGATCGACGACCACCTCGAGCGCCCCCGCGCCCGAGAGCACATCGCTGGGCTTGACCTCGTCGATCTCCCGCGCCTCGCCCTGCACGAGCAGACGACGATACCCCGCCTTTACAAGGCTATCGCGCACATCGAGGAACGCCTCGGTCCCGGCGACCGGCACGCGGTAGGTCACGAGCGCGGTCGCCCCCTCGTGCGCCTCGAGCGCGCGATCGGCCGCGGCCGTGGGATCGGTGCGCACCGCGGTCTCCCCGCAATCCGGGCACACCGGCGCCGCCTCGCGCGTGAACAGCGCGCAGAAATACGGCTCGAGATCGGCCATCGTCGCCAGCGTCGATCGCGAGCTCTTCACCGGCGCGCGCCGATCGACGGCGACCGCGGCGGCCACCGGATCGAGCGAGTCAATCGGAGGCCGCTCCAGCCGCTCCAAGAACTGCCGCGCGTAGGGGCTGAAGCTCTCGACGAAGCGCCGCTGCCCCTCGGAGTACAGCGTATCGAGCGCGAGCGACGATTTCCCCGCGCCGGACACGCCGGTGATCGCGACGAGCTCGCCCGCGTGGAGATCGAGATCAACGCCCTGAAGATTGTGGGTGCGGGCGCCGCGGAGGCGGATGGCTTGCATGGGGGGGAATGCTTCTAGGCGAGATCCGTCCCGGAGCAAGCCCAGCGAGATCTGCCGAGCTCAGCGGCCCTGCTTGAGTCGTTCGATCTCCGCCAGCGCTTCGGCGAGCTTCAGCTCCGCGGCGTCGGCGCGCGCGGCTTCGATCGCGCGCCCCGATACGGCTGTGTCCCTCTCGGCTTCGGCTTCGGCCGCGCGCACAGCTTCGTCGCGCGCACGTCGCTCCGCGTCTTCCTTGCGCGCGACGACCTCGTCCAGCGTCAGCCCGAGCTTGGCGATGCGCTCGTTCGCGTCGAGCACCGCCGCAGTTCCCGTGTAGAAGCGCAGCCGCTCGCCCTCCACCGCCAGCTCGAGCCCGAGGATGTGCGACGCATAGTGCCCGCTCTGCGGAAGGATCGGCTGGTACGCGCGCGGCTTCGTGGGACGCCCCGCGGTCGCCGCCGGGAGCCGGTAGCCGCGCAGGCTGAGCTGGCCGCGATCGAAGATGAAATACTCCGCGATCCCGAGGCGCGCGTAGCGCTCGACGTTGAGCTCGTAGTCCTTGGATTTGTCTCCCGCGAAGTACACCTCGATCACCAGATCGAGCCCCTTGCCCTCGTCGATCACCGCCCACTTCGTTCGCGGTCGGAGCTCGACGTCGAGCACCGCCAGGATGTCGGGGGAGAAGCGCGCCTCGTTCGGGTAGAACACGCCAAGCTCGGAGGAGATGTAGATGCGCCGACCCGTGTGCCCGAAGAAGTCGTCGAGGGTAGTGCGCGTCGTCGCCTTGGCTTCCCAGTGCGGATCCCCCTCCGGCGGCTGAAGCTCCCACGGCACCTCCGCCGGGAGCCTATCGATGACCCGCGCGCGCTCAGCGGCCGACATGCCGTCCCACTGCTCCTGCGAGGGCGAGCGGGGATCCGCGGGGTCGAAGCGGTAGGCTTCAGGGAGGGACTGCGCCATGGCGTTCGAGCCTAGCAGAGCCTCTGCTGCGGCGGGCTCGTGGTGGCGAGCAAGGGCAGTGCGGATCCTCTTCATGGGTCGCAATGCGGCACCGCATTTCACCGAGGCGCTGTCACGTCTTGCTCAAATCTTCGCCCTCGGCGATCCTCCCGCCTCGTCGGCCCACCGCCGACACGGGAGAAAACGAGAATGGCTTCAAAGCAAGTCACCGATCGAGAGAAGTCCGCGCGCGCCGTCGCGGCGGCGGCGGAGACGCACGCGTCGCAGATCGCCGCCGGGTTCGACCGTGCGCTCTCGGTCCACGTCAGGCCCGGTGAGACGCTCCCGGACACAGGGCTGCTCGCCCGGCTGATCGGGCGCAAGATAGCGGCGGACAATGCCGCTCTCGTGGCGGCCGATCGCGCCCACGAACAAGAGCTCTCCGACGATGATGGCCCCCGGGAAGACCGAGATGCGGCGGCGGCCAAGGTGCGGAGCGTGCTCGTCGATCTGCGCGGCGCGGTCGAGTCCAGCTATGGATCTCGCGGCCTGACGCTGCTTGGCCTCGGCGACGCCATCGCCGTCGATCCCTCGGTCCTCGCCACGGCCGGAGTGAGCGCGCAAAAGGCGCTGAACGACGCGAAAATCGAGCTCCCGAAGCCGAAGCGCGCGGGGATGATGGTCAATCGAGCGGCCTTTGCGCTCGACCTCACCGCCGAGCTGCCGGCGCTGCAAAAGGCCCTCGCCAAGGTGGCCACCGAGGATCGCGAGAAGGAGGGCACGCAGCGGGTGAAGAACGAGGCGATGGCGAAGAACGACGCATCGTTCACGCAGGGCGCGGACTACCTCGCTGCGAGCTGCCAGGTAGCGGGCATGAGCGACATCGCAGCCAAGGTGCGGCCGTCCGGGCGGCGACCGGGGCGGGTGGAGTCGGAGGACGACGCGGGCGCCCCGGCGGCGGAGCCCGCGGGCGGCGGGGGCTGAGCGCCCGCGCGAAACACCAATGAATCTGGTGGGTTCCAGCGGCTACCCCCAGTAAACAGCCCAATAACGCGAGTTTCCCCGGGAGAGGGGCGATCTCAGCCGCTGAGAACGCCTCTTTCCCCGGGAATGTCGCGATCGCCGCGGCTGGGAAGGGGAGGCGCCCGGGGAGAGGGGCGATCGCAGCCGCTGCGAAGGGGAGGCGCCCGGGGAGAGGGGCGATCGCAGCCGCTGCGAAGGGGAGGCGCCCGGGGAGAGGGGCGATCGCAGCCGCTCGATCTCGCCGAGAAGGCGCGCCTCTACGCGGCTCCGCTCCGGATCCTGGCCGCGCGGCGATGACGCCGGAGGTCGCCCGGGCGCTGCTCTGGTTCTCCTTCGTCCTCTTGACCACCGCGCTCCCCGCCCGCTGACTGTCACGCACTCCAGTCCATCACGAACAGCTCGACGAAAGCATCGGGTCAACCACGTCATCTGCGCCCGTCGCCCGTTGGCGTTGGCCCCCTCATTGCTATGTGACCCGACAAGTTGCCGGGTATGGCATGTACGGAGGCGACGCTCTCCATGAATTGGCTTGAAAGGACGACCATGAACGAGATCAAGAGTACGAGCGGGCCTGGGATCAGGGCGGGGATGGCGGGTTTGCGCCGTTTCATGTTGCCTCACGGTGTGGCGCTTTTGTGTGCGCTGCCGCTCGTCGGTTGCCTCGCCCAGGACGGCGATGCGGCGGACGAGGACGTGGGGGTCGAGCAGCAGGCCGCTTTCACGAACAACGCGCTGACGAACAACGCGCTGACGAACAACGCGCTGACGAACAACGCGCTGACGAACAACGCGCTGACGAACAATGCGTTGACGAACAACGCGCTGACGAACAACGCGCTCTCGGACTCCAACGCGCGCGCGGTGCTCAAGTACATCGTGAGCTGTGCGCTGCCCGCGGGCAGGCAGGTCAGCTTCGTGGCTGACGGCGTCTCGTACAGCTACCCGGGTGAGCTCGGGCTGGCGCCTGAGTGGGAGCTGACCAATGGCACCTGCAACAAGTCGTGTCAGCAGTGGGTGTCGGCTTGCGTGATGGCGCGGGTCGACTACCTCGGTGAAAAGGTGCTGATCTCCGCGCGCGGCGACACGTCGGTGCTCAGGGCCTCTCTGACTGAGCGGTACAGCTACTCGGTCCGCGAGGGGACGTACTTCGGTAACATCTTCGCGGCGACCACCGAGCGCTACGCCTGCATCGCTCCGGGGCGCACGGGGCTCCCGCGGGTCTGCGGGCCGACGACGGTCGGCTGCGTGGTCGAGGCGCTGGGCTCGTGCAGTCAGGTCTGCGACAAGATCGGGAGCGACGGCAGCTTTCGTCAGTGCAGCAACGAGGACAGCAACGCTGCGCAGGATCAACCCAAGTTCAAAGACACGACCTACGACGGTACGGTGACCGTCTTCCTCGCCCCCTGAACCAGTGATGCCTGGCAGCCGCCCCGAGGTTGACGAAGCTCACGCCGTGAACGCCGTGAGGTCGAGCAGCGTCATCGCGGGGCGGCTCGCTTCAATGGATTGCCAGGGTTGTTGCCCGGAAAAAAAGGACCGAAGGGCCCGAGGGTCACCGGCGGCAGGGCCGACAAGGTCATTCGGGTGCAGATACCGCTTTGCATTGGAATCGTCAGAAAACCAGATTGCGTGCATTGCAAGCGCCACCCTTGTCCCCGAACAGCACTCCCACCCGGGGTTTTAACCCCGGGCGTGCGGGCTGAACGGCATTCACGGGGAACGTTGCCACTCTCGTTAACGTCGGCGGGCGTGTGCGGTTCGGGGTCACGCGGAAGCT
>Ga0105048_10001735_pt1 | contig 35136 bp, 38 predicted proteins | sample MAT05_FD_78382 | JGI IMG/M metagenome (GOLD analysis project Ga0105048, IMG submission 78382) | Freshwater microbial communities from Lake Fryxell liftoff mats and glacier meltwater in Antarctica - MAT-05 | ecosystem: Environmental > Aquatic > Freshwater > Ice > Liftoff microbial mat | place... | reverse complement strand
CAGTGGAAATCCTTTTTTGCTGTCATCCTGAGCTTGTCGAAGGCGCAGTAAAAAAGATTGAAACGAAGAGCCTGACCCGCAGGGGCACGCCCAATTCTTTCACAGGCTCAGAATGTCAGGTTCCTCTAAAAGGATGAATTCGCTTTCCCGGGATTTAAAAAATATACATCAATCGTGTAGTCCAGTTATTGTTGAACTGTTGTTCGCGACCTGTGATATAGTTATACTGGCTGCGAATCGAGATCAATGAATACTGGAAACGGATATTGAAGAAAAAGCCTTTATAAAGATGTGCATTCCCGTTAATGAGTAGACTCAGGTCGTATTTTCTGAATGGGAAAAGTTTGGCATCATTTTCAAAAATAGCCCCCTGCCCATTGCTGTAAAGTTCTTTGCTGCCGAAGAGACGCGCGAAACCGAAACCTCCACCGAAGTTATTATTACGTTTGTCAAAGAAATTCAGCAAGACAGGAACTTCGGCATAGTTGAGTTTTATTTTGTAATCAGTGATAAACGTATTCCTGTCATTGGACAGTTTTGGTACCTGGCTTTGCCCGGCGCGGCTTCCTTTCTGCGCGTATAAAAGTTCCATACTTGCTGCAAACTGGTTGGCGAGTTTTATATACACGATCACCCCGGCATTCCATCCGGCTTTGTGGTAACCGGCAAAATTGTCGCCGTCTACCTGGCAGAAGTTGCCACCTGCTACAAGCCCTCCAAAGAAGGTCCGGTCTTCATCGTCTTCGCTAAATTGGGCCTTCGCACAGTATGTGCATAAATTACAAAGGAGAAAAAGGAGGAGGAACCTGTTTTGAAGTATTTTAGCCATCTCAAATAGATTATTTTTCAAGAACGCAAAGATATGAGTATAAAGTATACACCTGCAACATTAAAAAAGTTTGAAGAACTATATGATGAAATCGGTTATGTCATACGGTTTGAGAAAGGAAATTTCCATAGTGGGTATTGTATTTTACAAGACAGACGAATTGCTGTGATTAATAAATTCCTGCCTCTTGAGGGGCGTATCAATGCGCTAATCGATATTCTTCCAAATATTGAGGTCGATCAGGATAAACTCAATAAAGAAACGCTGCAATTCTATCTGGCCGCGCTATCGCAACCTATTGACCGTTAATTCTGAACCACTTACCCTCTTAAAGCAACCAGATTCCTATCTTTTTCAACCACTTACTCATTGTATACTTAAGGTCTTGAGGCGTTTCTCCATATTTGTAGATATTGTTTTAATAACATGAGAAAACTGTTAGTTCTTGGTCTTACGCTCATCCTATCCGATCTCGCCTATTCGCAAGGAGGAAAGAAATCTGTAGATCAGGATGCGGAGCGAACCCAGCGTACCACTTTTTCAGGAGAGCGTGTAAAAGGAGAAATTGAAGTAGATGGTCGTCTGAATGCGATTGATGACGCGGATAGTAAAACACGCGCGGTAGTCAAGGAATTTCCTACAATGAGTTTAACTATGGTAATAGATTATCCCATCAAGCTGGCAAATAATATGACGATCAACTATTCTTTTAAAGGGTATGAATGTGCGTCGGTTATGAATTTTGAAAAGAACAGGTATAGCGGAATTGACAGGATGATCATGGATTTTAAGGAAGGGAAAAGTATTATTTTATCTACCGACAAGAAAGGGAAAAAGACAGGTGTGAAGATGGACATGAAAGGGATCAACATGATCACAAAATCGGCTGTTGCAAAGGAAGAGAACAACATACAGAAAGGTGAATCTTCGTTACAGGCTACTGAGGAAACTAAAATAATTGAAGGCTATAAGTGTATGAAATATCTGCACGAAGGCGAAAAATATACATCAGAAATCTGGGTTACGCAGGATGCTAAACTGGATGCGGTGACATGGAACAACGCGCTGGTGCAGGCGTTCGCAAATACCAGCGGCCCAAGTCAGAATGCCTATATGAAATTAAGTATGAAAGGTATTGCTATTCAAACTCATATGATTCCCAAAGATGGCCGTTCGCAGGAATGTACCATGACGATGAAGAATATTAAACCAGGTGTCGCGATGGCAGAGATGTTCAGCACACAGGGGTATGATGTCACAGAAATGCCTTCAGTGCGAACTCTTTGGGACGAATACAAAAAAGAGAATTAAAGCTTACTTTGCCCGGGCCTGATCATTATGAAACAACGAGTGCGACCTTAGGGTCGCATTTTTTAATTCGCCAACGAAGGAGAAAGATCTTATACAAGTATCATTTTTATTTCAGTCCGAATGAAAATGGTATATTGTAAATTTCAATTTATTTTCAATTCTTCCAAGACCAGCATTCAATACAACGTGTATGTTCAATTATTTCTTCTTGTTCATCTGGTAATAATGGAAAGAAATTTATACCCGTCAATTTTTCAACACTATCAATCGATACTGCGTAATATTGAAGTTGTTCTTTTGAGCCTTTATTTGGAAGGACAAAGCCAATGCCTTTAATGCTGGGTTCGCTATAGTCTAAAACAACTTTATAATAATATTTTGGTACGGAAACTTTATTAGGTCCAATGGCGGGTAATCTATTTGTCAAGACAGGGCCAGTAACAACGTAAATAGCATTATTTTCAATTGCCCAGGATCGAACTAATTCTTCTAATTGTTTCCATATACCTCTGTTGAAACCTGGTGTTTGTGGACTCATATTGCTATAATAAAACGATTCATCCATTGCGATAGAAGACCAGCCCATGTCAGCGGCAGGTGCTAAATGTCCTCTATCGTATCCCGAGCCTTCGTAATCTTTGGCATTTGCGGTTTGTGTTTTTACGTTTTGGTCGGGAATGAATTTATCAGTCCTTTGAATCGAGTTAGTTGTTTCTTCTCGGGTAAGTTCGTAAGCAATCCAATTTGCCTGTTCGTGGATTTCGTTATACAAAAACGAGTAGCCTGTATGTGAGATAATATTTTTTTTGGAATACGTTTTTGGAATTTCTAAGTTGACGATTCTTTTTGCCTTATTGTTAAGGAATGGAATGCTGTCAGCATAAAACCAAGAGCCGTCTTCATACAATAGAACAGTTTTCCCGTCATTCGTTCGTGCCTCCTGTTGTCCAAATATAACTGTTTGGAAAAACGTGAGTGTAAATAATATGAGTAGTATGTTTTTCAAGGAAGTAACATCTTTTGATAGAACGTATTTATGCGGTGGCATCTATAATCAAGATCAACTACACAATTTGAAAAAAGAGAAAGACGCGTTTAAGCCTTACTCATCTCAGCAAAATTCCGATGGAAGTGCGGGATGGTCTCAATGCCTTTATAGAAATTAGTGACATCAAATTTCTCATTCGGAGAATGGATGTTATCGCTGTCGAGACCGAAGCCCATTAAAACTGTTTTTAGTCCCAATACTTTTTCGAATAAGGCAATGATTGGAATACTTCCTCCGCCACGGGTTGGAATAGGGTCTTTGCCGAATGTTGTGGCAATGGCTTTTTCCGCTGCTTTGTAAGCCACCGAATCAGTGGGAGTAACGACGGGTTCTCCACCATGATGTTCAGTCACTTTTACAGTCACATAATCGGGCGCGATCTTATTGAAATGTGCTGTGAATAGGTCGGCTATCGGATGCGAACGCTGGTTTGGAACCAAACGCATTGAGATCTTCGCATTGGCTCTTGATGGAAGAACAGTTTTGGCTCCTTCGCCAATATATCCACCCCAGATGCCGTTCAGTTCAAGTGTTGGACGAACACCGGTGCGCTCCAATGTTGTATATCCTTTTTCGCCCCATTCAGATTTTATCCCTAATTCATCGTTATATTCTTTCAGGTCAAATGGCGCGTTATTTAATGCGGTGCGCTCGTCGTCATTCAGTTCTTTTACATCATTGTAAAAACCTTCTACAGTAATATGATTATTTTCGTCATGAAGACTTGCGATCATTTTGCAAAGGATGGTGATAGGGTTTGCTACTGCTCCGCCATACACACCACTATGAAGATCACGATTTGGTCCTGTTACTTCCACTTCCATATACGCCAATCCGCGAAGGCCGGTTTCAATACTTGGATGTTCCATACTGATCATTGAGGTATCGCTTACCAAAACGATATCTGCTTTCAAACGGTCTACATTATCCTCAAGGAACTTTCCGAGATTGGTACTTCCTACTTCTTCTTCGCCTTCGATAATATATTTTAAGTTACATGCAATCGAATCTGTTTTTGCCATCACTTCGAGTGCCTTCACATGCATAAACATCTGGCCTTTATCATCACAAGCCCCTCGTGCATAGATTTTGCCGTCTTTGATTACCGGTTCAAAAGGACCACTTGTCCAGAGTTCCAATGGATCGGGAGGTTGCACATCATAATGTCCATAAGTCAAAACGGTTGGCAGCTCAGGATCTACAATTTTTTGTGCGAAAACGATCGGGTGTCCGTCCGTAATGCAAACTTCAGCCTCGTCGCAACCAGCTTCTAACAAGGCCTTTTTTACGGCTTCGGCGCATTTGGCGGTGTCGCCATTATGGGTAGAATCTGCACTCACAGATGGGATACGGAGTAATTCAAATAGTTCCTCCAAAAAGCGGTCTTTATGTTGTTGTTGATAGTCGTTCCAGGCCTGCATACGAATGTTTGTTTTATTTTTAAGAATTGTAAATATAAATAAATATTCTTCACATCTTTGTACCGATATGGAAATAATAAAAGCCTCAGAGGATCACATCCAATCTATCATTGCTCTGGCTGAGAAGACCTGGTATGCGACCTATAGTTCGCTGGTTCCATTGGATCAGATCGTATATATGCTGGACCTTTTTTATAAAGAAGAACTTCTCAAAGAACAAATGAACGATCCAAAACATCATTTTCTTGTGATGATAGAAGGTGATGAGTTACTTGGCTATTCACATTGTATTGATCAGGAGGAAACGATAAAGCTAAGTAAACTTTATTTCTCACCGGAGTTGCAGGGCAGAGGTTATGGCAAGATCATGATGTCAGCGATTGAGGAGGAAGCGAAGGCAAGAGGGTTTTCGATCCTTGAGTTATGTGTAAATCGTGGAAACCCTGCCCAGCATTTCTATGAGAGGATGGGATTCAAGGTCCTGCACGAAATTGACATTCCTATCGGCGATTATTTTATGAATGATTTTGTGATGCAGAAACAATTCTAACATTTAACCCAGAATGATAATGATCTATGAATATTGGCCATATCTTCGACATAATTATTGATACTTTAAAAGTCCAACATGACATATACTTTTTATGGCCATTCCTGTTTCAGTATTGAAGTCAATGGTATTCAGATATTAGTGGATCCTTTTATTACGGGAAATGAAATGGCTGCCGCAATTGATGTGGAAGAACTGAAGGCCGATTATATTTTACTGTCTCATGGTCATTCAGATCATATTCTAGATTGTGTATCAATCGCCTTACGCACAGGCGCGAAAGTGGTCTGTAGTTTTGAAATCCATGAATGGCTGAATGACAAAGGAGTTACAAATACCCATCCGATGAATATCGGAGGTAAATGGACATTTGATGAGTTTACGGTAAAGTGCGTGGTAGCGCAGCATAGTAGTGTTTTGCCTGATGGGACTTACGGTGGAAATCCGATGGGTTTTATTGTGTATGCGGGAAAAGAATCTTTTTATTATGCCGGTGATACCGGGTTAACGATGGATATGGAACTTATTCGGCGATGGGCTGATTTGAACTTTGCCATTCTGCCGATCGGGGATAATTTCACCATGGGGATTGAGGATGCGGTGATAGCGGCACAATTTGCCGGAGCTAAAAAGGTCATTGGTGTTCATTACGATACCTTTGGATATATAAAGATCAACAAAGAAGATGCACAGACAGCGTTCTCGGAAAAAGGTCTGGAATTGATCCTTCCAGAGATAGGAGAACGTATAACCTTATAAAAGACCATTATCTGAAAAACTATAAAACTGATTCGATGCAATGATGAGGTGATCCAATAATTTCAGATCCAGTAGTTTACCGCCTTCATGTACTTTTTGAGTAAGTCGTTTATCAGCCTCACTGGGAGTCAGATTCCCGGACGGGTGATTATGGGCGAGTACAATCTGGGTAACGCCTGATAAGGCCAATGCCTTTTTAAAGATTATACGGCAATCGACGACAGTGGAGGTAATACCGCCATTACTGATCCCTTCAATACGTACGAGACAATTCGCCGCATTCAGGTAAAGCACATAAAATTCTTCGACTGTCTTATCGAGAAAGTAGGTACACAGCAGATTAAAAGAATCTGTACTTGAAAGAATTTTTGGACGTTCGAGGGCAAAGGCGAGTTGCCTGCGTTTTCCAAGTTCGAGCGAAGCTAACAAAGTCACTGTTTTCTTTTCGCCCATCCCTCTTATCTTCTTGATCTCATTGAAAGAGAGTTTTCCCATTTCCAGTAAATTCTGTTCACTTTTTTCGAGGATGTCCCTCGCAATATCAAGTGCGCTTTTATTCTGTGTCCCGGTATTTATGAGAATTGCAAGCAGCTCTGCATTTGACAAGGCATCAACACCTTTATGGATTAGTTTTTCTCTTGGTCTGTCTTCGGATGCCCAGTCTTTAATACGGGTAAAATTTATCATAGCATGAATGAGTTGGTGGCTGCAATTTACTCAATTCATCATATGAATGACAAGAAGTGTAGATTATTTTCCGTTTGAAGGATTTTTGTCTATAAAAAAACCGCCGCTCAAACTGAACGGCGGTCTATTATAGAGTAATATGTAATCTAGTTTTTAATAAACGAAGTACTTGCTTTATTCCCACCATCTAATAAGGATACAACATACCCACCACTTGATAATGTCGACACATCCATCGGTATCTTATTCAGACCTTCAGCGATTGTGATATTCAATTCCTTAACCATTGTTCCCGTTAATGAATACACTCTCACAGTTGCTTTAGAAGAAGCTGTGGCGGTATATTCTAAAGACATCTGACTATTTGCAGGATTTGGATAAACTGATAGAGAACGTAATTTGTTATCCCCAACGCCGTGAATTGTTGTTGGCGCATTTAGGTAATTTGAAAGGCTAGTAGATCTGAATGTTCCACGGCCGTGTGTTCCGGTATAGATGATGGATCCACTGTAACTTCCTCCACTACGATCATCATAAAGATCTTTTTCTATGATTTCGTATGTAGCAACACGAGGGTGCCACGTTGCAGGGTCAGGGTTCATAAGGTTTAACTCTGTCCATGTCGTTCCTCCGTTATCTGTTCCCCAGATTCCAAGTTCAGACCCTATCATAAATTTGCTGCCACTTCCGTAAAGGCATAAAGATGTATACACTGGCATCTTTGGTAAATTAGACGTGATGTCTGTGAATGTTGGTGTAGGAGCTTTAGCGTCTGTTGATTTATAGATATAAGATGAATTGCCATAATTTCCTAAGGTCACCAATACAACATCACCTGTAGAGTCGCAGGAAACATCTGTTACAAAACGGCCAGAATAAGTGCCTATTAGTGTAGGCACGCAGGAAGAGTAAAGTGGGTATCCATATACAGAAGACGGTGGCATATTGGTAACCGTATCTGAATATTGGTAGGTGCTATCCCATAAACTTGGAACTGCAATTCTGTAAACATTCCCATTTTGTGTTGCTGCAAAAACAGTTTTTCCGTCTTTGGCCATGGTTAACGCTGAGAAACCAACTGCTCCCGGACTATACAATCGGAACCATACTGAATTTCCTTTTAAGGCTGATTGAGTCATCCAAACAGAAGTACTTGTACAAAACAGGAAAACAGACTTTGGTACTGAACCAATTTTTCGTTCTTTAAAATCAATAGGAGAAACCCATAGAGCAGCTTCTTCAGGTGATCCATCCAGGTTGGCATCTATATTCTTATCAAAGAAAGATTTAAATGAAGCATTATTTTGTCCTCCGTCTGCAGCTCGGCGAAGGTCTCCATTTACGATAGACGAGAATAAAAAGTTCGGGAAGTAATCGCTCATGGCACATCGTGTTCCATCTCCACCAGTAAGGTCTCTTGCTTCCTGAGGTGAGTTTACTTCCTCTCCCATAACGCCGGTTCCATTATCTTGTGAACCAAACATGACACTTCCAAGAAAATTAGCAGCTACGCCATAACACTGAGTGACGGAGTAATTCTTATTCTGTTCTGCAAAGTTCGGTTGTGGTGCTGAGGCATTAAATGTTCTGTAAAAACCGCCGTCATTAGCGACATACATGTTCTCAGGATCATTCGGATTAAATGTAATGCAATGCATATCTGCATGCACACGATATGCAATATTTGCCAACCAGAACGAAATGGTTTCCCAACCGTTCGATGGGGTATAACGAACTAATTCGAGTTGCCCGCCAAGGAATGCCATATCTTTATTGGTAGGGTGAATGCTAAATGCGATATCATAATCTCCCTGATTACCAAGTGGATTAAAAATTCCACCACCAACACCTATAGTTGTCCAGCTAGCACCGCCATTTGTTGATTTGTAAACGCCTTTCAGAGAACCGTTACCCGCAGCGATAGTAAGATAAACATAATTTGGATCACTTGGAGCAACTGCGATCTCTATTCTGGAAGCAGTACCTGAAGTTGGTAAGCCATTCTGACCCATGATATTTGTGCTAAATGTACTTCCACCATCATTTGAAACATATAAATTTGATCCTGTGCAAGCAAACACTTTGTTTCCATCAGTAGAAATTTCAACGTCCAGAAAATGTGCTGAGGTATTAAGCGTTGTAGGTTTCGCCCATGATGTGCCCCCGTTCGAGCTCACTTTCAAACCACCATACGTAGCAGCGAAAAGTCTGTCCGGATTTAAAGGATCAGTAACAATTTTATTGACATAAGACCACTGATCGGTCGCAGAATTAAGGTTCGCTGGTTTGGTTGCTGTTAATTGGTTGAATGTTACACCTCCGTCAGTTGATTTGAAGATACCTTCACCCAACTGAAAGATCTGTGGACCAAAAGAAACCCCGGCCCAGCCACCTATACCTTCACCGGTACCATAATAAATGTCTCCATTAGTGGCCTGTGCGATACAACTTACGGCAATCGCTGTAGACGAATCATTACCGCTTCGTTTAGTCCATGAATTCCCGTTGTTGGTTGACGACCAGAAGCCGCCTCCTACTGCACCCATATAAAGTTTGCCACTGATTGTTCTGTCAGGACACATAATACGGGATCTTCCTCCTACATTGTTCGGACCCGTCTCTCCCCAGCTCATATTGGCAAAGGCTCTTGTTTTCTTGAAAGATGAATTAAACATCGAATTCATATCATCTTTTGCGGCTTGAACAGCAGCCGGAGAAATCTCCCCACTCACCTGGTTGGCAGTAATTTGTCTGTAATAGTTCCGGGCACCTTGAATTTCTTCAGATTCCTCTTTACTTTTATCGTTTCGTAATTTCAAATAAGCCGGGTTGGATTCATACCGGCTTTTAATAAGCGTTGCGGATCCAGTAAGCACAAGAAGGGCTGCTGATCCTAAAAATAATTGAATCTTGTTCATGAATAAGTATTTTGAATATAATGCTACTAAAGTAGAATGAAAAAGTGAAAAAACGAAAAAAAATAAAATGATTTGCAGTCAATCTGCATTTCCTAAACGTGAAAAATAAAAGTCGTCGATAATTTTGACATTTTACAACTTATTGTATATTTGAAAGATCATTCTTTATTCTTAAAAATTTAATGCTGTGTCATACGAAAATAACAACGAAAGGAACAACGAGACAATTTTTAGTAAACGGTTAAAAGCAGGTAAGTTGCGAACTTATTTTTTTGATGTTCGCACTACCAGAACCAATGATTATTTTGTCACACTTACCGAGAGTAAGAAGAGATTCAATGATGGAGGTTATGATAGGCATAAGCTCTTTTTGTACAAAGAAGATTTTAATAAATTTCTGAAAGCATTAACAGAAACCATCGATTATATTAAAACAGACCTGATGCCTGATTTTGATTTTGATGCATTTAATCACGAGAATAGCGAGTATTCAGAGAATAATGCGTATCAGCCACAAGAAACTGTTGCCCAATCATCCGTTTCTGTAGAGGAAGTAGGAGGAGAAGAAGAAAAAGAAGAAGAAGAAGAATTGCCAGTTCTGAATACCAGGCCAGCTACAGATTTTTCTGTGAATACCAACCTGGGAGACGTCGATAAGTGGTAATCTCCTTTCATTCAAAAATTGTATTCCTGATCAGAAATGATCAGGATTTTTTTTACTGGGTAGTTGGAGGTACTTTTGCCCAGCCTCCAAACGGTTGCCCCTTTTATATACAATGAAGAATATACGAAATTTTTGCATTATTGCACATATCGATCATGGGAAAAGTACTCTGGCCGACAGATTATTAGAATATACGAATACTATCACGGAAAGGCAGATGATGAATCAAGTCTTGGATGATATGGACCTCGAACGCGAGAAAGGTATTACTATAAAAAGTCATGCTATTCAAATCAATTACCCATACAAAGGAGTGGAATACACACTCAACCTGATCGATACACCTGGACATGTTGATTTCAGTTATGAAGTAAGCAGAGCATTAGCCGCTTGTGAAGGTGCGTTATTGCTGGTGGATGCATCGCAGGGAATACAGGCCCAGACTATCTCCAACCTCTATCTTGCCATCGGAAATGACCTTGAAATTATTCCGGTTATTAATAAAATTGATATGGAAGGGGCCATGATACCAGAGGTGAAGGATCAGATTGTAGAATTGATAGGTTGTAAGGAGGAAGAGATACTTCTGGCAAGTGGTAAAAGCGGAATTGGTATTGAAGAGATTCTAACAGCGATTATAGATCGTATTCCGTCGCCAAAAGGAAATGCCCAGGAACCTCTGCAGGCATTGATCTTTGATAGTGTGTTCAATAGTTTCCGTGGAATTATCATTTATTACAGGATCTTTAATGGTGCTATTAAGAAAGGAGATAAGGTAAAATTCTTTAATACGGGTCAGGAATACTTTGCGGATGAGGTAGGTATTTTGAAAATAGGGATGGAGGCTAGACCAGAAGTAAAGACGGGTGATGTAGGATATATTATTACAGGTATAAAAAACGCAAAAGAAGTTAAAGTAGGGGATACATTGACACTTGCCAACAATCCATGCAAGACTGGTATCAATGGTTTTGAAGAAGTAAAGCCAATGGTATTCGCAGGGATCTTCCCTGTGGTTACAGAGGATTTTGAAGAACTACGTGATTGCATGGAAAAACTTCAGTTGAATGATGCCTCACTTACTTTTGAGCTGGAAACGTCTCAGGCATTAGGGTTTGGATTCAGATGTGGTTTCCTTGGGCTTCTTCATATGGAGATTATCCAGGAACGTCTTGATAGAGAGTTTAATCAATCAGTTATTACAACAGTTCCTAATGTTAGTTTCATTGCGTATACCACAAAGAAGGAAGTCGTTCAGGTGAATAATCCGTCGGAAATGCCTGATCCAAGTCGTATCGAACGGATAGAAGAACCATATATTAAAGCCCAAATCATTACCAAACCTGATTATATAGGCAATATCATGACGCTTTGTATAGGAAAACGTGGAATGTTGATTCATCAAAGTTACCTGACACCAACCCGTGTGGAACTGATTTTTGAAATGCCTTTAACTGAGATTGTATTTGATTTTTATGATAAATTAAAAAGCCAGACAAGAGGATATGCATCCTTTGATTATACACCAATAGGCAACAGGGACAGTGATATTGTAAAAATGGAAATTCTGTTAAATGGTGAGAATGTGGATGCCTTGAGTGCATTGATCCACAGAAGCCGGGCACAAGATTTTGGACGTAAATTGTGTGAAAAACTCAAAGAACTTCTACCACGTCAGCAATTCATGATTGCCATACAGGCTGCCATCGGTGCCAAGATTATTTCCCGCGAAACTATTTCTGCGATGCGAAAAGATGTCACTGCAAAATGTTATGGTGGTGATATCAGTCGTAAACGTAAATTATTGGAGAAGCAGAAAGAAGGTAAAAAACGAATGAGACAGATCGGAAATGTAGAAGTTCCGCAGGAAGCCTTCTTGGCTGTTCTGAAGCTGGATGATTAGATATCGACAACTATTGTCCGTTGTAACACTTATCGGAACCTCACTGTTTTCAATATTTTCAGGAAAAAAGGTAATGTGAAGAAGTTGTCAAGGACGTAGGTTTCTTTTGGCATTGAGCGCATTTTAACCGATTATTGCTTCCAATATAAAAAAATAAAAAAAATGAGAAAATTAAAATCTATTTTAGTCGCTTCAATCCTTACTATCGGAGCGTTTTCAGCAACACTTGTTACTTCTTGCAACCCTGACGAATGTAAAGACATCGTTTGTGCTAACGGCGGTTCTTGTTCAGACGGAACATGTGTGTGTCCTGCAGGTTATGAAGGAACTCTTTGTGAAACACAAAGCAGAACAAAATTTGTAAAAACATGGAGTGCAACAGATTTACAAGGAGCCAACACGCTTGTTTACAGTTGTACAATCACTAGTGGTGTTGGAATAACAGGCGTTATTATTTCAAATGATTTTAGCGACGACTACTTTATAAACAATATTAATGCGACAGTTAACGGTAATACAATATCGATTGCCAGCTATCAACCTGATGCTGATGGGTATGCAGTAGCTGGAACAGGAACATTTTCTAGTAATAAAATTAACTGGACGTACACTATTACAGAAATTGCAACAAGTTCTGTTTTAACATACTCTGGTGTTTGGCAATAAGAAATAATTGTAATGAAATTTTAAGAGGCTGTCTTCAAAAGGAGACAGCCTCTTTTTGTGTGTCAGGCATGCTTACTAACTCTAGGGTGTAAGTCCCGAATGAGAGTTGCAGTACTTATCATTAGCCAAATGCAAGGGTGTCCAGCGTGAGTTGGAATCTGAAGGAAGCAGGAGGCAAATATTCGAGCCCACCCTTCGACCGAGCTCAGGGTAAACTGAACAGAAACTTCATACGAGGCGTGTCTATGTGGATGATGTTGCAAAAGAAACAAAAGTCCTATACTGCACAGAACATAGGAACGTAAATAAAGAGGCTACATAAATAGAAAGTGAGTAATCTTACCCTGAGAGGTCTGGTAATAAGTTGACGATGGTATGCGCGATTACCAAAGAAATAAACATGTTATAGAGCGTAAAAGCTATATAACATGCTACTATCAGAAGTCAGCCGAGGTCATAGTAGGAAGGGAACGAGCTGTTCAAAAGGAATAAACGGACAGAGGACTCACAGACAAGCCGAAGGACTGAATGTTAGAATAGGCGAATGGTCTATACAAGTTTTATCAGTTGGAGTTTATCAACCGAACCACGTAAGAGAACTACTTATTTGAGGATAGGTCAGTAACCGAAAGAAAGAAATTAAGAGGAGTTGAGCCAACGGATGCAACATTAGAACAGACACCAATGCAAAAAAAAAGCAACATTATTCTAACAAACCGCCGTATACCAGACCGGTACGTACGGTGGTGTGAGAGGACAATAAGGGAAATAATCCCTTACTTCCTACTCGATTGTGCTGCCTATTTTGATATGAAAACACTTAATAGTTTAGGCTATTCAACTGTTTTTTTACACAATTTCATAGTAGTGGGAAGGTGAAATCCATGATTCAAGGAGAAAACGTATTCTTCATGGTATCGCCCATAAAAAAAGGATTACCATTTAAATGATAATCCCTTTTGCTGAAAGATTCTACTCTCAGTAGCTTATTTCTTAAAACGATCGCCTTTCTTTTTAGTGTCTTCAGGAGTTACTTCCTTTTTGCCATTATTGTCAAAGCGGTCTTCTTTCTTTTTAGTATCTTCATCACGAACAGTTTTTCCGCCATTATTATTAAATCTGTCAGATTTAGGGTTAACAGGAGGAGGAGGAGCTGTGGTTTTAGTAGTAGTGGTAGGTGTTGTTCTGGTCTTAGGCGGTAACGGTGTAGCCGGTCGTGTAGCCGACCCTCCTTTTGCCAGCATACTATCTGCCTGTAATTGTGCAGCCTGCATGAGGCGCATATCGCAATCAGCTTTCATTTGATCGTTGGCAGTTTGCACTTTTGCATCTACCTGAGTATCTAGTTCCGCTTGTGTAGGTCCCTTAGGTTCTGTATTACAAGCTGCGAATAAAATTCCTGTCAAGGCAGGAACGAGAATATATTTTAATGTTTTCATTGTATGAATATTTTTGTAGTGAACGAATTATTGAGGTGCGTTGGCCATTTGGGTTGCATTGACGATAGAGTCTGCCATTGCCCTTACCTCTGTAGCCATACGGGTTTCGCAATCTACTGTTGCTTTCGCAGTAGCTTCTTCAATTTTTCCGGCAGCTAACGAATCGACCCTTGCCTGTACAACGGCAGGATCCATTTGAGCTTCCTCACCGCATGATTGCATGGCCGCTACAAATAGTAGCATCCCAGCACTTAAAATGATTTTACGCATTGTTATTTATTTTTGCCAAAAGTAGAGAAAAGACCTTGAAAGTAGAAAATGTATTTTTACAACTAACAAATTGTTAGGAGGAATCAGATTTTTTGAAATATTCTCAGTCCGTGGCGAAGAATATTAACGTTTTTATTTTAGCGTGATTCTTTCTGTAGATCTTCCTGTCTCTGTTTGGAGAGAACAAAAATAATTGCCAGGAACTGCATTGCATATCCTGAATGAATTGTTCCTATTGCCTTTTATAATAGGCTGAATATTTCCAAGGCAATCGGTCACTACTATTGCGTCAAGACGAGAATCACACGTAATATAAGTAGTCGATCCTGATTCTGAAGGATTTGGATAAAGCGTGAAGGATGTAAAATCATTGCGATATTCCTTAATGCCTACATTTTTATAGCTGCTATTATACCTTGAGATTGCCATATATAAAGGCCCACAAGTTCCTCCAGTGCACGTTCGTGTCTACCCACCAAGTACGATTTTTCCCGAAGAGTCCAATGCCAGACCACTGCTGCTACTGTTATTATTGACATTGAAAATATGTTTAAAGACACCTGACGGTGCAAACATATTGTTATCCGATCCGTCTTGATTCAACATCAGCATACAAAAATAAACGGTGTCGCCGGAGCCTTGATTGCCTGTAACAAGTATTCTGCCATCCTGTAGAATCGCACTATTTAAACTGTATTCCATCTCATTGGTTCCATCAAGATCGCGCAATTTCCAGCCATTAATACCAAAGGAATTGTCGGTTGTTCCGTTATTTTGAAGTTTGAGAACCATATAATCATAATCGACATTGTCGTAAGTGCTTCCCGTAATTATATATTTATTTCCTGAAAGAACATGAATTCGCATTCCTTCTTCATAATGGCCTGAAGCGCTGTTAAAGAACGCCAGACCGCTTGCAGCAAAACTATTATCGAGCGTCCCGTTTGAAAGAAAGCGGGCAACGACAAGATTCTGAAAGGGTACTATAGAACTTCCATTAGTTGCTTTGTACTTTTTTCCGGTTACCAGAATTTTGTTATTTCCATCTACTACAATATCCAGCATCGTATACCAATGGTTCGTATTCCCAGTATTCAATGTGGTTATACCGTCGCCATCGAAGGAGTTGTCAAGACTGCCGGCGTTAGTCAGTTTGGCAACATACATTTCATCCAGTTCTTTGGCGCCAGTCAGGTACATATTGCCAGAACCATCCATGGTCTTTCCTTCGCAGGTATAGAGCGAGGTAAGCATTTTGACCATTCCTCCGTTAAAGGAATTCAATACGGTTCCATTCCCTGTAAGTGCCGTCACAGCAGGATAGGTATTGCTGCCAGTAGAGTATGTTCCGCTGACATAGATATTGCCATCATAAAAGCACATTCTCGAAGCATGTGAGATGCCTGTTGTATAGCTTCCCGCTGTTCCGAAGGTATTGTCGAGGCTACCATTAACATTTAGACGTTTTATACTAACACCACTACCACTGAAAGGATTACATCCAATAATAATTTTGCCATCAGCTTGAACAAGAATATGTTCGCCCATTCTGTTACCATCACTCACAAGTTTTCCATCTGTATCAAAAGAATTGTCAAGACTACAAGGAACTTGTGCGCACATAAAGGATGATAGAAAGAGACAGGAAATGAGTGTAACTACTTGTTTCATGTGGGATGTTTTTTCTTTTTGTGACTAACGGGTAAAATGCTTTATACGTTGGGCAAACAATACAATTACTTACACCTTTTTCGTGATGATGACACACTTATGTCCTTTATGATCCGTGGTTGCAAAGAGATAAAAATCCCCGCCATCCGTTAATCCAAGCTTCTTCCTGAGGTCTTGCACAGAGCCCGGGAAATTACGAATACTCAGATTCGCTTTCATAGCAGGAATGAATTTGAAAAGTTCCTTTTTATCGACATTGGTGACATGAATAATCTCAAACCGTCTTCCAGGAAAATCATTCAGTAAGGTATCTGTTGTGTATACATGAGAATGTGGATGGAGTTTTTTTACCTGAAACGAATGTGCGATCACTTTAAAGGCTCCGGCCTTCAATATAGCGGCATTAGGTTCATATAGATATTTCTGTATATCTCCAACCTGTGGATCAGCCGATTTTTCTTCTCCCAACGTAAACGAAAAGGTGGTTGATTTCTCTTTCTCAAAGTTGACCGCATGGATACTAAATTCTTTTATAAAATCTTTCTCCAGATGAAAAAGTAGTTCCTTGCATTCATTCTCTACGGCCACTACATAGACATTTTTGACATGCTTCAACTCACCTGTAGCAGCCTGTATATCAAGCAGGGGTGAGGTTTTAATCAATACTGAATCTGTCATCTTCCAGAGATGAGGTAATAATGTTGTGATATCAGGATCGCAATCGGCAAGTTTCACAATTTTACCTCCTTTTTGATCTCTTCGGGCAGGATCGAGATACACGAGATCTGCCGTTCCCTGATACTGTGACAGAAATTCCTCTGCATTCATCCCGATCGCAAACTGCACATTTACCTGTTCAAGAAGTGCGAAATTATGAGAGGTTATTTTCGCCAATTCCGCATCTCGCTCTACCACTATTCCGAATTCAAATTGTTGGGCCAGAAAATAACTGTCAATCCCCATTCCTCCACTAAGGTCTATAAATCGTTTGCCCTTTAGCAGCGATGCTTTAAAAGCAGCGGTTCGTTCCGAGGACGCTTGTTCGTTGCTGAGTGAAATAGGATACACGATCTGTTCATTAGTATATAAAAAAGGAAATTTTTTTGTCGCGTCCTGCCGGGCAAAAAGTTGATGAAACAATCGCTGAGAGCCCGCAGTTTTTGTTAGAGAAAAAATTTCAGATGGAGCGGCGTGTCTGTATTTTTCAAGAAATAAAAGTTCCTCCATTGTCCATGTAAGTGAGGGCTGTAAGTGGGGTGGGGTGAGTTTGTCCATGAGGTGTAAAAGTATGATAGATTTGATTTTGTAACTACATTTGAAAATTCAGCGACTATGGCGGAGTTATATATTATTGCGTGGGATACGGGGCAGTTAAGACCACTGCAAGCGAGACCATCTTACCTGAATTGTTGAATTGCAGGGAATTTGTGAATGCGGATAATATTGCCCGTGGCCGTTCTCCATTCAATGTTGAGGCTGTCGCCTTTGATGCGGGAAGGATCATGCTGAACCGTATTAAAGAATTGCTTGAAGATGGCGTTGATGTTGCGATAGAGACTACACTCTCCACCCGGAGTTTCGTGTCGATGGTTCATGAAGCGCATAGACGGGGCTATAAGGTAACCCTCATTTATGTCTGGTTGGAGAATTATGAACTGGCCATAGACAGGGTAGCAAAACGTGTTTCCAAAGAAGGCCATCATGTTCCGTCTGATACTATTAAACGCAGATATGAGCGAGGAATCCGGAATTTGATTCATTTACTTATTCCTATTGTCGATTACTGGATTGTGACCAATAATAGCAATGAGGCTCTTGAGGAGATCGCTAGCGGAGAAAAATTACTTGCACATACGATCACAAACGAATACCGTTGGGAACAAATTTTACAACTAGCGTATGATAAGTAAAGGAATCATCAGTGAAGAAAACCAGGAATTAAGCGCTAAAATCATGTTGGGTTTCAGAATGGCTTTCGAGAAATTAGTACGCGAATCTGCACTTCATGGCGAATCGCTGGTATTCGGAAGAAATGGGAAATCAGTCTATGTTCCAGCTACAGAACTACTGAAAGATATCGAAAACAAAAAAGATAGGATCTCGTTGTTGTAATCAAATCCTTTATTCAGACAGCCATTCGTGACGTTAACACCATACCGCCTCATAATCCTCCCTACTCCTTCATCAACTTCCCCACATACCTACTCTTCTTATTCACCAACTCTATAATTTAAGTTCCTTTCGCAAATCGGCTTATATCCAATTCGGTTTCGTGGTCTGTATATTTTATATTCTGTGTTATTAGTCGCTTCCCGCTTATGTCATACACACTCAATACGCCATCATTATGAATATTATAGGCGACCTTCACATAATTGTTTGCAGGGTTAGGGTATAGCTGCAATACCTCATTCGCATCTTCTCCTATCTCCAATATCCCTGTAGGCGCTATCGCAAACCCACTATCCGTTGCAGATAGCTTACCTATACTGTCTAATCGCAGAAACCAGCAGTTTTGGCTATCATTAGGCAAACCGCCTTTTATAGATCCAACAGCTATTATATCCTTATTATCTGCCTCTGCAAAGTCATATAAATAATGGCTTTCTAATCGATTAGGATACATATATCTTCTTTCCCAAAGTATTTGCCCCATGCTATCAAGTTTTACAATGTGGGAATAATTGATATGATTCATAATACTCATGTCTGATCCTACTGCAACAAGATTTCCATCAGAGATTTTAGACACCTTATAAATTTCATGTAAATAATCTGGCGAAGTAAAATACGTTCTCCAGATAAAGTTAAAATTGCTATCAATCATACCAATATAAGCAGGGTTATTAATTTTATAAACTGGATCCATTAAAGTATCTGCTCCACCATATACAAATAGTTTATCCTCATTAAACTTCCCCATCCAAAAGTAAAAGCCTCCACATAGCACGGTATCTGTATAATATTTTGTACTTAGCAAATTTCCTGCTGTATCCACTTTTAAAATGAAGGGTTTATAAATAAGTATTTTGGTTGGATGTGGATACACTTGTGTCCCATTCATAAGTATTTTCCCATGAAATTTAAAAATACTACTCATTAAACCATACTTATTAATATTATACTGTTTATTCCAAATTTCATTTCCTTGCTTATCCCATTTACTAAGTGTTGGATAAAAATTATTATTACTATCTCTATGCTCTCCCATTAGCAAATAAGAATTATCCGCTTCTTGAATGCATCCTAAAAAACTGTGTCTAATAATAGGAAGACTTGGTAAAACAATTTTTACAAATTGGGTATCTCCATCTTTATTATATTTTACAAAAAGCCGATTCTTCTCATTAGTATTGGGCGCACCGGATGCACCTACAATAACAAACCCGGAATCCAAACTCGGAATTAGGCTTTGCAAAAACACACCTCCACCGTATCCTAAACTATCACCTATATATGAACTTCTAAAAATTACTTTTCCGGTATCATTTATTATAAACAAATTCTCTCTGATAATTAAAAATGAAGCATTATTAGTATGCACTCAGGCGCCAACAATTATTTTTCCGTTTTGTGCTAAAATATTTTACGCCCCTCCAATTAATTTCTTTGCTGTACCCTCATATGTCAGTAATTTATTGATACCAATCTGTGCTTTACTTGTTAAAGTTAAAAACAAGAAAGCACAAAGTAAAATGCTTTGTGCTTTCATAGTCTATTTTATTACTGTCAGTTTATTAGTGCTAATAAGTTCTTTATCTTCCATCACTTTTATGGTATATTGTCCCGCTATCCACGAGCTTATATCTAAGGTATAGCTTTCCTTATCTGAAGGAATTTCATCAGCATGAGATGTAGTTTTTAACTCGTTAAACTGGGCTTTCGTACTTACACCAGAAATTAAAAAATAAATGAAAAGAGTAATCTTTGCAATTAGACCTTTAGAAATAAAATCGTTCGGCTTCACTTCTTTAAAGAAGTTTTGTTGGTTGTAATTTTTCATAAATTATTTTTTAAGTTTGTAGTTCTATCATAAAGATATACAACCTAATTTCGTAAATACAAAATATTAACAAAAGAAATGGAAAACTTAATATTGGTCAAAAAGGGATCACTATCAAAATATACAAACATAAAGGTTACACCGCCACCATCACAAAATCAAATGTCTTAAAACCGTCTGCCTTCATATCTCCCACTTTGGTTTGAGACACTACCCCCCCGGTACTCACCGCAATCGTATACTTCCCCGCACCTACCTGATGGCTATAACTACCCTCATCATCACTTTGTATATTCAAAGCAACTTCGCCTTCCTTCTGTATCGAAACAGTCGCACTAACAATGGGCACATTCGTTCCTCTCACTTTTACATCGCCCTTCATCCTCGCCACCGGAGGGTTTATCAAATCCCACAATGTGCTAAATACAAACAACTTCTTCGTTTAAAGATCGTTAAAGGGCCGCCAACCCAACACACAGAGGCAAACCGTTGGAGAGAGCTTGTATAATTAATCATAAAATTACCAGAAAAAGGAAATCATCAAATACAATAGACATAGTTAACGCGCAAGTTCCTTCCTCTAAACACGGCCCGGCTTCATTGAAATGCAGGGTTTCAGCTAAGCCCAAAATCTTTGTTAAATCAATAAGAATAAGCAACAAGACTCAATCATTTATGTGTAAATTGCGCACTTTATGAAAAATCAATTTCGTCGTTTTTTACTTCTTCCGGCACTTCTTCTGACCACCTTATTTAATGCAAATGCACAGAATGAAAACCTCGACAGGGTTATAGCAATCGTAGGAGATAAAATCATTTTACATTCTGAGATAGAGATGGCTTTTGAAGATTATAGACGGGAAAATCCTGATGCGCCGGAATCGATGAAATGTGATCTTCTTGAAAATGCGCTAAGCCAGAAGATCGTCACAGAGCAGGCAGATAGGGATAGTGTTTTTGTAAGTGAAGATGAAGTTGATGCCCAGATCGAAAATCGTATCCGATATTTTATGAGTCAGTATGGAACTGAAGAGAAGCTCCAGGAAGTTTCAGGAAAAACACTTTATCAGTTAAGGGACGATTACAGACCAATTTTTAGAGAGCAACTTCAGTTTCAGAAGATGCAGGGCGAGATTATGTCCGGTGTAAAAATCACACCACAGGAAGTTAGAGCTTTTTATGATAAAATACCTGCCGATAGCCTTCCGTTTTATCCGTCGACCGTAGAGGTTGGACAGATCATTTTCAGACCAGATGTCAATCAGGAAGTGGCAGAATATGCGATCGAACGCTTAGAAAATATTCGTAAGGATATTGTCTCTGGAAAATCAGCCTTTGATGTGATGGCAGGAATTTATAGTGAAGATCCGGGAAGTAAGGATAATGGTGGTGATCTAGGAATAATGGGACGAGATGATCTTGTTCCTGAATTTGCTGCGGCTGCGTTTAAATTACAAAATGGGGAGATATCTCCGATCGTTAAAACTTCTTTTGGATATCATATTGTTCAAATGGTGAACAGGCAGGGCGAGAAAGCCAAGTTGCGTCATATTCTGATTAAACCAATTATAACGGAAGATATGGTAAAGATCGCATTAAGTAAAGCTGACAGTGCACGGGCAAATCTTGTAGCGGGGAAATTGTTGTTCTCTGCGGCGGTAGCAAAATATTCAGGCGATGAGGCGTCCAAAATGACCGGTGGTATGATCACCAATCCTCAGACAGGATCGACTACGTTGCAGATCGAAGACCTTGAGCCTGCGGTGGCCCTTTCGATTGGCGAAATGAAAGTAGGTGAATTTGCCCAGCCACAGGAATATAACGATAGCAGAACAGGGGATAAACTGGTTCGTATCATCTATTTGAAATCTCGTACTGAACCTCATAAGGCAAACCTGAAAGATGATTATGGCAAGATTCAGCAGGTGGCTTTTTCAGAGAAACAAAATGAGTATCTAGTTACTTGGCTTCAGGATCATATCAATGGGTTTTATATCATGATCGACAAGGAATATAATGATTGCACCAATATTGAACGATGGCTGAACGCCTCTACCAGAGCAAAAAAGAATTAATCAGAAACAAAAAAAACAGACCCATAGAGAATGTATACATCAGATGTAGAAGCGGCAAAAGGCCTGCAAAAGAAATTTTCAGAATTAAAGAGCGCCATCGGACAAGTAATTGTCGGACAACATGAAGTGGTGGAAGGCGTTATCATTTCCATACTTTGTAACGGACACAGTCTGCTGGTGGGTGTTCCAGGTCTTGCGAAAACCTTATTGGTAAGTACGATTGCGCGTGTGCTGGATCTTGATTTCAAACGGATACAGTTCACACCCGATCTGATGCCAAGTGATATCACTGGGGCAGAGATATTGGATGAGCATCGAAATTTTAAATTCATTAAAGGGGCCTTGTTCTCAAATATTATTTTAGCGGATGAGATTAACCGTACGCCACCTAAAACACAGGCCGCTTTATTGGAAGCCATGCAGGAACGAACGGTAACCATCAGTGGAGTGGAACATAAATTACCGGCACCATTCTTTGTACTGGCAACACAGAATCCAATTGAGCAGGAAGGAACCTATCCTTTGCCTGAAGCGCAATTAGATCGTTTTATGTTTAATATCTGGCTTGATTATCCAACCTTTCAGGAGGAATTAAGTGTTGTAAAGAATACAACAACCGATAAAGTAACGAACCTGACGAAAGTAATGAGTGGTGAGGAAATTCTTTATTTCCAGCACTTAGTTCGTCGAGTACCAGTTCCCGATAATGTGATGGAATATGCAGTAGGTCTGGTTCATAAAACACGCCCGAACGAACAGGGATCTGATCTTGCTAGAAGCTATATCTCCTGGGGAGCCGGTCCGCGTGCTTCTCAGAATCTTATTCTTGGCGCAAAATGTTATGCACTTCTTCATGGCAAATTTAGTCCGGATATTGAAGATGTCAAAGCAGTTGCTCTACCTATTCTTCGTCATCGTGTGGTAAGAAATTATAAGGCGGAAGCAGAAGGATTAAAGATCGAGGAATTGATCAGCCGGTTGATGTAGAAGGTCCGGGATTAATTTCAGACAAAATATAGATTGGCGACTGGGATAGATATGGATTTGTTGGGAAGCTTGAATAAGAATTCTATTTGTTCTTTTATCATTCTTAACTTCATTTCAACTATATAAAATTGTTCCCTTTACTTTTTTACAGATTCAGTTTTGTAGAATTCTCCAATAACATCTATTTCAATTTTTTTGTTTCCTGTTGTGACTTCACGTTTGCCGAGATAAGCGTCAGAAAAAATAATTCGACAAGATCTGCAGAAATTTAATGTGTCTTGAGAAGTTATATATATACAATGGCTTTGTTTCGTCACATTTAATTTGTAAGACTTTCCAATTTTTTATCTTAGCGAGTCGCTTTTACTACTGAAGATATAAAATAATGTGAGAGTCTTGGCATTCAGTGCTGAATCGTATAAAAAGCAATCGTAATATGAGTATCGGTCTTTTAAATCGATTCGCTTTATTTTGACTTTAACAGTCTTTTCAAATTGTCCATTGTAGAACAAAGGCAGGCACATAACAAAAAAACTAATAACGAATTTCATAATTAAATTTTGATGTTTTGTTTATCAATGGATCGCCTTAAAACCAGTAACGGAGTTATTTTCAAACAATATGTTCAATTTGATACTGTAGATTTTGGATTTATTCCTATTATTCCAATTATGTAAAAATCTCTTTTCTATCCCTTCTTGCTAAGTCAGACCAAATTATTTTTGGAGCCATTCCTGAATTTCTTTTTTTGCATCCTCATTACTCATGATCCTGCCATTTTCAAAATCATACATTCTTTGGTCAATGGCTGATGTTGATTTATCACTTAGCAGAAAAATTTCTGAATTATCCCGGTTGTCAACTTCAGGACAAGACTCCAATATTTTACATATTTCTGATAGAATATTGTCATCATTGGTAGGTTCAATTTTAGCAATTAGAACCTTTTTTGATTCAAGCATTAATATATGTTCGACGGTTTCATCAATGATACAATCAATTGTTGTTTTAAGGAGTGGTAACTGCAGGCCACACCATTACTGCTAATTCAGTGATAGGAACAATTTTTCCAATCATACATTCCTTCGGAAAGGCCGATTTTGAGACGAAATTATCTGACAATTCGCTTGTTATGCCTCTACTGTCTGTTTGCTGATATTCCTATACGTATAGGATGTATAGATATGGCGTTTCGCAAAACGGGTAATTGTTGGCGAGTTCACCATTTTTACATAAATGTTTTTTGGTACGCCAAAATATTCATAGATACTTCCATCCTGGAATGTGATCCGTAAGTTCTGGCCTTTGTATTCAAAATCTTCGACGAAGGATGTGGTGGTCACCCTTGTGTATTCTTCTATGTTCTGGGCAAGTGTTTCAGGGGCAACACTAACAAGAAAATGATATCCTGCTATAATCTCTTTACTTTTCTTTTCAGCTTCTTCCTTGCGAATATCGTCATCCTGTATTTTGTCGGGATGCCATTCTTTGATCAGATTCCTGTAATTTGTTTTCAATTCAGAAAGATTTGTTTGCTCTGTGGCATTGAACAATTTCCTGTAAGTGATCATCCTTCTCATAATACGTTGCGTTTCTAATTAAATAATAAATTTTGCAAAGGCCGGCGAAAATAGCCCTTTTTTGTTGCCTCGCCTGATTTTGAGAGAATTGTATTGCAAACGGTAGGTGAATGTAGCTATCAGAAAGATAGCAGATTCCGCATTGTTGCTAAGTGGGTTTTGAGGAAAAGAATTAGAAGTGATTCTGGTATATAAAGTCGAACTTCGTTGAAATTGAGTCATAACTACTGTTTAAGAATAAACTGCACATTCTTTAGAATGAATATTGGAATGCTCGTATCAATATAAATGGAATATTTCTTATCAGGTTCTTATTTCTATCGTTAGGGGAAACACGATATGAGAATTTAAGGTATCAGAGTTTGTGATTTGGTAACACCAATATTGAATTTTGAGCATGTCAACAAACACAAAATACCGAAATCTGAATATACTCATTGACGATTCCAAACAGGCCATTAGGGTGCCTTTGTGGGCTACATACATGAAGTATGTACGCAGTGTAGTATTGCCGTATGACCAAAGGAATCTGAATAATATAGCTCATTGGCAGAATAAATTTTTTTTCAGTATACTGCTTTACATGATTCCGTTGAGTGTGATTGCACTCATCCCCGGTGTATACATGTCTTTTACAAAAGATGTTCCTTTCCTGGGACTGGCCGATCTTTTTGCTTTTTCATTGCTCGTTTTGATAGTCGTCAAAAAACGTGTAACCCTCGTTGTCCGTAAATGGATTCCCAATACAAGTAGTAAGGGATTATACGTTGGGAAGTTGGGTTGCCGTCGCTTCGAATCTTTTTGTGCTGAGTTTTAGTATGCGCTAAGTCGTTGGATGTTTTATTAAAAGGTCTTGAAATGTCACTCAAAAATCATGACATATCAGAACAAAAATTAGTAAAAGCCAACCGGCTATATTTCTTTATCAGCCAGATTAACCAGAGCATTGTACATCTGAAAGATGCGGATTCGCTTTTTCGAACGAGTTGTAAGATTGCATTTGAACTTGGAGAGTTTAAAATGGCCTGGATTGGAAAACTAGACATCACGAACAATAAAATAGTACTTATTGTCCAAAATGGCATAGCTGAAAGTCACGAGCATCTTTTTTCTACCACGTATGAAAGTAATGGGTCGCAGGATGTTGTGGTACGCACAGGCAGGTACTATGTATGCAATGATATTGAAAATAATTTCGCATTAAGAAACTGGAAACTCTTTGCAATGGATCGGGGTATTCGTTCTTTTATAGTCTTGCCCATAAAAAAGGAAGGGGACATTATCGGAACATTCAATCTCTACTCGTCTGAAATTAATTTTTTCGATGAGAAGGAAATTAAATTACTCGAGGAGGCAACCGGGGACATTTCCTTCGCTCTGGATGTTTTTGAAAAGGAGAGAAGACATAAGGAAGCAGAGGATCAGATTGCTAATAATGAACGTCGTTTTCGTATTTTGATAGAAGATGGAACTGATGCAGTGGCGCTTTTATCGAAAGATGGTGCCATAAACTATGTGTCGCCCTCAATAGAAAAAATCTTAGGGTATACAACTGAAGAAGCCATGAAGATGGATTTGTTCTCCATCATACATCCTGATGATAAGCAGGGATTGACGTCGGTATGGGAAGATATGCTGGCAAATCCAGGAGTTCCTTCCGCTGCATATAGATCAAGGGCAATGCACAAAGACGGATCGTGGCGTTGGCTCGAGGCTGTAATTACCAATAGGTTAGATGATCCTTCAGTAAATGGAATTGTAGATAATTTCAGGGATGTAACCGAAAATATGAACTTGAAGGAACAACTGGAATTTGATCATAATAACCTAAAGGCCTTGATTAATAATACCGCTGATTTAATGTGGAGTGTAGATAGAGAATTCAATCTTATTACGTTCAATCAGCAGACAATGGGTTAGGTCTTGATATGAAGACAAAAGGTGATAAGGTGTTTGGGCTCTATAAACGTTTTCATTCGCATGTGGAAGGGAAAGGAATGGGTTTGTTTATGGTAAAAACACAGGTAGAGTCCCTTGGAGGGCGAATTCGCTTGTCGAGCCAACTGAATCAGGGAACCATATTTACAATTGAATTTAAAATGAAGTGAATAAGAGAATACACATAACAAATCGTTTCCTCCTCGTTGATGACGATCCCCTCAACAATCTGATCTCAAAGATGGTCTTGAAAAAATCCATGGATGCACCGGAAGTGATAGCCTTTACGATTCCTGAAAACGGATTGGAATATATTCAATCGGAATTTGCGAGCGGGCATGCAGACGAAAAAACTACACTTCTCCATGACATCAATATGCCGAGTATGACCGGTTGGGAATTTCTGGAAAAATTTGACAATTTCCCGTATGAACTGAAGGAACAATTCAATATTTATATTTTGTCATCCTCTATTGATCCCGCTGATATCCAATGTGCTAAACAAAATTCACTTATCATAGATTTTATTGAAAAGCCTCTTGACAACACAAAACTTATCAATATGTTTGGCTAGGTTTTGATGATCCCCTTCTAATAAAGATCCGTAACTCCTTTAGTTCATAGAACGAATTTATGTTATCCCATATTGTTATTGTAGTATGTTAACGCTTGGGCGTGATAGAAGATGTTTAGTTTCATGCCTAAGGATTACTGATTATATGCTAATAATATAAACTATTTTTAATGACTAGCCATAATAGTATCTAATGGCGATTGTTACAAAGCTAAACTATATTTTCAATGCCTAGCAGAATGTTTCAATAGATTTTTATACGTATTGGTATTTATATCTCTTCTGATATTCTTTGTATAATTCCGACATAATTTAACTTTATTAATAATCAATTAAATGATATTTAAGACATAGTTACTAGTAAAATAATTAGTTGTGGTTTATTAAGGCTATATTTGATCACCTCTCATTCTCACTAGGAATTGTTGAAGCTCGAAGCTGAACCTTTCATACTATTAATGTCTGCGTCACTTATTAAAGTGGAAATTCATTTTTCCATTAAGTGTCAATTTCTGGCTGTAGACAATTACAATTTAAAAAGATGGACAACATTATAAAAACCGAACGTGAGACCACGGATGCCCGCCAGTCTCCGGACATCATAAAAGGTAGCAAGACAGATGTGGAACAGAACTCTTCTGTGCATGATCAACAGCATACATTACATAATTTGCAAATAATGTTGCATTCGTTACCTGATATTATTTGTTCAATTAATGCAGCGTCAGAATTTGTGTATGTAAGCGCGGCATCGGAAAAGATCTTGGGGTATAGGCCATCTGAATTGCTACAGAAGAAATTTAGTGAATTGGTATGGAATGAGGATGTGGAAAGAACGGTGAATATGAAAGAGGAGATAATGAAAAGTGCACCCGTCACATTTTTTGAAAATAAGTGTCTTCACAAAAATGGAAGTCTTGTTTCCTTGGAATGGTCTGCGACATGGAATGAAAATGACAAATTAATGTATTGCATTATTAAAGATGTAACCGAAAGAAAGACGTTAGAAAATGAACAGGAAAAGATGTTGGCTGATATTATGCAACGGAACAAGAACCTGGAACAATTCTCCTATATTATTTCGCATAACCTGCGGGGCCCTGTTGCTAATATTATAGGGTTGTGTGATGTTTTACAACACGAAAACCTTACCCCTAATTGGCAAAAGGAGATCAAGGACGGGCTATGCAATTCAGCGACAAAGTTGGATGACGTCATTACGGATTTAAATAGCATAATGACTATAAAAAGTATAGCAGGAGACCAGAAGGCGATGATTAACTTTCAACAACTTGTAGATGATATTCGAGGAAGTATAGAAAAACAAATCGATGAACAAGGTGCCGTTATAGAATGCGATTTTTCAGGGATAGAGGAAATGTGGTCGCTGAAAAGTTATCTGTATAGTATATTCTATAACCTTATTACCAACAGTCTGGTATACCGGCAGCCGAACCTGCCTCCTGTTATGGAGATTAGAAGCGAGCATGTGGAGAATAAAATTGCCATAAAGTTTAAGGATAATGGATTGGGGATAGACCTGGATAGAAAACGTGAGCAGGTTTTTGGGTTGTATAAAAGATTTCATACGGCCAATGAGGCAGGGAAAGGAATAGGGTTATATATGGTAAAAATGCAGGTGGAATTAATCGGTGGAAACATCAGCATTGAGAGTGAAGTGAATAAAGGCACCGTTTTTACAATTGAATTTCAACATTAACATTAAAATCAAGCGCAATGAATACCCCTAAACGATTTATCCTAATAGACCACGACGTCATCAATATAATGTTATGCCGCATGCTCGTGTATGCGACCGTAAAAGATGCAGAAATAAAAACGTTTGAAAGTCCTGAAAAAGGATTTGATTATATAAGAATGCAGTATGCCAAAGAAGGTAAGGAGGAGCCCACGGTGCTGTTTCTCGACATCGATATGCCAACATGGAGTGGGTGGGATTTCCTTGAAAGTTTTGAAAGGCTGGAGGAGAAAATAAAAAGGCAGATCAGAATCTATATGCTGTCTTCCTCGATAGATCCTAAGGATAGAGAGTACGCGAAACAAAACCGGAATGTAGTGGATTACATAGAGAAACCGCTCAATAAGCATATTCTTTTATCATGTCTGGAGGAAGCTTCTGTCTTCTATAATATGAATGCGAATCCATTTGAAAAAGCCATACATTTTTTTAAGACACAAATCCGCGGTAGCAATTAGATACGCGAAAGCGGGAATACATTCCGGGGCGTGTTTATAATAAAGGTAGCTTGGAACGTTGCGGGTTTGGAACCGCTATATTGGAAGTATTGGTAATGATAAAATATTCAAAATATTTAGATTTTTGGAACAATCGAAATACTGGGAATGATGGGAATGATTGAAATATTCGGAATGATGGGAATGATGAGAATGATGAGAACGATTCAATATTGGGAATGATTGAGAGGTTAGGAATGATGCATATTGGGAATGATGAATATTGGAAATAATGAGTATGAGAATGATAGAATATTGGGAAAGTTGAGACGTTGGGAATGATCGGAACGATGGAAATATTGAGAATAATCGGAATGATGGGACGTTGAGAATAATCGGAATTTTGGGAACTTTGGGAATAGTCGGAATGATGGGACGTTGAGAATAATCGGAATATTGAGACGTTGATACATTGCATGCAACGTTTCTGCGAGTGATGCAAATTGTTCTAATTCCCCTATCTTCGCAATCCTCATGAATTTGCAATACCTGCAGGATCTGTATCTTCAACACCCCTGTCTGAAACCGTTGACAGCCGGGATCGTTTTGCCCGGTCCGAAGTTAATTTCTCTGAAAAACTCACAAGCATCTTCATTTTCCTTTTTAGCGACTACTGTCTTTAAACAACTTGATGTCAATCATGTTTTTATCCTCGATGATAAAGAAAGTGCGGCCTATTTTCATAACGATTTTGAAAACTTGAGTGGAGCTCTCGATGTATGTCTCTTTCCGGATAGTTATAAAAAAACAGGAACCATCGGTGAGCTCAATAGCAGTCATGTGATGTTGCGCGCCGAAGCCCTGATGAAATTCAATGGCACGCCTCATAAGAAAGTATTAGTCACCTATCCGGAGGCTATTGTTGAGAAAGTGGTGAATACGGAGACCTTTTCAAAGAATACAATTTATATTAAACAAAGCGAAAAACTGGATGTTGCTTTTCTTGTAGAGTTCCTGGTGTCGATGAGTTTTGTGAAAGTAGATTTTGTGTATGAGCCGGGGCAGTTTGCGATCCGTGGAGGGATCATAGATATTTATTCATTTGGTAACGAACATCCATACCGTGTGGAGTTATTTGACGATGAAGTGGAAACGATCCGGATCTTTAATCCTGAAACACAATTATCAGAACGGAAATTATTGCAGGTCACCATTATTCCGAATATTGAAACGCATTTCGATACACAAGAGAAAGTTTCCTTGTTTGAGTATTTACCCGGGAACACGATCTTGTGGGTGCATGATGCTGAATTATTGATGGAGCGTGTGGGCAAGGTCTTGTCTCATATTGAGCAAAAAGGTACTATCACAATTCAAGACAATAACTACAATGATGTCGAAATAAACCCGGAAGATTTTGTATCAAAGGATATGATGGCAACACATATTTCGCAACGGACTATTATCGAATTTGGAAAGGGATTTGCTTCTGAAGTGTTTGACATACCTGTTTCTGAAACACTGGATTGTCATACGAAAGAGCAACCTTCCTTCAACCGTAATTTTGAATTACTGATAAAGGACTTGCAGGATAAAGTTGCCGAACATTTTACAGTATTTATTTTTTCAGAGAACCCGAAACAGCTTGAGAGGCTCCGGAGTATTTTTCAGGAATTGAAGGCCAATGTATTATTTACCCCGGTTCCTTCTTCCATTTCATACGGGTTTATTGATCATGATGTGAAAGTGGTTTGTTATACCGATCATCAGATCTTCCAGCGATACCATAAATACAAAATGAAGCAGGCTTACTCGCAGGGAAAAGCCCTAAGTCTGCGTGCGTTGCGCGATCTGCAATCGGGCGATTTTGTAGCACATATCGATCATGGAATTGGTCGTTACAGCGGTTTGCAGAAGATTGATGTGAATGGTGTAATGCAGGAAGCCGTACGTATCATTTACAAGGACAATGATGTATTGTATGTCAATATCAATTCATTACATAAGATCACAAAGTACTCCGGAAAGGAAGGTAGCGAACCTAAAATACATAAAATAGGAAGCGGTGTCTGGGAAAAACTAAAGAATAAAACCAGGAAGCAAATAAAGGATATTGCTGGCGACCTGATCAAATTGTATGCAGAACGAAAAGCATCGATAGGCTTTACACATTCTCCTGATTCCTATTTGCAGACCGAATTGGAAGCCAGTTTTATGTATGAAGATACACCCGACCAAAGCAAGGCAACCGCTGATGTCAAGAAAGACATGGAGGCCGATGCACCGATGGATCGACTTGTTTGTGGCGATGTTGGTTTTGGAAAAACAGAAGTAGCCATTCGTGCGGCGTTCAAAAGTGTGGTCGATGGGAAACAGGCTGTGATCTTGGTGCCTACAACCATTCTCGCCTATCAGCATTTTCAGAATTTCAAAGAACGATTAAAAGAATTTCCATGCACGGTAGATTATCTCAATCGATTTAAATCATCCAAACAAAAGAAAGAAACATTACAACGACTTGAAGAAGGAAAGATTGATATTATGATAGGAACTCATGCCCTCCTTGGGAAAGATGTGAAGTATAAAGATCTTGGTATCCTGATCATTGATGAAGAGCAAAAGTTTGGTGTGGCTGCGAAAGAAAAGATACGAAGTATCAAATCGAATGTCGATACCCTGACACTTACAGCCACCCCAATACCAAGGACCTTACAGTTCTCACTGATGGGAGCGCGTGATCTGAGTGTGATCAATACACCACCGCCAAACCGGCAACCTGTACATACAGAACTTGCCATGTTTAATGATGAACTAATTCGTGATGCCATCTATTATGAAACCGAACGCGGCGGACAGGTTTTCTTTATTCATAATCGTGTACAAGGACTTCCAGAAATGAAGGCCCATATTCAAGCGTTATGTCCAGATATCAGTATTGGTATGGCGCATGGTAAACTGGAAGGCGACGAACTCGAAGAAGCTATCCTTGATTTTATGGCGCAAAAATATGATGTGTTGGTTTGTACAAATATTGTTGAAAGCGGGGTTGATATTCCGAATGCGAATACCATCATTATTAACAATGCTCATCATTTTGGATTGAGTGATCTCCATCAATTGCGCGGTCGTGTTGGTCGAAGTAATAAGAAAGCCTTTTGTTACATGCTGGCTCCGTCATTGGCATTACTTCCAAGTGATTCTAAGAAACGCTTACAAACGATTGAACAGTACAGCGAATTAGGAAGTGGTTTCTCTATCTCTATGCGCGATCTTGATATTCGTGGAGCTGGTAATATGTTAGGTGGCGAACAAAGTGGCTTTATCACGGACATTGGTTTTGAGATGTATCAGAAAATTCTGAACGAAGCTATTCGTGAATTGAAACATACTGAGTTTAAAGACGTGTTTAAAGACCAGATCCATGATAAGGAAGATTATGTAGGGGATTGCACAGTCGACACAGACCTAGAGATACTCATTCCGGACAGTTATGTAGAAAGTATTGCCGAACGTTTGTCATTATATACCCAGCTTGATAATTGTGAGGGCGAAGAGGAACTAAAACGTTTTGGCGAATCCTTGCATGATCGTTTTGGCCCGGTGCCCGTGCAGGTTCAGAACTTATTCATTGCGCTTCGTGCACGTTGGTCTGCACAGGATCTGGGTTTCGAACGACTGATCCTAAAGAACAAACAACTGCGTTTATACTTTGTGTCTAATCCAGATTCGCCTTATTATGATAGTCCGACGTTCAGACATATAATGGAAGTGATACAATTGCAGATAAAAAATTCCCGGTTGAAACTAGTCGGCACTTCACAAATGTTAGTGATTGATAATATTAAAACGATTGCGGAAGTGTTGAGTTTGTTGGAGAGGATGAAGCGGCCGGAGGAAAGGGTATCGGCTGAGGTGCCTGAGAATTAAGTTGTCTTAATATGTCTATAATTTAAAGTGCAAATTAATATACTTCTATAAGGCCATATGATAGGTTCTGATACATTGTGCTGATTTTATTTTTTTTCTCAATTAGCAAATCTGCCAGATACTTATTCCTTTGGTTTCCTGTTTTAAGCAATACAACCTTTGAAGGAAAGCCATGCATGCTTAATAAATTAATGAAATCCTCATCATTTGTAACAATTATATAGTCATTAGCCTTTGCAAATTTCCATACATCAATATCGCTTGCCATCGCAACCATTATGCGCTCAATATGATCAACGACATCAAAATAAACTCAAGTATTTTCGAAATGCGCCATGAAATAATTTCATCGAATAGCAGTTTCATCAGGCTGTAACCGTTTTGATCATATTCTCGCGGTTTGCAGCAAACCCAAGTGCAGCATGAATATGTTCAATTTTTAAATGAGGAAAATCTTCGAGAATTTCATCGTTCGACATACCCGAGGCAAGCCATTGTAAAATATCTGAAACCGCGATTCGTGTGCCTTTAATGGTTGGCTTACCAAAGCGGATGTCCGGATTTATTTGAATATATTCAACATAGTTTATAGTTCAAATGTACAAAACTATTGTTGAGATCATTTCATGAAATCAAGATCAAGTTCAAGCAATCGATCACTCAGGATCCAACGTGTTTCTTATTTTTGTTGAAATTTTATTCCATGATATTAATATTAGATAAAAGTGTCAGTGCTAAAAAAGCAAAGGAGAAAATCAATCAGCTACAAAAAAAGAGACAGTTTGATGCGTATCAATTTTTAGGGAAAATAAAAAAATGGGGTGAAAGTGGTGTCGAGTATCAAAGGAAGATGAGAGATGAATGGGACAAAGATTTTTTTTTTCTTATGACAAAGATTTTGAATCTATTAAAGAGATGGATATTGTGGTCATAAAATAATACTACTTTTGCCATCCAATGCAAATACATTTTTACAAATACCAGGGAACTGGAAACGACTTTATTCTACTCGCTAATCGAAAGCAGGAATATTCTCATATTACAAAGGAACAGGTTAGAACTTTATGCGACCGACATTTCGGAATCGGTGCAGACGGACTGATGTTACTCAACGACTCTGCTGATTATGATTTTGAAATGAAATATTATAACAGCGATGGCAATGAAAGCAGTATGTGTGGGAATGGCGGACGCTGCATCACGGCTTTTGCTAAGAAGCTAGGACTGATCACCAAAGAAGCCACCTTCACGGCTATCGATGGAATTCATGTGGCCACCATTGATGAAGAGGATGTAGTGGATCTTAACATGAATGATGTGCGGTCGATGATCATACGGGAAGAATCGTTTGAATTAAATACAGGCTCACCGCATTATGTGCATTATATAGATGAGGTAAAAAATCTTGATGTGAAGAAAGAAGGTGCCCTGATCCGTTACAGTCCGCTGTATAAGGAAGAAGGCATCAATGTGAATTTTGTTGAAGTAATCAGCAACAAGGAGATCTTCGTACGTACCTATGAACGTGGTGTGGAGGATGAAACCTTATCCTGCGGTACAGGCGTGACAGCCTCTGCCTTGACATTTATCAAAGATATGTTTGGCGAGCAGATCGTAACGGTGAGCACATTAGGCGGCAGACTCAATGTTCGCTGCCATAATGTCGATGGACAGTTATTTAGGAATATCTGCTTATCGGGGAAAGCGGAGTATGTGTTTG
>Ga0105048_10001734_pt1 | contig 35172 bp, 29 predicted proteins | sample MAT05_FD_78382 | JGI IMG/M metagenome (GOLD analysis project Ga0105048, IMG submission 78382) | Freshwater microbial communities from Lake Fryxell liftoff mats and glacier meltwater in Antarctica - MAT-05 | ecosystem: Environmental > Aquatic > Freshwater > Ice > Liftoff microbial mat | place... | reverse complement strand
GTTCACGGCGCTACGGACGGCACTGCTTTCACACGGCAGCTCTCCGATGCTGGAGCCTGTCGCGCCAGCTTTGCCGATCGCCACGACCACGCCCGAGCTGGCTGAAAGCATGTCGTCTGTTAATAGCGGCTAGTGCGCGTTAGCCCATCAACTGAACGCAACGGTCGATCGCCTCTTTGACACCCAAGGTTGGTGAACACACCATCCACTGGCGCGTGGCCGCGAAAAGCTGGGTGACCTCATTCACCAGGGCAGGAGTCGCGCCCCACAGCACCACTTCGACCTCCGGCGGCAGCTCTTCACTCAATGCCGCCAACGACATGGGCCGCACCGTAGGCCGTCGACAATCAACAAACACCACGACACGGTGTTCGAGACTGCCATCCAGGAGCCTCAATAGACCCTTGAGATTCTGGCACACGAGCAGCTTCGCCCGCCCGCTCACCCACTCTACGATTCCGTTCTCCAAGCCAGCATCGCTTGAGCACAGAACGATCACACGGGGCGCAGCTTTCGGCAGCGCATTCGGAGCTGTGCTCGTCATTCCCATCGCTTGCGCCATGCCTCGCGGCAAATCAGAGGAATCGGGCGGCGAGCGCGGAGTGTGCTCAAAGGCTGGGCCGAAATCGGGAACCAAGGCGCGCGGGATCGCCTGAATCTTTTGCGGTGTTAATCGAAAGTGAGGAGCGTTGGGGGCATCCGACTCGCGAGCCCGTCGATAGCCTGCTGGTGCCTGCGACGAAGGCCTCGCGGCTGGGCTACTGATCCTGCCGCGTGAGCGCGGCGGGGCTGAGGCATTGCGTGGGGGTAAGCGGCTGGTAATAGCGCGCTCAGCCAACCGCTCGAGCTCCTCGAAAAGTGTCGAGGTTGCTTCATCCCCTAAGGACTCCAGCGCGAGAGCGCGAAACGGTCCCAGAAACTCCTTGAATCGATCCGGATCCTCAGGAACTTCCGCAAGAGAACTCTGACTCAATGCCGCGCCGAGCACACGCTCCCCTACGTCGGGGGACACCACAGCATCAAGCGCTTCCCGGACGGTCCGGGCAATCAGCCCCCTTGATGAGTGTGTGCGATCCGGCATTCGAGTCACTATTGCAACAGAACAGTACCCGGAAAGTTAGCACGCAATGGCGCGCTCAGGAGCCGCAATTCTTCGGTCTAGATCCAAGACATGCCTGTTCACCTGCTCCGGTACTTGCGTGTGTCCCTCCCAATTGCTGCCTTATTTGTGCTACTCCGCCGGCAGCAGCCTTTGCCATTTGCCATTTGCGCGAGACCTGAAGTAAAGGCCAGGGCGCGAAAGGATACCGGAGGACCTTGTTATTTTACGCTGTCCTCATCCCGTTCACGGTCTGGCTCCTGTTCGACGCCCTGCGTCGCCGAGCGGCCCTACACTGGTTCTTGATCGTGCTGCTGCTGGCGCCGTTCGGGGGTGGCATTGTCTATTTCGTGTTCGTCAAGCTTCGGGATTACAACTTTTCCTGGCTGCCAAAACTGGACACAGCTTCGCAAGCACAGAGTTTGGAGAACCTGCAGAAAGTTGCGCAAGAGGCGCCCAGCTTCGAAAACCGGCTCAGGCTGGCTCTTGCCCTTGAGGACGGAGCGCAGCATGCGCAAGCCCTGCTACTGTTTAGAGACTTAGTACGCGAAGAGCCAAAAGTTCTAGAGGTGAACCTGGGCTTGGCGCGGGCTCTGGTAGGCCACGGCGATTCACGTGCGGCATTCCCCTACTTTGAGCAGGTGCTCGAATCGGATCGTGGCTTCGCGAATTTTTCCGCTGCCCTTGAGTACGCTGACGCACTGTTTTGCGCCGACGAACGCCAGGATGCCGTCGAGCTAGTACGCGCGCTGAGTGAACATACTCGCCGCCCGAACCATCGCCTCGCGCATGCACACTATCTGATTCGGTCGGGCGAGCCTGAGCGTGCACGCTCAGAACTCGAACGTTTGATCTCTGAATTCGAAGCGTTGCCCAAAGCCACTCGCTCGCAGCAACAGCGCTGGGAAATACGTGCCCGAGAGTTGCTCGCCGAACTCGATCTTCCGGCAGAAGCTACACCGAAAATTTGCGATAGCTGATCCGGCGTGGGCGTGCGGCCACTTCACCCAGCCGGCGCTTCCGATCTTCCTCGTAGGCGGCATAGTTGCCTTCAAACCATTCAACGTGGCTTTCACCTTCGAACGCCAGAATATGCGTCGCGATGCGATCCAGAAACCAGCGATCATGGCTGATCACCACCGCGCAGCCGGGGAAGCCCAAGAGCGCTGTTTCCAGGGCTTGCAGCGTATCCACATCCAGATCATTGGTGGGCTCATCTAGCAACAACAGGTTGCCACCGCTCTTCAAAACTTTGGCCAGGTGGACGCGATTTCTTTCCCCTCCCGAGAGGCTCCCGACCTTCTTCTGTTGATCGCTGCCGCGAAACCCGAACCAACCGCAGTAAGCACGAGCGACCACTTCACGCTTGCCAAGCAAAATCTTTTCGTTGCCACCTGAGATCTCGTCGTAGACGCTGCGCTCCACTCCCAGGGCCTCTCGGCTTTGATCCACGTAAGAAGCCTGGACCGTGGGGCCCACCAAGAGCTCTCCAGCATCGGGCTGCTCTTGCTTGAGAATCATGCGAAATAGAGTCGTTTTCCCGGCGCCGTTCGGTCCGATCACGCCCACAATACCGCTCCTCGGTAAGCGAAAATTCAAACCATCGAACAGGAGCTTCTCGCCAAACGCCTTCTTCAGATCCACAGCATCCAGTACCTGATCGCCCAGGCGCGGCCCCGGGGGAATCGTAATTTCGGCGATGTCCGACACGCCATCCGTCGACGCGGCCAAGAGCTCTTCGTAGGCCGAGAGCCTGGCTTTGTTTTTAGCCTGGCGCGCACGTGGCGAAGCGCGCACCCACTCTAACTCTCGCTTGAGCTTGCGCGTGCGAGAACTTTCCTGTTTTTCTTCAAGCGTTAGCCGAGCCGATTTTTGCTCCAGCCAACCGGAATAGTTGCCTTTGAAAGGGTACCCGCGGCCGCGATCCAACTCCAAGATCCACTCCGCCACATCATCCAAGAAGTAGCGATCATGGGTGACAGCCACCACCGTGCCCGGGAATTCTTTCAGAAAATGCTCCAACCAGGCGACGGATTCCGCATCCAGGTGGTTGGTCGGCTCATCGAGCAAGAGCAGGTCGGGATTGGAAAGTAGGATCTGACACAACGCCACTCGCCTGCGTTCACCCCCCGAGAGGTGCGTGAGCTCTGCATCGGACGGCGGCAAACGTAGCGCTTCCATCGCCAAATCCACCCGCGAATCGAGGTTCCAAGCATCGGCCGCGTCGATGCGATCTTGCAGTGTGCCCTGAGCTTCCAACAGGCGATTCATCTCGGCATCATCCATCGGTTCGCCGAGCTTCATGCTGAGCTCCTCGAACTCCGCCAACAGCGACTTGGTGGCGCTCACGGCGTCATCGACCGCTTCGCGCACCGTGCGGAAATTGCCGAGATCGGGCTCTTGCGCGAAGTACCCGATTTTGGTTCCAGGATGCGGCTTGGCCTCACCTAAGAATTCCTTATCCACGCCCGCCATGATGCGCAAAAGGGAACTTTTCCCGGATCCGTTCGCACCGATCACGCCAATCTTTGCACCGGGGAAAAACGAGAGGTGGATGTTCTCAAGCACGCGCTTTTCAGGCGGGTGAACCTTGGTGACATCCTGCATGGTGAAGATAAATTCGGGCATGCACGCGCTCTTACCATCGAACGGTGCACGTTGACTATCTGGGCCGAGAGCTCAACCTACGTTCGCGCGAGGGCCAACGGGGCTGATCGTTGAAGGAGGCTCCTCGCCCTCTGTTTTTGCCCAGTCCACAGCAGCCGCCAACATCAACCGATTGCGTCCTGATCCCTTGGCCCGATAGAGCGCACTGTCGGAGGCTTCGAGCAACTCCACCGCGGAGGCTCCCGGCCTCTGATCAGTACCTGCGGCGCCGATGCTCACGGTGCACGGAATATCATTGCCACCCACTCGAATCGGGCCTGCCGCGACGACGCGACGCAGCCTCTCGCCAACGATCGTTGCCAAGCGTGCGTCGCATTCGGGCAAGACGACCAGAAATTCCTCGCCACCCAACCTCCCGAGCTTATCGTACGACCGAATGCCTTGGCCGATTCTTTTCCCCACCTCAATCAAAACGGCATCACCCACCGCGTGCCCATAGGTATCGTTCACGCGCTTGAAGTGATCGATATCCGCGAACAGCACGCTCGTTGAGTGGTGACTCCTCGCAGCCCGGCTCAACTCAATATCCAACACTTTCAGCAACGCTCCGCGGTTTGCCATTCCGGTCAACGCATCATGCGTGGCTTCGAAACGTAGCGCTTCTCTTGCCGTCAAGAGCTGCTCTTGCAAATCAATCACTCGGCTCCCGGCGCGCAAACGAACCTCCAGCTCTAACGGGTCCGCAGGCTTCACCAAATAATCGTCCGCTCCCGCGTCAAGACCCTGCACGACGTGCTTTTTGTCGTTACGCGCTGTGAGTAGAACCGTGTAGATGTAGGGCTCCTGGGACTCACTCCGGATCTGCCGTACGACGTCCAAACCATCCACGCGCGGCATCACCCAATCGAGCAGAGCAATGCGGATCTGCTTATCCTCGTTCAGACGATCCAGGGCTTCTTGGCCGTCCGTGGCAATCACCACTTGGTAGCCCCACTCCTCAAGCCAGCTCAGCACCATGGAGCGCGCAATGCGCTCATCATCCGCCAGGAGAATTTTGTGACCGTTCGGCTTGTGCATCGGTGACTTAAAGCCACGCCCAACCGTAGCCGGCCGTAGGAATGGCATCCCTCCCCGTCAAGTACGGTTCGCCGTGCCCAAACTTGAGCCTTTGTGGACCGGTCGCGAGATTAAAGCGGTTTTCACTGCCTTCGGAGCGCAAAAGAAATGCGCTAGGGTCAGCGGGTCGTGTTTCGCACACTTACCGCATTGGTGCTCTTTTGGGGGCTGATCGCATCCTACGCCTGGGCCTGGTTGCTGGGGAGGCTGTTTGGGGACGCCGAACGCCGCATGGCTGCCACCCACGCCTCGGGTGCCGGCCGCCTGACGCGTGGTTTTAGCTCGCTCGGCGGTGTGTTTATCAAAGTCGGACAAGTGCTGAGTGTGGTGGGCACTTTTTTGCCTAAGATCTACGCACAATCCCTGGAGACGCTGCAGGATCGGGCTCGACCTCGGCCCTTCCGGGACGTGGAAGAACGGCTCGAAAAGGTGCTCGGACCCCAGCCCCTGCGCCGCTTCAAGCACGTGGACCGCCGGCCCATTGCGGCCGCATCCCTCGCGCAAGTCCACCGAGCCATCACCCACGACGGGCGTGAACTAGCAATCAAGGTCTTGTACCCCAACATCGAACAATGGATTGCCTCCGATCTGTGGGTGATGCGCAGCGTGTTGCCGGTAGTTCGTTGGCTGTTTCCGATTGAGCATGCAGAACGTGTCCTTGACCAGCTCGAAATGATGCTCAAGAAAGAGACTGATTTTTCGCATGAACGCTCCAATCTAGAAAAGCTGCGCGTTGTTTTCGCGGACCGACCGGATGTGGTGGTGCCCGAAGTGGAAGCAGCTTTCACAGGGCCCGGCGTGCTGTGCATGAGCTTCGAACATGGCTTCAAGATCACTGACACCGAGGCTTTGGCGGGCCTCGGGATCTCAACGCAAGCGATCGGGGAGCGCATCGTTGAATGCTATTTCAAGATGCTCTTCGAGCACCGGCTCTTTCACGCTGATCCACACCCTGGGAATTTCTTGGTGCGGAAGAGCGAAACGGGATTTTGCTTGGTGATTCTTGATTATGGTGCGGTGGAAGAGCTCACCCTGCCGCTCGCCCAAGGCATGAAGGAAGTGTTGGAGGGAGTACTTCGGCGCAACGACGAAGAAGTGCTTTCTGGGTTAGCAACGATGGGATTCGTGGCCGAAGGCGGTGATCGAGAACTTCTGCGCCGTGTGGGCAAGGAATACCTGCACATTCTAGCCGGAATGAACATTACCAACGCTTCGCACCTCAATCGTGAACACCTCGACCAACTCGGCGGCTACGAGGCCTTGCGCGGAAAGCTTCGGGAAGTGATGCGCAATGTCCAATACCCACCGGGATATTTTTACGTTGAGCGCACGCTCGTTTTGCTGTTTGGGTTGGTGGGACGGCTCGCGCCCGAAAAGGGCCTCGTCGGCCTCGTGCTTCCGTATGCCACGCGTGTGATGGCCAAGGCCTACGCCTCCAAACGTCGCGCTACTCGAGGCTGAAGCGTGCGCGATGCTCACTGACGAAAGCAACGTAATACTCAGACTCTTGATACCCTTCGAGCTCACCGGCTTCGACCGCCGCTTCAAGCGCCCGCTTGACCTCACCGATCTTGCGTGAAGGCGGCAAACCAAACGCGCGCATCAAAGCATCCCCCACCCCTTTGGGCAGTGGCGGCTCGTACGAATCTTGCTCAACCAGATAGTTAATCCGCTCGGACAGCTGGTGGATCATCGAGATGCCCCGGCGCTTTTTTTCGGGTCGTTTGGTGGTGATGTCGGCCTGCGAAAGACACAACAAATCATCGAGATAAGGGCCGATTTCGCGGGTGAATCTGCGCACTGCGCTATCCGTCCAGCTGCCGTCGTATTGGCTCGCACGCAGGTGGTGGAGCACTAGGAAATGAACCTCAGCCCGCAGACTTTCATCCGCGGCAAAAAGCTGCTCACGTCGCTCCATGCGTTCGAACATGCGTGCGCCCACCTCTGCATGACCGAAGAAGTGCACTTCCCCACTGGCTGAGATCGAACGGGTCTTCACTTTGCCGATGTCGTGGAACAGTGCGGCGTAGCGCACCTCCAACTTCCCTGCGCTTTGGGTCACCACTTGCTTGGTGTGTTTCCACACGTCTTTGTGGCGCCATTCGCCATCCCCAAAGCCCACCATCGCCTTCACTTCCGGCAGGAGCACGCCCAGCACGCCAGTGGCCAAGAGTGAATCGAGACCCTCATCGGCATGCGTTCCCAGGATGACGCGATCCAGGAGCCGACGTCGATCTAACGGAGCTAGCGCCGACATGTCTTCCTTCGTCGTGAGCACCACGGGCCGATCGGCGACGCCCGTCTCAGCACAGGCGACTGCCCGTTCGAGCGCTTGTATCGCTCGGTCAGGATTGGCGCTCGGCTCTTGGAACTCCTCAGACATCATGGCGGCTTTCACAACGGGCACAGCGCGCTCAAGATCCACGTGGGAATGTGACCTCGCGCAACGAAAACGGGCGCCTCTCTAGCATAGCCCCCGGGAACAACGATGGAGGCGCTTACCCCCAGTCTGTGTTTCAGCACTGAAAGTGGGCGCCTCCCGGGTGGGCGCGATAGGCTCGTGCCGGATGTCACGACCGAGCGGAGAGCAGGGATCCTCGCTCCCCGACTGGGGGCGGCGTCTGGCACGAATTCTGTGCGTTTTGTTCGCACTGCTCGGAGCAACTCCGCTGGCGTGCGAGCTCCTCTTTCGCTCCGAACCCGTTCAAAAATGGGCGGCCGAAAAGACCACCCGTGCCCTGCGCGAGCAGCTGGGCCTCTCGGCAAGCTACGAGGTGCGGATCAGCCTCTTACCCCTCCGGCTCAAGCTCGAAAATCTGGTGGTGCCCGCCAACGATGGCGGTTCGCCGGTGCTCAGGGCGCGCCGACTCAGTGTCACGCCCAAGATTTTTTCGCTACTGAGCGGACGCTTCGACGCTGGCGACATCGCCATCGACGAACCAACGGTTCGAGCCGTGGTGCGAAACAAACAACTCGCCAATTTGAGCTACCATCTGCCGTCGACCAAGAAATCCGACTCTGCACCACTGAAACGAGCGCCCTTTGCCTCGTTGGCACTTTCCGATGGGCGTATTTCTGTCGACTTTGGCAGCTGGCAAGTGCGCACCGAAAGTGCCGACATTGATGTGTTTGCGACTGGCGGTCCTGCCCTGGAGATTGCCGTCCGCACCACGACCAGCCACGTGAGCCATCAGCGCCCGCGCCCGACACCCGAGCCCACTTTGGGACGAGAGGCCCTCGCCTACGACGACGATGTCGTTTGCCAATTGGATCTCCGCGCTGAAATTCGGCCGGATCGCGTCCTGATCCGGCGTTTCGAGCTGCAAGCGCTCACGGATAGTGACGACGCCCCGAACACCGAGCCGCGTTGTGATGCGAAGCGTGCCAGTGAAGAGCCAGGCCGCATCAGCATCAAGCTTTCTCAGACCGAATACTCACATTTTGGCAACGACCAATTTCGTGTCTTCGGTACGGTCCAGGCGCGCACGCCGGTTAACATTGCCAAGCGCTATGTTCGGCTTCCCAGAGCTGGCGGCTGGGTCAGCATTCTTGGCCTGGTGCGCTATGAGAGCGGCAGCCGTTTGCCCGATTTCAAAGGCGTCTTCGAAGGCGGCCAACTGGACTATGGCCCCGCGCGCGCCGCGGAGCGCATTCATGCGGAGATCGACTTACGCGAGGATGTGATCCACATCCCGCGCACGGAGGTGACCTGGGGCAATGGGGAAAGCATTCTAACCAACGCTCGCATCGCCCCCTTCGAGGAACACGTGCCGCTCAGTGTCGAACTCCTCGACGGAAAGGGCATGAATTTTCCTGGCCTGATGCGTGATATCGGTGTGACCCCGAATACCATCGTGCATTGGGACCTCACCCACACGCGGGTTGCCAATATTCGCGCAACGCTCAGCCCCTTCAAATTGCACGGGAATCTTAGCGCCAACACCCACAACTTCGAGGTCTTCGACCGGGCTGTTCACGACCCAAAGCGCGCCCACATGATCGGGATAAAAGCTGCCGACATTCGCAGCAACCTTTCCGTCGACCTCGAATCCTTTGACCTTCAGAACGTGAACGCGCGTTTTGGCAAAAGCGTGCTCAACGCCAAGCTCGTGTCGATTGGTTACTCAAGCACACTCGGGATCCAGATGGCGGACGACACGCTCATCTCGCTCGAAGACATCAGCCCCATCACCAGTATCCCGATAGCTGGCAAGGCTCGCGTCCAGGTTTCGCTGGCAGGCGATCCGCAAAGGGTTCCCATACTCGGAACGTTGGCCGTTAACTCTTTTTCGTTCGGCGGCTTTGAGTTCGGGGACATCTTGGAGTCTGACGTACGCTTCCTGCCGCTCAAGGTTGATTTCAGCAAGCTCAAAGGAAAGAAGGGCAACTCCTCCTTTTATATTCCAAGCGCGCGCTTGGATTTTGACAGCCAAGCAACCTTGGTTGCGGATGCCACACTCAGCACCCAAGCGCTCAATATCCGCGATTTTTTCACGATGTTTCACTTCGACCAAGATCCGCGCTTTGACGCCGTTTCAGGCACGGCCAGCTTCGATGGCAAGCTGCACTATGTGCTCGGCGGGCCCGAAGATCGGTGCGGCGGGGGCCGCTTGATCGTGGAGGGTGCGACGGAAATCGCCAAGGCCAATCTATTTGAGGAACACTTCTCGGGCGGTGCCGCCAACTTTCGGTACGAGTGGTTCGATCCCGATGCGGGTCACCTCGGTGCCAATCTAGACGTTCCAAGCTTTCTCCTCAAAAAGGGAACGGGCACGCTCCTTGGAGATCTCAGGATGCGCCAAGGGGCGACCTTGGAGGGCAGCGTGGTGGGAACCAAGATCCCTCTCGCTCAAATCGATGCGATGAAATCGCTCGCACGCCTAGCTCTCGGGCACGTGGAGGGCGTCGGAAAGATCTCCGGCAGCCTCGATGAGCTAAACTTTGACTCGACCGTCAGCGTGAGCCAGGTGGCCCTGGGAACCAAAACCCTACCTGCTTCGGCTTTTTCGGTGAGGCTCCGCTCCACACCCTCGCGCGCCAAGCAGATCGGCAAAAGTCGTTGCGGTAACCCCATCACTTCCCCGTTCTCCGAGAGCGAGCGGGCGGAGGATAAACCGACCGGCACCATCAATATCGCGGGACAACTCTTCGGCGGGCAGATCACTTTCGATGGACTCAAGCTGCGCCGCCAACAAGCTATGACCGTGAGCGGCGCACTCCTTCTGAAGCGCATGGATCTGGCGCCTTGGGCGGAGCTTTCCCCCACAGTCGGCAAGAGTGCGGCCGTCGAAGGGAACCTGAGCGCGCGCATTGATCTCAAGGATTTTTCGCCTAAAAATCTGGCGTTGTCCAAGGCCAGCATTGCACTTGAAGAACTGAAGTTGCGACAGGGGCCATTCGCGGTCGAATTGGTTTCATCGAGTGGGCCGCTGGAGTTCGACCGAGGCAAACTCAAAATTACCCCCCTCGCGGCACACGTCAGCAGTGTTTCGGGAGCCAACGGTGTGCTCGATGTGAGCGGCAGCGTGAGCGCGCTTGATGCCAACCCGGTCGTGGACCTTGCCGTGAGGCTACGCCCGACCGAACTCCACGCACTCGCCGCGCTCCTGCCGCAGGCGGAAAGCGTCCAGGGCACACTCGGCGGTAGCGTGCGGCTGTTTGGCCCCTGGCAGTCGCTCGCTTACCAGGGAAATCTAGAAGTTAAGAATGGCTCGCTCAGCCTCGGGGGACTGCCCACACCGATCAGTGATGTGAATCTGGAGCTGACGGTGAAGCCAGACGAGGTACGGGTGGTTCGGGGTGAGGCCAAGCTCGGCGGCGGAAGTCTGGTGCTCTCTGGCGGCAGCGAGATTATTTCGGGATCGTTGAAGCATGGCCGGCTCGACGTCAAAGCGAATAACGTGAGCCTGCCATTGCAGCCGGGAGTTCGCGGCACCTTTGATGCTGCGCTGGGTGTTGATTTCGACGGTGACACCTTCGACGAGGGCAAAGCTCTCCCAAAAATTGTGGGCACAGTCGATCTCGCTTCTTTCGAATATACCCGCGCCGTGAGCATGACGGCAGACATCGAATCTTTGACCCAACGCTCCAATCGCACAGAATTCGACGCCTACGACCCAGCTGATGACCTGCTGGAGCTGGACATCCTGGTGCGAGCCAAGGCCCCGATCGCGCTGCGCAACAATCTGATCGACGCGCAAGTTCTGGTGGACCCAGGCGGGCTCAACCTTACCGGAACCAACCAACGCTTTGGCATGCGGGGCGGGCTCACGCTCAAGCCGGGCGGTCGGATATTGCTGCGGCGCAATGAATTCGAGATTCGACAAGGCAGCGTGCGTTTCGACAACCCTACCCGGATTTTGCCGCAAGTCGACGTCACAGCGGTTACAGATTATCGTCGATACGCCGAAGAAACGACGCCCGCTCAGAAGGAAGCCGGGCCAGATGCCGGTGCCAGCACCCAAGAAGGACGTTGGGCGATTGCGCTGCACGCACATGGTGACGCAGAGCGCCTGAAGATCGATCTCTCAAGCGAACCCGTGCTGAGCCAAGACGACATCTTCCTTTTGCTCACGGTGGGGCTGACACGCGCAGAGCTCGACCAGGCGCGCTCCGCGAGTATTGGGGAAGGCATGGCGCTGGAGGCACTCGGCAGCATCACGGGTGCGGATCAAGCCGTTGTGGATGCCGTGCCGGTGGTCGATGAGTTTCGTTTTGGTTCCGCCTACTCTTCGCGCACGGGGCGCACGGAGCCCACGGTCACGATCGGGAAACGCCTCGCCCAACGGATCCGGGCGAACGTCACCAGTGGCCTTTCCGAATCCCGGGAGGTGCGCTCCAACGTTGAGTGGAAAGTCAGCCCCCAAGTAAGCCTCGAAGGCTCGTACGACAACGTGAACGACATCTCGAGCTCCTCACTCGGGAACCTGGGAGCAGACATCCGCTGGCGTCTGGAGTTCCAGTAAGCGAGGCGATTGCTCGGACCCGGACGCCCGACTAGGCTGCCCGCAATGAACGTTCGGTTGTTAAAGGAATTGCGCTTCGAAGCTGCCCATCGCTTGCCCCTGGTTCCCGAGGGTCACAAATGCGCACGCTTGCATGGCCATAGCTTTAAAGTCGAGATCGCAGTGGAGGGCCCTGTGAATCCGAAAACAGGCTGGCTGATCGATTTTGGTGATCTCGACGCGATCTGGGCTCCCATTCACGAGCAGCTCGACCACCACTACTTGAATGAGGTGGAGGGCCTTGAAAACCCGACCAGTGAAGTGCTGGCGATTTGGCTTTGGAACCGCTTGAAGCCCGTATTACCAGAACTCACTCGCGTGATTCTCCACGAAACGTGCGACGCACGCTGCGAGTACGAAGGGCACTGAGCCTCTGCGCGACCACTACTTCGTCTTATCGTTCGTGGGATGTCTGCGGGGAGCGGCCGCCCGAAGCACTGGCCGCGAAAACTCTCGCTGACCGAGACCGAATTCGCCCTGCAGGTCCGCGGCGGTGGGCTTCCTTTTTCTTCAGTGGAGATAGTAAGCATGCTTACTATCTCCATCGCCATGAGAATGACGCCCACAGACATCCGAGGGGCACACGGCTCCTCAGCTCGCGCCGAACGTTGCCAGTATTTCGTCGGCGGCGCGGAGACCCTCGGCGGCGCCACCCTCCATGAAGCCCTGATAATCGAGCGACGTGTGCTCGCCCGCAAAAAAACAATTACCCTGCCGGACACGTTCATAGCCTGCGAACTTGGCGTACTGCCCGGGCTTCCAAAACGAATACGACAGCTTCAGATTATCATCGAGGTGCGGAAGGGAGCTCGTCGCAAAACCTGAGAAGGCAGCTGTCGCCCCCGGGAACACCGGCTCGACCTGGCCTAGGAACGTCCGCGCATCACGCAAAACGCCGGCACTCTTAGCGGTACCCCAGGCGAGCGGCGTACTCATTTGGGACGCTACCGTGCCACCCGTGAAGTTCACCAGGATCCCGCTTTTTCCAGGCTGATCACGCGTAGCGTCCCAAGTGAGCTGATAGCCTGTACCCGAAAAAGAACCACCGTTTGCGACCTGTGGCCAAACTCCCCGGCCCTGCCAAATTCTTTCACTGAACTGCAGCTGGAGCTTGCCATTTCGCCCGCAACCTTGCTCGCGGATCGCGACCAACTTCCTAGCATCAAAACCCGCACGCGAGAGATCCAGCGTGCGAAGGACCGAAAACGGCAAGCTGAGCAGTACGATATCGGCGATTACTTCCAGCGTCTGCGTACCCGCTTGAAACGTTAACAAAAGAGTGCCATCTGGACGCTGAAAGAGCGCTTTCAAACGAAACCCGGTGCGCACGACGTCTGGACCCAGCTCGGCTGCGATGGCCTTTGGCAAGCGTTGATTACCACCCTGAATATGAAAGCGCTCATCCGACTCGCCAAAGATACGAAAGCTCTTCTCGTTGGCGCTCAGCATATAAATGAGATTGAGCGCACTTTGCTCGCGACAATCAGCACCATATTCGGTGGAGTAAGCCACATTCAAGAGCTGCCCGATGGCTGAGCGATTACCCCCCGGCACGCGTGATTCAATCCAACTTTCCACACTCAGCTTGTCGAGCTCCACACCGGCAGACGTGTGCTCGGCGAACGTCATCGGATACTTTGCGGCCTCAGCATCTGCCTGAAGCGCCGGCAGAAATGCCAAGAAATCGCGCAAAGCATCGGCCTCGGGATAGTATTGCCCGTTGAAAAAATACGTATCTTTTGCGCTCAGCGGCTCCATCTTGTGCAAATCGTTGACCTGCAACTGAAAACGCCGCGCAAGCCCCAACATGGTCTGATGACTCGAATCAATCAGCTCGCCACCCCACTCGCTAGTTTGCCCGTCTTGCCAATATCCCGAGTTTGAAAAAATTCTCCCGCCGGTTCTCGCACTCGCCTCGTAGACAGTGGCCTGCACACCTCTATCCTTGAGCCGGAGGGCTGCGCTGAGCCCAGAGATCCCCGCACCCACGATCACAACCTTTGCCTTCGCAGCACTCAATGGCGTCCGCGCCGTGCCCGAAGGAACACACGCGCCAACTCCCCCACCGAACCCGAGGGCACCCATCAGCAGGTTGCGACGCGACACCTGCGGCGGTAACCTGGAAGCGCTGCCGCCCCGCTCCGACTGCGCGGCAACTTGAGCTAAGCGGCAGACCCTTCCTAGAAGTGGAGTACGCGACATTGTCGCAGTTTGGCCGAAAAACTCACCCGCTATAAGCCCCCCGTCAGCCCCCCCCAGGCAGCTAACTGCGCTTGCGATAGAGCAACCAGCGCAGCTCGAGTGGCGGCTTCCCGAGTGGCAAATCGAAGAGATCTTGCCCGGCCGTCCATCCTTCGTACCAGCCCGTAGGGGGCCAGGCGGCTTCGGGCAGGTTTGCCTTTTCGTATTCATACGCGGATTCGTCCGACACTCGGTCAAACACCGTCCCGAGCGCAGCGTCTTCCAACTCTCGACGTGTGAAGAGATTGCACCAAAGCGCCTGGGACATTTCCCGAGCGGCGGCGTCGGGCTTGTAGCCATCGCTCGCCAAGAACGCGCTGAAGAGCAGTAGGCCACCGGGCGCTAACATTTCATCCGCGGCCTCAAGCAGCGCGTGCACCATGGCGGCATCTCGAAAGTGCGAGGCCACCACCTCTGCCAGCACGACGAGCTGGTAGTGTCCGTGTGGCACGCCTATTGCTGGGTCGAACATATCACCCTCAAAGACCCTCACGGCCAAGCCTTCCTTCTCCACATCATCACGCAGGATCTTGGCCAGCGCCGACGCCAGCTCCACGGCATCTGTGACAAACCCTTCGCGCGCCAGGGGCAGCGTATTTCGGCCAGTTCCCGCGCCAACGTCCAGGATTCTGACCTCGCTCGGGACACCCAAGCCGCGCGCAAGATCGAGCACCTTGGCGTCAGCGTGGAGGCCGAAAAGCGGAGGTGTTCGAACCTTCACCCAATTGTCGTACTCGTCCGCGATGGTTGAGAAATCGACCGCTACTTTCCAAGTGAGGCTTTATTTGGGAAGCGGATCCGTCTCGTAAGAAATAACAACCTTTGAATAGGGAGAAAACTCCCAGGCCTCCTTCAGCTTCGCCGCGAGGACCGTCCGAAAGGCCTCTAGATCCGCCTCCGAAAACACGCGCCCTAGCGATAGCCAGGAAGTGTTCAGCATTTGCACGTAGTGCCCGAGCAAACCGGGCACCGGCGGCACCGTGATGCTCGCTTGGGCTGCCATCCGGCGCGGCAAACGCCGCACCATCGCTTGACGCAAGACAGCGGAATTCGTTTCGCGCGGCTGTTTTTTAGGGCGGGATTTTGGGGGCTTGCTCATTCACTCATTCTCAAGAAACCTGTGAAGCCCCGCTAACGTGGCAATTTCTGTGGGGTGGTAAGGGGGGCGGGGCGTGATCCCAGTGCCGGCATCGCCGCCCTTTTGCTGGAGCAGGCGTGCGCACACAGACAGGCAGTTCTTACCTTGGCACCAGCCCGTCCCGAACCCACTGTAGCGCTTGAGTGACTCGATATCTCGATACCCGAGCTCGATGGCGTGCTCAAGATCGTGCAGTGTCACGTCCTCGCAGCGACAAACCAAAACTTTCATTCTGCGGCCTTACTTATCGCAAAACCAGGTTGGCCCATGGGATTTGCCGGCATCGTACTCAATTCCGCACACTCCTGGCAGCGTCAAGCTCTCTGCAAAATTAACGACCAATGGGGTGTCCCACTCACGCGGCCCATCAAAGCGCGCTCGAATCACACCCTCGGTGTCGATGAACCAAGTTTCCGGGTAAAGCTTGGTTCCGTACTTTTCACGCACCACCTCGCCTTCAGGATCGAGCAAGACTTCAAAGCTGGGATTTTCGCCTAACACTCCCTTGAGGGTTGCCTGCGCATCCTCCAAACTCTCATCCGTACTGATCGTGATGAGGGCTAGATCTTTTCGGCCGGAGATTGACTTGGCCAAGCGTGCCAAGGCTGGCATTTCTTCCATGCACGGCTTGCAGGTCTTGGTCCAAAAATTGAGGATCACCACGCGACCTCGATAACTCGAGAGCTTGACGCGTTTGCCGCCGAGGGCGTTGAGTTCAAAATCAGGGGCCGTACGATTGAGCCCCGCGTAGCTCGGCTTGAGGGCGCAGAGCGGTGTGCAAGCGCGACGCGCTTCGCCGTCCTGTGCCGCGGCTTCAAACGAGAAGACAGCGGCCACTGCCAACACCAAAAAACCTATCTGGGCCAGCGCAACTCTCTTCATAACGAAGCTTCTAGCATCGCCGAGCCCCGGCACCAATCGAATCCAGGTGAACCCAGAACGGTGACTATTCCATTCCGTGGGGTGGACGCCCAAGCAGCTTGCTGGACAAAAGCTCACCCAACTGCTCGCACATCAGCACCTCGACTTGACGCTCCTTATCGAGCCGTTCTTTTTCATCCCGGTACTGAAACTCAATGCCCATCCCTGCTGGATTCGCCGGCGTCGCGTCTTCCTCGGACGTTGTCCAAATCACCTTGCCCAGCAGACGCAGCGGCTCCGTAAGGCCGGGAATTCCGAGCGCAAACACGAACTCAGTCTCGACCGGCAGCGGTTTCGTGGTTGCCACGAAGGTGCCACCACGCGAGATATTCTTGGTGTAGTCCGCGAAAAACGTATTGAGCCGACGGTACTCAACCTTGAGCTCGATGGGCGCGCGCTCTTTGTCGCGGTGTTCGGAGGACGCGTCTTCTGAACCCATGCCAGGCAGATTCAGGGTAATAGCGCCCCGCGGAAGTTACAATCCCGGCGAAAAACCCCAGGTTTGTGGGCCAACGGGGCGGAGGTCGTGCTATCAGGCGGCCGTGCGCGACCCCTACGAAGTCCTGGGCGTGAGCCGGGCTGCCAGCGATGCCGATATCAAAGCCGCTTTTCGCAAGCTGGCGATGCAGCACCATCCGGATAAAAATCCAGACTCACCCGACGCACACGACCGCTTCACGGAGCTCAACCAAGCCCACCAAATCCTGAGCGACCCACAGAAGCGCGCGGCCTTTGATCGGTACGGAGAGAGTGCCTTTGACCGAAGCCGCGGGCAAGGCTTCGATTTCGCGGGCCTGGATTCAATCTTTGGAGATCTGCTCGGCGCATTTGGCTTCCGTGGCGGAGACCGCGGTGAGCTTAAGAAGACGCTCCCAATTGGCTTCGAGGAAGCCGCACGCGGCTGCCAAAAGGAGTTAACCTACGAGCGTATTGATTTGTGCGGGGATTGCAACGGCCGCGGGGGCACGGCAGACAGCAGTTTCGAAAGCTGCTCGGCGTGTGGAGGACGGGGCAAGGTGCGTCTTCAGCAGGGTGTCCTCCCGCTGGCGCTTGAGCGGACCTGTGGCAGGTGCCGTGGCAGAGGCAGTATTCCGAGCCAAGTCTGCACCACCTGCCGAGGACTGGGACTTTCGAAGCGCTCAAGTAGCATCGAGGTCACGATTCCAGCCGGAATTGAACACCAAGCGAGCCGCCGTGTGAGCCGAGGTGGCAATCGCATCTCCACCACCGAAGAGCCGGGCGACCTGGAGCTGTGCATTGAGGTTGGCCAACACTCCTATTATCGGCGGAGTGGCGACGACGTGATCTGCTCAGTGCCGATCACGTTTGCGCAAGCCGCGCTTGGAGGACAGCTCGATGTGCCCACGCTTTGGGGCAAGGTGAAGCTTAAAATCCCGGCTTCCACACAACCCGGCAGCGTGCTGCGCGTGCGCGGGCACGGCCTTGATCGGCGACTCCGCGGCGGGCGAGGCGATCAGCTCGTTGAAGTCCGTCTCGAAGTGCCAACACGGCTTACCCCCCGGGCCCAACAATTGTTGGAAGAGCTTGGGCGTGAGCTTGGCGAGGATGTGCAGCCGCAGCACAAGCGATTTATGGACCGCGTGCGCGAGCTGCTCGGCTGATCCAAGCCGGGCGAACGCTCACTCCCGCTCGCCTCGCACCACCTTGTGAGCTAAGAGGAAAACCTCACGAAAGAGCGAATGCACCATGGAAATTCATCGTATTGGAATGCTAGGCGCGGGGAACATGGCTGGTGCATTGATCCGAGGTCTTTTGGCCTCCAAATCAAGGACGCCCGACCAGATTGGTGCGAGCGATGTCCAGCCGGAGCGACTGGCGGCACTGAAGAAGCAGTATGGGATCCGGACTTTTGCCAGCAACGCTGAGCTGGTGGGTTGGGCAGACATGGTCGTTCTGGCAGTGAAACCACAGGTTATCGACCGTGTGCTTGGCGAAATTAGTGCCACGTTGCCGAAGACCACGCTGCTCGTTTCTATCGCCGCGGGCATCCCGATTTCGATGATCGAAGAGCGCGTGGCTGCGGGGCTGCCCGTGGTGCGTGCCATGCCCAATACGGCAGCGATTGCGCTGGCTGGCGCGACCGGCATTGCGCCTGGCACCCATGCTAAAAGTGAGCACATCGAAGCGGCCAAGGCGCTGTTTGACGCCGTCGGACGCACGGTGGTGCTCGATGAATCCTTGATCGATGCGGTAACTGGCCTTTCCGGCAGCGGCCCTGCATATGTGATGCTGATCATTGACGCACTGGCCGATGGGGGCGTGCGCGTGGGGCTGCACCGCGACACGGCGCTCCTTTTAGCGGCGCAAACCGTGTACGGCTCGGCCAAACTGCAGCTGGAGACAGGCGAGCATCCCGGCAGACTGAAAGATATGGTGACCAGCCCTGGAGGGACCGCAATTGCGGGGCTGCACACTCTGGAGTCAGGGGGATTACGCCGAACCCTGATCGATGCCGTCTCGTCGGCGACGGAACGCGCCAGCCAGCTTGGTGAGCAGTTGCTGGCCAAGCACAAGAAGCTGTAGTGCCCGCCCAGGGGCAAATACCCCTCAACTCGCGCCCTCTTTTAACTCTGCGGACAAAAAAGTGTCCGCGCAAAGGGGCCGGGGGGGGGACAGCCTCGCTCTACGCGGACCCCGCAGTGCTAGCAGCGGTCCCGAGAAATTGCAAAGCCCGATCTAGGGTTAACCCTAGCTCTGTTGACTCTTTTTTGGCATCCGCTGCGAAACGCCTGCATTTTGCTGGTTTTGGCGCCAGGCCCAGCTAGGAGTTAGGCTCAAATCGATGCGGCAGCTTACTGATGCGGCCAAAGTTGAAGCATTCATGACCGCGCTAGGACGCAAGGCCTCCGGGCCAGGGCGGGTCTACTTTACGGGAGGGGCGAGTGCGGTGCTCGTGGGCTGGCGCAACTCGACTGCCCATATTGATCTGAAACTAGAGCCAGAACCAGCTGCTGTTGACGCGCGAGCGTTCCGAGCGAAAGTGGAGGCGTTCGTTGGCGCGCAGCGTTGAGTGGGATGATTTGCCAGGCGCTGAGCTGGTCCGCAAAGGCCTCCGCGATGCGGAGCTTGGCAACATCACTCCGGAGTCACTGCTTCTCGAAGTCGGCAAAGCGCGCCTCGAAGCTTGCGGCATTGTTGTTCCGCCGCAGCTTTCATGCCAGGAAGACGCAGAATTGCGACTCTATCGGCTGCTTGGGGCGCTCGAACCGAGCGACACTTATTCAGCCTATCGCTCACTGCTTCGACGGTTCATCAGCTTCGAAGCCGGATTGGAAAGGCGTTGGTTCGGTCAGCCTGCGGCAGCGAGCCCCAATTTTTCGGCGGCTGTCAACACCTCGGCCTCGGTCACGTCAAGGTGAGTGACGGCCCTCAACGTATTGTCATTGATGGCGTTGATGAGCACTCCGAGCGTGCGGAGCTGCGCAGAGATAGCTGAGGCACGGCCTGCTGCAACGCCAATATTGACGATGTTCGTTTCAACCTTGTCGACGTCGATCAGCACTCCGGGCAAGCTGCTCGCGTAATGGGCAAAGGCCTTTGCAGCTTGGTGATCGTCGGCCAGACGCTCTCGGTTGTGATCCAGCGCAAAGAGCGCACCGGCTGCCAAAATCCCCGCTTGACGCATGCCGCCACCCAACATTTTACGACGTCGACGCGCCTCGCGCAGTAAGTCTCTCGGCCCAGCTAGCGCCGATCCAACTGGGGCACCGAGGCCCTTTGAGAAACACACCGAAACGGTGTCAAACGGCTCCGCAAAGGCCTGCACTGGAACGCCGCTCGCGACGCTCGCGTTCCACAGGCGCGCACCATCGAGATGTGCGTGGAGGCCAGCCGTATGCGCCGCAGCGGCGATTTCCTGGCAGGTTCTTAGGGAAAATAGGCGCCCTCCGGATCGATTGTGCGTGTTCTCAACCGCTACCAAGGCTGTACGCGGAGAGTAATCGTGAATAGGGCGAATCGCAGCCTTCACGTCATTGGCATTGAACAGCCCGCCCTCTCCGACGTAGGACATCTGCACCCCAGAAAGCGCCGCAGCGGCGCCCGTTTCGTACACCGCCAAGTGCGCTTCACGACCTACGATGACCTCATCGCCCGGTCGCGTCTGCACCCACAGCGCTAGCTGATTGGCCATAGTCCCGGAAGGCACAAACAGCGCGGCCTCCTTGCCCAACAGGCTAGCGACACGTGCTTCCAACTCCAAGAGCGTGGGATCCTCCCCGTACACGTCATCACCTAGGCGAGCCTGCGCCATGGCCTCCCGCATCTTGGCTGAAGGCTGGGTCACCGTGTCTGAACGCAAGTCGACGAATCCCATAGCGTGAACCTGTTCCGGCGTTAGGGCGCCGCTGTGCCCGCTGGCTCGCAAGAAAAGCCCCAACGTAAACCTTGCCGCCGGTCGGTCACCACGAGTGGCACGCCCAGATTATCGCGGATCGGTTCAACACGCAGAGTGACGCTATTGTCCGCGCGGGCGGCCAGGGCCTGCAAGCAAACACCATCTTCGCGCAGCACCAGGCGCGTTTCGGGCAGGCTCACACGCAGTTCTGACGCACCGCCCACGAATTCGAAATGGGGCAAAAGCTCGGGGTGCCCCTGCAGAAGCCATCCGTCTTCGTCATACTTACAGCTTCTCGGCGTTGTTGCTAGCTCCCGCGCTGAACGCCAGGTCGGCTCCAAGAGCTTGCCCGCATCAAGATCGATCGGATACACAAACCAGGCGCCGTTCTCCGCACGCACCCAGACCCCTAGAAGATCTCCCGTCAGGTTGCGCACCAGCCTCGGATAAAGCTGCGCGCGGTCTAGAGGAACGCGCAGGCGCTCCTGCAGGGAGCCGCCACTCACCTCGAACAAGAGCAGCTCGCGGGTGCTCACGGACCCGACAAACAGCCGTTCACCCAGTTTGGCAATGCCCGCAAGCCTCTGCAAATCCAGACCCGCAGTCCCGAGCGCCAATAGTGGGTGATTCGCTTCAAATGCGAACAATTCGACCTTACCCGCACTCCGTATCAAGAGCGCACCACTCTCGCGCTCTGGCTCAAGCTCAGCCGTCCAGTTGCTACCAGAGCCGGACGAAGTGCCACCAAAAGCCTGAGTCGCCTGCGCTTCATCCTTCCAGCCCACGTCACTCGGGAGTGTCCTTTGGATCCCGCCGTCTAATCGAAAACGATCCGCGAAATAGAGTTGCCACCAGGCGTTCGTCGGAAAAGTGCTGTCCGTCCAAAGGTAGCCGTGAACTTGCGTATCTTCGGACTCGGTGCCGAACTCGAGGCCTCTCCCGTAGCTCGGCCGGCGCGGCGGAGGCAGGTGCCAAAAAGCCTCCCAAGTTGCAGTCTTTTCTGACGTTTGAGCTCCCCCGAGGGCGCGCGGCCCTACCAAACTCGGCCCCCGACAGGAAAACAACCAGCGATTACCTCCCGGTGAAGGCAGCGAGCGAAACAGCGGATTCGCCGGTGGCCTGATCTTGCGCAGGCTTGCAGTTCCCTGCCAGCCAATTCGCAACCAATCCCCGAGCACGCATCCAACGGCGCTGCACCCGACGCGCTGCTCGCGGCGCGTCAAAATCGTCCGTTCATCCATCGGCAGGGGAACCTCGCTCCAGGACATGCCACCGTCCGTGGATTCCCGCGCCGTCCCATCCCCCGCGGGCACCAGCGCATAAGGCCCTGAGAGCAGGGGGTGAGCTCCGACCGGTATCGGATCACCCGGCGTCAGCTTACCAGCGACGCTCAACTTCACACCGACGAGCGTGGCATTGTCCATCACCCAACCCCGGATCTCCGCACCCTCTTCGCGAAACCCATCGAGCCACACGCCGTACCGAAGCAGACGCAAGCTATCGGCATCCAGCGCAGGCCATTTTATTGGCGTGCTATTTTTCTGCTTTTTTGCGCCCCCAATACGCACACTGCCCGTGCGTCCGCGAGCGGGCGGAGTGAGGATCAAGACCGTGCCATCCAGCATACCCAGCACCTTTTCATCGCCGAGAGCGTGGTTGACGCGGACCTCCCGGGCTTCGCCTTCTGGGAAGAGCACACAATGCACATCCTTCGAGGCTTCTACGGTGCTCTCACAGCTGCCGGAAATGGTGAGCGCACCGCTGCTGCTTGCCGTGACTCGGCGCGGGCCCTTGAATGAGGCGATCTTCACCACAGAGAAGTTTCTCAGGTAGCGGTAAATGAGCGTTTCGTTGGCCCCATTGTGGCACACGAATCCGTTGGAGGCACCGAGCCTCAGCGGCGAACAAGTATCGCCATCCAGTGCATGGCGCCCGATCTTCATGACATGACCCGTTGAGAGCTTCACTCGCAGAAGTTCGGAGTTCCGCGCCAGCACCGCAACGTCTGACGACTCTAAAAACCCGAAAGCCACCGCCGCTCGCTGTGGGCTATCCTCCGCTGAACCACCGACAGCTATGCCCTGTTGGGTGCTCACCCGAGCTGACTCCGTCAGGCCGTCCATGTCGTCTTCGTCCTCGAAATCCGTGGGGCCAGTGGCTGGCTGCTCGGTGAGTCGCCCTTTTGCATCGAGCGCGTAGCTGGCTTTCTCTGCATCCACCCAGAGAAGATTGCGCTCTTTTCGCAAGCGCAGGCTTCCGGCGATCCCTAAAGGCAGCCAGCTTTGACCTGCGTCGTACGTCACCAAGATCCCCTGGAAAGGCACTTTCACTGCACCGAACCAAGCATCCACGATCGCAATCTGTTCGTAGGCTGGAGCCGGCGGCAGGCCCTCAATCGGCCCCAACGTTCCCTGCTTGGGATCCAAAGCGAACCAACTCTCCGCCTTCACCAGCACACTGCTGAAGCCCACCTCAACATCTTCAACCTTTCCTTCGAAGCGGGTCAGCGCTGACAAGGCCCCCGTCCAAGTCTCGGAACGCAACACGGTTGTTCCTTGCCCCGTCGCAAAAAACAAAAACCCGCCCCCAAGACGCGCCGGTACTGCGATGGGCAAGATCTGCTTCGCTGTGGGCAAGAGTTGCTCGGCGGTTGTCACCTGGCCGCTCGCGTCTTCGGTGGCTCGCAAACTACCCACCAGGTATTGAAACCCGTGAGCGTCATCGATCAAGACGGTTTCCGCTCCTGCTTGAGGCGGCACCCAGCGTGCACCCGAGGTGAAGGGTGGCCGCACCGAAACGCTGATAACGGTACGCTTGCCGGCCGAAGGGAACGCCTCGGTCACACTGCCAGTGGAACGCGGGACCGATTTGCCGGCTGAGCACGCGCTCACCCCGACCACGAACGCTAGGCAAAGGACGGACCTCTCGAACACGGCTCCGGTTAGGCTTGCACGGCCTGCCGCGGAGGCCTAGTAGTGGCCGCCCAAGAGCGCTCTCGTGCGCACCTTAGAGGCTGAAGACTGTCGAAGAAAGTCGAGACACCAGGATCATGACAACTGTTGCCGTAGTGGGCGCGACCGGTGCGGTCGGCCGCGAAATGCTGAAGACGCTCGAAGACCGAAAGTTCCCAGCCAAGCGCGTGATAGCGCTCGCTTCGGCGCGGTCTGCCGGTCAGAAGCTCAAGTACGCGGGCAATGAATTGATCGTGCAAACGCTAGATGCCAACTCATTTACAGGCGTCGATATCGCGCTCTTCAGCGCGGGCGCCTCGGTCGCCAAGGAGTATGGTCCGATAGCTGCGAAGGCGGGAGCCATCGTCATCGACAATTCTAGCGCCTGGCGCATGGATCCTGAATGCCCGCTCGTGGTTCCCGAAGTGAACCCTGAGCAGGCCAAGAACACGCCGAAGGGCATCATCGCCAACCCCAATTGCAGCACCATCCAAATGGTGGTGGCCTTGAAGCCGCTGCACGACGTGGCCAAGATCAAGCACATCGTGGTGAGCACCTATCAGGCCACCAGCGGCAAGGGCCATGAGGCCGTCGAAGAGCTGTTGCAGCAAGTCGCCGCGGTCGCGAGTGGCAAGCCACCCCAATCTCAGATTTTCCCAGGCCAAATCGCAATGAACGTGCTTTCGGATTGGAAGCCCGGGCAAAACGACTACAGCGAAGAAGAGCTGAAAATGGTGAACGAAACGCGCAAGATTTTTGGTGATCCGACGATCGGCGTGACGCCCACCTGTGTGCGTGTGCCCGTGGTGCGCGGCCATTCTGAATCGGTCTACGTTGAATTCCACTCGCCGCTTTCTGGAGCGCGCGCCCGGGAGCTGCTGAAGAAGGCGCCTGGCGTTGAGTTCGTGGATGGGCCGTACACCCCCGGTGGTGAGCCGCAACCCATCCAAGCGGACGGCAAGGATGCTGTGTTTGTGGGGCGCCTGCGCGAAGATCTCGCTGTGCCGGGCGCGCTCAATCTGTGGATCGTTTCGGACAACTTGCGCAAAGGCGCGGCGCTCAACGCGGTACAGATTGCCGAGCTCTTGCTATGAGTGCTGCAGGGGCCGGAGAGCCAGGGGCGTTCACCAAGCGCCCTGTTTCACCAGGCGCGGAAGAAATCCTCGGCCTCTATTTTCCTGTTCTTGATAATGGGTTCGTCTCGCTCGTGGATTACATGGGCACCGACGAATGCATCGAACGCGCCGCGCGCGTCAGCTACGGCTACGGCACGCGCAAAGCCAGCATGACACGCGGCCTTTTGCGCTATTTGCGCCGGCATTTGCACACGACTCCTTCGGAAATGGTGGAGTTCAAGTTTCATTGCTGCATGCCCATGTTCATTGCTAGACAGTGGATCCGCCACCGAACCGCCAGCGTGAATGAGTACAGCGGCCGCTACTCACTGATGCCGATGCTCTTCTACACGCCCGAGGCAAGCCAGCTTCAGACGCAGAGCAGGCTGAATAATCAGGGCGGGAGCGGCCAGCCCGTGCCCCGCGCAACCTATGAAGAAGCGCTTCTCCGCTGGCAGAGCGGCCGCAGTGACTCGCAGGCTAACTACGAGTGGCTAACTGGCGAGCAAGTCGCGCGGGAGCTGGCGCGGATTGATTTGCCGCTTTCGACGTACACACAATGGTATTGGAAGATCGATCTGCACAATCTGCTGCACTTCCTAAAGCTTCGTGTCGATCCCCACGCCCAGTGGGAGATCCAAGAGTACGGGCGGGTGATGGCCGGCATGTTGAAGCGCGTCACCCCACTCAGCTACGAAGCCTGGATCGACTACGACGTCCAAGGTGCCCGCCTGAGCCGTATGGAGCTCAACGCCCTGCGCAGCGTGCTTTCTGCCTCGGAACAAGGGATCGCCCCAAAAGCTGGCGCTTCGGCGACACCGGATTCGCTAGCGGCACTCGGGCTTTCTGGCCGCGAGCTGCGCGAGCTTGCGCAGAAGTTGGAACCCGCGGCTGCGGTTGATTTCGAACTCGACCTCACAACGGCGAAAGCACCTGAGCACTTCGCCGAACGCTTCGCGGCTGCTGTTCCCGGAGTTGAAAAACCACCGCTCGAATAGCACGACCTACTCAATGATCTAGTGAGGGGCATCGCCCGTTTGCTAACCACCACACCAGAGCATAGGACCACCATTCATGATGAAACGCATTCTTCCAATCTTGAGCCTACTCGCCCTCCCTGCCTGCGCGGCCGCGCCTTCGACCGCACCCGTCGCACCACCACCAGTTACCGCCGCGGCGACGGTCCCCGCTCCCGCGCCCGAACCACCTCCTCCCCCGAAGCCCGCTCCGGCTAGCGCAGAAGAGCGCGTGCAGTGGTTTAAAGATTGCTGGAGCGCGTTCAATGCCAAAGATTGGACAAAGCTCGGCGGCTGCTATTCTGAAACGGTTCGTGCCGAAAATGTGGACAACGGGATGCCCGAAACTATCGGTCGCGCGGACGTGATCGAGAAAAGCGCGAAGCCCTTTGCGGCTCAATTTCCGGATGTTACTGGTGAATCCCAGCTGCTGCTCCTCAATGGCGATCGCATCGCGTCCGTCTGGCTGATGAAGGGGAAGAACTCGGGCGCCCTCATGGGTCCGGATGGCAGCAGCCTGCCGGCCACCAACAAGAGCTTTGGGATGCTCTCCGCCCACGTGGTGGATCTTAGCGAAGGTGGCCGCAGCATCGCCATGGAGCGCTTCTATTCCGACACTGGGACGATGCTCGGACAGCTCGGCTTGAGCAAAGCTCCGCATCGGGCTGTGCTCGCGAAGGGCGCCGAAACCAAGCTGGTTATCGCGAAAAACGGCCCCACTGAGAAATTCAACCTCGACGTCGCCGCCCGAGCCCTAGAAGCCTTCAACAAACACGACGTCAACGCGCTCGTCGATATGATGACGGCCGATGTGGTTTTCAGCGATTGGGGTGCACCGAAAGACGTCGTCGGCAAGCCTGCCGTCAAGAAGTCCTTCGAAGGAATGTTCAAAGCCTTCTCAGATCTCAAGATCGAAGCGAAATCCGTTTGGACTGCTGGGGATTACATCGTCATGGAGGGCAGTATGAGCGGCACCAACGATGGCGATATGCCCAGCATGAAGCTCAAGAAGACTGGTAAGACCCTTCGCGTGCGCTTCCTTGAGATCGATGAAGTCAAAGACGGCAAACTGAAGAACATGTGGATCTTTGACAACAGGATGGCCTTCGCTGCTCAGCTCGGACTCCTCCCCCAGCCAGCGAAGAAGAGCGAGAACAAGCCCGCAGGAAAGGTGAAAGATGATTCGGCACACAAGCAGCCCGCAAAAGCGGCTGAGCCTGCAAAAGTGAACCGTTGAACGTCTCCTACGTCCCCTGAGCCTCGGAGCGAAGGCATGCCTCAGAAAATCCAAGGCCCCCAACAGGCGCTCGTTTGGGGAACAATGGGAGCCGGGCTGTTTGGCGTGATGGCGCTCCTCGCGCGCTTTACTTCGCCCTATGTGGCTGGGCCCCAGATGGCATTCATGCGCTTTGCTGTTGGATCGCTCGTGGTGCTCTTCGTGATGCGCTTCACGCGAATCGATCTGCGCCCGCGACGTTATGGCTGGCTCATCGCGCGCGGAGTCTTCGGAGGAAGCGCTGTGTTGTGTTACTTTTCGTGCATTGAGCATATTGGGGTCGGGCTGGCAACGCTGCTAAACTACACGGCTCCCGTTTGGTCACTGGCTATCGCCTGGATCTTGCTCGGGGAACGCCCGCCGCTGCGTGCCTTTGGTGCGCTGCTTTTGACGATTCCAGGCGTGCTCTTGGTAGCCAATTCAGGTTCTGACGCACTGCATGCCCCGAGTGGTTGGGTCCTGGTGGGCATGGTATCTGCGCTCTTTTCGTCGATCGCGGTCACCTCGATTCGCGCGGTGCGTCGCACAGACCACGGTGAAACGGAAGGTTCCTGGACCGTCTTCGCTTCGTTCACTTTTATTGGCATGTTGGCAACCTTGCCGGGAGTCCTCGGGCCACTCGGCACCTGGCACACGCCCGGTCTTGTTGGCTGGGTGCTCCTACTTTCTACCGTGGGCGTGAGCATCGTCGCGCAGCTGCTGATGACCGCTTCGCTGAAGCACCTCACGGCGGCGCTCTCCGGGATCCTGAATCAACTGGCGGTGGTCATTTCACTGGTGGGCGGCATCCTGCTATTTCAAGAACCCTTCACCGTTCGGCGCTTGCTTGGCAGTGGGCTCACGCTCGCTGGGGTTGCCTGGGCTGTGCTGTCCAAAGCGCCTACAGCCGCCGAGAGCTGACGCGCAGCGCCTGGCCGCAACTACGGCAAACGAGGTGCAGACAACCTGCGGACAAGAGCCCCGCAGCGCAAGTACTCCTCAAACTCACGCACCACGAACTTGGGGAGACCGCCATGCTCGGCGAGGTCTTCCAGCACCTGAGGCCAATGGGCTTGTACGGCCTGATAGAGCGTGATCCAGCGGTAAGCTTTCGGTTTGATCGGTAAGTGATCGAAATTGTTCCATGTTGAGCTGGTGGGGAGGACACCAAGTTGGTGTTGCTGCCCTTCTCGTTCCTTGGAAGATAGTAAGCATGCTTACCATCTTGTGTTCGACTTTGAGATAGAGGTCACGGACAAGTTTGGGAGCACTACGGCGCGCGCCGGCTTGGAACTCAACCTCTGCCCGGGCGCGGCCCCGAATCTCCACTACGTCTCACCCAAAAAAGCACTCAAGAGCTATGCCGCTCTATTAGGGGATAGAGCACCCCTCTTCGGGCCTTCGGCGGGCGTAGCTGTCCCGGCGTATGGCAGGCTGTCGAGCTGCATGGGCATGCGCAGGGTGCCATGGCTAGATGCGTGCCGAGGGTAGGGATCACCCACCGCCCCACCGGTCGAACGGGATACCGCTGGGTTTTAGGGCCGATTTCGGCGATTTGCGTGCCTCCTTGAATGTCGGTGACAGGCGGGCGATACAAGGGTGTCCATGTCCGCGCCGCGTGACGAACCTAAAAGCCTCAAGGCAACGCTACTCACGGCCTTGGACACAAGGCCTGGAAGCGAACTTTCTGTTGGCGGTGTACCAGCGTCTCTGGTTGCCGGTGCGCTCGGCACACCCATCTATGTTTTCGACGCGGAGATCATGCGTCGCAATTTCTCGAAGGTGCGCGCGACCCTTGGCTCGCGAGTGGAGGTACTCTTTGCACTCAAGGCAAATCCTAACTGCGCCGTAGCCTCCGTTCTGAGAGAGGCGGGCGCGGCATGTGAAGTCGCATCCGCGGGCGAGATCCTAGTCGCAATGAAGGCCGGCTTTAGAGGGGATCAAGTCCAGTTTGCAGGTCCAGGCAAACATGGTCCTGACATCGAGCTAGCCCTTCAACACGGCATCTTTTCGCTCAACCTTGAATCGATCTCCGAGTATGAGGCGGTCCGGGACGCCGCCAAGAGATCCGGGGTGCGCCAGGGGGTGGCAGTGCGCGTGAATCCGAAGGATTCGCTTGGAGGGTCACGCATGCAGATGGGCGGCGGTTCCAAGAAATTTGGGGTAGATACGGAGCTCGTTCCCGAGCTCATCAAGCGAATAGCTGCTGACGGCGATTGCCAGTTTCGTGGCCTCCATATTTACGCGGGAACTCAGAGCTTTGATGCCAAGGCTTGGGCGGAAAATGCTCGAGGAATCGTGACGTTTGCCAATCAAGTCGAAGCCGAGACTGGAGTTCCTGTGAACACCATCAACTTCGGCGGCGGATTCGGCGTCCCGCTCTTTGAGGGCGACGCGCCATTCGATATTGAGTCCGTAGGGCCGGCGATTCAGGGGTTGATAGCGCTCGACGCAAGGCCCGAGCGAAAGTACTTTGTTGAGCTAGGCCGATACCTTGTAGCGAACAGCGGAGTCTACCTGACCCGTGTGATCTACGCGAAGGAATCGGCGGGCAAACATCATCTTATTCTCGACGGTGGAATGCACCACCACGCGGCGGCGGCGGGAATGGGGTCGCTCATTCGCAGACCTTTCCCCATCGTTCCCGTGGCTCGCCCCTGGGCCGAGCCGACCACGAAATTTACGTTGGGAGGCCCCCTCTGCACCCCAGCCGACGAGTTCGCTGCGAACCTTGATCTCCCCGCTGTGCAGGTCGGAGACGTATTGGCGGTCCTCGCGTCGGGGGCGTATGGGCTCACCTTCAGCAACACTATGTTTCTGAGTCATCCAGCGCCCGGCGAGGTGCTGGCCGAAGGAGGTAAATACTGGCTCGTGCGGGAGCCCGGACGCACCGAGGATTCCCTCCGCGGACAGCGGCTGAAGGGCGAACTGGAGCCCCGAGAATGATGTTCGCGCAGCTTCGAGATGTTGCGCGGAGTCGCCGCGACACTGTGGCAATCTCAAATGAATCCAGCAAGATAACCTATGGTGTGCTGCTTGACAGAGCGCTGGCATTTCGCGAATTCTTTGCCAAGCTAGGCCGCCCCTTCGTGCTCTTGGCGCTTCCAGGCGGTCCTGAGTTCACGCTCGTCCAGCTTGCCGCGCTGGGGGCGGAGGCTATCCATGCGCCGCTTCCACACAAGAGTACTACTCGCGAAGTCTCGTCTGTGATCGATCTTGTCGCACCAGACGTGGTTGTGGTCGAGTCGCTCCAACTTCAGGCGGGTATGCTCAGTGCGCTGCGCGAACCTGCGGTAATCCTCTCGTTTGCCGCTAGCGACGAAGGCTCCAAGATGGGCGCTCACACCGTTGTAACAAGCGCTCAGGTGGAGCGAGGTCACTCCACCTTGCATACGGAGGCACGCGACCACGGCATCCCCGCAGAGGTCGCGATGGTGCAATTCACCTCTGGTTCCACAGGGTCACCCAAGGGGGTGCTTCTCACGCAGGCAGCCCTGCTTGCGAACCTTGCGGGCAACAACGATCACCTTGCGCGTTTCGAAGGGCAGAGCGTGTTTTGCACAGTACCGCAGTTCCACGCGATGGGTGGTGCGGTGGTTCTTGAGCATGTTTATGCCGGCTCGCCCACACATGTCACCAATCAGTTTGTTCCTGCGGAAGACGTTCGACGCATGCAGGCGAGCGACGCGGTCGCGCTCTTAGGCAGCCCGAACTATTTTAGCCTAGCCCTTAGGCTTGGCGTTCTCGGAGCTAAACATCTGCCAAGGCTTCGGTCTTTTACGCTGGGAACGGCGGCGGCCGATGTGGAGACCATTCGCCAGCTCTTTGTGGCGTACCCGGACGCATCGGTTCACGTGCGCTATGGTCTCAGCGAATCCGTGGGTGCACTCACTCGTCTCGATCTCAGGGCGGGCGATGAGCCCCCGCCACCTGGTCTCGTCGGGTCCCTGGTGGGGGACGCTTCGTTCGCGGAAGCGCTGCCTCGGCTGGGAGATGGAGAACCGAAGGAGGTCGTTGTGCGTAGCTCCTGCAATGCGCTTGGACAACTCACCTCGCGCAACATTTGGAGCCCATTGCTATCAGGCGACAGCCGCAACGAACTTCGAACAGGTGATTGTGGCTATCTCGACGATCACGGGCGGCTTCATGTGCGGGGACGCACGACTACCTTTCTCAAGGTGAACGGGTATCGCATCAGCCCGTTTGAAATCGAACTCGCTTTGCGTAGCTACCCCGGGGTTAGCGATGTGGTGGTCGTAGGCCCTTCGGATCCAGTGATGGGCCAGAAGATTGTGGCCGCAATCGAGATGCACGCTGGGGTCGCAGCGCCAACCGAGCTGGAGTACACGCGCCACTGCCAAGCGGAGCTTGCTGCCCACAAGCGTCCGCATCGCTACGTGTGGTTTGAGCAACTTCCACGAACCCACGCGGGAAAACCCGACCGAAATCGCATCCTCAGGGAGATTGAAGCATGAGCCAACCCACCGCCCTAGAAATCGAGCCAGAAATCGCAGCGCTGGTCGCCGCTGTGATACGCGAAAGCACAGGAAGGGAGGTGACGATTAGCCTGAGTGACCGCCTGATTGAGTCGGGCCTCCTAGACTCGCTCTCGATGGTCAATCTTGTGGTCGCACTGCAAGCCAAGTTCGGCGTTGAAGTCGACATCATGGACGTCGACGAACAGAATTTTGCCTCATCCTTGGCCATCGCGGAGTACATCTCGGTCCGTCGCTAAAGCTAGGCGGTTCGGCCGCCTGCAAACAGGACGCTCTCACTCGAGACACCGATGGACGCCGCAAAACCTCCCCTCACGAAGCCAACCGTCATTGACTATCAGCCCGACCATCAAGAGGCAGTATTTCGCCTCTATGCTGAGGTGTTCGGGCCGGCGGGTTCGGAGGCCTTTAGGGCGCGTTGGCGCTGGTCCCAGGTGGAGAACCAGGCGCCCGAAGAAACAAAACGCTGGGTGCTCATCACCAACGACCGCGTCGTTGGTTTCCTGACCACCGTGCCGCTTCCCTACAGAGTTGGCGGTCGAGACGTGCTGGTTAAGTACTCATGCGACTTCATGGTGCACCCTGAGTTCCGCTTTTATGGACTCGCACTCATGCGTGCCTACATGAAAGCGTGTGCGCATTGTGTCTCCTTGGACGACATTAAGGCCACGATCGCGATACTGAAAATGATGGGGGCTCTTCCGATCGGAAATTCACAAGGCTACGCGCGTCCGCTTGACACGAGTGCGCTAATTCGCCGTGACCCTCGACTGAGGCACCTGCCCGGATTCGCGCTATCCGGTGGGGATCTTGCCCTTCGCACCTACGACCGAGCACGCTCGCTCGCGTGCTTGTCGAGAATTGAGGAAGTGCGGGACTTTGACGGGCGTTTTGACCGATTTTTTTGGCGTTGCGAAGCTGTCACGCCGGTGACCCTCAGGCGGGATTCCGCCTTTCTGAACTGGCGCTACGGACCCCAATCGCCACATGCGCGTCGCCGAATTGGCGTGGTCCTCGATAGTCGGGGCGAAATCGAAGGGTACATCGTGGCTTGCGCGTCAACAGGTCCTCTGCGTTGGGGTCATGTGTTTGAACTTCATGGGCTTCCCGGGCTGCCTCGGCGTCACTATGCGGCGCTCTTGTTGTTTGCCTGTCGAATCCTGCGGAATGAAGGCTGCTCCGTTCTTAGACTATTCCATTTCGAGACCCAAACAACGGCCCCAGTTCAGACACTGAAGGCGGTTCACTTTATGCGACGCCACCACGAGCACACGCTCCTCGCAAAGTTTGGTGAAGCCTCGCTCAACGCGCTCGCGTTAGACTCAAAGAATTGGAGCTACAGCTTTGGCGACGCTGAAGCCAGTTACAGTCTTTGAAATCCTCGGCAAAGCTTTGGATGCCGGGTAGGCGGGCAGCCCCAACTCTCCCTGGCAACGCTCTTCCGTTCTCTTCGTCCCATTCGAGAAGGGCCTTGTGAAGTCACCTTCGATTGCGCGAGAGCGCATGCAACACATCACCACGGTAATGCGGAAGTTCACGCCACAATCCAGTGAGGACTGTAAGCCTACTTCTCGGAAGATGTCTCAAGTCCTTGAGCCGCGAGCGCAGAAAGCGCCGCCAGCTGTCCCAGACGGGCGTCATCGATGGCTTCTCCGAGCAGGCGTGCCGCTTCCTGAGGTGCGTGAAACCCCATGCTGTTCTCAGCTGCGACGAAATCGAGCCGCCACTGCGCCTGGCGCTGAAAAGCGTGCGCGCTCTTCAGCGCTTCCGGCGTCACCCCCCGTGCTTTGGCCGCAATCACCGCATCCAGCAAATCCACGATGGCTTTCCCCCCGCGCTGCATGAGATCGTAGTTGCGCTGTTGGATCACGTCGACGCGCCGTAACATCTCGCTTTCCGATACACGGTGACAGGTTTGACATGCCCGCTGCACGTTGAGGAGCGGGCTGCGTACCCAGTGATCGCTCGTCTTGCTCGCGCCCTCACGCTGATACGGCATGTGACAATCCGCGCACGAGACGCCGCTCTGCGCGTGGATGCCTTGGCTCCAAAGCTCGAACTCAGGATGCTGCGCCTTGAGCACGCGGGCTCCCGTTTCAGGATGCTCGTAGTCGTAAAAGGTGTCGCCGTTCGGCAGCTTCGTCTCATTCCAAAACGCCTCAAGATCCTCGGCCCGGAGCCCTTTGCCCCAAGGAAACACCAGCGGCATTTTGGTGCCGCAATAGTACTCCACGTGGCATTGTCCGCACACGAACGAGCGCATCTCCGAACGCCTAGCATCCGCGTTGGCATCGTACGCCTTATCCTTTTTTCCCGCGCGCCATTCTTGAATGGAAGGAAATGCGTGGGCGCCACCTTCCGAGGCTGCAAACTCGGAAATCGCTCGCAGAAATCCGGGGCGAGTGACGCGCAGCGCCATCGATCGAGGCTCGTGGCAATCGACGCAGCTCACCGGGTGCGCGTGGCCCGACGCGTGCAGCTTCTGGCTGAGCTCCGCGTAGCTGTGTTTGTAGCTTTCCAGAAATCCAAGCGTTGCGTCACCGCCGCCAAGCTCGCGGTATAGCGGCATCACCGAGGCGTGGCAGTGCAAGCAGGAACCTGATTGCGGCTGGGTGAGCCGCTGGGTCGCTTCTTGATCGCTCAGCATGTAGGCGTGGCCCCGCCGGTCCCGGTAGTCGAGCGAGAACGCGTAGCCGAGAAACATGCGTTTGAGCCAGGGCTCGCGTTCGATCTTCTCTTCTGGCAGTGCCTCGCTACCCCCGTGGCCGGCAAAGCGCGTCTTGGTTAAGATCGCCGTGCGTCGGTAGCCATCGTATTGGGCGGGCCAGTTTTTTCCCCATTTAGCGGGATCCGTATCGTTTTCGGTGACGTCCACGACGCGCACGAAGGTCTGCCGTTCTTCGGTTTTTCTTGCGAAAATGTTGACCAGAAGTGCCGTCACGATAGCCGACACCAGCGCGGCGGCTAGAGTCAAGGTGGGGAGCAGCCAGCGTTTGGGTCTTCGTTCAGGCTTGTCGTTCTCGCTTGTCATCATTTCCTCATCTTCAGGTTATTTGCTCGTGCGAAGTTCGGCTGCCGTCATGGGGCCCCCGAGGCCCATCCGTTCGCCGTGGCCAACGTCGCTGTGACAGTGCAGACAAGAAAGAGGCTCTGCCGCCGAAACGAGATCATGAACCAGATCCGCGTGACACCGCTGACAGTTTTGCTCCAGATTGCGACGGCTGCGGGGGATAAGCTCGATGGGCTCGGGAAAGTTGCCGGTGGTAAAAGCCTTGCTATGCCGCCATCCGTTGTCAGCCTTCGCTATATACTTGGGGACCGTAGCGTGAGGCAGGTGGCAATCGACGCAGTTTGCAACGGTATGGTGCCCCGCCATCTGCCAGGATGCGTATTGGGATCTCATGATGTGGCAGTTCGCACACGCGCTTGGATCCGTGCTGAAATAGGAGAGCCCCTCGGCATAGCGAAACGTGTAGCCACCGACACCCACGCCAATCCCAACCGCAAGAGCGAGCGCGAGTGGCCAGGTGAACACGTGCCGATACATAGAAATGCCCTTCCCCTTAGACCAAACTGGGCGGCTCCGCGCGCCGTAATTCTAAGATGGGGCGGCTCGAGAGCCAAGCCGTCCAAAAAGCCGAAAGCTCGATCTCAACCGCTTCAAAGGGCGTCGCCCGCACGCGTTCGTCCCCCGTCCAAGTGCCGAGAACCTTCCACACGCCGGCATCGAGCGCGCAGCTTTCTAGCGTCTGTGTCGCTGGCTCAATGAGCCAGAGCCATTTCACTCCTTCACGCGCATAGATGCGCCGCTTCACATTCCGATCGCGCGCCGCTGTGCTCGGCGACAGCACCTCGC
>Ga0105048_10001733_pt1 | contig 35178 bp, 35 predicted proteins | sample MAT05_FD_78382 | JGI IMG/M metagenome (GOLD analysis project Ga0105048, IMG submission 78382) | Freshwater microbial communities from Lake Fryxell liftoff mats and glacier meltwater in Antarctica - MAT-05 | ecosystem: Environmental > Aquatic > Freshwater > Ice > Liftoff microbial mat | place... | reverse complement strand
TTCGAAGATCATCGAATCCGAAGAAGTTTCACCCGGCGTAGTGCTGGATTTTAACGAACAAAACCAAGTAGTCGGCATTGAGATGCTCCACCTTTCGCGGCGTTCGCCGCAGCTTAATTTTCAAGAGCTGCAATACCAGACCACCTGATAGCCGGAGCCGCCAGCAACCTCGAAGACCTCAGCGACGCCTGCGTGATCGAGGGGGAGGAAAGGATGAAGTATGAAGGCAGAATGATGAAGTGGGGCAGCTTGTCCGGTGCTTTTTCATCCTTCATAATTCAACCTTCATCCTTGCCCCCCGCCCCCGAGGCCAGCGCAGCGCAGCAGCGCGACTTCCTCACTCACCTCCACCAGACCCTCAACGCCCCCAGCCACCCCATCCGCAACCGCCTCCTCCGCCTCCCCGCCGACAGGCCCGACCTCCTCGCCGTCATCAAGCAGGAGGGGCGCGTATGAGCGACCATAACCAATTCCTTCTCTACACCGCGCCGGACGGGGCGGTGAAGGTGGATGTTTTCTTCAAGGACGAAACCGTCTGGCTCACCCAAAAGGCGCTGGCGGAGCTATTCGGAGTGCAGGTGCCGGGCATCAACAAGCACCTGAAAAACATCTTCGAGTCAGGGGAGTTGGTGGAGGCAGAGGTTATTTCCATTTTGGAAACAACCACTCCCCACGGTGCGATCAAAGGCAAAACCCAGACTCAGAAGACGCAGTTCTACAACCTCGATGCCATCATCGCCGTCGGCTACCGGGTGAACAGCTTCCAAGCTACCCGGTTCCGCATCTGGGCCACGAAGACGCTGCGTGAGTTCATCATCAAAGGCTTTGTGCTGGACGACGAACGGCTCAAGCAAGGGAAACGGGTCTTTGGCAAAGATTACTTCGATGAGCTGCTGGAGCGCATCCGGGAAATCCGGGCTAGCGAGCGGCGCTTTTACCAGAAGATCACCGACATTTACGCACTCTCCGTGGACTACAGCGGCGATGCACCCGTGACGAAGGAGTTCTTCGCCTCCGTGCAGAACAAACTGCACTGGGCGATCACCGGCCAGACGGCGGCGGAACTGATCTACTCTGCCGCCGATGCGACGAAGCTCACGATGGGGCTGGCGACGTGGAAGCACTCACCGGGCGGGAAGATTCTGAAGTCGGATGTGACGGTGGCGAAGAATTACCTGAACGAAGCGCATGTGAAGGAGTTGAACCGTATCATCTCCGCCTATCTCGATCTGGCGGAGAACCGGGCAGAGCGCGGCATCGTGATGAAGATGGCGGATTGGGTCACCTTTCTGCACAGCTTTCTGGAACTGTCGAACTACCCGATTCTCCAAGACAAAGGCAAGGTGAGCGCGCTGGAGGCGAAGCTCAAAGCCGAGGGTGAATACGAAGTCTTCCGCCAAAGGCAGGACGCGGACTTTATCTCGGACTTCGACCGGGAGATCAAACGACTGGAGGGGAAAAAGGAATGAGCAAAGAAATCACGCCCTTTGAGCAAATCCGCCGGACGAATCCGGCGGGCAACGAATTTTGGTCCAGCCGCGACTTTGCCCGCGTGCTCGGCTACAACGATTACCGCAACTTTGAGGCCGTGGTGCAGAAAGCCCGCACTGCGTGTTTCAACAGTGGCCAGCGCGTGGAGGACCATTTCGTTGACATCACCGAAATGGTCGAGATCGGCAGCGGCGCACAGCGCGCGCTCAAGACCGTGATGATGTCGCGCTACGCCTGCTACCTCGTCATCCAAAACGCCGACCCAGCCAAGGAAATCGTCGCGCAGGGGCAGACTTATTTTGCCATTCAAACGCGGCGACAGGAATTGAGCGATGAGGAGATGGAGGAGCAACGCCGCCTTGCCATCCGCTCCGAACTGCGGCAGCACAACACGCAACTCGCCGACGCCGCCAAGGATGCCGGTGTGATTGAACCACGCGACTATGCCATCTTCCAAAACCACGGCTACATGGGCCTCTACGCTGGACTCGGCGCACAGGACATCCACGCCCGCAAAGGCTTGAAGAAGGGCGAGCAGATCCTCGATCACATGGGCAGCACCGAACTGGCCGCCAACCTTTTCCGAGCCACCCAAGCCGAGGACAAACTGCGCCGCGAAAAGATCACCGGCAAAGCCAAAGCCAACCAAGCCCACCGCGAAGTCGAAGCCAAAGTTCGCCAGACCATCAAAGAGCTCGGCGGCACGATGCCCGAGAATTTACCCGCCGCCGAGAACATCAAGAAACTAGAATCCAAAGCGAAGAAAGCGCTCAAGAAACCAAAACCATGAGCCAGCAATTACTGCTCACTGCATTGTCGTCACGAAGCATCGCCGCATGGGTCCGCCAAGCCAAACGCCGCGTCGTGGATGCCGTCGCCCCGGAGCACCTGGCAACCGTCAAGGTGGCGATTGAGATCGCATCACCGGTGAAGTTCGATGTCGTTCGCCAAGTCCGCGTCTTCGAGCCTTACCTGCAATACGTGGAGCTGTATCTTGCCGGGGCCGCCGTGCAGCGGCAACGAGAACAGAGTGAAAACGAGAACAGAGTGACAGACAAACAGAAGAAAAGAGGCGCACCTTTTACGCTGCAATACGCTCCCGTTGAGCCGGATTTATGCCGGTTGCCATGTGAAGTGCCCGACTCCATTGGGGGACCGGAACAGGCTGATGATTCGCTTTTACCGTGGGATTTGGCCGTAGCCGCGCTTGTGAAAGCGCGGGCTGATCTTCAGATGGCGCAGGGGAAAGTGCGCCCGCGCTCCGACGAGACGCGGCTACATGCGCATGGCGCAGCGTTCCACTCTGTCCCGATTTGGTATGAGTCGCTTTTGCCCTGTGTTTGGCCGTAACCGCGCTTGTGAAAGCGCGGGCTGATCTTCAGGTGTCGCAGGGGAAAGTGTGCCCGCGCTCTTGCGAGACGCGGCTACATACCAGCAAGGAACGCCATCGAAACGACCGCCTTTCTTGATGACGCCTCGCATCTCACGCTGCGTGGCATGCGTCACGCGGAGTGCCACTGGATAAGGGATCCATAAGCGTCGTAGCGCATGGGGTATGACGGGGTGTGCCGCCGATCCGATGTATTGTCACACTGGAGGAATAACGCGATGAAGAGGTTTCAACGGAGAATACCATTGGTAAACACCTTAGGAAAAGCGTCTCTACATCCAGTCGACGGCACACCCGTATGACGAATACAAAGCCAGCGAATGAAGTGCTCAAGACGGACGTGTTGGGGCGGGTGAAGACACCACGGGCAAGGCAGCAAAGCCAATATCTCAAGCTAATACCCATGATTCACCCAATCACGCGACAATGACCGCCTCGACTCCCGACTTCACAAAGAACCGCGCTTCCACACGGAGCAGGGCGATTTCCGCTTTCACGGAATCCACGCCGCCCGCCCAACGTGCTATGGCGCGGCAAAGCCGCCTGAATTTCGACCGCCAGCCGAAACGGATGCAACTCCCCCTTCGCCTGAGATGAAGAACCCCGCCGCGCTCCGCACCCGCCCACTCTCCGCCCCGGCAGAGGGAACCGCCCCTCTCCGCCGCGAGGTTCCGGCCCTTCTCAACCCCTCAGCACCACTGCGGGATAGCGCGCTACGGCAGACGACCCAGGAGTTCGAGCCGGAGGCGTTCCGGGTCACGGCGCAGATCCTGCACCCCGATGATTACGACACGAAGCGGCTCGGCCACATAAAACAGCCCATCGTGGGAGCGGCGAATCGCGACCTTGCGCACGGGTGGATGCCAGACAGCAGCGAGGTGCGGGAAGATTCGCAGCAAATCCAGCACGCGATCCGTGGTGGCGACGAAGCGCAAGGCGGCCTCCGGGGAAGCTTCGTCCAGACGCACGAAGGCATTCTGGGCATCCACCTCCGCCGCCCAAGTCCACACGACTTCTGCGCTCACCGGCGCAATGCGAGGAGCCGCGCCTTCACGTCCGCCCAGGGAGACACGCGTTCCGGGTGCGCCTGGTATTCGGCCAGCCGTGCCTCGATCAATGCGACGAGGGCGGGATCATCCTCCGCAGCGCCGCCGATCACATCCTGCCAGAGTTCCCCGGCGAGCTGGAGTTTGTCCTCGTCCGGGAGTGCGAGCAGCTCTGGGAATCTCTCCGAAATCATGCCGGATGCTGCCATGGTCCGCGGAACATTCAACTGTGGAATGCATTTTCCCCCGCCAGCCGCAACGGATGCAACTCCCCTTCGCCTGAGATGAAGAACCCCGCCCCGCTCCGCACCCGATCGCTCTCCGCCCTGGCAGAGGGAATAGCCCCTCTCCGCCGGGCGATGGCTTCCGACGCGCTAGAGTTCGTTGCCTTCGAGGGGCGGACGTGGCGGCACGCGATCCAGCGCCTGCCGCAGCGATTCGACACTGCCGGCCGCGCCCGTTCCTCGAGCGAGTTCCGCGTTTCCCAGCCCGCGACCTGCGAGGAGAGGGCGAGGGCGACGAGCGGATCCACCGGGACGCTCTCCCGCGCGGCGAGTTCGCTGTCTTTCCGGGCGAGGCTGTCGGGGATCTGTGCGGTGAGCGTGGTCATGGTTGTGAACGGATGAGGTTAAGAATGGCGGCGGGCGCGATGACCTGGATGCCGAATTTTTTGGGCACCTGCCAACGGACAGTTGTCGCCGCAACCGGGCCGCTTACGGCTGAACGGGCGGATTGTCCCAAAAGCCAGCCGGTTTGTTGGCGAGGATGGGGCCGTCTTTCGTGAGCAGCCGCGCACCCGCCACGCGGGCGTTGGCGCAGATGAGCCGGTCGAACGGGTCGCGTGTCCAGGAGAGCTTGGTGGCTTCAATGACGATGGCTTCAAAGGACACGGCATCCACGAGGAGTCCGATCTTGGTCCGCAAATCGTCCAGGATGTCACCGCCTGCGACTTTGATGCGGCCAATTTCGTGAAGGTAATCGAGTTCCAGCCGGACCATCGGGGACACTGCGCAGCCTTGTTGCGGAATGAGCGGCTGCACGAATGGCGCGAAACGCCCGACCTCGCCCGCCGCCAGCCAGATGACGGCGTGGGTATCGAGATGGATCACGGACGCCATTCGGAGGACCAGTCCAGATGCGCGAGGTCTTCCGGGTCGCCAACGATGATGTCGCGCTTCGGCAGCAGATTTTGGAAGTCCCTTGATGCTTTATCCGTGGAGAGCGGACCCGCCGGTCGCAACTCAAACGCCTCGTCCCCGGCGACGAGCAGCAGCGTTTCGCCGGTCTGCCTGAGCTTTGCGAGCCAGGGCATCGCGTCTTTCTGGAATTGCTCGATGGTCAGCGTCATTGGGCCGACTTTACACCCCGCTCATTTGTCTTCAATCACACTCTTGGCCGGGCGCAAAGCCATCGGCGAAGACCTCAAGACTGTACAGTTCCGCTGGCCGCTCGGGACCAGGAAGATACGGTGTCAATCCTGAGCCGGAACAGAGTGACAGTGACAAAAAGAGTGACAGGCAAACAGTAGAGAAGAGGCGCGCCTTTTGCGCTGCAAGATGGTCCCGTTGAGCCGGATTTATGCGTTGCCAGGTGGAGTGCCCGACTCCATTGGGGGACCGGAACAGGCTGATGATTCGCTTTTGCCGTGCGATTTGGCCGTGGCCGCGCTTGTGAAAGCGCGGGCTGATCTTCAGATGGCGCAGGGGAAAGTGTGCCCGCGCTCTTACGAGACGCGGCTACATGCGCATGGCGCACCGTCTTTCTTTGCTGCCTCTGCTTTATCGGCCGGGCATGATTGGACTCCGGACTCTTGTTTCTTCGGGGTTCGCGTGTGAGGGAGGATTGGCGCTTCGCGGTTGCTTTTCGTGGCCGGCGAGGACGCGCGGCGCTCCATTCCCGCGGCCCTGCCGGGGCGCATGAGCTTTTGCCCGATGATCCGGTGGTTCTCGCTGCGCCGCGTATGACGCGGCTGCGCTCGGCCACCGGCTAATTTCCAAGAGCCCTCCGGGCTCGCCGACATCTGTCGCCCTATTGCACGATGCTCAATACAGAGAATGTCGCCCGACGCGCTGCGTCGGAGCGGCGACGGTGCGATCCGTGCAAGACGGAGGGCGAACGGCGGCGCGTGGGGACGTTGTGATGAGGTGAGGAGAGCTTATTCGCACTCGGAGGGACGTTGTGACGAGACGAAATGACGTTAATGGAACGCGCAGTCGGGAAAGAGCAGGGTGAAGTGGCGAGATTTGTACACGAAGTCGGCGCGATGTGAGGTGAAGACTGCAGAATGGAACCTGAAGTGACGTGAATGGAAGGCGAGGTGACGTGAATGGAAGGTGAAGTGACGAGAATTGACCGCGAAGTCGGCATATTGCGATCTGAAGACACGCGGATGGGATTTGAAGTTGCGAGAATGAAGATCGCGGCGGCGTGGTATCGATCCTGCGGCTTGCGCGGGCTGGCGATGGGATAGGCATGGGGACATTTTGATGGGATGGCGAATGCGAGCGGCCGCATTTGCTCCGCACCGCACGCAGCGAGCTGCGCCCTCCGCAAAAGCGGCGGCCAGCCGCAGCAGTCCAAGGCGTTGCGGCACTCATGCGCCGCACGGAGACGGTCAGCAACCATCAACGGGCTCACTTTCCATCACACCGATCCGCGCTTTTGATCCTTCGAGCGGTCTAACGCTGAGGCGATTCCGGGATTTCCTGTGATCCCCTGAAGTCTGCGAATCTGTCCAACCCATGAAAAGAACGGCACCCGGATATCGAGCGCTTTTGCTGGCGTCGTGGATCTTCCATTCCGGCATCCATGCTGGCGAGGTGTTCATTGAGGCGGAGAATTTCAAGTCATCCGGCGGATGGGAGACTTTGACCGGGCCTGTCGCCCGGACGGCATCGGGGCTGGCGGTTCTCTGTGGTGCAGGCGGCGCGAAGGACGGGGTGGCGACGGCGACGGCGAGCATCAAGGACGCGGGTCGCTATCATGTATGGGTGCGCTATTCGAGTCATCCGACTTACCGCGGGCCGTTTCACGTGACGGCGCTGGCGGGTGAGCGCGTGCTGGGCGATGCGGTGTTCGACGAGGCATTCGCGGGGAAGGGGAGGAAGCCCGAGGAGACGTGGAAGTCCTTTGAAGTCGATCTGCCGGAGGGTGAAGTCACGCTCCGTCTCAGCAAGCACGAGAACAAGAACGCGAGCTACGTCGCCCGGAATGTGGACTGCGTGCTGCTGACGATGGACGACAAGCTGGTGCCTAATCATCTGCACTTCGGCGCGCAGACATTCCTGCGGGTGACGCTCGGCGATGGCTATGAGAGGCCGGCTTACATCCACATCTTTGCCGATCACTTTCACGCGCCGTGGTATCAGCACTTCTCGCTGGCGCGGGCGGGAACGGTCGCGAGCGTCTCGGCGAAGAAGACGGACATGCTGAAGTCCGGCGAGAGCACGCCGTGGTGCAACATCACGCCGATGATTTACCAGGACTCGGGCGCGATGCTGCGCATCACCGCGCGACATGCTTACACGGAGTATGCGGATGGATTGCGCGCGACGTTTGAGTTTGCGACTGCGCCGGATGAGAAGTCGATCGTGCGGACGCTGAAGCTCGACAACAAGCCGGGCACGGTCTCGATCTTTGCGCCGCCAAATCTGCTGACGCCGGAGAATCTGGCGCTGCTGAAGACTGATGGCGACATAGCGGAGGCGACCGGCGTGCTGGCCGATTCGCATTCGTGGCCCACGCATGGGAAGGCGCGGGAGAAGTTTCCGTTCTTCGTCACCGCGGCCATCGAGAACAAGTTCACGCCGCCGGATGAGGCGGTGCGCGCGCGTGAACAGAAGACGCTGGATTATTTCGGCTTCGCCTCGGAGCATCTTCGCCGGATCGGCGGTGCTTGGCTAATGAAGGAGAAGTCGTATTGCGCCCCGGACATCGAGAAGATGCGCGCGAAGTTTCAGGGAGCGGCGGAGGAGTTTCGGAAGGCTGGCGGCAGGGTGGGGGACATCGTGTTCTGCGAACTCACCGATGAGCCCAGTGGGCAGCCGCTCGATTTCATGGCGAAGGATGCTGCGTATGCGGAGCGTTTCCGTGTCTGGCTGAAGTCTCTGGGCAAGGTGCCGTCCGATCTGCTGGTGAAGGATTGGGATTCAGTGAAGATCGTCACCGCAGAGCAGCGCGATGCATTCCCGGCTTTGTATCTCTACTCGCAGCGTTTCCGGACGCGCGCACTCGGCGACTTCATGGCTGTGCAACGCAAGCTCGCGGAGGAGGCATACGGCGCCACTTTCCCAGTGCTCGCAAACTTCAGCGACGGTGCAGTGTATGCGGGGAACTTCTGCACCCAGGGCGTGGACTATTTCGAGTTGCTCGATGCGCCGGATCAAAATGCGATCTGGGGTGAGGACTGGTCGAATGGATCGTCCACGTATCAATGCGCGTCGTTCAACGTGGACCTCATGCGCGCCGCCGCGCGCGAACGCGGGCAGACGATCGGGCATCACCTGATCTCGCATGCCGGGCGGAAGGCGTGGGACGTGAAGCTGAAGGCCACGAGCGAACTCGCGCGGGGCGTGAAGATGTTGAACAGCTTCAGCTACGGCCCGAGTTGGGCGACGCACGAAGGCGGCCCGTACTGGCGCAGCAGCGTGTGGCAGGCGAAGCCGGAGACGTGGACCGCAAACGCGTCGATCACGCGCGAGGTCGGCGCGGTCGAAGACATGCTGCTCACCGCGATGCCGGCGCCGGCGAAGGTCGCGTTGCTCTACAGTTCATCGAGTGATGCGTGGACGATCGACACGAATCTCGCCTGCGGCTTCGACCGCATGCACACATGGCTCGCACTCACGCACGCGCAGATGCCGGTGGACATCATTTCCGAACGACAGGCCGCGAAAGGGACGCTGGATGGCTACTCGGTCTGCTATCTGAGCGGCCCGAATCTCGCGCGTGATGCCGCCGAGAAGCTGAAGCAGTGGGTGATGAAGGGCGGCACGCTCTGGCTCACGGCGGGAGCGGCATCGCGCGATGAATTTAATCGGCCGCTGGCGGCGTTCGACGATCTGCTGCCGGCATCACGCGGGGAGGTGAAGGATTTGCAGAAGCAATCATCATCGGGTCGCACCCTGGCACTGCTTGCGCCGAAGGACGAGGTGCAGTGGCAGGGCGGAGTGGCGGAGGTGCTCTCGGTGAAGCAGATGCTCACGCCGCGCGAAGGCGCGAAGGTGCTCGCGACCTTCCAGGACAGGTCGCCCGCACTCGTTCGCGGCGATGCCGGGAAGGGCGTGGTGTATTGCGCGGGCTTCCTGCCGGGGATTGCATACATCAAGTCCGCACTGGACGCGCGGAATGCGTTGCAAAAGAAGGTGACAGACGGCGTCGCGCTCTCTGCATCGGAAGCGAAGGACGCTGCGCTGCTGGAGCGCTCGTCGAATCCGTGGGAATTTCCCGCAGCGATTCGCGACTTCATTCTCACGCCGGTGCGCGGGGCCGCAGTGGGGCGGCCCCTCGAGTGCAGCGTCCCGCTCGTGGACGCGGTCTTCATGCCGCACGAGAAGGGCGTGCTCGTGCCGCTCGCGAATTACACCAACAGACCGATCGCCAGCCTCGGGCTGACGATCCGCGTGGCGAAGCCCGTGGCGCGCGCTGAGTCGGCGACGCATGGCAGGCTGGAGTTCAGCCAGGCGACGGGAGGAGGCGTGGAATTATCACTGCCGCTGGAGAACAACGATTTCGTGAAACTGTATTTCAAATGAAACTCATGCGCCGCCGCCGGGTCATCGCCTTCCTCGCCGCCCTGTTGTTGGTTCCGCTGACCACGCTCCCCGCAGCCGAAGCGGCATCCCCGACGAAGCTCGCTGCGGACGGCAAGGCGCTGCTGCCTGTCGTCATTTCGGACAGCGCTTCGGCGGAGAGCAAGGCGCACGCAGCGACACTTGCGGATTACCTCGGGCGAATCACCGGTGCGAAGTTCGAGATGCAGACCGGCGACGGCGCGAGCGGGATCGTCGTCGGGCGCGCGGAAGATTTTCCGGCGCTGCGGACGGGCGTTAAATTCGAGCCGGGCGTGGCGACGAAGACTGAGGAGTATCTGCTGCGTTCGCATGGGAAGGGCGTGTGGCTGCTGGGCGCGACGGACCTCGCTGCGCGACACGCGACGTGGGATTTTCTGCACCGGCTCGGTTGCCGGCAGTTCTTTCCCGGCAAGACGTGGGAGATCGTGCCGAAGGCGGCGGATTTGGGAATCACGGTGGATGCATTCGAGCAGCCGGCGTATCACTCGCGGCGCATCTGGTATGGCTTCGGGCCGTGGGATTATGCGAAGGAGCCGTATCGCGACTGGTGCGAAAAGAACCGCGCGGTGCAGGGCGTCGAGCTGAGCACCGGCCACGCGTATGACGCTTTTCTCGCGCACAACAAGGCGGCGTTCGCGGCGCATCCGGAGTATCTCGGCCTCGTCGGTGGCGTGCGGAAGTCGTCGAAGTTTTGCATCTCGAATCCCGGCCTGCGCCAGCTCGTGGTGGACGATGCGCTGGCGCAATTTGCCGCCAATCCGGCGAAGCAATCCGTCTCGGTCGATCCGAGTGATGGCGGCGGCTGGTGCGAGTGCGACGGGTGCGCGAAGCTCGGGAGCATCACCGACCGCGCGCTCACGCTCGCCAACGCCGTGGCCGCTGGCGTCACCGCAAAATTCCCGGACAAGCTCGTGGGCATGTATGCCTACAACGAGCACTCGCCGCCACCGGGCATCCAGGCGCATCCGAATGTCGTCATCAGCGTCGCGACGGGGTTCATCAAAGGCGGATTCAACATTGATCAATTGCTCGACGGCTGGTCGAAGCGCGCGACCACGCTCGGCATCCGCGAATACTACAGCGTGAACACCTGGGACCGCGATCTGCCCGGTGCCGCGCGCGGCGGGAACCTCGACTATCTGTTGCACACGATCCCGCATTTCCATGAAGAATCCGTCCGCTTCCTATCCGCGGAGTCGAGTGACAACTGGGGGCCGAATGGCCTCGGCTACTATGCCGCGGCGCGGATGATGTGGGATGTGCGCGAGGCGACGCGGATCGGGGAACTCGCCGCGGACTTTCTGGAGAAGTGCTTCGGACCCGCCCGCGCGCCGATGGCGAAGTTCTACGCGTTGCTCGACGGGGCGAAACGCCAGCCGCTCTGCGACGATCTCATCGGTCGGATGTATCGCCTCCTCGACGAGGCGCGCGATCTCACGGGTGACGGCGCGATCTGCGCGCGGCTCGACGAACTGACGCTCTACACGCGCTACGTGGAGCTGTGGCTGGATTACACCACGGCGAAAGATGCGGCGCGGCAGGCAGGCTTCGAAGCGATGATCCGCCACGCCTACCGGATGCGCGGCACGATGATGATCCATTCCTACGCGCTCTACCGCGACGTGGATAATCGCGACAAGGCCGTGGTCGTCCCCTCGGAGGCGAAATGGAATGTGCCCGAAGGGAAGAATCCGTGGAAGAGCAGCGTGCCTTTTGCCCGCGAAGAACTCGACGCTTTCCGCCGCGAGGGCATCGCGAACCGCAAGCTGCTCGACTTTGCGCCGGTGTCGTTCAGCAGTGAACTCGTTCCGGCCACGCGGCTCAATCTGGTCTCCGGCAAGCCCGGCACGATGGGCATCTACAGCCGCGCGCCGAGGAACTACTTCTCCTGGGTCGAGAATGCACCGGCAACTTTTCCGCTGAATGTCACCGCCGGCGTCATCTATCAGACGAGCGGAGCCGCGAAGATCGACCTATATCCCGCCGCCGAAGCCGAAGGCAAATCGGTCGCGCACGCAGAAGTGCCGCCGACGCGGGCCGCCCAGTCAATTGAGCTGAAGTCCGCCTTCGCCGGTCTCCACCGGATCGAGATCGCGGGTGGTGGTGCGGCGCAGACGACGTGGAGCGACGGGCTGCCGATGACCGCGGAATCGAGCTTCGAGCGTCCTGGTCGATTTCATGGTCGGTGGACGCTGTACTTCTATGTCCCGCGCGGCACGAAGATCGTCGGAGGGTTCAGCGACAACGTTGGCGTGCTGCGCAACGCGAGCGGAGCCGTGGCGCATACTTTTGACAACAAACCCGGCTTCTTCAGCATCCCCGTCCCGGCGGGCGAAGACGGCAGGCTTTGGAAGTTCGAGCAATGCGCCGGCGACAGGATGCTGATGACGGTCCCGCCTTTCCTCGCGCGCAGTGCCGCGGAGCTGCTGCTGCCGCGCGAGGTGATCGAGAGGGACGCGCCGAAGTAGATGCAAAACTGCGGATGGCATTTGAATTTCCGCTTCTCCTCGATCCATCCGCGTGGTGGCAGCGTGAATGAGGCGAACGAGTTCAGGGCGTCCCGGTCGAAGGGATGGGCATTGCGCCCCGCCCGCATGGGGTCCTGGCGTGAACGATTTCCTCGTCACCCGCGACGAATGGTAGAGACTCTTCCGCACACCGTAAGCCTGCCCTCCTTCCTCCCATGAAACTTCTCATTTCTCTCTTCCTCATCTCGCAACTCGCATGCAGTCCCGCCGCTGAACCGAGTCCGACACGCCTGGCCGGCGCGGCAAGCGTGGACATCACGCCGGACTATCCTGTGCGGCTCAGCGGCTATGGCGGACGTCGCACGGTGAATGACGGAGTGGCGCAGCACATTTTTGCAAAGGCGCTCGCCATCGGCAGTGATGAGGAAGGCCCGGCGGTGCTGGTGACGGTGGACAATGTCGGCGTCCCCGGCACGATGCGCGAGGAGGTGCTGCGCCGGCTCGCCACGACGACACAGGTGCGCGGCGAACGGTTTGCGATCGCATCGAGCCACACCCACTGCGCGCCGATGCTCGCGGGTGTGCTGCCGAATCTTTTCAGCATGGACATTCCGGCGGAGCACATGCCGTCCATCGAGCGCTACACGCGGGAACTCACGGACAAGATCGAGCAGGTCGCCCTCGCCGCGCTTGCGGACCGCAAGCCTTCGACGCTCGCGTGGGGTGTGGGCAAGGTCGGCTTTGCGGCGAACCGGCGGGCATTCCGCCTGAAGCCCGTGGATCACGATCTGCCGGTGCTGCGCGTCACGGGAGCCGATGGAAAGGTGCGCGCCATTTTCACCAGCTACGCGTGTCACTGCACGACGATCGGCATCGACAGCATCCATGGCGACTGGGCCGGCTGCGCGCAGGAGGCGTTGCAACGTGAATTCCCCGGCGCGGTGGCGCTCACGGCGCTCGGATGTGGCGCGGATCAGAATCCGAATCCGCGGCGCACGATGGAGCTGGTGCTCCAGTACGGCGAAGCGCTGGCTGCCGAGGCCAAGCGGCTCGCAGGGGAGAAGCTCACGCCGATCACCGGCTCATTGGAGTGCCGCACAAAGCAGATCGAACTCGCCTACGATACGCTCCCGTCGCTTGAGGAGTGGCAGGAGTTGGCGAAATCGAAGACCGCCTCCATTTCCTATCACGCGAAGAAGAACCTCGCGCGTCTCGAACGCGGCGAGAAGCTCCCGACGCATCTGCCGTATCTCGTGCAGACGTGGTCTTTCGGTGACGACCTCGCGATGGTGTTTCTTCCCGGCGAGGTGACTGTCGATTACTCGCTGCGCATCAAACGCGAGTTCGACCGCGCGCGGATGTGGGTGAATGCGTACTCGAACGACGTGCCGTGCTACATTCCGTCGAGGCGTGTGCTGGATGAAGGCGGTTACGAAGGCGCGGGTGCGATGGTTTACTACGACCGCCCCACGAAGTTTGCGCAGGATGTGGAGGAGCGCATCATCGCTGCTGTGCGTGAGGTTACGCCAAAGCAGTTCCTCGCAAAGGGAGCGTTTGTCGCGGCAGCACCGACAGCCATCGCGTATCCCGATCATTCGGACCTGCTCATCGTGCGCGATGCGAATGGCGGCGAGCGTCCCGTGAAGACCGTCGCCGACTGGGCGGAACGCGTCGCGCACATCCGCGCGAACATGCAGCAGGTGATGGGGCCAATGCCCGACATTTCCCGATGGGCTCCGCTGGATGTCGAAGTGGTCTCGGAGGAAAAGACGGCGAAGTATCTCCGGCGGAAAGTGCGATTCACTGTGGAGGTGGGCGACCGTGTATCCGCATGGGTGCTCATTCCAAACGGACTGCCCCCCAATGGCAAAGCGCCCGCCATGCTCTGCCTCCACCCGACGAACAAGGATGGCAAGGATCAGACGGTCGGACTCATCGGACTCGAAACCCGGCACTACGGCCACCAACTCGCCGAGCTCGGGTACGTCTGCATCGTCCCCGATTACCCGTCCTTCGGCGAATACGCCTACGACTTCAAAACGCAGGGCGCGCACTACGCCAGCGGCTCGATGAAAGCGATCTGGAACAACCAGCGCGCCATCGATCTGCTCGAAACTCTGCCGCAGGTGGACAAGGCTCGCATCGGCGTCATCGGTCATTCGCTCGGCGGTCACAATGCGCTCTTCACTGCCGTCTTCGATGACCGGCTGAAGGCCGTGGTCTCGAGTTGCGGCTTTACGCCTTTCCACGACTACTACGGCGGCAAGGTCGCAGGATGGACGAGCGACCGCTACATGCCGCGCATCCGCGACGTGTACGAAAACAACGCGGACAAGATCCCGTTCGACTTCTACGAAATCCTGGGGGCTCTCGCCCCGCGCCCGTTCTTTTCAAACTCGCCACTCCACGACTCGAACTTTGACATCAACGGCGTTCGGAAGGCGTTCGCGAAGGCAGGCGAGGTGTATGCGATCTTCGATGCGCGGTCGCGTCTCAAACTCGTCACGCCCGATGCGCCCCACGACTTTCCCGATGCAGAGAGGAAGGCCGCGTATGCGTGGCTGGACGAGATCCTGAAGTAGGCCGAACGCCCGGAGCCAGACCGCACGGAGCTATGGCCTGCGGAAGCGGTAGTGGGAGACGTGCCACTCATTGCCCGAGCGGTAGCCCCAGAGTTCCGCGCAGGCCATGAAGAATACGCGCCAGTAGGTCCACCAGCGTTTCGCGTGATCTGCGCCGTAGGTTTGCTCGAAGAGGGGCCAGATCTCGGCGCGGTTCGCGTCCATGTTTTCCAGCCAGGCTTCGGCGGTCTTTTTGTAGTGGGTGCCGCTCACGCACCAGTGCTGCTCGATGCGGAGGTCGTCCTGGAAGTAGAGCAGCAGGTCGTCGGAGGGCATTTGGCCGCCGGCGAAAAAGTAGCGGGTCATCCAGTCGTCGGGGCCTTTGTCCACGTAGTGGTAGGCGTAGCGGCGGTGCGTGAAGATGTGGACGAAGAGCTTGCCGCCGGGCGCGAGCCAATGGGCGACTTTTGCGAGCAGGAGCTGGTAGTTTTTCATGTGCTCGAACATCTCGACGCTCACGACGCGGTCGAACTGCGCGGGGATGTCAAAGACGTTCATGTCGCTTGTTATCACGGTGAGGTTTTTGAAACCGCGCTGTGCGGCCTGCGCGTCGATGTGTTCCTTTTGCGTGCGGGAATTTGAGACGACGGTGATTTGCGCGAGCGGGTATTTTTCCGCCATCCACAGCGAGAGCGAGCCCCAGCCGCAGCCGAGTTCAAGGATGCGCTGGCCGTCGGCGATGTCGGCGCGCTCGCAGGTGAGGGTGAGCATTTTTTCCTCGGCGGCGTCGAGCGTGGTGATGCCGTCGGTCCACAGGCCGGAGCTGTATTTCAGGCGCTTGCCGAGGCAGAGCTGGTAGAAGCGCGTGGGGACTTCGTAGTGCTGTTCGTTGGCGTCGCGCGTCTGGATGGCGATGGGGCTTTGCTTGAGCCCGGCGATGTGCGCGAGGAGTGCGGCGCGCTGGTCCTCGACGTTGGCGCGGCGGTGCTCGCGGAGCGTTCCGGCGAGGAGGCGGCGGATGCCGGCGCGGATCAGTGCGTCGGGGATGAGGTTGGTTTCCAGCAGGCGGTCGAGTGAGATCATGGTTTGGAAGTTTTGCGGAACCACGGGACGAACGCGCTCGTGGTGCGCTGATACTCGCGGTACGCATCGCCTTTGCTGCGCACAGAATGTTCCTCGGTGAGCGGGATGCCGGTCACTTTCCACAGGAACCAGAGCATGAGCAGCGGGCAGACGATCGTGACCCAGCCAAACGGCGAGCCGAGTGCGACGAGGAAAAATGCCCACCAGATGAGTGACTCGAAAAAGTAGTTTGGGTGGCGCGAGTAGTGCCAGAGTCCGGCCTGGCAGACTTTGCCGCGATTCGCGGGGTCGGCCTTGAATTGCTTGAGTTGCCGATCTGCGAGTGCCTCGCCGCCGAGCGAGAGGATGGCAAGAGCGAGGCCGGCGATTTCGAGGGCGCTGAGTTGCGGTGCAGTGTTGAAGCTCACGATGAGGAATGGCAGCGAGAAGATCGCGACGAGCACGGCCTGCATCTGGAAGAAGACGTAAAACATGCCCGTGCCGGGCCAGCGTTTGCGGAGCGTCTCGTAGCGCACGTCCTCGGTGGGGTGATGCCGGACAACGCGGATGAGGATGTGGGTGCCGAGACGCAGGCTCCACAGCACGCCGACGATGACGAACGGCCACTTGTGCGCCGCGATGCCGGGCGAGTTCAGCGCGTAGAACGGCGCGAGGATCGCAACGCCATAGGACCATGCGACATCGAGAAAGCCGTAGTTTTTCACCCGCACACTGATCGCCCAGGTGAGGGAGAAATATGCGACGGCGATGAGAAGTCCGAGACCGAGGAGCGTGAGCATTTTCTAAGAGGGAATACCGAAAGTCCCGGTCGAGGGCCAAAGGCCCGTAGCCATACCAGCCTGGGGCAACGCCCCAGATTTGCGACCGTCGCGGCAAAAGTGCTGAAGGCCCGTTCCATCGTCATGGCTGCCTACGTGCATGGATCGGGCTTTCAGCCCTCGGCGCTCATTTGGCCCATTCCTGAGGCGTTGCCCCAAGCTGGGATGGATTGCGCCGTTGGCGCACAAAAGACGGGACTTTCGGTACATGCTCTAAGCGGTGCGGCGCGCGAGTCGGCGAAGCAGCGGACCCGTGGTGAAATAGATTCCGGCGACGAGGACCGGCGCGAGGATGCACCAGACGACGATGCCCTGCACGGCGATCATTCCGAAATCGCGGAGGAACTGCCCGAAGTCCGCGCGGAAGCGCTCGAAGATGAGCGGGATGGAAAGTGGGATCGGCGCGTTGCCGAACAGCTTCTCGCCCGCCTGATAGATGGGGATGATCAGTGCGAGCTGCACGGGATAGGCGAAGTAGTTTACGAGCTGGATGATGGGCTGGTTCAAACGCAGCGCGATCGCGGCGGCACCGCAGAGCAGCGTGGTAGCTCCGAGGATCGGAAAGATTCCGAGCACGAGACCGAGAGCCACGGTGAGGGCGAGTTTTTCGGGCGTCACGCCCTGCCTGAGCTGCGCGATGAGCGGGGTGACGACGCGCCGTTTCCAAAACGATTCGCGCACTGTCGTGGCGATCTGGCTCGCGGTATTGGCGCTCATTTTTTCCGCAGGAGCAACTGCTCCATCGTGGCGTTCGCGGGCAGGCGGAAGAGCTGGTTCAGCATGTAGATCGCCATGGCGATATTGCCGAGGAGCAGGATCGCGATGAGCCACACGACGCGCGCGACTTTGCTGGTCTCCTTGTATGCGACCCACGCGTAAAACGTGAGAAATGCGAAGTAGGTGTCGAACAGCGTGGCGATGAACCACGGATGCGTGGCGACGGCGCGCGGCGTCTTCCAAAGTGCGATGACGCTGCTCGCCCAGCCGGTGACGGCGAACATCGAGATGAGGACGACGATGAATGCGATGCGGAGGAACCAGATCATGCGGAGGCGCGGAGGCGCGGGTTGTTCGGGCGCGTGTAGATGGCTTGCACGACGCTGATGTTCCGCATCGAGAATGCGGCTTCGCAGTATTGGAGGTAGTAGTTCCATTTGCGGATGAAGCGGTCGTCGAAGCCGAGTGCGCGCACCTCGGCGGCGCGGGTGTTGAAGGTGTCGCACCACATGCGCAGCGTGCGGGCGTAGCAGAGGCCGAGATCCTCCAGGTGGTGGAGAAAAAGTGCGCCCGTCCGGTTTAGCGCCTTGTTCACGCGGCCAATGCTCAGCAGCAGTGAGCCGGGGAAGATGTGCTTCTGGATCCAGTCCACGCCGCGTTTCAGCTCCCCATGGCGCGAGTCGGGGACGGTGATGTATTGCACGCCGACAAGGCCATCGGGTTTCAGCAGTGAGTGGATTTTTGCGAAGTAGGTTTCGAGATAGCGCTCGCCGAGCGCTTCCATCATTTCGATGGATGCGACCTTGTCGAACTGGCCGGTGAGTCTGCGGTAGTCTTCCAGGCGAATTTCCGCCCGGTCGGTGATGCCCTCGCGCATGAACCGATCGCGTGTGTAGTCGAATTGTTCGAGAGAGATTGTGACGGTCGTCACGCGGCAGCCGTAGTTGCGCACCGCGTGGCTGGCGAAGCCGCCCCAGCCGCTGCCGATTTCAAGCACGTGATCGCTCGGGACGAGCCGCAGCTTGCGGCAGAGCGCGTCGTATTTTGCGGTTTGCGCGGATTCGAGGGATTGTTGCGGAGCGGTGAAGAGCGCGCCGGAGTAGGTCATCGTCGGGTCCAGCCAGAGACGGTAGAAATCGTTCCCGAGGTCGTAGTGCTCGGCGATGTTTTGCCGGGCGGTGGCGATGTTATTGGGACGGAGGAGATGCAGCGCGCGGTTGTAGAACCTGAGGAGATTCAGCGCGAATGCGCGGGACTTTGATCCGGACATCGCGGGGGAGCTTTCCACATTGAGGATCGCCCACGCGATGACGCGCTCGATGGAGTCGGTGTCCCAGTCGCCATCGACGTAGCTTTCGCCAAAGCCCACGTCGCCGAAGAGCATGCAGCGCTTGAAAAATACGGCGTCGCGTATGCGGATGGCGGCGCTGATTTCCGCGCCGGGGGTGCCGATGGTGTGCGCGGTGCCGTCGGGCAGTTCGATGTGGAGGCAGCCGGCGCTCATCTTGCCGAGCGCATCGAGGACGAGCCGCTGGTAGAGACCAGGCGATGCCTTGGCAGGAATGGCAGTGGAAGCGGTGAGGGTGTCGTTCATGGTTTCTTGCCTGCGATGGATGCGTGGGGGCGGAGGACGCCACGCTGGAGGTCGGGATTCGCGGCCTTGCGATGGAAGGGCAGTTTTTTCAGCCAGAGCCGGAAGGCGTGCCAGTGGATCAAGAAGATGACCTTCAGCGTGATGAGCGGATACTTCAGCGTGAACCACAGCAGCCGCGCGGTGGTGAGCGGCGTGCGTTTTCCGGTGAGCGCGGTGAGCAACACGCGGCGTTCGCCGTCGCGATCATCGATGTGGATGTCGAGTGTGTCGCCGGGGATGCGGAGTTTGAAATCGAACGCGAGATCGAGCGCCGAGAACGGCGAGACGTAGAAGTGCTTCGGCGTGATGAGGCGGAAGTTGCCTTCGCTGCCGCGCTCGCGGAGGAGATACGGCTTCATCTCGCGGAAGGTGTTGCCGACTTCGACGACGGCGCAGAGCGGAGTGCCCGCGGCGTCCGAGCAAAAGTAGAACGACACGGGATTGAAAATGTAGCCGAGGACGCGGGGCAGTGTCACCAGCAGGATACGACCGTCGGCGGGGAAGTGGATGCCGTTCTCCGCGAGGTAGGCGACGAGGTTTTCCTTCGCCGATTTGGTTTCGCCGCCAGCGAGCGTGAGGTGATCGCGGTCGCGGAATGTGTAGAGGTTCCAGCGATTGAGGCCGAAGAACGGGAGGCGCTTTGCGAGCGCTGGCACTTCATCGAGATCGAGCGCGAACATGAAGATGCGGTAGCTGAAGTGATGCTCCTTCGGCTCGATGCGGTGGTGCATCACGGAGCACTCGTAGAGGCAGGAGTTCATGACCAGATGGGCTCGCCGGTGACGGCACGCGCGCATTCCAGCGCGCTGGTGAAGCCGTCCTCGTGGAAGCCGTATTTGAACCACGCACCGGCGAAGTAGGTGGTCTGCTCGGGCGCGATGCGATTGAGTTGCGGCAGTTCGCGCTGCGCGGCGATGGCCGCGAGATTGAAAAGCGGGTGCTCGTATTCGATGCGGCGCACCACGCGATCAGGCGCGATGCGGTCGTGGCAGTTGAGCGAGACGAAGTAGTCCGCGCGATCGGAGACGCCTTGGAGACGGTTCATCCAATAGTGTGTGCTCGGCGTGCCGTCGGCGGCGATGCGGTAGTTCCACGAAGCCCAGCAGCGGCGCGTGCGTGGCATGATGGACGTATCGGTGTGCACTGTCGCGGTGTTCGGCTGGTATTCGAAATTGCGCAGTAGCCGCGTCTCCATCCCGGTCGGGTCGGCGAGCAGTGCGAGCGCCTGATCCGCGTGGCACGCGAGGATGACTTTGTCGAACTCCCGCGACGCTCCGTCTGCGGTGAAGACCTTCGCCTTTCCCTCGATACGCTGAACGCGGACGGCTTTCTGTTTCAGCGCGACGCGGTCACGAAATGGCGCGGTGATTTTTTCCACATACGACTTTGCGCCGCCGGTGACCGTGAACCACGGATGCTGTGTGTGCAGGCCGAGGAAACCGTGGTTGTGCCAGAAGCGCAGCAGCGTCGCGGCGGGGAAATCGAGCATGCGTTCCGGCGGCGTGCTCCACACGGCGCTGCTCATCGGCACGAGATAGCGTTCTAGGAAGTCGCCGCCGTATCCGCGCGCGGCCACGTAATCGCGCAGGTTCATTCCGGCAAAGCGCGGATCGTCGAGCGCGGCGATGGCTTCGCTGTTGAACCGGCTGATCTGCATCAGCATCCGCCAGTGGCGGACGTTCAGGAGATTGCGCCGCTGGCCGAAAAGCAGATTCAGGCTGCCGCCGTTGTATTCGAGCCCGCTCGGCGTGTGCTGCACGCTGAAGGACATCTCCGTCGGCTTCGTCGCCACGCCGATGTCGCGGAAGAGCCGCGTGAGATTCGGATACGTCACCTGGTTGAACACCATGAAGCCCGTGTCGATCGGCACGGCGCGGCCCGCTTCGTCCACGGTGATGGTGTTCGTGTGTCCGCCGGCGTAGTCGTTCTGTTCGTAGAGCGAGATGTCGTAGCGGGCGTGGAGAAAATGCGCGCAGCCGAGGCCGGCGATTCCGGTCCCGATGATGGCGAGCGTCATCACGCTACGCCGCCCTTTTTTCCACCTGCTCCGCCTCGGCGTAGATGCTGGCTGGCACGGGTTTCAAATCCCAGATGAGGCCGGTCCACGAGAGCGCCTTGAGCACGTAGAAGCTCACGTCGATTTCCCACCAGTAGAAGCCCTGCCGCGCGGCACCCATGTAGCGGTGGTGATTATTGTGCCAGCCTTCGCCGAGCGTGATGAGCGCGAGGAGGAAGCTGTTCCGGCTGTCGTCGGAAGTCTGGAAGCGGCGGCGGCCGATGATGTGCGCCAGCGAATTCACAAAGAGCGTTCCATGCAGCAGGACCACGGTGCTGACGAAGAAGCCCCAGACAAAGATCTGCGCGCCCGATGTGCCGAGTTGCGGCCAGAGCGCATCGAGCAACACACCGAAGCCGTAAAGCGCAACGCCGAAAACCGCCGGCACGAGGAGGTCGAAGCGATTCAGGAAAACCAGCTCAGGGAATTTTTGGAGGTCGCTCACGCTCCTGTAGTCCGTGGGGAAGTTCTTGCTGGTCGTCATCCAGCCGATGTGCGCCCACCAGAAACCGTGGAGGCCGGGAGAATGGGCGTCCTCTTCCTGGTCGGAATGTTTGTGATGATGACGATGCACCGATGCCCACCAGAGCGCGCCGCGCTGCACGGCGGTGTTGCCGAGCGCCGCCAAGATGAACTGCACTGCGCGGCTGGTCCGAAATGCCCGGTGCGCGAAGTAGCGGTGATAGAATGCGGTGATGGCGAACATCCGCAGGAAGTAAAGTGCCACCGCCGTCGCCACAGCCGTCCAACTCCAGCTCACGGCGAGCACGAGCAGACAGCCAGCGTGCAGGAACACAAACGGCATCGCACGCTGCCACTCAAAGCGATCGGGCATCGCCCGGGCGGCATCGGGTCCGCCGGGAAAATAGTCCGAGTCGAACCACTGGCGGATTTGTGCCAGCAAGGAACTGAACCAATTTCGACGTGGACGGGATGGGGCGTGGGCGGGAGTTTCCAATTTGGTAGAATTCGGGACATTGCCCGACTTGGCCGCTTGTGGCGAATTCTTCTTTGCGGAGAGCTGCCGCCTAGCTGTTGATTCCCTGGATACCAAAAGGCTTTCTGGCACGCGGCGTTCAGCTTTCCCTTTTCGAGGCATCGGCGGTCTGGGTCTGAAGCTGCGGCACCTTTTCAAACCGCGCCGGGTCGTAGCCCTGGCTTTGCAACCGTTTCAGAATCTCGCGGTAAGTCGCGTCCGGGAGCGTCTTCGAGCGGGCCATGATCCAGCCGTAGTTCCGTGACGGATGGCCGACGACGGTCCAGCGATACTGCGGGTCGAGGTCGAGCACGAGGTATGGGACGGTGACCAGGCCGAAGAACCGGACACGCCATTCCGCGTTGGTCTTCGGATCATGCACCCACGCTAGCGCAGTGAACTTCTTCTGCGGGGCGTCGAAGGAGCGCTTCCGGAAAGTGAACCAGTTGTCGATTTTTCCGTCCGGACGCAGTGCGTAGGTCTCGACGGAATCGACGAGCCCTTTCTCGGCAAAATACGGGATGTTCGCGATGACGCGCCAGTCGCCCATGTAGCGTTTCAGGTCCACATGCGCCACCGTCCGCAGCGGCTGCGGCGGAGTTTTTGGCTGCGATGCGCAGCCCACGAGCGTGGCCACGCTGGTCAGAGCCCAAGCCAGGCCCGGAATTTTTGAACGGGGACGACGCGGTGGGTAGAGTTGGGTTGGTATCGTTTCGGGTTCGGGCATGGTTCTATCGTGTCTGGTGTCTGGAAGCGCTTCACTGATTCGCTCCAGCGCCCTCTATGGACGCATGGGATGTCTGAAAGTCGCAGCGACAAATATTTCGACGGGATGCATCCAGATTGCGGAAACACCCGTAAACCTCTAAAATCCGCCCCAGCAGACGACCACCAAATGATTTCCGAAACTCTACAGCAACAGGCCTCAGCTTATGCGGCTGGCACCATGACCGCGTCCGAAAGGGAGCAATTGGAGCTGATTCTCGAATTCCAGGACGAAGTCCGGGAGTTCGTCGCGGGACTGGCCGAAGTGGCCGCAGCCGTAACACTCGCGACGCTGCCCTCCGTGCTGGCACAGCCGGCGGCTGGGATAAGGGCGCGACTCCTCGCCAGGCTCGCCGATCATCCCCAGCAGACTTCGGTGGAAGGCTTCGTGGTGTGTGGTCCAGACAGGCTTGTCCATTGGGTCAATCCGGCGTTCACCGCGATGTGCGGCTACTCGCTTGATGAATTGCGCGGGAAGAATCTCGGCCCGATCCTGCAAGGCGCGAAGACCGATCGTGAAACCTCAGCGCGCATGCGCAGCGCAGTGAAGGCGTATCAGCCGTGCCGTGAGACGATTCTGAACTACCACAAGAACGGCGATCCTTATTGGGTGGAGATCGCCATCACGCCGATCTTCGACGATGCCGGTGCGCCGCTGTGGCTGGTTGCGCGGGAGCGCGAACTTGTCGATCAAGTGGCGACGTGACGGAGTCGCTGCGTTCGTAATTTACAGTGTGCGGCACGCCGGGATGCAGTAGCTCGCGAGCGGTGACTTCTCCAAAGCAAACACTCATGAACTTCAAACGCTTCCTGCTGCTGCTCCCGCTTTCATTTTTCCCGCTCGTCGCCGCAGTCGCCGGGATCCAGGAACTGATCAGCAAAGCCGATGCGCTGGATAAAACGGGCAAGAATCAGGAGGCGCTCGCGGTCTGCCTCGAAGCGGAGAAGCTCGCGCCGAACGACGGGGAGGTCCTGCGGCGGGTCGCAAAACAATACGCAGAGCTCGTGCTCGATGGAAAAGACCAGGCGGCGAAGCGAGCACTCGCGGAGAAAGCGGTCGCTTACGCCAAACGCGCCGTGGCCGCCGGCCCGAGGAATGCGCTCACCCACCTCTCGCTGGCCATCTGCTACGGGCGGGCAGCCACGGTCTCCGATGCCAGGACGAAGATCGCCTATTCGAAACTGATCAAGGAACACGCCGACAACGCGCTCGCGCTCGATCCAAACAATGACCTGACGCACTTCGTCCTCGGCTCCTGGTGCCACGAGATGGCGAGCCTGGGCGGTTTCCTTCGCGCCGCAGCCCGCGTCGTTTACGGTGCTATCCCGACTGCGAGCTACAAGGACGCCGCGCGCTTTCTTGAGAAGGCAGTGGCACTCAATCCCAAGCGCGTTTCCAATCACGCCGCACTCGGCCGTTCCTACGCCGCGCTCGGAGATCGCGAGCGAGCGCGGCAGAGCCTGAACATGGCGCTCAGCCTGCCCGATGGCGACAAAGGCGATGACACCGTGAAGAAGCAGGCACGCGAGGATCTGGCGAAACTCTAAACGGCACCCCGGGATCGCCCTCGGCTGAATGAACGCCGTGCAAGTGTGTCCATCTTCGCCGAGCGCCTCTGCCGTCGGTTCCCCGGCAGGGCGGGGCCGGCTTTTGCACGAGCAGCAGGACGCCAGGGCTCCCACTACGGAGCACTGCAACTGCGCCAAGACAGATCTCGACCATTGAGCGGCATCTGGAAGAAATCCCTGCCGCCCTGCGCGCCATGAGCGCAGGGAAAACATCCGACGCCGACACTGAGAATCCCACCCGTGCGGGGGCACGCACCCGAGAGCGCGACATTGGAAAATTCACCGCAATCAAAAGAACCAATCCAAAAGTGCGACGGTGCGCTGGCTTTTCGAAGTCCCTGCGCAGACCTCCTGACTCACTGATCTCATGGACATCCTTACGGCGATTCAGGCCAACCTGCTCTCACCCGCCGTCCTCTCCTTCGTGCTCGGCCTGATCGTCGCGATGACGAAGAGCGACCTGAAATCTCCCGAGCCGCTCTTTCGGACTCACAATCTACCTGCTGATCGCCATCGGTTTCAAAGGAGGCGTCGCCATCTCGGAGGCGGGGCTTGCAAAGGTCTGGCTGCCCGCGCTCGCCGCGATGGGGCTCATTCCGCTGTGGACCTGTCCGCTGCTGCGTTTCGGCGGGAAGCTATCTGGCGTCGATGCCGCCGCGATCGCTGCGCACTATGGCTCGGTCAGCGCAGTCACCTTCATCGCCACGGCCAACTACCTGAAGGCGATCGACCAGCCCTTCGAGAGCTACGCCACCGCCTTCCTCGCCGTCATGGAATCGCCTGCGATCCTGGTCGGCATCGTGCTCGGCAAGCTCGCCGCGCGGAAGACCGGCCAATCATTGCCGGACTCACTGCGCACCGCCGTCCACGAGGCTTTGTTTGGCCGCAGCATCTCCCTCCTGGTCGGCGCACTTGTCGTCGGATACCTCTGCGGTGAGCTTGGGATGAAAAAGGTGGAGGCGTTTTTCGTCACGCCGTTTCAGGGCGTGCTCGCGCTCTTCCTCATCGAGATGGGCGTCGTAGCCGGCCGGCGCGTCGGGGACTTGCGGAAAGTCGGCCCGTTCCTGCTGGGCGTCGGCATCGTCGTGCCGATCCTGAACGGCGCACTCGGCGTCTTGCTCGGCAAAATGGCCGGCCTGGAACTCGGCGGCGCGACCCTGCTCGGCGTGCTCTCCTCGAGCGCCTCATACATCGCCGCGCCTGCCGCCATCCGCATGTCACTGCCCGAGGCATCCCACGCTCTACCTCACGTCGTCGCTCGCCATCACATTCCCTTTCAATATCACCCTCGGCATCCCCATCTGCCTTGCGATCGCCCGCGCGCTTTATCACTGAAGCCATGGACACCTACCCGATGAAACTCGCCACCATCATCAGCGAAGCCTATGCGCTGGACGTCGTGAAGAAACTGCTCCCCGCAGTCGGCGCGCATGGTTGCACGCATTTTCCTGTCGAGGGCGACGGAGCCGGCGGCTCGCGCACCGGCGAGGTGAAGAATTTTGCCAATGTGCAGATCGAAGTCGTCCTCGCCGAAGCGGCTGCGAGCGCGTTGCTCGAGCGAATCGAAAAGGGGTTGTTCCCACACTATGGGATGATCGTATTTGAATCGGACGTGAGGGTGTTGCGGGCCGGCAAGTTTTGAACCTGCGCCGGAGAGCGGAATCGGTGCGGGTTCGGCAGGTAGGCGGCATTCCCGGATCGTGCTTCGTCCGGTCGCGGGAGGTGCGTGGCACGTCGGGGGGGACGCGTCTTGGGCGTTCGACTTTCCACGCGCAGCTTGGGACTCTCCGCGCGCCGCGGGGGTGCAATACGATATCTACCGCCTGAATGCCGGAATGCAGGAGGCGGCGGCGAGGTCGCGTAGCCGTAGCTCTCCTGAGCTGCGCATCACCAGGCTTCATGCGCAGACCCGCCCGCGCAGTTCTGGAGAGCTACGCTACCTTCCGGCCACGCGCCACCATCTGGCAGTGCGATGGGCCACGCCAGCGGCATGGGGCTCAATTCCGGGATCGAGGCTGGCCCGCCCTGCGCGATGGCGGGACCGGCACGCAGGCCACGCTCATCGGCGCGTCGTGCAGAATGCGCCGCGAGATCGACCCGTGCCGCAATTGTTTGATGCCGCGCCATTGATGGGTGCCCAACACAAGGATGTCCGCTCCCGCAGCAGTGGAGAGATCGATGAGATGCACATCCACGGGTGCCGAGGCGGGCTCGACGCGAACGGCAGGCGCCGTCCCGAGAAGTCGCCGGGCTTTCTGCCGCAGATCGCGCTGCAGCGTCTGCCGGGTTTGCCGTTGCTCGACGACCATCTGCGCGGACTCAAACATCGCGAGTTCACTGCGTTCCCCAGGCGTCTGGTCGATGTAGCCGAGGGTGATTTCGCATGGGCCGACCTGACGTAACTCCGCCACCCAGCGCAGGGCCGCATCCGAAGTCGCCGCGAAATCCGTGGCAACAAAGACCTTCAGAGCACGCTCCCCGCGCGCCCATGCCACGAAAGGCGCCGCTGACCGGACGACCAATGTCGGCACCGGCGAGGTTTCGGCGGTGCGTTCGGCCACGCTCCCGAGCACCCAGCGACCAGGCACGTCCGTGCTCGGACTGGCCATGACCACGAGACGCGCACCCGCATTCACCGCAAAGTTCACCAGGCCGTCATCCGGCCCGCTGCCCAGATAATGGATCCCGGCCAGCACCTTCCCTTCGACGCTCGAACAGTGTTCCCGGAGCCGGGTCACCTCCTGTTCGAGGCGCGGGCGTAGCTCCTCCATGATGCGCCCCCGCAACTCATCCGGGAACTCGCCCCGCTCGTCCACGCTGCGCACCAGGATGAGCGTGGAATTCAGGCGCTTCGCAATGGCCGCGCCGGCTTCCGCAGCGCGCGCGGCGTTCTTGGAGAAATCGGTTCCGCAGACGATTGGGCGGGCGGCGTTCATGTGCGTGGCAGGGTCTTGCATTTTGCGCGACGGCTTCACGGGTGATCCTCTCTGTCCGGATGCACGCTGATCACCGGGCACGGTGTCAGGCGTGCCAATTGGTCGATCTCGCCACCCTGGGCCAGGCGCCGCATCCAGGAGTCTTCGTGCTTGCCCATGACGATGAGGTCGCCGCCCAGCAACCGGATGCCCCTCACGATGAGTTCCGGCGACGGCACGCCGATGCGCACGAGCGTCGTCACCGGCACCATGGAGGGCACCTCGGCCTCGATCCATGCCTGGAGTTTCTGCTTCGCATCCAGTCGCAGCCGGGCGTGCGCCTGCGGCAAATGGAGCCGGGCGTTCGAGGTATGCGCCTCGTTGAGTTCGACCACATGAAACAGCGTCAGTCTGCCACCAGCCTGCTTGGCCACCATCCCCGCGAGTTGGACCGCCTGGCGGGAGCACTCCGAAAAATCCACCGGCACGACGATGTGCCGCCAGTTCATGCTGCCAGAGGCCGGCTCGGCGGATTTCGGCACGGCCTCGGCGCGGATGGTGCAGACCGGGCACGATGCATGATGCACCACATGTTCTGCCGTAATGCCAAGCGGAGTCTGCTGCTGCTGCTCTGCATGGCCGTGGGCAGGCATCAGAATCAGGTCGCTGCGCAGCTCCCTGGCCGCCTTGACGATCTCCTCGCCCATTCCGCCACGGCGCACGACCGCATCGACCTGGAAAGCGGGGCCGATCTCCGGTGCAGCCAACTCGGCCAGTTCGCGCGAGATCGCCGCATCCGCCTCGCGGTCCGCCGGCATCGGCGGCTTGGTCCGCAGCCTGGCCGCGAGGTGGGGGATGGGATCGACGTAGATCAGGGTGATTTTTGCACCGAGCCGTCGAGCCAATGGCGCGGCATAGCGCAGCGCCAGCCTGGAGCCTGAGGAAAAATCAAACGGCACGAGAATCATTCTCACTCCCGGTGAGGTGGAAGCCGGGCGCGGAGCCTGCCGCACCGGGCACCGGATCGCCGGCTCCCTGGCAGATGAATGACGCGCGTCCTGAGCGGCGAGCGAGCGGATGGCGGCGATGGATTTCTGTCTGTTCGTTTTCATTGAAATCGGGTTGGTCGTGGACGGACGGGAGTCTTGCCCGCGATCCGGGCGAGCCGTGCTGCCAGCGGTTCTGACAACAGCCGCCGCATGGTTTCGAGCAGCACGGGGATGTCCAAGGGCTTCTCCAGCAGCGCGCCCACTCCCGCGGCCTCCGCCGCTGCCTGCTGATCCGGCAGTGCCGTGATGATGATGACGCGCAGCAGGGGCCGTGACCGGCGAAGGCGCGCGAGCGTCTCCCAGCCATTCTTGCCGGGCATCCGCAGATCGAGCAGGACGATGTCAAAGACGCGACCACGCGAATCGCGGAGCGCCTGGTCGCCACTGTCCGCAAACAGCACGTCGTAGCCTTCCGACACTAGGGCACCCGCCAGCGCCGCGCAGATTCTCGGCTCATCATCGACCAGCAGCACCCTGGCATTCTTCCGTATGTCCGCGTTGGGTTTCATGACCGGGTCCGTGAAAATGTGGCGATGCCGGCGGGCGTCGCCAGATGAAGGGTATGCGGATGCTCGCCGGCAATCCGCCCCAGCCGCATATCCACGGGCTCTGACAGGAGACTTCGCATAGTTGTGAGCAGCAAGGGAACATCGAGCGGCTTCTCCATCAGCGCTGCGACTCTGGCGGCGGCGGCCGTCGGATACTGTTCGGGCCGCGCGGTGATTACGATGATGGGCAGGAACGGATTGATTTCGCTGAGCCGTTCGAAAGTGTCCCAGCCGCCTCTTACCGGCATGCAGAGATCGAGCAGCACGATGTCGGCACCGCCGGCCGCATGAAAGCTGTCGAGTGCCTCGTGACCGTTGAAGGCCTGGATCACGTCGTAGCCTTCCCCGATCAGCATGCCGGTCAACGCGACGACCACGGATACGTCATCATCGACGAGCAGGACCTTGGTCTTCATGGCTCAGGTTGCGTTGCTGAAGTCGTGCGCAGTTTATCGGCGTGCCAGATTGTCCGTTTGCGGAGCCGCTGAGCTGACGATCACCAAAACCTCGGCTCGCAGCCAATACTCGATGTCCTTCCCGGCAGCGGATCCCTCCGCTTCCCACAGCAGAAATGCGCGGCGCGCAATTTCTTCGGTGAGTCGTTCGCCGGAATTGTCCGCAGTGTGTTGGATGGAGGGCTGTCTATTCTTGGTCTTCATTGCTTTGGTTGTTTGGGTATTGGTCTGGGGCAGAAAGCGGCGCGGTCCGCCTGCGTGACTGGGGCCTTGTGCCGGGAACCCCGTCGCGCTCCTCGTTCACCTTGTGGGTGAAGTTCATCCGTTCTGAAATCCGCGCGGTCACTTCCGCGCTGCTGAGCCTCGACGGGGAGCGCACGCAGTTATGGTTCAGGTCAGTGCGTATCACGCGCCAGACCGCCAGGAGAGAGATTGCGTGGGGCGAGGGAAAGACGTGGGGGAAGAGGCCGTTCATGGGAATGGGAACCCCTTAGCGTTCACCATGCCACTCGTACAAAAGAGTCGTTACACACTGAGGCCAAACGGGTTGCATATTGGCTGAAAATGAATGAGCGTTCGCAGTCTGGAAAGTCACTTGCCACATGAAGGAAAGCGACTTATCCAACCTCAACATGAAAGCTGCCACCAGACACTCGACGGTGAGGGCACGGAAGAAGCCGGCCCGCGCGCCGCGACCCGACCGTGCGTCGGCGGTCGAACAGCAGCGGCTCAACGAAACGCTGGCCGCGCTGTTTCAGTTCGCTCCCGACGCGATGCTGCTGGTCGATGCAGGCGGCGGCATCGCGCGGCTCAATGAACGTGCGGAGGCGATGTTCGGTTACACGCTTGATGAACTGGCCGGAAAACGCATCGAGGTTCTGGTGCCGGCGCGCTTTCGCAAGCAGCATGCTAAGCACCGCGCGCACTACGCGGAAGAGCCGCACCGGCGCGAGATGGGGGCGGGGCGGGAGCTGGCGGCGCGGCGCAAGGACGGGACGGAATTCCCCGTGGACATCATGCTCAGCCCGCTGGAAACGCCCGAGGGCCCGTGCGTGATCGCCACGGTCCGCGACATCACCGTGCGCAAGCGCAGCGAGCAGGAACTCACCAAGGCGCACCGGGAGCTCGAAGCGCATGTGCGGGGCCGGGCCGCGGAGCTGGCGCAAGTGAATGCCCTGCTGCGCGAGGATGCGGAGCGGCTTTCCTCGGTCCTCGCCCTGAAGCGCCAGATGGGCGGCAAAGCGAACGACTCCATCGCGGCGATGGGAATGATCGCCAGGCGAGCCCAGGAGATTTTCCATGCGGACGGTGCGGCCATCGACCTGCTCGAACAGGATGAACTCGTCGTGCGCACGCCCGCCGGGATCGCCACGCGGCATGTGTCCGTGTGGCTGGGCATCGCTGCGGGTCTCGCGCGGGAGTGCTTCCGCACCGGCGAAAGTTTCTGCTGTGCAGATACCGAGACGGACCCGCGCGTGGATCGTGAGGCGTGCCGCAAAGTGGGCCTGCGGGCGATGCTCGTGGTGCCTTTCGAACACGCTGGTGCGGCCGCCGGCGTGCTGAAGGTGCTCTCCGGCCGGCCGCGTGTCTTTGACGACCGGGACGTCCGCCTGGCGGCCATCATGGCGGATTTGGTCAGCTCCGCGCTCAGCCAGTCCGAGCTGCAGGAGTCGAGGAAGCTCGCCTCCCTCGCGGTGGTTGCAGCGGGTGTGGCACACGAAATCCGCAACCCGCTCACCGCGATCAAGGCGCGCCTTTACACGCATCAGAAGCGCTTTGCCGCTGGTTCGTCCGAGGCGGAGGACATCGTCTTCATCTCCGAGGAAATCGGGCGGCTGGAGCGGATCGTGCGGGAGTTTTTGCAGTTCGCACGACCCGGGGATCCGCTGCTCGCCCCGGTGTCGCCGGCGGAGATGCTGGGGGAAGTGCGCGAGCTGCTCGCCCCGGAGCTGGCGAAATCTTCGATCCATCTCACCGTCGCGGATGTCGTGGCCACGCCGATCCACGCCGACCGGCAGCAGATCAAGCAGGTGCTCATCAACCTCGTCCACAATGCCGCCGAGAGCATCGGGCACGATGGCCGGATCACCCTCCGCGCCCGGCAGCGGCGGGTCGGGCTCGGCGGTCGCGCGCGGGACGTCGTGACGTTGGAGGTCAGGGATACCGGTCCCGGCATTCCGCCCGATGTGCAGGCGCGGCTGTTCGATCCCTTTTTCACCACCAAGCCGAGCGGCACCGGCCTCGGCCTCTCCATCGCCGCGCGCATCGTCGAGAAGCACGGTGGCGCGCTCCGTTTCAGCACGAGCGCAAAAGGCGCGGCCTTTCGCCTCCTGCTGCCGATCGCCACGACTGCATGAGGGTCGCCACCATTTTGCTCGTGGAGGACGACGCCCGCATCGCCGGGGAATTGCGGCGCGTGCTCGAGGCCGAGGGCTGGAAGGTGCGCCTCGCGGCAAGCAGTGAGGATGGCCTCGCGCAGGCCACGGAGAAAAGGTGCGATCTCGTCATCACCGATTTCCGTCTGCCCGGCGCGAGCGGGATGGAACTCCTCAAAAGCCTGCACGCTGCGCAGCCGCGCCTGCCGGTGATCCTGATGACCGCGCACGGTACCACCGAGACCGCGATCGAGGCGACCAAGCTTGGCGCGTACGACTATCTGCTCAAGCCCTTCGAGATGCCCGAGCTGCTTGCGCTCGTGCAAAAGGCGCTCGCCAGCAGCCGGCTCATGTTTGCTCCCCTGAGGCTCGGCAGCGCCTCCGCAGCGAGCGATTCCATCATCGGCCGGAGCCGTGCGATGCAGGAGATTTACAAGGAGATCGGCCGCGTCGCCGCAAAGCCCGTGACCGTGCTCATCCGCGGCGAGACCGGCACCGGCAAGGAACTCGTCGCCCGCGCGCTCTACCAGCACGGTGATCGCGCGGAGAAGCCATTCATCGCCGTGAACTGCGCCGCGATTCCCGAGACGCTGCTCGAGAGCGAACTCTTCGGCCACGAGCGCGGTGCCTTCACCGGAGCCGACGCGCGGCGCATCGGCCGCTTCGAGCAGGCGCACGGCGGCACCATTTTCCTCGATGAAATCGGCGACCTCAGCCCGAACACGCAGTCCAAGCTCCTGCGCGTGCTCCAGGAAAAGTCCGTCCAGCGGCTGGGCGGACGCGAGACGATCCCAATCGACGCGCGCGTCATCGCCGCCACGCATCGCGCCTTGGAGGCGGCGATGCGCGACGGGCAGTTTCGCGAGGACTTGTTCTACCGGCTCAGCGTCGTCGTCATCACGTTGCCGCCGCTGCGCGAACGCCGCGACGACATCCCGGCGCTGGTGCAGTATTTCCTCCGCTGCCACGGCGAGGAACTTGGTGCCGTGAATGCGGCGATCCATCCCAAGGCCGTGCAATGGCTCAGCGAGCAGCCGTGGCCCGGCAACATCCGCGAATTGGAAAATGCCATCCGCAAGGCGCTGCTGCTTGCGCGCGGATTCAGCATCGGCCTCACGGATGTCCGCAAGGCCCTGGGCGGCTCACCGGCGCGTGCCGCCGGAGAATCGCCGCTCGCCCGGCACGTCGGCGAATTGCTCGCCGCCGCGAGCCGTGGTGGGATGCAAGCCGTGCGCGCCGGCCTGTTCGAAGCCGCCGACCGCGAGCTGTTCGCGCAAGCCTTCAAGCTGGCGCAAGGCAACCAGGCCAAAGCCGCCCGCTGGCTCGGCGTCTCGCGCATCACCATGCGCGAAAAGCTCATCCAGTTCGGGCTGCACCCTGCGCAGGAGCCGGCCCCGGGCAGTTGATGCGCGCCGGTAAAGTCCTTCCGCGAAGGCATCGTGGCGAAGGATGGCCGTGCAGCGGACGATGGCGGCCACGGCTGGTCCGTGAACCGGTCCGGAATCCTTCCCGGCTTGCGCCCGCCGCATCCGCGCCCGAGGGATCGCGCATGCAACGGCGCGTCGAACTGGAACTCCTCGATCATTTGCCAGCCGACGATCCCGCGGCGCTGCGCAGCCGCCGCGAACTGCGCCTCATCAACGCCATCATGGGCAACCATCGCTGGCTGGCGCGCGCAGTGCGGCGCAGTATGCGGCCGGGCTGGCGGGTGCTGGAACTCGGCCCGGGCGATGGGGCATTCGGCGCGCGGCTTGTCGCCGCCGGCATCTGCGAGCCGCGACTGCTTGCGGGCATCGATCTGGCACCGCGTCCACGCGCCTGGCCTGTCGGAGCCGCATGGATGCAGGGAGACCTGTTCGCGGACGCACTGCCCGAGGCGGAGATCGTCATTGCGAATCTGTTCCTCCACCACTTTGAACCGGAAGCACTCGCCCGACTCGGAGCGCGCCTGCCGGCGAAATGCCGCATCCTCCTCGGGAACGAGCCTGCGCGAAGATGGCTGCACATCGCGCAGGGTTCGCTGCTTTCCGTGCTCGCGCTGCTCAGTCGTGTCACCCGGCACGATATGCACATCAGCATCCGCGCCGGATTTCTCGGGGATGAGTTGCCGCGCGTGCTCGGGCTCGGCGCGTGGAAATGCGCGACATCCGCATCATTCCTCGGCGCGTATCGGATGCTCGCACATCGGCAATGACTCTCCCACTCACCATCGCCGGCGGCGGTCTAGCCGGTCTCTCCCTCGGCATCGCGCTGCGCTCGCGCGGCGTGCCGGTGCGGGTGGTCGAGGCGGCCAGCTACCCGCGCCATCGCGTGTGCGGCGAGTTCATCTCCGGCATCGCCGATGCGGAACTCGATGCGCTCGGCATCCGCGATCTCTTCGCCGGTGCCCAGCGGCACAGCACCACGGCGTGGTTCGACGGTGAGCGGCCGATGTGGTCGCGCCCGCTGCCCACACCCGCCTACGGATTGAGCCGGCATTTTCTCGATGCCGCCCTCGCCAGGCGTTTCACCGCACTCGGCGGCGAACTCCGTTGCGGTGAGCGTTTCGAGGGCAAAGGCGAGGGCTGCGTGTGGGCGGCTGGCCGCGCGAAGGAGGCGTCCGGATGGCTCGGACTCAAGGCGCACTTCGACGTTCTCCCGCTCTCCGCAGACCTGGAGATCCATTTGCAGGATCGCGGCTACGTGGGACTCACCAAGGTGGAGAATGGACGCGTAAATGTCTGCGGCCTGTTCCGCCGCGACGAGGCCCTGGGCGGTGGCGAGGCGCTCATCGCAGCGACGCGTGACGCCGGTCTCACGACGCTCGCAGAACGATTGGCGGAAGCGTGTCCGGTCGGGGGTTCGCTGAAGGGCGTGAGCCATTTTTCCCTCGGCTGGCAGCGCCCGCGTGACGATGGACGCATCACCATCGGCGATTCGGCGGCGATGATTCCGCCTTTCACCGGCAACGGCATGACGATGGCATTTCAAAGTGCGCTCGCTGCCGTGGATTCACTCGGTCGGTGGAGCGCCGGTGCGACCACGTGGGCCGATGCCGCGGCGGAGATCCGCACTGCACATCGCCGGCTCTTCGCCCGCAGGCTGGGCTGGGCGCGGGTGCTGCAATCGCTGCTCATGCACCGGCTCGGGCGGAGATTCGCAGCGACGCTGCTCTCGCTCGGCGTCGTCCGCTTTGAAGCCATCTATCGGAAGGTCCGCTAGCCCGCATTTCTCACACTCCCTGTATGCGGCGCGACAGAGTGCAATGGCGCCGCGGAAGCGCAAAGTAGTCCGGGGCTTTAGCCCGCATTTCTCACACTGCGGCGGCAAGCCGCGATTGTAGCGTAGCTTTCCAGAGCTGCGCCGCGCCTGCGCTCACTGCGGCGCAGCTCTGGAGAGCTACGCCACGTGAACGCCGCCCGCTTCGCCGGGGTGCAGTGCAGGCGCCGCAACACCCTGTCGCATCCCATGCCAGGAGTGTGAGAAATGCAG
>Ga0105048_10001732_pt1 | contig 35230 bp, 30 predicted proteins | sample MAT05_FD_78382 | JGI IMG/M metagenome (GOLD analysis project Ga0105048, IMG submission 78382) | Freshwater microbial communities from Lake Fryxell liftoff mats and glacier meltwater in Antarctica - MAT-05 | ecosystem: Environmental > Aquatic > Freshwater > Ice > Liftoff microbial mat | place... | reverse complement strand
TGCCGTTCTACGCCAAAACCACGGGGGAGCAGAATGGTCGCACGCGGGTGACAGTCGTGTACCCAGTCGCCACGGGCGCCATCGACCCCTCCACCGGCAAAGCGCCCGCTGGCCCCGGGCACTACAGCAAGCTCTACGGCGTGCCCTTCACGCCCACCACCGACAAGGCGGCGTGGGGCGGTTTTCCGTTTCTCAAGTATCACGCCTCGCGTGGTCTCGCGTTCCACGGGCCGATCACTTCCGAGCGCAACGCCGACACCGGCGATTGGGAGTGGGTGCTCAAGCGTGGGCCCGTTTCGCACGGCTGCCAGCGCATGCAGGGCGAGCACGTCGTCGAGCTGTCGCACATGCTCGGCATGAACATGGCTGGCCCACACAAGTCCGGCGATACGGCGCAGATCACTGTCTCGGTCGACGTCACCAACGAGTACGACAGCTTCGAAGGCAAGCTGGTCGACGTTGACTACCCGGCGCTGCCCGCGGTCAAGCGCCCCACCGGCAACGTCGTGATGTTCGAGACCTGGGACTCGCGCAACATCCCGAACCTCGTGTGCGCCTATGACTCGAAGCGTCTGCTCGACGGCACCCACTGCGACAACATCGGTATCGTGAAGCAAGACGTCGCCACCGGCGAAATGCTGGTCGTCGAAGAAGAAGAGACCCGCTGGGTCGGCTCGTCTTGCGATGCCGACAGCGAGTGCGGCTTCGAGGTCGACGGCACACAAGCGCACTGCAACAAGGTCGGTGGCGACGGCTTCTGCACTGTCGCGTGCGAAGGATACTGCGCCGACACGGCCGGCGCCGCGCCCACCTTCTGCGGCCGCACGGGAAGCAACAGCGGCACTTGTATGGCCAAGGCAGCGGTCGAGAACGACGGCTGCTTGGACATCGATGGCACCAGCGCGAAGCAGGTCGAGCGTTTCATCGGCTCGAGCGGCGCCTCCGCCAAGGTAGCGACCGTCTGCAGCTTTTGAGAACAGCAGAGCTTCTGATGTAGCGCCAGCGATGTGCTAGAGAGCCCGCCACGCGGCGAGATGGACGGGCCTCTCTACCTTCAACTGGGTTCGATCGCGGCGTGGCTGCTGCTGATCGCCTACGTCGCGCTGACCCGAGGTCGGCTGTTCGCGCTGTTCGTCGGCGTCTTTCTGGGCCTGCACACGGCGATCTTGTGCGGCATCGCGCGTCTCTCCGGGCCGCTGCTACCCGCCCTGGGCTACTTGCAGTGCGTCGTCTATCTGCACTTCGCCCTCTTGGTCGGCGGCAAGCTGCGACCGCTTTGGTATCGCGCGCTGGTCAGCCTGCCGGCGAGCGCGTTTGTCGCCGGCACGCTGCTCACCTTCCCCTGGGCGATCGCCAATGCGTTCGGCTTCCCGTTGCCAGGCGTGTTCGTCCCGTACGTGATCGCGGCGCTCGGCTTGCTCCAGAGCCTGCGATCATCGGAGGCCGTCGTGTCGCTCGGCTTGGACGGCACCGACCTCGGCGATCTCGCCCGCGCAAAACACGGGCAGCTGCGGGTCGACCGTCCGCTGCGCATCGTGCAGATCACCGATCCGCATCTCGGGCCTTTCATGAGCCCCAAACGCCTGCGTCGCATCGTCGAGCGTGCTGTCGCGCATGATCCGGACATCGTGCTGCTGACCGGTGACTTTCTCACGATGGAGTCGCATGGCGCGCTCGAAGATTTTTCTTTTGCGCTTGCGCCGCTCGGCTCGCTCGCCGGTCGCACGTTCGCATGTCGAGGCAACCACGATTTCGAGGCGCCCGACACGATCACGAAGGGGCTCGCGTCTGCCGGCGTCGCGTACTTGATCGACGACGCGATCGAGGTCGACACGCCCGCGGGGCGCGTGCAAATCGTCGGTCTCGACTTTGCGTATCGAGATCGCGCAAGGCGGGTACGCGAGCCGCTCGAGCAGCATCCGCGCAAGCCTGGGCTGCTACGTGTCGTGATGCTGCACGACCCCGGCGCGTTTCAACACGTGCCGGACGGCGATGCAGATCTGGTGCTCTCGGGTCACACACACGGCGGGCAGCTGGGGTTGGTGTCGCTCGGCATCCCCACCACGTTCGTGTCGTTGTTCAGCAAGATTCCGGATCATGGCTTCTGGGCGAAGGGTCGAAACCGCCTGTACGTGCACCGCGGCACGGGTCACTACGGCTTTCCGTTGCGCGTGGGAGTACCAGGCGAAGAGAGCGTTCTCGAGGTGCACGCACGCACCAGCATCGAGGCCACGTGATGCGCTTGGGCATGGTTCGATTGTTTTGCTGCCTCGGCGCATTGGGCTGCGGCAATGCAGCAAATGATCAGGAAAATGGCTCCAGTGAGGCCACCGCCTCGGCGTCGGTTTCGCCCAGCAGGGCTTCGCAGAGCGCGGCGCCTGCACTTTCAGCGAGCACCGTGAGCAGCGCGGCGGCGACGCCACCCGTGGACGATGGTTCGTGCGGCGAAGGCATGGTGCACGTCGCGGGCGACTATTGCCCCGAGGTCGAACAGATCTGTCTGAAGCACCACCCCGAGTGGGAGCGTGACCAAGAGAAACGGAAGAAGGCGGAAGCGAAGGGCAACAAGTACAAGAGCACCGTGCCGGAGCGCTGCCTCGCGTATCGCTCACCGTCGGTGTGCGTCTCGAAACAGAAGCGGCCTGTCAGCTTCTGCGTCGACCGTTACGAGTTTCCGAATCAGAGAGGCGAGCTGCCGCGGCTGCTCATCTCCTGGACGGAGGCGAAAAAGAAGTGCGAGGCGATCGGCAAACGCCTGTGCACCGAAGCGGAGTTCAACTTCGCCTGTGAAGGCCCGGAGATGCTGCCGTACACCTACGGTTACGAGCGCGACGCGACCAAGTGCAGCATCGACAAAGAGTATCGCCAGCGAAAGAAGAAGCTCTTTCCGTACGAAAAGTGTCTGACCAAGCCGCAGTGCAAAGAGCACCTCGCCCACTTGGATCAACGCCTGCCCGCCGGGTCGCTGGAGACATGTGTGTCGCCGTTCGGTGTGTACGACATGAACGGCAACATCAACGAGTGGGTCGAGATCCCGAAGAAGCAGTACCCAGATCGTTCGGGCCTCAAAGGCGGGTGGTGGGGGCCTGTGCGAGGTCGTTGCCGCCCCACCGTCGATTTCCACAAAGAGGACGACTACGGCTACGAAGAGGGCTTTCGCTGCTGTAAAGACTCAACTCCGTCACGCTAGAAGCTTGACGGCGCGAAGCGCTGGTCCGTCCCTTACTGGCAAACAGCATGGGCGAGCTTTGGCAAACCTTCGTAGCGTCAAATCATCGGTTGTTGGCCCCACAAACGACGAACGCTCGTCCCTGCGAGGGGTGAGGCGCTCAGCCGTCGAAATGACGCTGCGGATTTTTCGGAACGACAACACGGATCGAACGCGAATCATCAGCGCGCGGAAAGCAACGCGCCAGGGGCGTTTGCGGGCCGAGTTTTCGGATCCGAGGACCGCGGCCAAGAGGGTCGTGGTCGAGTCGGCGGGCGGCCTCAATTGCGCTTGTACAATCGCGGCCCAGCGCAAGTGCCTTGGCCTCGGCTACGAAGCGGGCCTCTTCCGCGCGCTCGCAGAGCTCCGCCCAGTGCTCGTCGATGGCCCGTCCAGCTGCCGAGCTTCTGGACGGTCACGGACGAAACCGGGCTATTCACTCTCGGCGGCTTGCGAGAGCCTCAAGAAATCAGCGTCGCAAAGCTGGGGTTCGAGACCTCGTCGCTTGCTGTCCGAGGCGAGTCCACCAAGAACGAGATCGTTCTCCGCCCATAGTTAACTAGCGCTCGAGATGGTCGAGCACAGGGCGACGCACGCAGGCTGGTGCGTGCATTCGCGCCGGCGACAACCCGCACGCCACATCCCGCCGAACGCGACCAGGGCGCCCCGGCCTAGCGCAGGAGCTCGGTGACCTGCGCCTCGATCGTGGCGAGATCCTTCGCCAGCGTGACGAAGCCTTCCTCGCGCAGCAGACGCCGCCGAAGACCCCGGCGTCCAGGTTCAGGAAGCCCTCGGGCCACTTTCGCGCTTGTCGGTCTTTCGCGTCTTCGACGAGGTCGTGGGCGAAGAGGTGGCGCTCGAGATCCTGACGCACCCCGACCGGCTGGCTCTCGAGCGCTTCAAGTCCGAGGTGCGTTTGGCCCGGAAGGTGACCCACAGAAACGTGGGCCGCACCTTCGACATGGGCCAGACCAACGGCCTGGGCTTCGTGGACGTGGAGTGGCTCGCCCTCTGCCCCGCGCTGGAGATCCTGCGAGAGGAGCCGCGCTTCCTCAAGGTCCTAGCCGAGGTGGGCGAGCGCGCGCACAAGTTTGGGCCCTGCCCGCGCCGCCCCTGCCATTGGCCAAGTTTGCGGGTTGGCGCAGTCTCGTCGTCCTCTTATGCGCCTCTTACGAACCTTCACATTCTGCCCGAGGGTCGGCCAAGGGCACATCGACCGGCGCGCCCTCCACCGTTGGCTTGCCATTGGAGCCCATGGTGATGGTCACAGGCCCCATGAAGGGGGACCAGTGTCCGCGGTGCTGCGATGCCCTGCGCGTGATCGGGCACTGAACGCAGCAGAGACGGTGCTGGCGTGGCGCGTCAGGTTCCGACCTGGCAGCCGTCACCCAACGATGGCTCCGGATTGGTACATCGAGGTCATCCAGCCGCCAGCAGACCGCTGTAGTTCGTGCCCGCGAACGGGGGCAGGTTGCTGAGCGCGTCGCCGTCCGCCTCGATCGCCACGCTGACGCCGCCGACCTTGATGCGCGTGCCGATGCTGAGCACGACCTTCTCGATCCGCTGGCCGAAATGGAACGTGCCATTGCGACTACCGAGGTCGCGCACGGCGACACCTTCCGCGACGAGCTCGAGCTCAGCGTGCGTTCGCGACACCGTCGCCTCGCTACTGCAAGACGCGCAACATCGTGACCGCTGCCTTCACGCAGTTCGTCGCGCGGCAGCGGCAAAGGAACTCGCTCACGTGAAGCTCCGTGCACGGCGCTCCACAGGTGGCAAGCGAGCCACCGGAATTGCGCCCTTGGCCGCAGTATCGCCCGCGATGGCCCTCGTGCAGGACAGCCCCGTCGAGACGCTGCTCGGCGGTCGCTTCCCGTTCAGCGCAGGCTGGGCGCGGGAGCTGATCGACCCCCGCTTGTTTCGCTTACGCGCCTGGCAGGCGTAGGGCCCATCGAGGGTGTTGCCCTTGTCGTCGCACACGCCGCTGCGACAACATGCAGGGTGATGGAAGTCGCAGACTCCGCCAGGAGGTACCGAATATGCCGGACCGCTGCTACACAGGATGTTGTCTGTGGGGTCAGGACAGCACCGGCAGGTTCCGGCGACCTCGCCACTGCAGCCAATCACGGGACCGAGTGATGTCTCCTCGCCATCCTGGTTCTGAAAGATGACCCAAACGGCATCCGGGTCAATACCATCCTCGAGCACAGGCTCGTCGATGCCACCGGATGGATTGGCGTCAAGACAAAATACTATGTTGGGCGTCAGGGGGTTGGCATGCAGGCACGCCTCGCGCCATTTTGCCGGATCGATGTCGCTCGCGAAGTAATGAAGGCATACGTTGTTGCTTTCAGTCTCGGCGCTGGATGTCTCGGGTCCGGGCCTGCACGAGCCTGCTATCACTGCGAGAAGAAACAGCGCAGCGCCCATCCTCTGCCTATTGCGCACAGCACACCTCCCCCGCTTGGCAATCTGCGGTCACCTTGCAGCACGGGAAACAGGCGCCGGACGGCAGGTCGCAGCACTGGGACCCGGGGCATTGTTCATCCGCATGGCAGGCGCAAACTGCCGCACATTGGCCGGTGACGGCGTCGCAACACTGCCCAGCAACACAGTCCGCGTCGGAGGCACAGCATGCATGGCGCGCACTCGCCGTCCTGGCAGCAGTCGCCGGCTCCACAATCATCGTCAGCGCAGCATTGCGAAGTCGAGATGCACGCGCCCGCGCAGCACTGCTGCCCATCGCCACACTGGGCGCCGTTCGTGCATTCGCAGGGACCGCAGTTACGTGTGATGGGGTCGCAGCACTCGCTTGCCAAGCAGTCCGCCGCTGTCGTGCAGCACTCTTCGCATGAGCCGCCCACGCAACATTCGCCCACAGCGCAGTCCGCCTCCGCGCAGCATTCCGCTTCGAGGCACGTGCCACTGCAGCACTTACTCGACTCTGCACATTGCGAGTCTGCGAGGCCAAGAATTCGCCGTGAGCTGGCGGCGACGGTCGACCGACCCGAAATGATGCCGCCGATATTTTTGTCACGGTCGACCGTCGCAAGAAAACCGAGCAGGGCGTTGTCGCCGTGACAAGCCCAGATGGCCTCGCCAGTCCTCAGAAAAAAGTATTTGCTGAACGAAGCTCGGCGTCAGGGGGTGGACAGCTGGCTCGGTCTGGCGCGGCAGCTTCTGAGTGTCAGCAGCCGCCGCCGATGCCGCACGTGAAGTGCGCTGCGACTTGGTCTTCAGTGAGCACATAGTCGTAGATCGCGAGCTCGTCGAAGGCGACGTACTCGCTGCCCGGGCCGCTGATGGCGAACGCGTTCGGCGGCACCGCCAGCCCGTTGCTCAAGCTCTTGGTGCCGATGCGCGCGCCGTCCAGGTAGAGCGTGACGATGCCCTCTCGCTCCGGGTCGAAGGTCGCGACGATGTGCTGGAAGGTGTCGACCATCAGCGAGCATTTGTTGGTCTCCGCGCAAAGAAAGACGTCGGGGGCTGCGTTGCGCTTGTATTCGATCTCTTGTGGCGTGCCGGACGGCTCGGACTGCGGGAACACGAACAGCGAATGACCTTGGTCTCCGCCGTTCCAGGTACCGATGAAGGCGAAGGTGTCGGTGCTCGAGGCCGGCGCGCGCACCCAGACTTCCAGGCTGTACGCTTCGAGCGGCGCAAAATCGAGCACCGCCCCCGGATCCAGCACCTCGCTGCGACCTGGGCCCTGTTCCAGCGCTGCGCCACCGATGGACGCGACGCCTTCGGTGAAGCCAGCGCTGCCTCCGTAGCTTCCATTCGGCACCGTGCCCACGGGTGAGTCGTTCGTCATCACCGCGTCGCCGTCGTCTTCGAACCGCAGGTAGAGCACGGGCAGGTCGCACGCCACTACGTTGGCGTACATCACCGGGTCGTCGCAGATGCCCGGACCGCCACCGCTGCCGCCGTCGCCACCTGTGCCGCCCATGCCGCCGACAACCACGGGGGTGCCGCCGGTGCCGCCATCGGAGACGCCAGCGCCATTGCCGCCGTCGCCGTTGCCGCCCGTGCTGGTCGAGGTGTTGCCACCATCACCGAACGTGAAGTCGCCGAGCCCGAGGATGTCCGCGCATGCGCTCGCCGAGAGCGCGCAGCAGACGATCGAGACGCGGGTCAACACAACCGAAGGCATGTTCGCATAGTCGCTTGGGATGACGCTTGCAGCAAGCTCACAGTCTCAGCGGATCGTTTGAGCACCAACGTTACCGCGTCGCCTTTCGGTTGCCGCCCGAGCTTTCCCTTGGGACGTCGACGCCGATGACTGAGTGGCTGCTTGCGATCATCGTCAGCGTGGCCAACCCCGAGCGCGCCGCCACCGAGGATGCGTTTCCCGGCTTTGCCGAGACGGTGACCGAGCGTCGCGATCGCTTCACCGCGATCGCGGGCGATCTGGAAACGTTCGTTTTCGACGAGAAAATACGGCCAGTTTTCGGTGGCGTGCACGGGCGCGCGCGCACCGCGGCCCTCGTGCTGGCAGTCGCGTACCACGAGAGCGGCTTCATGAAAGACGTCGACATCGGTCCTTGCTACCGGGGCAAGAACGGGCAGAGCACCCGTTGCGACTCGGGCAAGTCCGCGTGTTTGATGCAGATTCGCATCGCCGACGGGAAGACAGCCGAGGGCTACACGCGCGAGGAGCTCTTCAAAGATCGGCGCAAATGCTTCGACCTCGAGGCCGAGCGCGTCTCGGAGACGAAGCACGTGCTCTGGGACGGCGACGTCCTCGCGATCGCCGGCGCCTCCCCGACGCACAACCTCCTCGTCGCGACGATCCTCGGCGAGCTGCGTGCCCGCTTGCTCGGCGGGCCTTGCGCGCCCTGTGCGTCGGACCAGCGGATCCGGCTGCCCCACACGGATCGCTACGTCTACCCGGACGCCTCGGTCATCTGCCGGCCCGTCGAGCTCGACCCGAATGACGACGCGACCATCACCAACCCGCGCCTCGTCGTCGAAGTGCTCTCCGACTCGACCGAGGCGTTCGACAGGGGCGAGAAGTTCGTTGGCTACCGGAGCGTCCCTTCGCTCGGCGACTACCTCTTGGTGTCGCAGAACGAGCCGCGTATCGAGCACTACGCGCGGCAGACCGACGGGAGCTGGGTGCTGCGCACCTATGGGGCAGGCTCGACGGTGCCGATCGCGGCGCTCGACATCGCGCCTCCGATCGACACCCTCTACGCCGGCGTGCTCGATGCGGCCTGACCGGTTCGGGCCGCCCCGCGCTCTGTGGCAAGCGGGTCGTCATCTCCGCATCTGCCTCGAGCTCCGTGCCGCCCCGGATCCACCCGACAAACGAGAAGTGCCGCTCGATCGCGGCCCTCCTCAGCTCACGTCGCGTCGTGCGCTCTCACGGCGTCGTCACGATGACGTCGCCGTAGCCGCGCGGCCCGAGGTTCGGGTCCTGCTCGATCCCGCGGCCCCATGAGACGATGCGCCCGTCGGAGAGCTGGCCAGTGCTTGTCGATGGTGCGGTAGAGCACCGTCTCCTCGGGCCGGTGCCGCTCGCATGGGCGGCCCTGAGGTGCTCCGTGCTGCGAGACGTGCTGGGCCATGGCCAGGCGCTGTGAGGAAGCTCCGTGCCATCGGAAGGCTGCGCGATTTCCCGGTGCTCACGGCCTCTCGGGGTGGCGGCCGCCGCCCTCGCGGTGGCCGCCGCCAGCTCTGCCGGCCTCGAGGGCATCGTCGGCCGGGGGGAGGCACGTGACCGCGAGAAGCAGCGGTACGGTAAGCGTGGCCTCGAAGTACCGAAAAGACGTGTTTTATCGTGCGTCGTCCACACGACCGTGCACGTCCGCACTTCAAGCGTCAACGCGCGCGTGCGTTCTCATCGTGCGTGGGGATGGGAAGGTCGATCATCAGACCCACGAGCGCCTCGGCGGGCGCCACGGCCGAGAGGTGGATGGCAACGCGCCAACGGCGGGGCCGCGCCGGGCCCACTTTGCTTGGCGAGCCGGCGTAGCTGCCGGCCGTCGCGCACGCGAAGAATCAGCTTCGGCGGCGCAGCTCGATGCGGTGCACTCCGTTCGCCTCTTCGGTGAGCTCGAACAGAACTTCGAGAAATTCGGGGATGAGCTCGAGCTGCGTGCGCGTGTGACTGCTGGGTGCCGTGGTACGGAACACTCCGCCGCCGGCGAGCGCCAGCGGGATGAGCAGCTGGTCCGCGAGGTGGGCGCCCACTGGCGCGTCGGTCGCGAGGTAGTCGTGAACTTCACTGCACAGGTTGTGAGCGACCTTCTCGGCAGAGAGCGGGCGTTCGCCGAACGCGACGAAGACCTCGGTCACATGCTCGTGCTCGAGGCTTACCCACACGGCGTTGCCTGGCCCGACGGAGGCGACGACCTTCATGTGCAGCTCGTCTCGCTTGAAGCCGAGGCGCTTGGCGATCACCTCGAGCTCACGCCGAGCGACTGCTTCCGGAACGGAGCTGACGATCGCGCGCGCGGTGCGGCGGCGCAGATCGCCGCGCTCACAGAGCGAGAGCGGCGTCAGCGTGGCTGGCTGAACGCGCGCTTCGAGCGAACCGCCGCCTGCCGGCGCGAAGCCATAGCGTGACATCTCGAGCTCGATGTTGGCGCCCATGCGGCGCAACACGGGCGTGAACGCCTCGCTCAAGAACTCGAAGGGAGGAGCCATCGGGTTGTGGGTGCCGCCTTCGATCTTGATCGAGGTCGGACCGCTGGCCGATAGAAGCGCAGGCAGCACCGTTTGCAGCACCAACGATGCGCTGCCTGCCGAGCCGATGTTGAAGGCGTACGCGCCGGGGCGCAGCGCGCGCGGTCGAAAGCTCAGCGTGCCCGAGCCGAGCTCGTCGCCGCTGACGTCGGCATTGCCGATCTCGGCGGCGGCTCGCACGCCGGTCAGGTGCTGCCGCAAGAGGCCCGGCTTTTGTCGGCCCGCGCGGATGTTGCTGATGCGAAACGGCGTGCCGGTGACGAGCGAGAGGCCCAGCGCTGTTCGCAGCACCTGGCCTCCGCCCTCACCTCTTGAACCGTCGATCGTGATCACCGTCTCATCCCTTTACACATACGACCTGGCGAAGCGTGTGGACGATTTCCACCAGGTCTCGCTGGGCGTGCATCACGTCCTCGATCGGCTTGTACGCGCCCGGCGTCTCGTCCAGGACGCCGGCGTCCTTGCGACACTCGACGCCGCGTGTGGCCGCCTCGTGCTCGGCCACTGTGAAGCGCTGCTTGGCTGCAGTTCGCGAGAGCGTTCGGCCTGCGCCGTGGCTGCAGCTCTCGAAGCTCTCCGGGTTACCCAGGCCGCGCACGATATACGAGCGTGTACCCATGCTTCCCGGGATGATGCCCAGCTCGCCGAGGCCAGCCCGCACCGCGCCCTTCCGAGTGACGAACACGTCGGCGCCGAAATGACGCTCCCGCGCGACATAGTTGTGATGGCAGTCGACCGCCATCAAACGAGCATCGAACGGCGGCAGCATGCGTGTGCTCTTGGCAGCCTCGATCACCGCTAGCATCATCAAGCGGCGGTTCTCGGCTGCGAACTCTTGCGCGAAGGAGACGGCCTCGATGTAGTCCGTGAAGTGCTGGCTGCCCTCCTCGAAGTACGCGAGGTCACGGTCCGGCAAGTTGCGCTCGTGGCGCTCCATGTCGGCGCGCGCCAACTCGATGAACACCTGGCCGATGCGGTTTCCGAGACCGCGTGAGCCACTGTGCAACATGAACCAGACGCGGTCACTCTCGTCGAGACACACCTCGATGAAGTGGTTGCCGGTGCCAAGAGAGCCGAGCTGGCAAGCCGGGTCCTTCACCTTCACGCCAGGCTGCTTCGCGACGATCATCGATCTGGATCTGTCGCGCTACGACCGCATCGCCTCGCGCTTCCGAGCCGAGCAGCGCGAGGCGGTATCTTTCCTCAAGCAAGGCATTGCAACACGCAACAACGCCTACAACCAGCTGATGGATCGCATCGAGCAAGTGGCTCTCGGCTCTCGGGCGCCGATGCTGCTGATGGGGCCGACGGGGGCGGGCAAGTCGCAGCTGGCGCGACGGATCTACGAGCTGAAGAAGGCGCGCAACAAGCTGCCGGGCGAGCTGGTGGAGGTGAACTGCGCGACGCTCCGAGGTGATCAGGCAATGGCAGCCCTGTTCGGTCATACCAAGGGAGCGTTCACGCATGCAGCCACCGCGCGTGCAGGCCTTTTGCGGAAAGCCGACGGTTGGCTTGTTGTTCCTCGACGAGATCGGTGAGCTCGGCTCCGACGAGCAGGCGATGCTGCTCCGCGCGATCGAAGAGAAGGTGTTCTACCCCGTTGGGGCGGATCGCGAGGTGCGCAGCGACTTCCTGCTGCTCGCCGGCACGAACCGCGACCTCGGCGAGGCGGTTCTGGCTGGCCGATTCCGCGCGGACCTGCTCTCACGGATCAACTTGTGGAGCTTCTCGCTAGCCGGTCTCGCCGCGCGCAGTGAAGATCTCGAGCCGAACCTCGATCACGAGACGGATCGGGCCGCCGAGCTGACGGGGACCCGCGTGACCTGGAGCCGCGAGGCGAGGGCTCGCTATCTGGCTTTCGGCCTCTCGACCGAGGCAACTTGGCCGGGCAATTTTCGCGACCTGAATGCGTCCGTCACGCGGCTCGCGACGCTCGCGCCGGGCGGTCGCGTCACGGCAGAGCTCGTCGATGAAGAGCTTGCGCGCTTGCGCGGCGCCTGGGCTTCGACCGAGAAGGACGCCAGCCATGACCTCGATGTCTTGCTGGGGAAGCGAGCGGGCGAGCTCGACCCATTCGATCGCGTGCAGCTCGCGGAGGTCATTCGCGTCTGTCGAGGCTCGCGCTCGCTGTCCGAGGCGGGCCGCAAGCTGTTCGAAAAATCTCGCGCCAGCAAGAAGCTCGTGAACGACGCCGATCGATTGCGCAAATACCTCGCTCGCTTCGCGCTGACGTTCGCCGACACCGGCGCTCGCTAGCCGGCTGGCGCTAGATCGTAAGCCCACGAGCGCCTGCATCACCTTGAGCACCGGGACAGCCTGCGGCTCGGAGTGCGGGCCCGGTGGAAGATCCAGCTGCCGAGCGGAGCCAAGTAGCTCGGCTTGATGTCACAATGAACGAAGCCCGCCGGGGAGGCTGCGGCTTGCCCTTCGAAGAAGCGCGCCAGGCCTTTGCCGCGGAAGTGATGGATCACGCCGGTGGAGGTGAAGATGTCGGCGGGCGAGTCGAGCGTGAACGCGTTGGCGACGAGGAAGCTGCACGGTAGCGCCTCTTGGCAGGCGAGCGTCGCCGCGTACTCGAGCAGCGGTCGGTTGTAGTCGCAGCCCACGAGCTCGACGGGGAGCTCGCCAGCGCTCGCGAGCCAGCGCGTCACATAGCCGAGCCCGCACCCGACATCGACGACGCGCGGCCGGCGTCCCAGCTGCCTCGCGGTCGGCTGCACGAGCGGGGCGAGCAGACGGTGCATCCGCGCCCCCTGCTGGAACTCTTCGCTGAGTCGTTGCATCTCCAGGTGAGACCGAAGCAGGACGCCATCCACGAACTCGGGAACGAGCCTGCCGGCTCGGCAGGGCCACCCCGCGACGAGCGCCCGCGCGCGCTCGAGCCCGTGCGCCTCCAGCTGCTCGAGGACAATGGCGCGCTCCACTTCGAGGCGGACGAGCGTCTCGGGGGCGAACGCGACGACGAGATCCGACATTTCGGGCGGTCCCGTCCGTCGAGGTCGATTTCGTCACAGGTCTCTCGTCCGACGGACACTCACTCGAGAAACCCTAGCTTGGAGTTCGATATGTTTCTCAAAGGACCGCTCGTTGGCATGTTGGTGTTCGGCTTCTCCGCGGCCTGCGGCTCTTCCGGAGGCGGAGGGAACGGAGGGTCTGGCGGTGAGGGCGGCTCGGCCGGTGGGTCGAGCTGCGAAGGAGAAGACGGGGTCGTCAGCCAACCAGGCGACGTCTTCCCCGGGCCGGATGGCTGCAACACCTGCACCTGTGACGAGAGTGGGAGCGTGCTTTGCACCGAGGCAGCTTGTGTCGAGTGTGACTCGAGCCTCGCCTGCGCGCAGGTCACGACGTGCGTCGACGGTCTGCTCTTCCCGACAGGATGCGGTCCGGACAACTGTGACGAGCCCATCGGTCCCTGTGATGTGATCTGCGATCCGTCGCTCATATGCGGAGAGGCTTTGACCTGCGTGGAGGGCCTCATCTACCCGACGACGTGTGGCCCGGCGAACTGCGACGCTCCCCTTGGGCCGTGCGAGGCCGAGTGCGACCCAACGATCGTGTGCACCCAGGTCCTGACGTGCCACGAGGGCAAGCTCTACCCAACCGGCTGCGGGCCAGCGAACTGCGACGGCCCCATCGGTGACTGCCCCGACGAGCCCTGCGATCAGACGCTCGCGTGTGGCGAGGCGCTGACGTGCTTCGGTGACGATCTCTACCCGACCACGTGTGGTCCGGCCAACTGCGACGCGCCGATCGGTCCATGCGCTCCGATCGATTGTGATCCGAACCTCGTGTGCACCGCGATCATCATCTGCGTCGATGGTCAGCTCTACCCTTCGGGGTGTGGGCCCGCCAACTGCGACGAACCGCTCGGTCCGTGCGAGTGAGCGAAGGGGCTCAGAAGCTGTCCAGAAACAACTCGCGCTGCGAGGGGCTCTCCGATGAGTGACCCAATCAACCGACGTTCATCGTACGCGGGCCGCGATGATCTACGTCCGGCATTCGAGCCCTGGACAAACCCATAACCACACGGAGAGCACGCGATTGCAACTCGGGCTTCGCGACAAGGCGCGCTCGCTCGGTTGGAGTGAGCCTGTCGTCGAGCTCGTTCGACATCTGCAATCGCATCAAAGGCGTGCTCGTCGAGGAGACGATCTACCCCTACGTCGATCAGACTGCCGCCGCCCATCTCCGAGCTCAGCGTGACGATCTCGGCGAACTCCTGCTGCGCACGAGCCCCGCCATTCAGATCGAAGGCGGCCAGGCCCGCTTGTGGACCTTCGCTGGGGGCCGCATCAATCAGACGCTGAAGTACTTAGCGCGGACCTTCGAGCCCGGGGTGCGACAGAGCGCTCTTGGCGGCCATCGTGGGCCTCATCCAGGAGCCAGCTCCGGGCGCGGTCCCGAATGGCACGTGGGGCTCCCGGCCTTCCAAGCGCACGACCGAGTCGCCGACGGCTACCAGCGAATCGACTAGAGCCTCACTGAGCGCGAATGCGTGGCGCCGCCAACCACAGAAACAGCTCCCCAAACCTCGAAGCTCGTGGTCGAACCAGACATGGTACGTTGAGCACCGTGGAGAGGCTCGTCTGCGTATTCTCCGATGCCGAGGAGGCAGATCGAGCCGACGCCGCGTACTACGGCGCCCTCACGCCCGAACAACGCCTCGATCTCCTCCTGACGCTCATCGCCCGTCACAGGGAGTCGCTCGGTGCAACTGCAGAAGGATTTGAGAGAGTTTGTCGCGTCGTTGATCTCGCAGAGAGTTGAGTTCGTGGTCGTCGGCGGCCATGCAGTCGCCTACCACGGTCACCCTCGCTACACGGGCGACATCGACTTCCTCCTCCGGCCAACGCCCGACAACGCTGTGCGCGTTCTCGAGGCGCTGCGTATCTTCGGCTTCGGCGATCTCGGCCTGACGGTCGAGGACTTCACGCGGCTGGGCAACGTCGTCCAGCTGGGCCGGCCGCCGAATCGCATCGACCTGCTCACCACGATCTCGGGCGTGGATTACGAGGCAGCATGGGCCGGAAGGGTCACCGCCGTACTCGACGACCTGCCGGTCCCGTTCCTCGGGTGGGACGAGCTCATCGCCAACGAACGTGCGTCGGGCCGGGTCAAGGATCTGGCCGACATCGACGCGTTGACGGCGGTCGCCATGGCGCGCAGCGGCGTTCGCTGAGGTCATGCAGCGGGCGCGGTGGCTTCCCTCGCCCCTTGCAACTGAACGCTATCAGCCGCCGCTCTGCGCAGCCCTCGCAGGCAGCACGGAGGAATCATGAAGGCCAAGGCAGCTCAGGAACCAAATGATGCGCTTTTGCCTGCCGCACAAGGCGAGGGGCTGGAGACGTTTCTGCCCGAGCCGGTTTCGACCGGCGTATCGCAACGAGGGTCGAACCCCGCCGCCGGCGCCGAGCACCCGTTCGTCGGCGTGCGCTCGGCAAGATTGATAGGCCTCACGGGTCGCCAGGCCACGGTGGCATTGCGCGGCGAAGACGAGGTCCGCGAGGTCCCGCTCGACTCGGGACGAAGCAGGCGAAGTCGCCGTCGTGGGTGTGCTGCGCTCGCGCCAACCCGAGAAGCTCGTCTTGCGCGCAGGCGTGATCGAAATCGAAGCCGAGCAAGAGCTACTGCTGAAGCAATCACACGCTCGCCTCCTTGACTTAGATGCGCGCAGAATATATGTAATGAGTATCTAAATGGCGCGGCTTCCGAAAGCAACACCAGGGTCGCGGCGCATTTCGCCACGGATGCCGAGCGGCCCGAGCGAAGAGGCATTTCTCGCTTCCTACGACCCCACGAAGTTCGAGCGCCTGAGCGTCGCCGTCGACGTCGCCCTGCTCGCGCTCGATCCTTCGATTGGTTTCATGAGCTTGCTCGTACGCCGCGACGCCCACCCAGCCAAAGGAGCCTGGTCGCTCCCCGGCACGTTCGTTCGACCCCGAGAGTCTTTGGACGAAGCCGCCAAACGTGTCCTGCGCGACAAGGCGGAAACCGAAGACGTTTATGTCGAGCAGCTCTACACTTTTGGCGCACTCGATCGCGACCCGCGAACGAGAGTCATCTCCGTTGCCTACTACGCGTTGATCCAAAGAGAGCTGATGCTGCAACTCGTGACCCCTCCCACTGTCGACGTTGGCCGCGTCCATGAGCCTTTCGCAATCCGTATTCGAGGCAGCCAGGTCGAGCTCGCCTTTGATCACGGCGAGATGTTGCAGACAGCCATCTTGCGGGTGCGGGGCAAGCTCGACTATTCGCCAATCGGCTACGAGTTGCTGGGCGATCGCTTCACGCTGTTCGAGCTTCAACAGCTTCACGAAACCATTCTCGGTCGGAAGCTCAACAAGGACTCTTTCCGGCGCCGAATGCTGGCTTCAGGCCAGATCGAGCCTACTGGGGAATTGAAGGAGCGAGCGGTTGTTTTGGGGGGTAGCGCCCCGGCCACAATGGAGCTTGGCCGGCCGGCTGAGCTGTATCGCGCTGCTCCGCCTCCCAGGCCCGGTTAGGGGCTGTCCAGAAATAACTTGCGCAATAGTCCCCGATACCATCGCTACGACGGGCGGCCTCGTCGCTCCGCTGCTCGAAATACACGGCGTATTCCTGCGCTGCTCACTCCTCAGGCGCCCGCCTCGCATCGGTCTCGGCGCGATTGCTATGCAAGTTATTCTTGGACAGCCCCTTAGCGGCTGTTCACGAAGTTTGTTGGCGAAGAGCCCGGCGTTTCGAGTCGATTCGTATCCAGGGCCGAGTTTTCATCATCATTTTCAATGAAGGAGGTCGTGTCATGGCCGACATTCGTTCGTATTGGTTCGTCCGCCATCTGCGCGCCGAAACAAGCTCGCATGTTCTTCACTATCGTCGCGGCCAATTGGTCAGAAGTGGACGGGGTCTCGCGTTTTGGTTTTCACCGATGAGCGCATCGATTGCGGAGGTTCCCATCGACGACCGCGAAGTGCCCTTGGCTGTGCAGGTTCGCACGGCCGACTACCAAGACGTCTCGGTGCAGGGAGTCGTCACCTATCGGGTCGCCGACCCCGAGGCGGCCGCCCAGCGGATCGACTTCACCGTCGACAACCAACAGGGGGTCCATTTGAGGCAACCGCTCGAGAAGCTTGCACTCGCGCTGGCACAGCTTGCGCAACAGCATGCCTGTGAGTGGGTGGGCCGCACGGCGGTTCGCGAGGTGCTGCGCGATGGCGCCCGAGAGGTGCGCGACCGTGTCCGTGATGCGCTCGAAGCAGATGGCAGTCTGACACTGCTCGGAATCATCATCGTCAGCGTTCGAGTCGCATCCGTAGCCCCCGTACCGGACCTCGAACGCGCGCTCGAGGCGCCGATGCGCGAACACATCCAGCAAGCGGCCGACGAAGCCGCCTTCGGGCGCCGAGCGCTCGCCGTCCAGAAAGAGCGCGCCATCAAAGAGAACGAGCTCCAAAGTGAGATTGAGCTCGCGCGGCGCGAAGAAGACCTCATTGTTCAGCGCGGAACGAACGGAAAGCGGCAGGCGATCGAGGACGCAGAAGCGCGCCGCATCGTCAGCGAGTCGGAGGCGCGACGGGCGCAGACGGCCGCGGAAGGTCAGGCCCAAGCCATCCGTCTGGTCGAGGGCGCGAAAGTCGAGCAAGAACGAGCGCGAATGGCGATTCAGGAGAAAGTCCCCCCGCTGGTGCTCGCCGCGCTCGCCGCACGGGAGCTCGCGGGGAAGCTGCAGCGCATCGACCATCTTCACCTGGGCGGCGACGCCCTGGGCCCCCTGCTCTCTGAGCTCGCGGCCGCCGGAACCCGCGCGCTCGAAGCCAACGAAAAGGCGAAACCGTGAGCCCCCCGCGAGTGGTCGTCGTCACGCGGCCCACCGAGCTCGAGCTGCTCATCGCTCGGCACGGGACCCGCGAGCAAGCCAGGTTCGCCCTGCGCCAGCTGAGCCAGAGCATCGAAACGTACGAGCACCGCCAGCAGCGGTTCGACGACGTGATGACGCTCGTCTCGCAGGCCATTCCTTCGCGCTGGCGGCGTTCGCGCATCGCACGCGCCGATCTGCAGAGCTTCGTTTGGGATCCAGCCGACGTCGTTTTGGCAGTGGGCCAGGACGGTCTGGTTGCGAACGTAGCCAAATATCTTGCTGGACAGCCGGTGATTGGCATCAACCCGGACCCGGAACGCTTCGACGGGACACTCGTACGCCACGCCGCCGACCGCACGGGGTACCTCTTGGCCCGAACGGCCGAAGGAAATGCCGAAATCGAAGAGCGAACGCTCGTTGAAGTGTCGGTCGACGATGGCCAGCACCTGAAGGCGCTGAACGAGATATTCATCGGCCATCGAGCGCACCAATCTGCCAGCTATCGCATTCGTTTCGACGGTCGCGAAGAGCGCCAGTCTTCCTCTGGTCTCATCGTCGCCACGGGAACTGGGTCGACAGGTTGGGCGCGCTCGATTGCGCGGGACAGGCATGCCCAGATCGCATTGCCGCGCCCAGCCGATCACACGCTGGCGTTTTTCGTGCGCGAAGCCTTTCCGAGCCGCGCCACCGGAACCACGCTGACTGAAGGCATCGTTTCAGCCGAGCACCAGCTGGAAATCGTGAGCGAGCTTTCCGAGGGTGGAGTCGCCTTTGGCGACGGCATCGAAGACGATCGGCTCCGCCTGGGCTTCGGCGCTCGAGCCGTGTTTCGCTCGGCGCGAGATCGGCTGCGACTGGTGATCGCTTAGCGATAGTTCGTCCAGTACTGCCAGCCGAAAGCCCGCTTCTGGGCCGCAAGCGCACTGCAATGGGGGGCAGATTCTACCCTCCCTCCCACGGTGCGCGTAGCGGCGTCGGCGGGCGGGTACCCAGCCGGACAATTGCTGCAAGGCGCTCGATCTCGCAGGTTTTCGCTCCAATCACTGGTGCAGATCGCACGATCTCACGGCCGCGCCGGCTGCTCGGCGCACCGCAATGGGGACCCTCGATTCTAGGGTGCCACGCGCGGTGCGTTCGACACCCGGGAGAGGGGCCCCTCGGCGACATGGGGATCGGTGTGGCTGGGCGCGAGGCACGCGTTCGACGACGAGGTCCCTCCGGCGGACCGCGTCGCCGCCAGATCGATCGCGATCTCTATCGTCCTCGGCTCCAATTGGGGCGGTCAAGCTGATCTGGTCGCCGTCCGATCGATGCCCTCCCATCGGCGGCCACGCAGTTGGAGCCCTCGAGGTCGGCGGCCTCGAACACGCGTCCGCGTGCGATTGCCACGTAGGCGATATCGCAGCCAGGCCAGCGGGCCGCCAACGTCGTGTCTCGAGGCAAAGCCCTGTACGACGAGCCCGGCAAATGGTTTACAGGGCACTCGATCTACGGGCTCGATGCCAATCGAAACTTCGCTGGGGGCCAATGGCAGGAGGCAGCCGTCGGTCGACAGCGAGCAAGCGTTGGCGGCGATCAACGAATGCACGGACCAGATCCATGCCCATGGCAGAGCGCATGTCGACCGACTTGAAGATGGGGAGTGGAGACCTTTCGCCCGTGTTGAGCCGGCGTCGAGCTGGATGTCCGCTACGTCCAGACCCAAGAATGGATCCCACACGTAGCGGTGAAAGACAGGACCCAGCTGTTGACCATAGGGAACAGCCAGCAAGGTGCCGACGACGTCCGGCACGAAGCGAATCGCATCGGCGTAGCCATCGAAGTAGTCGGTGTAGCAATAGCGCTCGTCGGCGATCTCGAAATCGGTTCCGAGGCTGAGGCAGGTTGGCGGAGGCGCGCCGCCACCAGCTCCACCGCTCGCGACGCCCTACCCGAGGCTCCGCCCGCGGCGTTGCGCGGGATCCGTCGCCACGTTCGAGCACGCTGACAGCAGCGCGAGCGACGCCATCGTCACGGGTCGAGCTGTCCAGGGATGGCCGTGACCCGTGATAGCGTTGCCCGATTTGGAATTTGTGCAGCCGCTACGGTCAGAGGCGGCGACTGCCAAAGCCCGGCGACACCCGAGCACGCCATCAGCAGTTGCGCTGCTGAAGGTCTGTGTGCAGCGCGAGAAGGCGGCTGTGTCGCCACCGATGAAGCCGCCTGCCTGGCGTCGGCAAACTGCAAAGCGTACGGGCGTTGCCAGCTGGAGACCGACCGATGTGTCGCGAACTCGGAGGCGGACTGCAAGCTGTCTACCGCGTGCCTCGAGAGCGGAGAATGTGTCTACGAGCTGGGGCTATGCAAGGCGACGGACGAGAGCTGCCGCGCGACGAAGAGCTGCGTCGAGCAACGTGTCGGCTGCAAAGCCAAAGATGGAATGTGCAATCCTCCGTTGATCGAGTTCCAGTTCTGAGCAGATCGAAGATGTCCCTCCAAGCAACGCCTTGGTCACGCTTTGCCGAGAGCAAGACTCTGACCTCCGAGGGGCTCTACTGGTGGTCGCTGCTCGAGAATGCACGGCACGCGACCGCCGACTCCTTCCGGCTCGTGCTCCTGGAGGCAGCGCTTGCGTTCGACGGCGGGATACCGCTCTCGGTGGTCTGTGCGATGGGCCAGAGCGCTCAGCGCCTCGGCGCGCGTTGGCGGCGCTGAGCGGCGCGTGGCTCGATCAGCCGACGAGCGCGGGCGCACCATCGTTGCCCGAGCCCGTTCGAGCCGCAGTCGGCCTGGCCCTGTCGAGGTTGGCGGTAGCGCCCGATGGTCACCTGCCGCGCCTCCTGCAGCAGGAAGTGCTCAAAAGCTTCTGGCCAGCGCCACCGCCGCCGAGCGCCCCCAGCGCCGAGCGCGGTGCATTTCGTTCGCGAACGAACGCTGCGGCTGGTGGAGCTCAAGGCACCGATCCAAGTGTTGCTCGGACAAGCCTCGCGACTGCGAACGCTCGAGCGCCTGCACCAGGGGGGCATCGGAGGCTCGTCCGAGCCGAGCGAGCCGTGCGAAAGAGATGGCTGGGCACGCGAGGTCGCGCTCTCGGTGCTGGTGCTCGCGCGCTTCCGCGCGTCCGACCCGCGAGTCGGCGATTTGGTCGCGAATCTCGAAGCGCTGCAGGCCGGAGCGGGAGGGCCCGACTGGCCGACTGCCGAGTCCCTCGAGGCGGAGTCCGAGGCGAGGCCGGCCGATCCGGCAGCCGCCATCGGCCACTTCGCGTTCTGCGCGCTGGACGTCGCCACGGGCGAGAGCCGCCGAACGGACCAAGATGACCTCTACGACATCGCCGAGCGCGCGTTCTCGATGGGTCTTGCAGCAGCGCTCGGGGTCAGCGCCGATGCCGACGTCCTCGAGAAGCCGCGTCGCGCGTGGTGGGTGACGTGGCTGCTCGAGCTCGTTCCCGTTGCGTTCGCGTTTGCGACTGCAACGGCTGCGGACCGCCACTGCTAGACAGCGCCCGCGATGGCGCCCTCGGGCAAGCCGGGGGATGTATCACCGTGCGAAGAGACCACGAGCGAAGTCGAGAGAGAGCGACGCAGCGCCGCAAGGTGGGCTACCGGCTCGCGCACGAGCAACGAGGTCGAACCGCGAACGAGGCACGCGCCCAGCGCCGCCCCAAACAACCGGCAAGCCGAAGCTAGTTGCCGAGCAACAGCCGGCTGACGGCGGAGAGCATCGGGCCCTTTTCGGTGCGGGCGCGTAAGCGAAACAAGCGGGGGTCGACGAGCTGAGGCGGTTGCCTTTTCGTGTCGGCGTTTTCGGTCGGAGGGGCGCTTGCGGACGAGCGGAGACTCGGTCCGTCACGAGCGCCTTGATCTTCATGCGCCCGCCGCAGCTTGTGCAAGTCTCGACGTCCAGGGGCGGCCACTCGGAGGCCGCGCCGAGCACGCCGGCGTAGCGCACGCTGTGGCTGCGGGGTGGTGGCACGCTGGCCGCGAGTCGGCACGGTAGCGAGAGCGGGTCCAGGTCGATGGCGACGGTGCCGTCGCCACACCGCTACCCACCCGCGTCCTTGCGAGCCGCTAGACCGAGTCGTTCGATGTGGCGGTAGAGCGTCGGTCTCGAGAGTTGCAGACGGCGGGCGGTCTCGCTCAAGTTCCAACCGGTGCTGTGCAGCATGGCAACCAGCCGCGCGTCACGTTGCTGATCGAAGCTCTGTCGGCTGCCCGCGGGGCCCGCTGCGACCAACTCGAAGGCGGCGCGGCCCAGCACGGGGCAATCCGATAGCAGCACAGCCTTGGTCAGGACGTTCTCGAGCTCTCGCACATTTCCAGGCCAGACATGAGCCAAGAGCGCCTTCATGCCTGCCGGCGAAATTCGCGGGGTAGGGCGACCGGAGCGCGAAGCGGCCGCCGCGAGCAGGTGGTCCGCGAGCTCGGGCAGGTCATCGAGGCGCTCACGCAATGGCGGCACCTTGATCTCGATGACGCCTACTCGATAGTAGAGATCTTCTCGAAAACGACCCCGCTTCACCTCTTCGTGAATGTTCCTGTTCGTTGCGCAAACGATGCGAGCATCGATGGCGATAGCGCGACGTGCGCCAACGGGTCGGACCTCTCGCTCCTGTAGCACGCGCAGCAGTTTGACCTGCATCGCTGAGGGCATCTCGCCGAGCTCGTCGAGAAAGACGGTTCCCCCGCGAGCTGCGACGAACAGCCCCTCCTTGGCCTGGCTGGCACCCGTGAATGCGCCCTTCTCGTGGCCGAACAGCTCTGCTTCGAGGAGCGCCTCCGGCAACGCACCACAGTTGATGGCGACGAATGGCTTGTCGCGACGAGGGCCATTGACATGAATTGCCTTTGCCAACAGCTCTTTCCCCGTCCCGCTTTCGCCCTCGATCAGGACGGACACGTCCGTCGGGATGACGCGGTCGAGCAGCCTGAACACCGGCGTCATTGCCCGGCCATGACCGATGATTCGCCCATAGTCGTACCGAAAGTGCAGCAATTCTCGGTTCGCCAGGACCTTCTCGCTCAGGTCGTCGATCGTTTCGGCCTGACCGCGGGCCAGCTCGGCGAGCTGTGCCGTGCGGCGGGCCAGCTCCTCGTGCAACGCCGCGTTGCGCAGCGCGATCGCCACCTGATCCGCGAAGGCTTCCAGCGTCTGCACTGCGCCGCTATCGAATAGGCCTTGTCGAAAGCGATGGTCCAAGTAGAGCGCGCCCATGACGCCATTCGGGGCCAAGATCGGAACGGCGCAGACGGATGTGAGCTGCATCGCATGAACCGACTGCTCGGCATCGAAACGTCGGTCGCTTCGAGCATCGACGGTAACCACCGGTCGCCCGCTGTCGACCACACGCCGCGCGATGCTTTGCGAGAATGCCAGCTCCTCTGCGTTTGCCGCCGCATCGATGTTGCGACCAACGGCAATGGTCAGACCGCCCGTCGCGTCTTCGGCGGGGTCAGTCAGAATCACGAACCCACGTTGTGCTCCTGTGAGCTCGAGCGCATAGTCGATTGTCCATTGCAAGATGGGGTCGCGCTCGAGTGAAGACGACAATTTCTTGTTGATGTCGAGGAGGCGCCCAAGCGCGCGCTCACGCTCGCCAGGGCTCGTTGACCGTTCCGCTGAGGCGACTGCGGAGGGTTCAGGCAGCCGACGCGACGGGTGCGCGAGAAAGGCCGCACGCATGTGGGCTGGCAGAGCCGCAGCGGCTCGCTGCCATTCTTCGCGGGCCTCGCGGGCGTAGCCGGCAGCGAGCTCACTCGACCCCAGCTGGTGATGCGCTCGGCTGCAGCAGGCAACGATGTCCGTTCCGAGACCGTGTTGTCCGGACCGACGCGCCAGGAAGCGCGCCTCCTCCAGTGCCGCGATTGCCGCGTTCGGCTCTCCTTTGGCGAGGAACGCGTTGGCTTGTCCGAGGCGGACACGAGCGAGCAAGTCGGGGGCCCCGTGCACGGTGATTTGCGCTTCGACCTTGCTCCAAGTCGAGCTTGCGGCATCGAGCTCGCCCAGCATGGCGTGGGCTTCTGCCAGGTGCTGCGACATCTCCAGCCCTTCACGCGCGCCAGGGTCGTCCATTCTGCTCAATGACCGGAGGAAGCTGTCCCGAGCGGCGGCGAGATCGCCCTGGCTCAGCGCGATCTCGCCGGCCACCCCGGCGGCGCTCGCAGCGAGCGCGACGAGCCCGGCCTTCAGCGCCTCGCGCTCTGCCTCTTCGGCGGCCAGCCGCGCACGATCGAGCAGCCCGAGATCACCGAACAACTTTGCCAGGTTCACACGCACGACAGCTTCGGTGTTCCGGTCCCCGAGCGCGACCGCCATACCGATGGCCCGCTCGTACGACTCGAGGGCTTGGCCCAGGTCACCTGTTTGATGGGCAGACACCGCCAGATTCTGGGCCGCGTAGACGATCAGATCCGTCGCGCCACATTGCTGGGCGAGCTTCAAGGCGCTCGCGAAGCCAACTGCTGCGGCTGCTGTGTCACCCGCGCGATATTCTGCGAGCGCGCGATAGCTCGCCGAGCGCGCTTGGCCTCGCGGGTGTCCACACTGCGCGTGAAGCCGTGCGGCGCGCGCCAGCGCCTCGTGGGCCTTTTCGCATTGGCCGCGATAGGTCGCGCAGAGACCCATGTCGTCGAGCAACGCCGCCTCGACGGCTGGGGCCGGCTCGAGCGCCAAACCGTCCGCAGCGACGCGCTCCGCTTCCGCAAAGGCACCTCGCTTGATCAGGACTCGACTGAGCGCGTCGAGGATCTCCGCGCGATCTTCGGGGGCGGCCACGGTCAGCGCTCGTGCAAGCGCGCGGTCTGCGTGCGCCACTTGGCCTGCTCTCAAGTACGCGTTGCCGGCGCAATGCCAGAGCGCCGATCTTCGGGCGAGCGAACGATCTCGGCGAAGCGCCCGCGCAAGCACCCGCAGCGCCTCTCTCGAGCGGCCCGCGCCTTCGAAGATGGCAGCCGCGCACATCGCCAACCCAGTGTCATTCGCCGACACTTCGCTCAGCCGATGCGCGTTCTCCAGCCACGCGTCGGGGTGGATGCGAATCAGCTCTGTATGCCTATCGAGCAGTCTCCGAACGGTCTTCAACGAGCCCGCTCCGATGTGGTGAGCCGTGATCTGTGCTGCCAGCGCGCTCTCGGCAAGCGGACCACGGGCAGAGTCGCCCAGCGACGCGGCGAGCCAGGTCCCCAGTGTGCGGTGGGCAGTACGCGCCTCCGCCGGGGCCCCGCTCAGAATTGCCGCCCGCTCTCCGGGGCGCGCCAAGCAAACACCCGTGGCCCCCATTTCGATCCAGCGCTCTTCTGCGAGCTGCCCTGGCACTTCGGGGTCGACTCCGAGCGCCGGCAGGGCATGCAGCGGCACCTCCTCGCGCGAGGCTGCGATGAGGGTGAGAGTCGTCAACGCTCGAGCCTCGAGGTTCGCGAACGATGTGGCTCGGCTGGGGCTCAGCTCGCCGTCCAGCCCCGCTCGCTCGAGCTCGTATCGCGACGCCTGGCCGGAGAGCACCAACGAGGCGAGGCGCGCGACCGCGCGCGGGTAGCCGCCGGTGATCGTCATCACCTCGGAGGCAGTGCTGACGTCGGCGGCCGCGCCCAACCAGGCGAAAACCTCCGCCGCCGCCAGTGGCCCCAGTGGGAAATGCAGCATTGCCTCCGCTGCGCCGCGCGGCGCCTCGAACGCGGAGACGGCCAAGCCCACGCGATCAGACGGCTGGATGGTGGCGAGCCAAGCCAGAAGTACGCCCCACTCCGAGGCGGGCAGCTGGTCGGCATCATCCACAACCACGAGGAGCGGGCGCGTCGACTTCGATCGAAGCTCGTCGAGCAGGTCTTGAACGGCGCCTGTGCGACCCGCACCGTCAGCGACGACGGGGGCGAGCGCAGCCGAGAAGCCGCCGCGCAACGCGCCAAACACTTCCACGACGTCGATGTGCGGCTGGGCCGCCCATTTGAGCTCCCGAAGCAGCCGGCTTCGGCCGGCCCCTTCGATGCCCGTGATGACCACGGCGCGCGGTCCGTCACGCTCGGTCCGCCAACGCTCGACCGCACCCTGCCAGCGTTCGATCTCGCGCTGGCGACCGAGCAAGGGCGGCTGCGCAACGGGTCGAATTGGATGGCGCGCGACGGAGGCACCGAGCACCTCGAGCACCTCTGTCGCATCGGCTGGCCGTTGCGCCGGGTCGTCGCGCGTGAGCCGCTCGATCAGGGCGCTCATCTTCGCGGCTGATCTTGTGCGTTTCGGTAAGACCTCGGCGATCATCGTGCCGAGCGCGAACAGGTCGGCACGCTGGTCGACGCTGAGCCCGAGCGTAATCTCGGGAGCGGCGTACGCGCGTGTTCCGAGCGCGCGAGCGGGCTCGCCCACCCGCTGGCCACAGCTGAGGTCGATGAGTACGCCGCGCCCTCTTGGGGTGATGAGGACGTTCGCTGGCTTTACATCGCCATGCCGGATGCCCTGCGCATGGAGCAGCGCCAGCCCCGACAAGACGTCGCGGATCGCCTGTAGCAGCTGCGGAGGCGTCGCGGTCGCGGCGAAGGCGCCAAGCTCAGCACCGGCCACGAAGTCGGCTGTAAAGAACGCGGTGGGCTCCGGACCCGGCATGTAACCGAAGTCTCGCAACCTCGAGAGGTTCGGATGGATGATGCCACGCAAGAGCGAGAACTCGTTCTGGAACGCTCGGGTGGCATCGCGCATGGGGCTGCGCGCGAGCTTGAGCGCGACGTCACCACCAGCAGCCAGATCGTGGGCCAAAAACGTGGACCCCACCGAACCCTGACCCAGCGCTCGCACGATCTGGTAGCGCTGAGCAATCAGTGCGGGGCTCGACAGCCCGCTCATGGTCGAACGACCTTCGGCAGTGAAACGTCGGTTGGCGCCTTCTGTGCATCGCAAGCGCGGCACCCACCCATGAGACTCGTTCCCTTCCCCCGCTTCTTCACGCTCGCGCTGGTGCTCGTGTTCGGGTTTCTCTCGCTCGCGAGCTGCGGGCCGAGCCCTGTCCCGACTCCGCCGCCGGGTGACATTGGCATCTTCTCCGAAGGCATCGAGCTAGCGGAAACGGAGCCCGGCACGTTGCGCCTCTCAGGGATTGCGGACACCGTCATCGGACCCGCAGACCAGATCGAAGTGCTGAACGGCGGCGATGATTCGGGGCTGGTCAGCGTCACCAGCGCGCCAGTCGCAGCCGATGGTTCCTTCGAGGTCACCTTCGCGGGAACGCTTGCAGATGTGGTGCGAGTGCAGGCCTTCGGCCCTGAGGGGCGCTCGGTGCCGGTCGATCTGAAAAGCGATGCGGCGGGCGGCGTCGAGCCGGTGAGCGAGCCCCCATGCGGCATCATTTCGCCGGCGCTGGAGCTCGATCTGCCTGCAGTCGCGGTGGGGCAGCCCAGCTCTGGCACGGTGACGCTGGAAAGTAATTGCGCTGGCTTGGGCTTCGACGGTCTCGCGCTCGTGGACGACGCCGAATGGACGTTCGACGTCGACGTTGGCGTGCCCACCGATCTGACCCCAGGTGCTACCGCCACGATCACTGTGACCTTCACACCGCAAGCCGCGGGCGCGAGCACCAACTACTTGCTGCTGACGCTCGCAGGTGGCGCACCGGCGATTCGACCAGTGACATTGCATGGGGTCGGCCAGCCATGACAGTGACATTACATGTCGTTACAGATCGTTACAAGCCCGGGCCGACGGCGTGCCTGTTCAAAGCGGAGAGCGCAGTGCGCACGGCCCGGTCTCGGGCTGGCGCGCCATGTGCTCTGGCCGATGCATGGAATACCGAACCTCCGGGTCGCTGCGAGGCTTCGTGCCTTGGCTCTCGACCTTCCTCTTGCTCGGGTGCACGGGAGAGCTGGGCGACCCGCATGGGTCGGCCAACGACGACGACGAGCCGACCAGCGCGGAGGAGCTCGGCATCGGGCCCATGGCCATGCGCCGGCTCAGCGTCTACGAGTACGACCGCACCGTGCTCGATCTGCTCGGCGACGACCGATCAGTCGGCGCGAGTCTCTTGCCAGAAGACAATCGCGCGCCGTTCGACAACGACTTCGAAACGCAAACGCCTTCGAACGTCCTCGTCGTAGCCGTCGAGACGCTGGCAGGGGACGTCGCGACGCAGCTCGTTGCGGCTCCCGTTCGACGTGATCCGCTGATTGGCTGCACGCCGACAGGTCCGAACGACCAGGCTTGCATGGAGGCCTTCGTGCGCCGTTTCGGTAGGCGCGCATGGCGCCGTCCGATGACCGACGCGGAGGTCGTCGACTTCGTCGCAATGGCGGTGGCCTTCAGTCAGAGCCAAGGCGACTTCTTCGCAGGCGCCGAGCTGGTTCTGCGTGCGTTTCTCCAGAGCGCGGAGTTCCTCTATCGCATCGAGCTGGGGACCCCCGTCAAAGGCGAGAAGGGGCTCTACCGGCTCAATGGCTTCGAGATTGGCTCCCGCATGAGCTACCTGATTTGGGGCAGCACACCGAGTGAAGAGCTCCTCGACAGCGCCGAATCCGGGGAGCTCGACAGCGTCGAGGGCCGACGGGCGGCTGCCAGCGCGATGCTCGCCGACCCCCGGGCGCATACGCAAGTCGAGCGCTTTCACTCCATGTGGCTCGGCTTCGAAAAGATGCCCCTGGGACCGGAGCTGACCGGGCCGATGCGCGTGGAGACCGCCGCCATCATCGAGCGCATCGTGTTCGACGAGCCGCAATCGTGGCTGCAGCTGTTTCAGACGACAGAGACCTTCGTCGACGACAGCCTTGCCGCACACTACGGGCTTCCATTGCCCGGCGGAACATCTCCTGCTTGGGTCGACATGGGCAGCTCGGGTAGGCAAGGCATTCTTTCGCTCGGAGCGTTCCTGTCTTCTGCATCGAATCCGAACGACACCAGCCCGACCAAGCGCGGCAAGCTGATTCGTGAACGGCTGCTGTGCGACCCGGTCGGCGCGCCGCCTCCGGACGCTCCGGCCGACAACCCCCCCGATACGAATCTAGGCCCGTGCAAGATCGACCAGTACTTGGCAAACCAAGCGGTCGGAGAAAGCTGTCGTGGCTGCCACCAGCCGATGGATGCCATTGGCTTCGGCCTGGAAAACTACGACATGAGCGGGCAGTTTCGCAGCCACGACGACAACGCCCCGAGCTGCACCATCGACGGCCAAGGAGAGCTCGTGGGCGCCGGCCCTTTCAAGGGACCCGCCGAGCTCAGCAACCTGCTGGTGCACCAAGATGTGGACGCTTGTGCCGCCGAGCACCTCTTGCGGTACGCGAGCGGACGCGCGCTTACCGGCGCCGATGTCGTGCTCGCCGAGCAGCTGGGCGAGAGCTTCCGCTCGAGCGACCATCGTTTCGACGAGCTCATCGTCGCGATCGTATCGAGCGAAGCCTTCGGTTTTCGAACGGACATGAAGGTCGAGGAGTAGAGCCATGAGCAAGACTATTTCACGTCGCACGATGCTTCGAGGGCTGGCGGGCACCGCCATTGCGCTGCCGTTGCTCGAATGCATGCTGGATTCGCGGACAGCCAAGGCTGGTGAGGCGGCGAAGCGCTACCTGCTCACATTCGGCGGCTTCTCGCTCAACAAAGGCTTGAATGGCACACCCCTGCCGCAAGCGTTTCGACCGGACGCCTTCGGGCCAGGCTACGACCTGAAGACGGCCGTTCAGCCGCTCGGTGGCCACCTCGATGGCGGCGGAAAGCCGGTGCGAGACGTGGTCACCTTGATGTCGGGTCTCGACATTCCGCACGCGTCGGACGTGAACAACATCCCGGCAGGCGCGCGCTACATCGGGGACAGCTTTCACTTCCACACCGGTCCGCTGCTGTGTGGCACGAAGCAGCTCTACGAGCTCAACGCAGAGGTGAGCGGCCCGAGCTCGGACCAGCTCGTCGCGAACGCAATTGGGACCAGCACCACGTTCAAGTCCCTGACCTATCGAGCGCAGGCGAGCTTCTACAACCCGGGCAATGGAAACTTCCACCGCGACACGATGAGCTTCGCCCAGAATGGAGGGCAGATCTCGGCGATAGCGCCGCAGATCAGCCCCAAGCAGGCGTACGACCAGCTCTTCACCAACTTCACCCCCAGCGACCCTGTCGAGGCGGCCAAGAAGGCGCTCGAGCTCAGCAAGCGCAAGAGCGTTCTCGATCTGGTCGATCGCAACATGTCGGGCCTCATGCCCCGGCTAGGAGCCTACGACCGTGAGCGGATGGAGCGTCATTACGATGAAATCCGCGCGATCGAAAAACTGCTCGAGGCAGCGCCAGTCGACCCGATTGGCGCATGCGAGCTCTTGCAAGACCCTGGCGCCGACCCGCCTGTCGGCGGGGATTTTCCGTCTGCTTTTGGAGGCTACCAATCGAACCTTGGTTACTCCAACGAAGACCTGCGTGCGGACACGTTCAACAAGCTCGTTCACATGGCCTTCGTTTGCGATCTCACGCGAGTCGCTACGCTGATGTACACGATGTTCCAGTCGTTCATGAATATCCAGCCGCTCACCGGCGCAGCCTTCAACCAGCACGCGATGAACCACAACGGGACACAAGCACAGCTCGACGCCACCATTGCTTGGCACGTGGACAAATTCGCGCAGCTCGTCGCGATGTTGCGTGACACGCCAGAGGCCGGCGGCTCGGTCCTCGATAGCTGTGCGCTGGCGTTCATTCCAGAGGGCGGCTTCCGCACCAATTCAGGGAATATTCCGGGTGGGGTCTCACACAATACCGAGAACATGTGCATTCTCGTCGCGGGCGGCGCCGGGGGTCTGGTGAAGGGCGAGCACATTCAGGCGCCGACGAACGCGAACCACCCTGCCAATCTCCTGCTCACGCTGATGGAGGCCGTGGGCGCGCCCAGCTCGAGCCTGGGCGATATCAGCGGAACGATCCCCGCATTGACGAGCTAGTCCTGTCGCCAGCGCGCACGACCGCCGACTCACCATGCCCCCCTCCATGCCCCCCTCCATGCCCCCCTCTGCCTGGCTAACGATGCCAAGCTCAGGGGCCCCGCGATTCATGACGCGAGGGTGGCCGCGCTGTGCCGACTGCACGGGGTTCGCGAGCTGTGGACCGCAGATCGCGACTTCAGTCGCCTGAAGATCGTGGTTCGCATCAAACGTAATGCTTTATCGGCCTGACCCCTGCGCGCAGCGAAACCCCATGAGGTTCTCCCAGGCGGTTGGGCCGCTCCTGCCGACGAAGGAAATGGAGCCGTATTTGTCGGCTTCGCCGCTGCCACCGCGAAGCTCCTTGTCTCCGAAGCTCTCGCTCTCGGTCCATTCCCACACGCCCCCGGCCATGTCTTGCAGCCCGGCCTTCGTCGCCCCTGCCGGGTGACTGCCGGCCGGGGTGGTCCTGGTGGCAGGGGTCTCCCTAACGGGCTCGTAAGGGGTGACGAGCAGGAACGTCATGAAGTGTCCGCGCTCGGCGGTTGGCTTCTCGTCGCCCCAGGGGAAGTTCGTCTGCGAGCCATTCGTTGCGGCAGCATCCCATTCCGAGCCGGTCGGCAACCGACCACCGACCCACGCGCAGAACGCCCTAGCAGCGCTCCACGAGACGCAGTTGACGGGGTGCTCCGCAGTCCCAAGAACCTCCCAGTTGCAGCCCGGGAAGGTCGAAGGCGCTTCGCACGCCCCCCGGGTGACACAGGCTGCGTACTGCGCGTGGGTGACCTCGGTGCGCATCAGCACCGCGCCTGGGCCGGTGACCCAGTCGATGCTCAGCTGCGTCGAGGATCGATGCGTGGCCGACACCTGTGTGACCTGGGGAGCAGGTGGCGGGTCCCTGAAATCTTCATTCTTGCCAGCGGCGCATCCGGCGAGAGAGGAGAGCACCAAAGCGTGAGCAGTCTGCATCGTACCTATCCACCAAAATGAAGCTACCGCGCGGCTGGCCGGGACGGCATGTGCGGGCCAGGACCGAGGAGCGCTACAAGAACGACAGCGTAACCGACCTCGATGTGGCGTACGCGGACGGCTACTTTTCCACTGTGTGGCGTAAGCGCCCAGCTCAGCGTCCGAAACACCGGGAAAGTGCTTGGTACGCGGCTTGAAAGCACGCCCGCTGAGGCAACCCATGAAGACCCAGCTGGCAGGAATGAAGGTCGCAATATTGGTGACGGACGGCTTCGAGCAAATCGAGCTTACCTCACCGAAGGAGGCGTTGGAGAAGGCGGGCGCGACGACGACAATCGTTTCGCTGAAGAAGGGTCGCGTGCAGGGTTGGCACCATGACGACAAGGCCGACACCTTCGAGGTCGACTTGCTGGTGGCCGATGCCAGCGCCGAAGACTTCGACGGCCTGCTGTTGCCCGGCGGCGTGAAGAACCCCGATACGCTGCGGACAGACACGAAGGCGGTCGCCTTTGTGAAGGCGTTCTTCGACTCCAACAAATCGGTCGCCGCCATCTGCCATGGTCCGTGGGTGTTGGTCGAAGCCGACGTCTTGCGCGGGCGTACGGTCACCTCTTGGCCTTCGATCCGCACCGACTTGAAGAACGCGGGCGCCATGGTGCTCGACCAAGAGGTCGTCGTCGACAAGGGCCTCGTGACCAGCCGCAAGCCTGACGATCTGCTGGCGTTCAACGCCAAGATGGTGGAGGAGCTGGGCGAGCAAAAGGCTCGACGGCGCGCGGCGTAGGCGCTGTTTCATCCGCAGCGCACATTCAACGAGTCCGGCTCCGCGCTGTCGTTTTGTCGCAGGCCGGTGACGCCCACGATCGTGGCGACGCTCGCCTACCTCACCGGCTGGCAGTGCTTTCGCCATGTCTTCTTTCACAAGCTCACCTCCGAGATACCGCTGACGTTCGGGGCTTACCCGGTGTTCGCGCCGACCTTCGTCTGGCTCGACCGCATCCTGGGCACCGCCGACGAGCACAATTTGGGGGCCAAAGCTGCCAGAACAGCCGGCACCAATCTGGTAAACCCGACGAAGACCTGAGGGACTATCATCGCCGGAGTGGGCGCGTCTCTCCAAGCGGGCAGCACGGTGGCAAGTCGCTACCGTTTGGAGCGGCAGATCGCGCGCGGCGGCATGGGCTCGGTGTGGCTCGCCACACACTTGCAGCTCGACGCGCCAGTCGCCATCAAGTTCATGACCACCAACCTGGAGGCGAGCTTGATTGCTCGCTTCGAGCGCGAGGCAAAGGCCTGCGCCAGGCTCAACAGTCCGTACATCGTGAAGGTCTCCGACTTCGGCATCTCGGAGGGGGGCCCGTTCATGGTGATGGAGCTGCTCACCGGTGAAGACCTGGGCGCTCGTTTGAAGCGCAGCGGCGCCGTGCCTTTCGATCGGCTCGCCGTGATGGCGGATCAAATCGGTCGCGGCCTCTCCATCGCGCACGACGCGGGCATCGTGCATCGCGATCTGAAGCCTGCGAACGTTTTTTTGGCGCGGGCCGGTCGTGAAGAGATCGTCAAGCTGCTCGACTTCGGTGTGGCGCGCGAGACGGAGCAGCGCATGGTCGACGACCTCACCACCAGCGGCCTCATTCTCGGTTCGCCGCATCACATGAGCCCGGAGCAAGCCGCCGGCGAGGTCGTCGATCGGCGCTGCGATCTATGGTCGTTCGGTATCCTGCTGTACCAAGCGCTGACTGGAACGCGCCCGTTCGACGGCCCCAACCTGACGTCGATCTTACTTGCGATCACGTCTCGCACAGCCGCGCCGCCGTCGACGATCGTGAGCGGCGTGCCGCTCGGCACCGACGCTTTTTTCGAACGCGCGTTGCGCAGAGACAAGCGTGATCGCTTTCAAACTGCGGAAGAGATGGCGGCGGCATTCGACGCGCTGAGCGACAACGCGACGACCAAAGGCATGGTGGCCGTGCCGCTCTCGGCCCGCGTCATGTCAGGCTCGTCCGAGGGCGTGACCCCGCTGGCCACCGCTGACTTTGCTCCGCAAAGAGATGCTCCGCCCGAGCCAGCCAATGTATCGACGAGCTCGCGCATCATGCGGGGGGTCGAGCGAGGCGTGAAGGCACCTTCCGGTGGAGGCCGCGCTGCGTTCATCCTGGTTCCGGTCGGCATCGCGCTCGCGGGCGTGGGCTTCTGGTCCGTGACACGCACCGGCGGCGGACCGCCCGCGCCTGTCCTCGGAGACATCAGCGTGACGGGCACGACCGCGTCGGCCGTCGCGCTTGCGACATCGGGTCCTGCTGTCGTCGTGGCGTCCGCAGCGCCCGCAGCGTCCGCAGCGCCCGCGGGTTCGGCCCTGCTGTCGGTGCCAGGCTCCGTAACTTTCAGCTCGACACCAAAAATCTCGTCCAGCAGCAAACCTGTGAAAGGAAGCACGCGGCCGGTGCCTACTTCCCAACCAAAAAGCAACACAGGCGGCTGTCCTTCGGGCAAAGTACCAGACGCATTCACCGGATTATGCGTAACCAAACACTGACCATCGCTCTGGCGGGGCTCTTGTCGCTCGCTGTCTCCGGCACCGCGGCAGCGCAGGAGACTTCGGAAGACCGAGCCGCCTCGCTCGGGCGCGAAGGCCTGTCGCTCTTCGATCAGGGTCGCTGGCTGGAGGCCAACTCCAAGTTTGAGCAGGCGCAAAAATTGGCGCGCTCACCCGTGTTCGATCTGTACAGCGCGCGCGCGCTGCGTAACGCCGGTCGGTTGCTCGAGGCAGAGGCAGCCTTTCGGCGCGTGATCGAAGAGAGCCTGGGCGACAAAGCGCCCGAAGCCTTCGCCAAAGCCAAGCTCGACGCCAAGCGCGATCATGCGCAATTGGTGCAGCGCATTCCGAAAGTGCGTATCCGGCCCAGCCGCTCGCTCGAGAGCGGCAGCGAGGTCTCACTCGACGGTCAGACGGTCAACGCCGCAGTCGCGATCTTGGTCGACCCAGGCACCCACACGATCATCATCCGCGAAGGCGGCAAAGAGGTCGTGCGCAAGCAGGTCGACGTGCGCGATGGCGGTGGCCTCGTCGACGTCGACGTTGCGCTGCCAGGCACGCGCAATCCTTCGCCGCCATCGGCGGAGACGCCAACGGCGCCGCCGCCGGCTACCGCCGAGGCGGCCTCGTCAGGTGGGGGCTCATTGTTGCCGGGTGCGCTCGTGCTCGGCGGCGGTGTCGCCAGCCTGATCGTCGGCGCGGTGACTGGTGGCCTGGCGCTGTCGCAAAAGAACGAGCTCGAGACGACTTGTGGCGGCACGGTTTGCCCTGAGTCGGCACGCGAAGATCTCGACTCGGCCAATCGCCTCGCAATGGCCTCTACCGCGACCTTCATCATCGGTGGTGTGCTCGCGGCAGGTGGCGTTACGTTGATGATCTTGCGACCTGGTGGGTCTAGCGACGCGCCGGCCAGCACCTCTTTCACGTTGAAGGCATCGCCTACCTGGCTGTCGCTCAGCGGTACGTTCTGAGCTGGCGGCGTCGGTGACCCCTGGGGGTCATGGGGGGGTCATGGGGTCTCGAGGTGGGGCTCTCGGCAAACTTTTTCGCTCACATCCAGAACGACGCATGTCTGCCTGCCCGAATCCAGACAGGAGATGCTCATGCGACTGCTCGACTCCGCGAATGTGCTCGGCTTTTTG